>ERZ1023241.13-NODE-13-length-131243-cov-138.359522_pt1 | contig 131243 bp, 143 predicted proteins | sample MGYA00380455_ERZ1023241 | MGnify/ENA primary metagenome ERZ1023241 (study PRJEB33173, sample SAMEA4830304) | metagenome | study: EMG produced TPA metagenomics assembly of the PRJEB25223 data set...
ACCAAGACTAATCTTTAAAGTAACCACTTCTCAATTTATTGAGTTAGTGGCTCTTACACATGAGCAAGAGCTCAGGTGTACCAAGTCTAATCTTTAAAGTAACCACTTCTCAATTTATTGAGTTAGTGGCTCATACACATGAGCAAGAGCTCAGGTGTACCAAGACTAATCTTTAAAGTAACCACTTCTCAATTTATTGAGTTAGTGGCTCTTACACATGAGTAACAGCTCAGGTACTAATATTTTTATATTTTGATAAACAGAATTGATAAAATATTTCGACAATTATGATACCATATGACAAGAGGAACATATGGAGGTGACATTCGGCGTGATACAAACTGATTATATCAAACAATGGCAAGGTAATATCATGTCGAACGCACTATCTGGCATATTAATAGCGCTCGCACTTTTGCCAGGTGCTATCGCATTTTCTTTTATCGCAGGCGTGAGTCCCATAATAGGTTTGTTGAGTACTGGATTAATGATGATTGTCATTAGTTTCACAGGCAATAGGAATTTAATGGTTTCAGCGCCAAGTAGTGGTGTCTCTTTAGTTGTAGCACCGCTTATGGCTAGTCATGGCATGCAAGCAGTGATTTTAGCTACAATTTTTATGGGATTAATCCAAATCATATTTGGTTACTGTCATACAAATAAACTATTAGATTATATTCCTACAGGCGTTGTCATAGGATTTATGAATGCACTTGGCGTACTGCTATTCACATCTCAACTTGATAATATATTTCAAATTTCTAATTCTACTTATGTTCTTGTGTTAATTTCATTTATAATTATTTGGTTGGCACAAAGATACGTAAAATTCATACCAGCACCTTTAGTTGCTATTATTGTTTTAACCTTTGCTGCTTGGTTAATCAAACCAGATATACAATATGTTCACAATTTAGCCTCCATACATGTACATTTGCCAAATATTGGTTTACCTAAAATGATGTATGATTTAGAAAATACATTTATTATTTTTATGTATGGATTAACAATGGCTATTGTAGCTGTTATACAAACAACCTTAACTGCTCGCATGATGGACGTTGTTACGGATACGCCTAGTGATAAAAACAAAGAGTCAATTGGTCAAGGTATTGCAAACTTTATTGTAGGATTGTTTGGTGGATATGGTGGTAGCGCATTAGTCGGACAATCAAAATTTAATTTAAGTATGGGAGCAACATCTAGAGTTTCAACTTTGATTACTGGTAGCTTTTTACTTTTTAGTTTATTTGTATTTGGAAGTATTATTGGTCAGATACCTATGGCGGTATTAGCGACCGTACTAATCACGATATCTTTAAATACATTTGATAGAAGAACTGTATCATTTGTTAAAAAAGCACCGGTTTTTAATGGGTCTATAGTAATACTAACAATGGCGATAATATTATTAACGAATAATTTAGCTACAGGTGTAGTGATTGTAACGATTTGTTACTACCTCATTTTGTGCTTAAAAAATAAGAAAGGGTGTGACATATAATGCCACAATATGAAGATTACATAAATTGGAGAAGGACTTTTCATCAATATCCAGAATTATCAGATGCAGAATATGAAACAACAAAAAGATTAAGAAGAATTTTAGAATCATATGAAATTACCATCCTAGACTTACCATTAGAAACGGGATTAGTAGCAGAGGTCGGTCAAGGTGAACATTTTGTAGCAGTTCGAACAGACATAGATGCTTTGCCTATTAAAGAGCAAGTTGTACATGAATTTACATCTACGAATGAAGGTATGATGCACGCTTGTGGACATGATATTCATATGGCCAGCATTCTTGCAGTAGTGACAAAATTGAAAGAAATTGAATCGCAATTAACTGGGCGCGTACGCATTATCTTCCAACCTGCAGAAGAACTAGGTTATGGAGCGTATCATATTACTGATACAGGTGCGATAGAAGGTGCTAAAGCGGTATTAGGTTATCATAATTATCCTACATTAGACATTGGTGAATTTGCAGTGAAATCAGGAGTTATTACATCATCTGTAGACCGATTTGAATTTAAAATTAAAGGTGTAGGCGCTCATGCTGCTAAACCTGAACAAGGTAATGATCCAGTGATTGTATTAGGACAATTAATTAATAGTGTGCAGTCTATTGTGAGCAGAAATTTATCAGCATTTGATAACGCTGTTGTTACTATTGGTGAAGTGTCTAGTGGTAATACATGGAATGTGATTGCAGATGAAGCTTATGTGCAAGGTACAGTGAGAAGTTTTGACGAAGAGAAACGTAATTATATCGAAGAACGTTTGCGTGCAATTGGAAGTGGTCTTGCAGAAGCATTTGGTGTTGAAATTGAAACGTTATACCATCGTTTACCAGGTGCGGTTGTTAACGATGAAAAATTAACAGAAGACGCGATAGAGGTTGCTAAAGCGGTAGGTTATAATGTGAGTATTATGGATCAACCATTAACTATTGGAGAAGATTTTTCAGGTTTTTCAAATAAATATCCAAGTGTATTTGTGTTTATTGGTTCTAATAGTGAGTATGATCTGCATCATCCTAAATATGATCCAGATGAACGTATATTAGAAAAAGTACCTGATTATTTCGTAAGTTTTGTACAAAAACTTTTAAATGAACAATCTAAATAGAATCTTTGATTGATGTATTAAAAGTTAAAAAATCAGGGTAATGCATAAGCATATTCTTTAAATAAGGAGTGTTTGCATATGTCAGGACAAGACCCTAGAACAAAATTTTCAAGTGAAGATTTCCCAAAACAAGAACAAGACGTTCCAGGTTTACAAGATAAATTAGACCCTAAACCTGATTGTGGTGAAACTACTTATATCGGTTATGGGCGTTTAAAAGATTATAAAATGTTAGTTACTGGTGGAGATTCCGCTATCGGTAGAGCTGCTGCCATAGCGTATGCTAAAGAAGGTGCAGATGTGGCGATTAATTACTTGTCTGCTGAGCAAGTGGACGCTGAAGAAGTACAACAAGTGATTGAAGCAGCGGGACGTAAAGCTGTATTAATCCCAGGCGATATACGCGATGAACAATTTAACTATGATTTAGTTGAAACAGCTTATAACAAACTTGGTGGATTAGATAATGTAACGATTGTAGCAGGACATCAGCAATATAGAAACAACCTTAAAGGCTTTGATACTGAATCATTTACTGAGACGTTCGAAACAAATGTCTATCCTATTTTCTGGTCAGTTCAAAAAGCGATTGATTATTTAGAAACTGGTGCAACAATTACACTGACTTCATCTGTGCAAGGTTATAATCCAAGCCCAATCTTACATGATTATGCCGCTTCTAAAGCAGCTATCATTTCACTTACCAAGAGCTTGTCTGAAGAATTAGGTAGCAAGGGAATCCGTGTAAATTGTGTAGCACCAGGACCATTCTGGTCACCACTCCAAATTTCTGGTGGACAGCCCCAATCTAAAATTCCAACTTTCGGTCAAAAAGAAGTGTTAGGTAGAGCGGGGCAACCGGTTGAACTTTCAGGCGTGTATGTACATTTAGCAGCTGAGGAATCAAGTTATACTACAGGCCAAGTTTATGGCGTGACAGGTGGTACTCAATTAGATTAGAATTGATGAAGTAACGTAATGAGACGGTAATTTTATTTAACTTTTAGTGTTTCAATGTCTCGGTGATACTAAGCATAAGGAGGAAAGGATACATTGATATCCTACCTCCTTATTTTTGAAAGGTAAGGTAATCATTTATGAAAAAATTTAGAGCAGATGCTTTAAGCAAAAAACAAAATTATAAACTATTAAGTGGTAGTGTGATACCTAGACCCATCGCTTTTGTTACTTCGCAAGATAAAGATGGGCATTTAAATGCAGCGCCGTTTAGCTTTTTTAATGTTATAAATAGCGCACCGCCAATGATCATGATTTCTACAGGTCGCTCTGAAGGGAAACGGAAAGACACTTCTTTAAATATTGAAGAAACGGAATCATTTGTAGTACATATTACAGATGAAGATACAGTTGAACAAATTAACCATACAGCAGCACCGTTGACTCGTAATCAAAATGAACTAGAAAGAACAAGTCTTAATTGTGTTGACTCTGAATTAGTTGCAGTACCTGGTATTGAACAAGCCAAAATTCGAATGGAATGTAAGCTAGATCGAATTATTCCATTAGGTGATCCTCAAGAAGGATCTGATTTAATTATAGGTGAAGTAGTCATGTTTCATATTGATGAATCAGTTTATATTGAAGATAGTAAAATAGACCCTGATGCGCTAAATGCAGTGGCGCGCTTAGCTGGTAATGATTATGCTTCTTTAGGTAATAAATTTACTATCGAACGTCCGATGCAGTAAATATAAAGCGACTAAATAACATAAGCTCTATTGAAATAATAGACGTTGAAGGAATTAGATAATGAAATCGTTTTTTAAATTGTTTCCTGTCCAATTCCATATTTGACGAATTACAATTAATACTGTACTGTAATAAAATAAAATAATAACTTATCAAGAGAAGTGTAGGGACTGGCCCGATGATACTTCGGCAACATGATGATGCGTGTGCCAAATCCAGTAGCATAATTCATGCTAGAAGATAAGAATGAATCACAGTTTACTCTTTCTTCTTAATTTAGAAAGAGTTTTTTTATTTTTTGGACTTAAAAATAACAGAAGGTTGGGTTCTGTTTTAATATTTAGGAAAGTTGGTTATATATGGAGGAGACAAAAAAAGGTAACGCATGGGCTTTGATACCTTTAATCGTATTTGTTGGTATGTTTTTAGGTGTGGGTATTAGTACAGGCGACTTTACTACGATGCCACTGAATGTAGCTATATTAGTTGCTGCTATTGTCGGCTTAGCGTTAAATAGAAAAGAATCATTTCAAAAAAAAGTTGAAGTTTTTACAAAAGGTGCAGGACATTCCAATATTATTTTAATGATGTTAATTTTCTTATTAGCAGGTGCCTTTTCTCAAACGACTGAAAATATGGGTGGCGTGCAGTCGACGGTTAACTTAGGGTTATCATTAATCCCAGAAAATTTAATTATCGTCGGACTATTTATCATATGTATGTTTGTATCTTTATCAATGGGGACGTCTGTAGGGACGGTAGCTGCTATAGCACCAGTTGGCTTTGGTTTAAGTCAGGCTACAGATGTTTCGGCTGCGATTACAATGGCTACTGTTGTTGGTGGAGCTATGTTTGGTGATAACTTATCAATGATTTCTGATACTACGATCGCTGCAGTACGTACCCAAAAAACGAAAATGAGCGATAAATTTAAAGTGAACATAAAGATTGTTTTACCTGGCGCGATATTTACTATTATTGCGCTTTGGTTTTTAACAAATGGTGCCCATATAGATGCAAATAAAAGTTATGATTATGATCTTATTAAAGTAATTCCATACTTATTTGTGCTTATCTTGGCATTAATAGGTGTAAATGTAGTTATCGTATTAATCGGTGGTATTATACTTTCTGCAATTATTGGATTAATCTACGGTTCATTTGGTTGGACAGGTTTATTAAGTTCTATATCTAAAGGTATTATCGGTATGGAAGATATAGCGATTATTGCATTGCTCATTGGTGGTTTAGTGGCGTTAATCCAACATAATGGTGGTATTACTTGGCTATTAAATTTTGTGCGCAGTAAAGTGAAATCTAAACGTGGTGCAGAATTAGGTATTGCTGGCTTAGTCAGTGTGGCAGATATATCAACCGCAAATAATACTATTTCTATATTAATGGCAGGACCATTAGCAAAAGATATTTCAGAGGAATATGATGTGGATCCACGTAAATCAGCTAGTATTTTAGATATGTTTGCGAGTTGTTTCCAAGGGATGCTGCCATATAGTCCTCAATTGATAGCTGCTGCAGGTGTGGCGTCTATATCTCCATTTGAATTAGTACCTTACGCAATTTATCCAATGATACTAGGTGTTTGTGGACTTATAGCAATTTTCTTTAGATTACCTAGATTAGATAAAAAGTAAATAAGATACATTGTAACATCAAATTGAGCAATGATTTTTATGTTCTCAATAGAGTATTGAAGTTATATGCTAATAAGCATGATTTGAAAATTGATGATGTTCATTGTGTTATATAATATTATGAGACTAAAAACTAGCTTTGAATTTGAGTCCGGGATATATGAATGTTCCGGGCTCATTCGCTATTTTAAATAAACAGTATGCTAACAGAATATGCTAAGATAAATGTGAAGTTTATTTAGTATGATATTTAATGAAAATGAAAGTTTTGACGTTTACTGACTAATAGCGATAAAATAAGATTGTTAAAGCTTTATAAATATTAAAGAACATCACTATATTTACTTGATAATTGTTTAGAAGTATAGTGTAATGCGTTAGAATAGTAATAAGAGTGAAAGTAGGTGAACAATCGATCGTGGGTAAATACAATGTAGAAAATGAGAATGTTGAAATTCGTCTTGAAAGATTATTTAAAGTAGAACCTGAATTATTATACCAAGCTTGGACAGATCAACGTTTTCTGAAACAATGGTTTATGACAACTGAAAGAACAAATAAAACTATTGAAGTAGCTGCTGAACAAAATGGTAAGTACAAAATTGTTGATGTTCATAAAGGTAAAGAGAATATAGTACAAGGTACATTTGCTTCATTAACACCTTATGAATATATCGTCATGACAATTGGTATGCCAGAATTAAGTGATTCAGAAGATACGATAGAAGTTGAAATATTCGAAAGAGAACCAGGCATTACGCAAATGATTTTCAATTATATTGCTTTTGTACCAAGAGAAAGAAGGTTAACATCTTTAGAGTATAAACAGAAGAAGAAAGAATATCATGATTCAACGGCACATGGATTTGAAATGTTATTTGATAAACTACAATTAGCGCTTGAAGCGTTTGAAGCGGATTTATAAAATAGTACGCTGATATAGCAATCATACTGCGTGATAATGGTTTTATTGGATTATTTCGATCCTGATAATATTATTTAGGTTTGAATAAAGTTTGAATGAAATTTCGACCTGTATCAAAGTAAATACTTTATATGGTTTGCTCGGTCAGCACTAAAAATAAATAATGCTCCCTTTAAAGTAATCACCAAATGTGACAGGCTTTAGAGGGAGCTTTTGTTGTTATTAACAAACTTAACATAATCATTTAAACTTAAATACAGTTATTTGAACATGTCGAATAAATCAATAGCTGGGCAGTGTATTTAATACAGTTATTTGAACATGTCGAATAAATCAATAGCTGGGCAGTGTATTTAATACAGTTCGCCTATAACTTTACGTTCATTATATTTTCGTAATAAGGTTTCGAAGAAAATATGGTAACTAATAAAACTTGAATAATCTATGCCATCTGCTAAGTAAAATGTATTACTAGATACATAGATATTATAATTCGCCTTTTGAGCAAGTGTATTATCTTTTAAAGTGGTTACAGAGAAAAAATATTTTTGACGCAATTGTAATAAATTGCTGATATCTGTTAACTGCTCTGATTCACCAGAAAGAGAAATGATAAAGAAGATATCTTTCGGTGTTGTTTTATTTAATACCATTTTAAATTCGTGTACGTCATGGAGTACGATAATATTTTTATGTACCGTTAGTAAGATGCGCTGTGCTTCCTGAGCAACATTCATTTGGGCTAATCCAGTTCCATATAAATAAACGGTTTCTGCTTGGTGAATTTTATCTGTAATCAGGTCATAATCGATTCTTTCTAAATAAGTGAAAGTATTTTCGATTTCTTGTTTAAAACCTTCTATTGAATCTGAAGGTAATTGATGTGATTGTTCAGTTTCAAATTTTAAATAAGATTTAAAATCACTATAACCATCAAAGCCTAACTTACGAGTGAAACGATGAATGGTGGCGTTAGATGCGTGGGTGTGTTCTGCTAATTCTTGTATTTTCATCGTTTTACATTGTAGGATATGTGTATTAATAAAATGTGCAATATGTAAATCATTTTCATTTAATTTATTAAAATTAGTGTTAACACGTTCATCTAAAAACAAATTTGTCACCTCACATTGCATGAAAAAATTTTCATGTTTTGAAAATATAATCTGATTATACAAAATTGTTCCGAATGGCGTCAAACTATTGTTTGTATGTAAGCGTTTCCTTTAATATTGAATTAATCACATACAACACATGCTCAATGAATTATATTTATAGATTTATTATGAATGATGTGTAGACAAATGCTTATGTATAGAAATAGGAGGTTATACGGCTATGAATGCAATTAAACGATTTGGGAGTGCGATGATTGTACCTGTATTAATGTTTGCATTTTTTGGTATTGTTTTAGGATTTGCCACTTTATTTAAAAACCCATCGATTATGGGAAGCATTGCTGCTGATGGAACAACTTGGTTTAAGATTTGGTCAGTAATCGAAGCTGGTGGTTGGACAATTTTTAATCATATGGAAGTTGTGTTTGTGGTCGGTTTGCCACTATCTTTGGCTAAAAAAGCGCCTGGACATGCAGCTTTAGCAGCATTGATGGGCTACCTTATGTTCAATACTTTTATAAATGCAATACTTACACAATGGCCGCATACATTTGGAGCGAATTTGGAAAAAGGCGTTGAAAATGTAACAGGACTTAAAGCGATTGCTGGGATTGAAACGTTAGATACGAATATACTTGGTGGAATTATCATTTCAAGTATCATAACTTGGATACATAATCGATACTACAGTAAACGATTACCAGAGATGTTAGGCGTTTTCCAAGGTCTAACATTTGTGGTTACGATATCATTCTTTGTTATGTTACCAATAGCACTACTTACGTGTGTTATTTGGCCGACGGTGCAAGGTGGTATAACTTCATTACAAGGCTTTATTATTGGATCAGGTTATATTGGCGTTTGGTTGTATCACTTCTTAGAACGAGTACTAATTCCAACAGGCTTACACCATTTTATATATGCACCAATTGAAGTTGGTCCTGTTGTAGTCAATCATGGCTTAAAAGCAGAATGGTTTGAACACGTTAATGAATTTGCTAAAAGTACCAAACCGTTAAAAGAACAGTTCCCATATGGGTTTATGTTACAAGGTAATGGTAAAGTATTTGGAGCTATAGGTATTGCTTTGGCTATGTATTCAACAACACCTAAAGAAAATAAAAAGAAAATTGCAGCACTACTGATTCCAGCAACATTAACTGCTGTTGTAGTTGGTATTACCGAACCATTAGAATTTACATTCCTATTTATAGCGCCATATTTATTTGTATTGCATGCATTATTAGCTGCAACAATGGATACAATGATGTATGGATTTGGTTTAGTAGGTAACTTTGGAGGAGGACTATTAGACTTCTTTGCAACAAACTGGATACCGTTAGCACAAAATCATTGGTTAACTTATGTGATACAAATCATCATAGGGTTAGGATTTACTGCGATTTATTATTTCTTATTTAGATTTTTAATTCTTAAATTTGATATTCCACTTCCTGGTCGTAAAAAAGATGAAAAAGATGTGAAATTATATAATAAAAATGATTATAAAGGGAAAAAGAACGAAGATCATAGCGCAGTAGCAACAGGAAATGAGTATGAAGATAAGGCGATTTATTATTTAGAAGGTTTAGGTGGCAAGGAAAATATCAAAGATGTAACCAACTGCACAACACGTCTAAGACTTACGGTGAACGATGTTGAGAAGGTCGAAGATAGTGCGTATTTTACACATAATCAAATGGCACATGGATTAGTAAAAAGTGGTAAAAATGTTCAAGTGGTGGTAGGTATGTCTGTGCCTCAAGTAAGAGAAGCATTTGAAAATCTAGTGAATAATGAGGATATAAAATAATTATATATAAGCAATAGAGGATGAATTATTCAAGGCTCAGTACTTGTATAGGAACTAGTTAATAATTTCAATTCATGTAACGATTGCCTAATAGATTAAGAGGAACCAAAACATCAATGTCTTGGTTCCTCTTTTTTTAATATTTATTTTAAATTGGTAATTTTTATAAGTAGTTTATTTAAATTATGAAATTCTAGCTTTATTCATCCAACGAGGCTGATATACAGCACCAAGTATGTCGATGTTATGCGTAGCAAGCATATATATGAGTTTTGCAAAAACTGAGGGTGACGTCGATACGTTTATCTTATTACGATTGAAAGTATATGTAATGTATTCGGTTTGATTTATTAAATTTAAAATATCGATGACTTTGTCTTTAATAAATGCATCACGAAGTCCATCTACAACTAATTCAAAACGTTTGGAAGATAATAATAAATGATCTAAATCTAAAAGGTCATTAGTATCTGTACCTTGTAGTATTTGATAAATAGAATAGTTATGAAAACTAAGGAAACTAATCATATATGGTAATTGCTGCTTTGGTAAATTAATCTCTAAAGCATACAAATTATTTTGTTTGAAAATCGTAAATTTAAATGAATTACAAAATTGTATTTGCTTACATAGTTTAGTTAAATTTTTTCTTGAGGCACGATTATTTAATCCTCCAATATTTAACACAAAAGTTTCAGTTCTATCTAAAAACATATGATACCCCCAATATCTATAGAAAGTGTTTATCTCTATTAATCATAATATTCAATTACACTTAAATTTCCACAAGTTATTATTTCTATTAGATTGTACCACTCTTTTTTATTGGAATCACTAGGTCTTAAGAACGAAGTTTAAAATTTTTCATACTAATTTATTACAGATATTATTTTTAGAATATTTAGAAAATTAAGTTGTTTGGAAGTATAAAGTATGATACATTTTTCTTTGTTAATACATAAAGGGAAGTGTTTATAGATGTTATCAAAAGTAAGTAGATTTGCAACCAACACATTTTTATTATGGATGTTAGTTGCTGCAATTATAGGTTTTATTTTTCCTGCCCAATTAGCAACATTAAGTGGATGGGTTCCCTATTTATTAGGTATTGTAATGCTAGGGATGGGGTTAACGATAGACCCTAAAGATTTTAAAATTGTATTTCAAGCACCGCGTTCAGTGATTATTGGCGTTATATTACAATATACAATTATGCCATTAACAGCTTTTTTAATTGCTAAATTATTTAATCTGCCACCAGAAGTAGCTATAGGTGTTATTTTAGTGGGATGTTGTCCTGGCGGAACATCAAGTAATGTAATGAGCTACCTTGCTAATGCAAATGTCGCTTTATCAGTTGCAATTACAAGTGTGTCCACACTATTAGCGCCGATTTTAACGCCAGCCTTAATATATTTATTTGCTAATCAATGGTTAGAAGTATCATTTATGAGTATGTTTTGGTCAGTTGTCCAAGTCATCTTAATTCCAATCATCATTGGCTTTATATTACAAAAATTATTTAAAAACTTTGCCGCTAAATCAGCGACAGCTTTACCAATTGTTTCAGTTGTTGCAATTTCGCTTATCTTAGCGTCAGTAGTAGGGGGAAGTAAATCACAAATACTTGAAACAGGCTTATTGATTTTTGCTGTTGTTATCTTACACAATATTGTAGGTTACACGCTTGGATATACTTTGGCTAATATATTCCATTTGGAAAGAGCTGATAAAAAAGCTGTTTCTATAGAAGTAGGTATGCAAAATTCAGGGCTGGCTGTATCATTAGCCACCGTTCATTTTAGCCCATTAGCTGCAGTTCCAGGAGCTGTGTTTAGTCTGATTCATAATATTACTGGACCAATATTAGCTAAATATTGGAATAAACGATAAAAAATAGGAAGATACTAAGCTAATTTATGAACTGTATCCAGTCAAGTAGACAATGAAATAATTAAAGTAACTTATTGGTCCAATTCATAGTAATGCTATGGGTTGGGCCATTTTTAATATGATTCGCTTGTGTTATAAAAATGGTTATAATTAGTTAATTCAAATCTGAAATATGATAAGCTATCATTAAATGAATGTGACCCCATATTAAATAGGAGGCGTAATTATGTACAAGGCAGTTGTATTTGATTTTGATGGCACGATTATAGATACAGAAAAACATCTGTTTGAAATTATTAATAAGCACTTAATTCAGCACAATTTACAGGAAATCTCATTAGACTTTTATCGTCAATCTATAGGAGGCGCTGCAACGGAATTACATAGTTATTTGGAAGCACAACTTGGCCCGAATGATAAGGAAAAGGTTTATTTAGAACATAATGAAACGAGTGTTTCTTTACCAATTGTTGATGCAATGCATCAGCTTATGAAATATTGTAAAAAACGTCATATCCCTATGGCAGTTGCCACAAGTAGCTATCGTGAAGATATTCAGCCAACGTTTGATAATTTAGGATTGAGCGAGTATATAGATGTTATTGTAGGGCGTGAAGATGTAGAGTCAATTAAACCTAACCCAGATCCATATCTCACTGCTGTTCAAAGATTAAATTATAACCCAGCAAATTGCCTAGCAATTGAGGACTCAGTAAATGGTGCAACAGCAGCTGTTACTGCTGGCCTTGATGTTATTGTCAATACGAATGATATGACGGAATTACAAGACTTTAGTCATATTGCATATATAGGGAAAGATTTGTCTGCGGATGAAATCATAGCATTATGTTTTGAAGCTGATAGGAGTTAGTTTTATGAATGGTTATTTATTAATATTTTTCTTAGGTGGTCCTATTATATTAGCTATAGGTAATTTAGTTTTAGGACCTATATTTAATAAAAAGATTCCTTTCAATATACAATTTCGTTCATTTATGGTCGGTACTATGGTTTATTTATTAGGTGCTATTGCTTTATATTATTTAGTACTACAAGATAGGTTTTGATTATATACTAAAACAGATGACGCTTTATGAGATAAGCGTCATCTGTTTTATAAAAGTTGAAATATTAATGTTACACAAACAAGAACAAGCAGTATAGCATCTATACCTATCATGATAGCAAACCGGGGATTCTTTTCTCCGGTTTCTTTTGTTTTTTTATAGGCTTTCAAATTTGGAATTAAGCTTACAATTAATAAAATAATTACGACGATTCCTAAAATTACACTCATTATTTGTCACCACCGTTTTGATTTTTTGTTAGAAATTCCCAAACGTAGCCAGCAATAACACCTAAGATTAATCCAATAATAATTCCAGCTTTTATTGCTGAAAAGAGCGCACTTATGATAATCGCGATTAATAATGCAATCGGAATAGTTATACCAAATTTATATTTTCGTTCTGGAGAATTTACAATAGAAAACAAAGTATAATATAAAATACCAAAAACAAAGATAACCATTACACTTTTTAATATTAAAGGGCCAACTGAACTGTCAGATTCACTAAAATAATTTAAAAAGAAAAATAACACACCAAATATAATGGAAACCGTAAGCGTACGTTTCATTAAGTGTTTATTCATATATAACTCCTTTGTAATAAAATCTACTGAAAATTATACCATATAAAACAGATGAATTATTGTATTAGCAGTTATCTAGATATATTACGTTCATATTGGTGATGATCATTTAAATAAGCATAAAACAACCCTATAATTAATCCGCCTCCGATGTAATTGCCAATACTTGCACCTAATAAATTGATGATAACAGGCATAAGTGCTAATTCACTACTTTGATAGACTAAACCACCACCAAATAATACAGAGTTATAAACCACGTGCTCATAACCCATAAATGCGAATATAGATACACCAAACATCATAACGAACATTTTAGCTAAAACATCGTCTATTTGCATTGCTATAACTAAAGAAATATTGATGAAGAAATTAGCAAAAATTCCTTTGATCAATATTGCAGTAAAACCAGCAGTTAAAGTTTTATGTTCAATTGTATGCTCTAATTGTATTAACATGTCAGTGGTCATCACATCAGAATGATGTAATAATAAGAAAAATAAAAAGCCACCCAATGCATTACCAATAAAGCATAATGTGAAAATTTTAAAAACTCTGGTAGGGCTAATGACATGATAATATAACCCCACTGTAAAATACATGAAATTACTCGTCAGTAATTCTGAATTGGTAAATAAGATAAGTACTAGAGCAAAACTAAATGCTATAGATGCAATGATATTTATAACGCCAGAAGGTAGATGAGTGTCTAGTGATGCTTTAATAAGTAAAACGAAGACTGTAATGACACCTAGAATAAAACCAGCCATTATGGCACGAAGTAAATAGCGTTTAAAATAAAAACTTTGTAAAATGTCTTTAGTTTTGATGGTGTCAACTACGTGGTCAATCCAAGCTTTTCCATAAAATACTTTATCCCATTTAATGTTTTTTTCGTTCATTTTTTATCCTCACTTTCTATAATTATTTATAAGTATACTATGGCAATAATATTTTGTGAACTTTTTCACAAATTCTACATGAATTTATTTAGACTTAAATTTTTGCTCTGTACTTATAGTTGATTTAAAGAAAAATAATTTTTTTTAAAAGCTTTACTTTTCAATGTAAAACCGTATACCGTTGACAAATAAGCGTGTAAGCACTTACATAACTCAAAAATAATTGTTTTAATTTTTTGAATTTATAGTATAATAGCGACATAATAAGTGGATTTACTACCACTTATATTTGAAAGAGATGGGGTTTGAATGATGAAAGATAATAATGAATTACAGAGGGGTCTAGGTGCACGTCAAATGCGTATGATTGCACTTGGTGGAACGATTGGTGTAGGACTATTTATGGGAGCTACAAGCACTATAAAATGGACAGGTCCTTCTGTTATATTTGCATATTTAATTGCAGGTATATTTTTATTCTTAGTAATGAGAGCAATGGGAGAGATGGTTTATTTACATCCAACTTCTGGTTCTTTTGCTAACTTTGCAAGTGATTACATACATCCAGTAGCAGGTTATCTAACGGCTTGGAGTAACGTTTTCCAATGGGTAGTTGTAGGTATGAGTGAGGTTATTGCAGTCGGAGAATATATGAACTATTGGTTCCCAGATTTACCACAATGGATACCGGGTGTTATTGTTGTAGCGTTATTAGCCGGTGCAAACCTTGTATCTGTTAAAGCGTTTGGTGAATTTGAGTTTTGGTTTGCGATGATTAAAGTAGTTACAATTATTTTAATGATAGTGGCAGGTTTTGGTCTTATCTTCTTTGGTCTAGGAAATGGTGGAGAAGCAATCGGTCTCTCGAATTTATGGGCACATGGTGGGTTTATGCCTAACGGTTGGATTGGCTTCTTCTTTGCACTTTCAATTGTTATCGGTTCATACCAAGGTGTTGAATTAATTGGTATTACTGCCGGTGAAACAAAAGATCCACAAAAAAATATCAAGAGCGCGGTTAACGGTGTTATCTGGCGTATATTGATTTTCTATATTGGTGCAATTTTTGTAATCGTTACAGTTTATCCGTGGAATGAATTAGGAAACATTGGTAGCCCATTTGTAGCTACGTTTGCTAAAGTAGGTATCACTTTTGCAGCTGGATTAATCAACTTTGTTGTACTTACTGCTGCGATGTCAGGTTGTAACTCAGGTATATTTAGTGCTAGCCGTATGTCATTAAATTTATCTCAAAAAGGAATGTTACCTAAATTCTTTGGGAAAGTTATGAAAAATGGCGTTCCTATTTGGACGGTGCTTGCAATTGCAACAGGTATTTTAATTGGTGCTTTACTTAATGTAATCTTGCCGTTATTTATCAAAGGTGCGGATAGTGTATTCGTATATGTTTATAGTGCTTCGATTTTACCTGGTATGGTACCATGGTTCATGATTTTAATTAGTCATTTAAGATTTAGAAAAAATCATCCTGAAGAAGTGGAAGGTCACCCATTTAAAATGCCAGGTGGCGCATTTACAAACTACATTACGATGGCGTTCTTTATTATGGTATTAATTGGCATGTTATTTAATAAAGAAACTGTGGTTTCAGTAGTTATTGGTATTGTATTCCTATTGTTTATGACCATGTGCTTCTTCTTGAAGGGCTACCATAAATTAAGTAAAGATCAACAACTTTAAATCATAAAAATCTAATACGATATCATAGATTATTATAAAGTCCCACTTCTCAATTTATTGAGTTAGTGGGACTTATGCATGAGCGTTAGCTCAGGTAGACCTTTTATTTTTTATCAAATATAGTCATCTTAATGGGGGAGACGGTGAAATCTTTTTAATTAAATTAGATTTCTGTCTCACTCCTTATCTATTTATAGTCATTTAGTCTCCTTGTTGAGAAAACATTAATACAACGAAGTTGTTTAGCAAGTATGGGGTTTCTGTTTTGCTGCCAATTTGACTTGTTAGCAGAATGAAAGTTTTTAGCGCAATGTAGACATAACTTTATTTTTAATTTACATAAAATTTACTGTATTAAAATAATCACTCAAAATTTGTGCACTACACTTAAAGTGTAAGTTGATAATACATATTTAAAGGAGTTATTACTTTATGAAAATTTTTAACAAATTAGCAACTGTTTCTGTGGCAAGTGCAATCGTTATGGGTTCTGTGTTGGGGAGTGCGCAGTCAACCTATGCCTCGAGTGGAGGACATACATCAAAGGAAAATGAAGTTTCATATATGGGTAATACAAAAAATCCAAAGAATGTAATATTTTTAGTTGGGGACGGTATGGGCCCTTCATATAATTCTGCTTATCGTTATTTTGCTGATAACCCAGAGACAAAAGAAATGGAAAAGACTGCTTTTGATAAATATCTAGTAGGTAATCAACGTACAAATCCAAGTGACCCAAAAGAAAATGTAACTGATTCTGCGGCTGGCGCAACAGCATTTAGTTCTGGTCATAAAACTTATAATGGGGCAATTGGTTTAGATGATAATAAGAAAAAAGTGAAAACTGTGTTAGAGCAAGCAAAAGAGAATGGTAAGTCAACTGGATTAGTTTCTACTGCAGAATTAACCGATGCAACACCAGCTGCATACGCAGCGCATGTTGATAGCCGAGACAAAAAAGATGAAATTGCTAAACAATTCTATAACGATAAAATTAATGGTGAGCATAAAGTAGACGTCTTACTTGGTGGCGGGGCAGAATATTTTGGTAAAGAAAATGGTAATTTAGTAGATAAGTTTGAAAAAGACGGCTATGATGTTGTCGATAATAAAACAGATATGAAACAGTCTACGAACAAAAAAATCTTAGGGCTGTTTGCAGATAATGATATGCCATTGCAAATTGACGCACCAGATAAAAATCCTAAACTTCTAGATATGGCAGATACAGCAGTAAATAAATTACAAGAAAATGATAAAGGTTTCTTCTTAATGGTAGAAGGTGCATCTATAGATAAAGCTGGTCATCCCAATGATATAACTGGTGTCATGTCTGAAATGAATGGTTTCGAAAAAACCTTTGAATTTGCAACAAATTATGCAAAATCAAATCCTGATACATTAGTTGTTGCAACAGCAGACCATTCAACTGGTGGTTTGTCTATTGCTAAAGGTAAAGATTATGTGTGGAATCCAGAAGCAATTCATTCTATGAAACACTCAGGTATGCATATGACTAAAGAAATTGCTGAAGGTAAAGATCCACAAAAAGTAATTCAAGACGGCTATGGTTTTGAAGTTGAGCAATCACAAATTGATAAAATTAAAGATGAAGCAACAAAACTTAATAAATTAGATAAAGAATCGGATGAATATAAAGAACAAATGCAAAAAGTACAAGATGCAGTACAAAAACCAATTAATGATAAATCTCACACTGGTTGGACAACATATGGTCATACTGGCGAAGATGTAAACACATATGCATATGGACCTGGCAGTGAGCAGTTTAGAGGGAATATTAATAACACAGATAATGCGAACAATATCTTTGATTTCTTCAAAAATGAACAAAACTAATTGAATCAAATGAAATTAATATAAAAACATTGAGAAAATAATAATAAATAAGAAAGAAGCGAGATTGATAAATCACATAGAACATTGGTTTATCTCTCGCTTCTTTCTTTATTTGGTGGGTAAAAATGATATGAACTAAAATTTCTGATTCATACAATAATTATAAAAAGATAAAACCAACCTACTCAACGTAAAGAAACAGTTGCTAGGTTGGTTTTATGTTAATGTTTGAAATGTATATTTGATAAATGTTTTCGATAATTATCTAAAGCCATTTTAGATTGAGTAATAGCGTCTAATGATTTATCGTAATTTAATGCGATGTAACGGTAATATAAAATATCGACTGTGAACAATTGGGCAAATAGAGAGGTTGTTGCAGCCATACGTAATTCATTTTCATCAGTTTGACCATATATCAGTGTATAATCTGATATTTTTGCAATAGGATTATCGTTCGAACTGGAAATAGTTATTATAGGAATTTGATAATCTGTGGCAACTTTTGCCATAGATTGCAATTCACTATGGCTACCTTGATTTGTCACAAATATAATACAATCACGTTCATCATGTGTAGCAAGCGTAGACATGAACAAATGTGTTTCTTGCAAAAGTCTTACATTTAATCCAATTCTAGATAACTTTTGAAATAGGTCTGTAACAATAACAAGTGAAGCCCCGTAACCAAATAGAAAAATTGTGCGAGCGCTTTGCATCTTTGCGCATATCATATCTATATTTTCATTCTCAATATGGTTTGAGACGAAGCTCATCGTGTTTGTAACACGTGACAACATTTTAGACTTCAATACATCTACAGATTCATTATCCATTAATTCAAGATGATTATTGTTTAATGTTTCTTCGGGTAAATAGCGAGATATGGCTATTTTAAGTTCTTGAAACCCTTTTTCAGTCATTTTCTTACTAAATCTAACAATAGAAGCGGTACTTGTATCTATTTCATTAGATAAATCTTGAATTGACATATTGATAATCTTGTGTGGTGTATTTAAGATATAATCAGCAATTTTTTTCTCACTTTTAGTTAATTCTGGGTATTGTCGATCAATTTTATATAATACGTTGGTCATAGTTAATCACCTAGAGTATCAGTTTCTCGCATAGCCTTTGTCGTGCCAAAGAAATAAGTGAATAAGAAACCACCGGCATATGCTGCGAGTAATCCGGCTATATAGCCTAAGTACATGTGGTCCGAAATCAATGGTAATAATGATATGCCACTTGGGCCAATTGCGGTTGCGCCAATATGGCCAATGCCTCCAATGACAGCGCCACCGATACCACCACCAATACAAGCCGTTATAAATGGTTTACCTAAAGGTAAGGTAACACCGTATATAAGGGGCTCACCAATTCCTAAAAATCCAACTGGCAGGGCACCTTTTAGTGTGTCCCTTAACGTTGTGTTTTTACTACATCTTACCCATAATGCTAAAGCAGCTCCGACCTGTCCAGCACCAGCCATAGCCGCAATTGGTAATAAATATGTTGCACCAGTTTGATTGATCATCTCAATGTGGATAGGTGTGAACATATGATGCAAGCCTAACATAACTAATGGTAGGAAAAAGGCACCAATAACAAACCCGCTAAAGACACCACCAATGTCGATAATTGCATTGATGACTGAGACAAGTCCATCTGAAACGAAGCCAGCTAAAGGCATAAAAATAAAGATTGTTAGAAGCCCTATAATAAACAGAGTAATTGTTGGCGTAACGATAATATCTATGGCGTTTGGAACAATTTTATGTAATCGTTTCTCAACGATACTAAGGAGCCATACTGCAAAAATCACGCCAATTATACCACCTTGACCAGCTTGTAACGGTTCGCCTGTGAAAATGTTGGTAATCATATTTTCATCAGTTAAACCCGTTAATAATGTTGTACCACCAATAACACCACCTAAACCTGGTGTAGCGCCAAATTCTTTAGCTGCATTGATACCAGTAAAGATTGCCAAATACGCTAGCATACCATCTTTAATAACATTAAAAACTGTGACAAGTTGTGTTACCCATTCGCCAGAAATCTGACCAGCCGCTAAAAGGTTACTTAATACAGCTGCGATACCACCAATTAAACCTGCCCCGATAAATGCCGGAATAAGTGGTATAAAGATGTTAGCAATTGTTTTTAGTAATTTATTAAATTTACCCCGTTGCTGTTTACTTTGAATAGAAGTTTTATTTTCTTTAGCTTTTGCTTCAGCATCAGCACGGTAATTTTTAGTGTTATGAGGAATAGTTTCACCTAAACGTACACCGCTTAAGTCGGACATATGAGTAGCAACTTTATTCACCGTTCCTGGTCCGACAACAACCTGTACGCGATCGTCTTTTACGACACCCATCACACCTTTAATTGCTTTCAGTTTCTCATAGTCAACCTTATCTTCATTGAGTACTTTTATTCTAACTCGAGTCATACAATTAATAACGTTATCCATATTATCAAGTCCGCCTACAGCGTCTATGATATTTTCGGCAAGTATTTGCTCTTTTGTCATAAAATGACCTCCTTTTCTGTCATTAAAGATTTATGAAATTTGTAAATAAGCGACAGTTGTATTTAAAAATAATTAGTTTTTAATGGCTTGTTTGATAATATTGTCGTTTTGTTGTAAACGTTTTGAAGCTTCCGATTTGGATATATCGCATAGGTGCATGACAACAGCAACTTTTAAATTTTGGTCTGCGTCTTCATATAATATTTGAGATTGGTCGTATGTGGTATCGCAAATATCTTGAATAATACGAATAGAACGATCAATTAATTTTTGATTTGTTGCTTTAACATCAACCATAAGGTTGTCGTACACTTTACCAACACCAACCATTGTGATAGTAGATATCATATTCAGTATTAATTTTTGTGCAGTTCCTGATTTTAATCTAGTAGAACCAGTTAATACTTCTGGTCCAACATTAACTTCAATAGGGTATTGGGCTAATTTGCTAATTTGAGTGTCTACATTACAAGAAATTGCTACGGTAAATGCACCAACTTTGTTTGCAAATTTTAGTGCTCCTTTGACATAAGGGGTACTACCGCTTGCAGCAATACCAATAACAACATCTTTTTCAGACAGGTGGATGTGTTTTAAATCTTCCTGTGCGAGGCTTTCATCATCTTCTGCACCTTCAACTGCCACAGTCATCGCGCGTTGTCCACCAGCGATTAAACCAATGACCTCATTTGTATTCGTATTAAATGTCGGTACGCATTCAGCGGCATCAAGTACGCCTAACCGACCACTTGTACCTGCTCCCATATAGATAATACGGCCACCTTGTTTAAACTGTTGTGTGGTAATTTCAATTACTTTTGTTAAATCAGGCAAGATGACTTTTATTTGCTCTGGTACCTTTTGGTCTTCTGCATTCATTGTTTCTAAAGCTTGTTGAATAGTCATTTCATCTAAATGCATGGTTGCTTCATTTCTTGATTCAGTTATTGATTTATTCATGATTTCAACTCCTTAGCATTTATAGTGAATTCAAATGAATCATTAGGTCGCATACAGTTGATAATGGATATGTCGTCGTTATCAACTTGCGCTACAACATTGACATTTTTATGAGGTGGTAATACTTTCTTAATGATTTGTAATTCACCTTGATAACGTCCGTTGTGTTTATTGTCTAAAGTTATTGATCCGTGTGTCCTTTCGTTTATTAATGATGGCTGGATGTCATCTTTACAGTAATGGCGTGCTTCTTGAGATCTGATTAAATCACCGGGATTGTCAGGACGAACTGTGTGAGGTTTTAGTAAAATTTCTTCCGCCTGTGTATCAAATAATGTTATAGATAATTTAAAATGTCTCTGCTTTAAAAATGAAATAAGTTGTTGCGCACGATGATAGTTTAAATACGGGTCACCAATCATAATATGTTGTGTATTTAAGTCTTGAAGCAATTGGGCGCTCTCAATTGTATGCAAATATCTTGTAGTTTCTATTGTTGGTAAGCCTTTGAAAAGTGGCCCGCGAAATGTAGTTCCTGCAATAAATCCATAAATATTAGCCTGAGGATTATACGCTAAAATCAAGTCGTTTTGTGATTTAACAAATTGCGCTTCTAACCCTGTGTCAGGCCTAGGATAATAGTTATGGCAATAACATAAGTAATTAAAATGATTTAAGTGTTGATATAAATGTTGTAGTAAATGATCTGAAATAATACTGGCGTTTAAACAACATTGAAAATCATTACTTATAATTTCATTAACAGTGTCAATGGAAGTACTGTGATCAATTCGAATAATAAATTGAGCAGAGTCATATTGCTTTAAAAAGTCATAAAAATGATGATCCAGCAATGAAGGATTGATATCAATCATATAGTTCAGCTGGTCGTTTGATAAAAAATCTAAAAGTTCTCCCAAATAGCGATATTTAGTGTCATCATTATCTTCAGGTATTTGAACTGAAGTAAAAATCGTTTTGTACCCTAAATCGACCATGCGTCGTATATACGACTTATCGATGGGGTGGCCGAGATAAATGGAAAAGCCATGCATCAGTTATCACTCCTTAATTACTGTAATCGTTTTCATTGTACAATACATGAAAAACTATTACAATTTCATTTTCAATAAAACCTTAAAGTGAAATTTTATTACAAAATAAAGGAGAGTGATTTTAGTATTTTGAGTAATTGTCCTTGAATAATTTCAATATGTTTAAGCGTATTGCCAATTGTGAACTCATCCATTGGATCTTCTATTTGATTGGATAGAAAGTTGAAATAGTTATAATGAAAAAGGGAATGGTGTTGTAAATTGTTTTGAATAAAATCGTTGTAGTCGTGTTCTATGTATATATGTAAGTCTTGCTGAAATTTTAATTTGTCTCTATGATTGGTCATAATGCCATATTTGTATAATTCGATTAAATTTAATAATTTCATTATACGTTGTTCTAAGTTGTGTAATTCTAGGTGATACATAAAAAGACATCCTTTCGTAATTTATGATTTTAATATTAGATAGATTTTAAAGTGTAGATAAATGTTTAAAATAAATAGACATTATTAAGTGGAATGTAGTAGAGGTGTTATATTAGTTTAGTTTCAAGTTTAATTAACTCAATGGCAAATTAAACTTGGAACAAAACAGAAAATAATAAAAAAACCAACTGGCACATTAGGACTCAGTTGGTTTTAAAAATTGCTGATAGTTATTTATATTTATATCTTGTGTCTTAATTGTTTTTTCAAATGAATACGAAATATCATGAATATCAATAATCGGAATTTCATTTGTTTTACCGAGTCCAATTTCAAAGATAATTGCTTTCCATAATCCTTCATCACATAAAAGGCCAATAAAAATGACATTTTCTGTTACAACTTGATTGTTGTTGTAAAATTCCATCGCCATTACGTTTCTTTCGGTACTATAAATGAGTACATCAGAAAAGATGGGGGGCAAGTTTGTGTGTTGTTGTTTGTCAAATTTAATATAACGATCTAGTTTTTTTAGCGTTCGTCTCATTTTAGTATAGGGTAAGTTGAGACATTTTTTAATAATAGCATTAATTTCTTCTCTGTATGGAAGCGTTGTATATGATTGACTTTCATTGAGTACCAAGAATAAAGCGGATAATTGATTCTCGGTCAGCTCAATTTCATAACTATTTGGCGTTTCTTGCAGTTGATAACCACCAAGTTTGCCATGTTTTGCTAGTATTTTAACACCTTGATCTTCTAAATCTTGAATATCTCTTAAAATAGTACGCTTTGACACATTTAAATTTGTAGCTAATTCTGATGCTGTAATCTGTTTATTCTCTTGAATGGCTAGAACAAGTTTATTTTGTCTTTCGCGTTTATTCATTAGAAAGTCACCTCCCGAATGATTACATATTACATTTATTATAGCATAAAAGTGACAATGACGACATTTAGAAAATAAATTTTAAAAAAAAATAAAGAAAACGCTTACATTATTAAGAGGATTATGTTAATATGAATTTAGTAACAAGGGGATAGCGAGTAGATGACAAAGGGGTAGGCTATTACATAATAGTTTTGTTAATATCTATTCGTACGAGTTACTAATCAAACATCTTCAATATTTATTACTTACTTTCCTTTCTATTTAACCGACTAGCATCGCTAGTCGGTTTTATTTATGTTATGGATGGGGCTTTAAAAGCTTCACATTTATATATAGGCGTTTTCAATGTTAGTTTCTATCATATATTTCTTTGATAATTCTATGATAGAATATAACAAATTATACATAGCGATTATTTTCTTAATATACTATTTAAAAGAGGTGTACTACATATGGAAAAAACACAATTAAATTACATAGATGAGTCAGTAATAACTTGGTTAGAAACTTTGGACGAGATTATTCCTAGCCTCATACAAGAAATGGTAACGAGCACGAAACAGAATAGATTTGATTTGGTGACAAATGTTGATCAATCAATTCAACAAAACTTTGAACAATTTTTAGCTGAAAACTTTTCAAATCACCAACTATTTGCTGAAGAAAAGTCTAATATTGATATCAATGCCAAACAAGGGCACGTTTGGGTAATGGATCCTATAGACGGTACGACAAATTTAGTTAAACAACAAGAGGATTATTGTATTATCTTAGGTTATTTTGTTGATGGAGAGCCTGTTTTGTCTTATATCTATGATTATCCACATAGAAAACTATATAAAGCAATTAAAGGATACGGTGCTTATGTAAATGGAGAGCAACTTGTAAAACCAGAATCTATAGATTTACAAGAGGCGATTATTTCATTTAATTCATTAGTGATTAATGATGAAACAATTCATAGTTTACAGGATGCATCATTTGGCTATCGTTGTATTGGTTCATGTGGGTTAGATTCAATACGTGTTATTAAAGGACAATTTGGTGCTCATATAAATACAAATCCTAAACCATGGGATATTGCAGCACAATTTTTATTTGCAAGTGAACTTGGCTTGAAAATGACAACATTGGATAATACTGAGTTAGATTTTTCTAAGGCAGGCCCTTTTATAATTAGTAATCCAGCATGCCATGAAAAAGTATTAGCAATTTTGAATTCCGGAAATGGATATAAGAAATAAAAATTGATTTACTATATTAATATTTTATTTAATAAATAATAGGTCTTAAGAACTATGTCATCATAAAAGTAATACTATATAATGTATTATTAAATAGAGTAGAAAATTGAATACGGAAATGGAGTATGATAAGAGTGAATCGTTCTGAGAAGAATAGGAAAATGGGCTTACCTGCTAAAATATTTTTATGGTTTTTTGGGATATTAGTTTTATTTGCTTTAATAGCAGTGATTTATCTAGGTTTCAAAATATTTTCTGTCGGGGGGTCAATACACAACCCATTAGATAGAGATAAATCAGCATTAAGAGATAAAAATGTGAATTTAGATAATGGTGATCCATTTACTATAGCGTTGTTTGGTGTAGATTCAGATGCTAAAAGAGATGCAGCTGGAGGCGGACAACGAAGTGATACGGTGATGGTACTATCGATAAACCCACAAAAGAAAACAACTGAAATTGTAAGTATCCCTAGAGATACACAAGCTGATATCGTAGGTAAAGGAACTACCGAAAAAATTAACCACGCCTATGCTTATGGCGGCCCAGATATGGCAGTAAAATCAGTTGAAAAACTATTAAATGTACCAATTGATCATTACGCAACGATAGATATGGACGGTATGAAAGATATGATTGATACGGTTGGCGGTATCTCAGTAACAAGTAACGCTACATTTTCTTATGATGGCTATCAGTTTAACCAAGGTGAAAACACAAAAATGGACGGCAAAGAAGCCATGGCATTTATTAGAAGTCGTAAAGAAGATGGCGCAGGTGGAGACTTTGGACGTCAAGAACGTCAACAATTAGTGATACAAGGTCTTGCAAACAAATTAACAAGTGTAAGTTCAGTTACACACTTCAATTCATTGATGAATCACGTCGAGGACAATGTTAAGACAGATCTAACAGTTGGACAATTAAATAAAGTTAGAAGTAATTATAAAGATGCTAATGACAATGTCAATAGACATCAATTAGAAGGTCAAGGTGGCATACAAGATGATGGACTTTATTACTTTGTTCCAAGTGAAAGTTCATTAAGTGAAATAGAATCAGCAATTAAAGATAATCTAGGTATATAATTTATAAAGCTATATGTTTACACTATCATGTAAATATATAGCTTTTTTATTTGGCTATTGTAATGGTCATAGTTTCATTTTCTATACGTTTCATTTTGCACTATATACTAAATAAAGAATAAAAAACAGTGGAATATAATAGAATACCTTAACATTTAATGTAAATACATATACAATGTAAGTAACATGATCTTAAAAAAGTGTGGGGCTTTTTAGATGGAATGTTAACCAACATCTTATGAATTTTTTACATGGGCAGAATAAATAATAATAGGGGTGAAGATTATGCAAGAACATTTAATTGTCTCTTTAGACGGTAAAGACTATCTTGTAGAACCCGGAACAAATTTACTTCAGTTTATTAAATCTCAAGATACTTTTGTTCCGTCTATATGCTATAACGAATCGTTAGGTCCTATCCAAACTTGTGATACATGTACTGTGGAAATTGATGGTAAAATGCAACGAGCATGTAGCACGACGATAGATAGACCGATGATTGTTAATACGCAAAACGACAAAGTACAAACAAGTCAAAAAGAAGCACTAGATAGAATTCTAGAAAAACATATGCTTTATTGTACTGTGTGTGATTATAACAATGGTGATTGTGAAATTCACAATACAATGGATCAATGGGGATTAGAACATCAAACTTATGAATATAAGGAAAAACCTTATGAAAAAGATTACGGTCCATTCTACCGTTATGACCCAAATCAATGTATTTTGTGTGGTCGCTGTGTGGAAGTTTGCCAAGACGTTCAAGTTAACGAAACACTTACAATTGATTGGGAACGTCAACAACCACGAGTAATCTGGGACAATGATACAACGATAAATGATTCGTCATGTGTAGGCTGTGGACAATGTGCAACGGTATGTCCGTGTAATGCAATGATGGAAGTGAATATGGAAGGTAACGCAGGTTACATGACAGATTTAGAGCCAGGTTCACTTGCAGCGATGATTGATTTAACTAAAAAAGCAGAGCCAGGTTATGGTCCATTGTTTGCTGTTTCAGACTCAGAAGCGGCTATGCGCGAAGAACGTATCGAAAAAACTAAGACAGTATGCACATACTGTGGTGTAGGTTGTTCTTTCGATGTGTGGACAAAAGATAGAGAAGTGTTAAAAGTTCAGCCACAACACGAATCACCAGCAAATAAAATTTCTTCTTGTGTTAAAGGGAAATTTGGTTGGGATTATGTTGATTCAGATGAACGTTTAACGAAGCCTTTAGTACGTAAAAATGGGCAGTTTGAAGAGGTTGAATGGGAAGAGGCATTGAAAGTTGTTGCGGATAACTTTAACAAGGTGAAAGCTTCGCACGGCTCTGATGGTTTAGCATTTATTTCTTCTTCTAAAGCTACAAATGAAGAATCTTATCTCATGCAAAAACTCGCTAGACAAGTTATTGGTACAAATAATGTAGATAATTGCTCACGTTATTGCCAGGCGCCAGCGACTAAAGGATTATTTAGAACTGTAGGGCATGGCGGTGACTCAGGTTCAATAGATGATCTTGAGATTGCAGATATGGTTGTATTGATAGGTACAAATACAGCAGAAGCACATCCAGTAATTGCATCTCGTATTAAACGAGGACATAAATTATATAACAATACTTTAAATGTTTTTGATATACGTAAACATGAAATGGCAGAGCGTGCCGACAATTTCTATCAACCAAAACCCGGGACAGATTTAGTGTGGTTATCCGCTGTAACAAAATATATTATTGATAATGAATTGCATGATAAGTCATTTATTGATGAATGGGTAAACCATTTTGAGGATTATTATAATTCATTAGCACCATACACTATGGAATTTGCAGAAGAAACTACAGGTATTTCTAAAGAAGCGTTAATCGATTTCGCTCAACAAGTAGTAGATGCTAAGTCAGTATCTATTGCATGGGCGATGGGTGTTACACAACAAGATATAGGTAGTGATACGTCAACTGCGATTTCTAATTTATTGTTAGCAACAGGTAACTATAGAAAACCAGGCACAGGTGCTTATCCTTTACGTGGACATAATAATGTGCAAGGTTGTAGTGATATGGGTAGTATGCCTGATCAATTCCCAGGCTACCAAAAAGTAGTAGATGACGAAATTAGAGCTAAATTCGAACGTGAATATGGTGAAGCATTACCAAGCAAAGTTGGTAAAGATAATCATCAAATGATGGAAGGTATACACGAAGGTGAAATCGATTCCTTATACCTATATGGTGAAGATACGGGAATTGTCGATTCTAATATCAATTTTGTACAAGCAGCATTAGAGAAAGTTGGATTCTTAGTAGTACAAGATGAATTCTTTACATTCACAGCAACGTTTGCGGATGTTGTGTTACCAGCAAGTCCTTCACTTGAAAAAACTGGAACTTTTACAAATACAGAGCGTCGTATCCAACGTTTATATCAAGCTTTAGATACTAAAGGCGATTCTAAACCTGACTGGGAAATTATCCAAGCAGTAGCCAAATCACTAGGATATGATTGGGGCTACACACATCCAAGTGAAATAATGGATGAAATTGCTAGAGTTACACCACTTTATTCAGGTGTAAGCTACGACAGACTTGAAGGATATAATAGTTTGCAATGGCCAGTAGCAGAAGATGGTACAGATGAACCAACGTTATATCTTAATGGATTTAATTTTGAAGATGGTAAGGCTAATTTCTATCCATTAACATTTGATAACTTCTTTAAAGTGAACGAAGAATATGACTTACATGTTAATAATGGACGTTTATTAGAACATTTCCATGAGGGTAATATGACTTATAAAGTACCAGGATTGGAATATAAAATGCCACATGCCTTCGTAGAAATATCTCCTGAACTTGCTAAAGAAAGAGATATTCATGAAGGCGCAGAAATTAAATTGATTTCTGAAACTGGCGAAGCAGAATTAATTGCTCACGTAACAGATAGAGTAAAAGGTAAAGAAATTTATATTCCTTTAAATAATAATGCAATGGTTCATGGTGATAAAGGCGCAATCAACCTATTAACTAATAGTGATGTTGATAAAGACACTGATACGCCATCTTATAAACGCACAAGTTGTCGTATGGAAGTTAAAACGCGTAGAGGTAAATCACCACTGAATCCTACGAATTTCCGTGTTAATAAACAACGTCAACCACAATATAGTGTTCGAGTTCAAGACAAATGGAAACGTGAGGATTATACATTCCCAGGAAGTCAGGTGGATAAATAATGGCTGAAAGAATAACGAATATCAAACGTATGCAAAAGTCCGAAGAAGAACTGAAACAAGATAGTTTGGCGGAAGTGACAGATGCAATTGTTGCTAATAAAGATAGTATTTTAAAAGCAATAAATATTATCAGCACATTAGATGATGCTAAATTATTAGATGCATTATCCGGTGCAGTGAAAAGTAGGGGCGTTATTGCTAATAAATTTGCAGTCGAACTCAACAAAGAACAGTATACAGGATTAATTTCAAATATGGCTTCACTTGTATTCTTACTTGGAGACTTAGATGTAAATGACTTATCGACAATGCTTAATAAAGTAAACAAAGGTTTGAGTGTTGCCAATAAAGCAAACCCTAATCAAAAAACATCTATTACTGGTTTAATGGGTATATTGAAAGATGATGAAATGAATCGTAGTTTAACTTATATGTTGAATATGTTAAGAGGTATGTCTAGAGAATAGATAGTTTGTAATTATAAAATTTAAAAATAAGCGAGGCTAGGATAGTTATTATGTCCTAGCCTCTACTGTGTTTATAGGTGGCATTTATCGACACCAATTGATACATATTTAGTTACTTAAAAAGTAAACAATTTGATAGAAATGTACTAAAATCCATGGTGGAATTTGAATTGCTTTTGATCGCCTTACTGTTATTGTTTTTAAAATGACATATTGAAAGATGATTAAATGTGATACAATTTCTATTATTAGTGTTTTATTTAACTTATTATTTAAGGCAAGGAGTGGAAGACGTATTAATCCGAAGATGATAAAAATCTCAGCTATAATGTCTAATATATTTCTAGTTATTGGAATTGTATTTTTATTAACTTTTAATATTTTAATGGCGATGACGATGTTTGTATTATCTCTAGTCATTAGCTTAACTATATTTAACACGTTATTTAGAGATAGAAAAGGTATGAGAATAGTAATTAATGTTTCCTTTATAATTGTTTTAATTGCTATTGTATTTGCTTATGTTACATTAACAAAATAAATGTAGGATAAGGGGTTATTTCACACAATGAATGAAAATCTAAAGCGTAAATTACCGTTGATTTTGGTGGGACTAATTGTATTAATATTTATTGTTTTATTGATTATTAATGAAACAGATTTATTTGATAATCGTAAGACGCACACTTTTGATGAAGCGGTTGATAAGCAAGTTGAAGCAGGCACATTAAATATGACTGAAAAAGATGGTCAATTTGTTGTAGCCTCAAAAAATGATGTAAAGCAAGCAATGGATGTTAATAATGATAAAGATAATTTGAACCATATGGATATTTCTGAAAAAGTGCCAATGTCTGAAAAGGAATTAAACAATATTTTAAAAGATAAGGGCATTTTAAAAAATAAAGGTAAGGCATTTTTAAAAGCACAAGATGAATATGAAGTGAACGTACTATATTTAGTGAGTCATGCGCTTGTAGAAACGGGTAATGGCCAGTCAGATTTAGCTAAAGGTATTGAAGATGATGGAAAGCACTACTATAACTTTTATGGCATTGGCGCATTTGATGAAGATGCTGTTCATACGGGTAGTAGTTTTGCAAAGAAACAGCAGTGGACCTCACCTGAAAAGGCGATTATGGGTGGTGCTAAATTTGTAAGAAATAATTATTTTGAAAATAAGCAACTTTCGTTATATCAAATGCGTTGGAATCCAGAATCCCCAGGAGAACATCAATATGCCAGTGATATTGAATGGGATGAAAACATCGCAACGTTTATGCAACGTTACTATGATGATTTAGGTATAAAAAAAGATCATGTAAAAAAAGATTACTATTTATAAACAATAACAATAGAGAAGACTAGGGAAATATGGAGTGGTTTGAAAATGAAAATAGCTATAGTTGGAGCAGGCATTGGTGGTTTAACCGCAGCAGCTTTATTAAAGGAACAAGGACATGAAATAAAGGTGTTTGAGAAAAACAGTGAAATAGCTGAAATTGGAGCTGGTATAGGTATCGGCGGTAATGTCATCGATAAATTAGGCAAACATGATTTAGCTAAAGGTATTAAAAATATTGGGCAAATTATAGATGTAATGGAAGTTTTGGACGACAAAGGAAACGTGTTAAGTAAAGCAAAACTTAAAAAGAATACTGTGAATTTAACTATGACAAGACAAGGATTATTAGATGTTATTAAATCGTATGTACCAGACTCTATCATATTTACAAATCATAAAGTAACACACGTGGATAGTGGTGCTTTGAAAGTTGAATTGCATTTCTCAGAACAACAATCAGAAGCATTTGATTTATGTATTGGTGCAGATGGTTTACATTCTCATGTTCGTAATACGGTAGTGCCTAATAGTAAAACATTGTATCAAGGCTATACGGTATTTAGAGGCTTAGTAGAGGATGTAAATATTAAACCGGACAACGTTGCTAAAGAATATTGGTCATCTAAAGGAAGAGTGGGCATTGTTCCGCTATTAAATAATAAAGCCTATTGGTTTATTTCAATTAATGCTAAAGCGCAAGACGCTACGTTGAAGTCTTATGGTAAGCCTCACTTACAAGCTAGATTTAATCATTTTCCCAATGAAGTTAGGCAGATTTTAGACAAACAAAGTGAAACGGAAATCTTATTACACGATATGTATGATTTACAACCATTAAAAGCATTCGTATATCAACGTGTAATACTCTTAGGTGATGCAGCGCATGCAACTACTCCAAACATGGGACAAGGTGCAGGACAAGCGATGGAAGATGCCATTGTACTTGCAAATTGTTTGCAGGCCTATCCCTTTGAAGAAGCAATTCAAAGATATAATAAGTTACGCGTTAAACATACAAAGAAAGTAATCAAAAAGTCTAGAAAAATAGGTAAAGTAGCACAACTAAGTAATAGAATATTGATTGCTTTAAGAAATAAAATCGCTAAATTAACACCAAATCAACTGATATCTAGAGAAACAAAATTCTTATACAAATCAAAAAGTAAATAAAATATTGAAATAAATAATAAGAACCTAGAAATACGTTTAAATTGTAAAACGTGTTTCTAGGTTCTTTATTTGTGGTTAATAATTAATAGTATAAAGATATGAAACTTTAATTAACTACATATTTAGGTTCATTATTAGTCAATTTACTAACTGTATCATTTGCAACAATCTTAGACATCATATCTCGAGATTCAAATGTTGCATTACCTATGTGCGGTGTGAGCACAACATTGTCCAATTTTTTAAGTTCATCATTGATCTCTGGTTCGAATTCAAAAACGTCTAATGCTGCGCCTTCAATTTCTTTATCTTTTAAAGCTTGTACTAAGGCTTGTTCATGGACGATAGGGCCTCTTGATGCATTGATAAGGTAACTTGTTGGTTTCATCATTTCGAATTGCTCACTATCAATCTGATGATGCATATCTGGATTATATGCAGCATTTATTGTTACGAAATCTGCATTTTTTAATAATGTTTCTAAATCTACATATTTGGCACCAATTTCACGTTCTCTATCAACTTTTTGATTAGGGCCTGTATAAAGTACATTCATATCAAATGCTTTGGCACGTCTTGCCACTGCACTGCCTATTTCTCCAAGACCAATTATACCAATCGTTTTACCGGAAACTTCTCTACCACGGAAAAATAATGGCGCCCATCCATCAAAACCAGTTGTACGGCATAGTTTATCACCTTCTACAATACGTCTTGCAGCTGAGAGTACAAGGCCAAATGTTAATTCGGCGGTTGAGTTAGTTGATGCTTTAGGTGTATTGGTTACATCTATATTGAGTTGACGTGCATAATCTCCATCTATATTATTAAAACCTGCACCGTAATTTGCAATTATTTTTAAATTACTTGCTGCATCAATCACATCTTTATCTACATTTGTTGAAAGTAGACTAATTAATGCATCGGCATCTTTTACACCTTCTTTTAGTGTTTCTTTATCAATAATGCCTTTGCCTTCATACATATCAACTTCAAAGCCTTGATCTTTTAATAAATTGAGTCCTACCTCTGGAATTGGACCTGCTATATAAACTTTTACCATGTATAATCACTTCCTTTATATCAAAGTATAGTAAATTTCATTGAGTCAAACAAATAAAAGTAATGATTATATAGAAAAATATGAAAACGTTTTACATTTTTTAAAATTTAGTTTATTAATTTTAATCCAACAATGGATAAGATAATTAGACCGATAAAGAAAATGCGCTTTATACTTTTAGATTCATTATAGATGAGCATACCAACTAAAGTGCCGCCTCCAGTACCAATACCACTCCAAATGGCGTAAGCAGTTCCCATTGGTATATCATTCATTGCTACTTTAAGTGTGCTAAAACTACATATAAAAGCGACAGCTAAGAGTACGACTAGCCATTTCTTTTTAGTTCGTGCAATTTCATTTAAAATAACGACGCCGATGACTTCTAATAGTCCTGCGATAAATAATATAAACCAAGCCATCAGCTTTCAGCCTCCTCTGTTGATAATTTTAATCCAATAATACCAATAACTAACAAAATGATTAAGCCGATTTTTAAAAAGTTAAACGGGTCACCCAAAAAGATCATATCTACTGCTACAGTTCCAACTGCGCCAATACCAACAAAGACAGCATAAACTGTCCCAACAGGAAGGTATTTACAAGCGGAAATAACTAAGAAGAAACTAATTATAATCACGATGATTGTACCAGTCCAACTAAGTAAAGAATCAGCAGCATTTAGTCCTGTTACCCATAATATTTCAATTAGTCCGGCTAAGATAACTTTAAACCACTGCATAAATTGTGCCTCCTTTTTTCACTAAACCATTCTATTTTCTCAAATAATATATAAGAATTCAATGTTATCAATTGTACAAAAGTTATAGTAATTTGTGATTAATTATAATATGAAATGAAAATTAGCAGAAATAAGTGGGAGGGGAAAAATTAAATTTGGATATTAATGTAGGGATAATATGGATGATGAGGTTGGAAAAGTTTAATAAGCTTAGAATTAAAGTTAGTGTGTAGAACACTGATGATTTTCATAAAAGGAACACCTGAGCTTAAGGCTCATGTGTAAGAGTCACTAGCTCAATAAATTGAGAGTGACTCTTTAAAAAAAAGCCCGAAACATATGTTTATGTTCCGGACTCAATAGGGTATTTTCTATAAATAAGTTGAATTAAAATTAATTATAGTATATAACCATATTTATTAATTTGTATCTATAGATTAGTTTACGTGGATATAGTTATAAGAGCTTGCTTCACCAGCTGAAATTGTACGTTCACTTACTGAATAAGGTCCACCATTATAGTTCATTTCTGACACTGTAACAGAGCCGTCACTACCAACACTTTCAACGTAAGCCACGTGACCCATTGGGCCTGAACCTGATTGTAAGATTGAACCAGCTTCTGGATTGTTATCTACTGTATAACCTGCAGAAGAAGCAGCAGAAGCCCAGTTATTAGCATTTCCCCAAGTAGAACCAATGCCTCCACCTACTTTGTCAAATACATACCAAGTACATTGTCCTGCTGTATATAAGTTAGCGCTTGAATGATTTGATTGTGTAGTTTCATTTGTTTGTTGTGTTTGCTCAGCTGCATCAGCTTCACTTCCGTGGTCTAATCCTACGATTGCTGCGCCAATACCTGCTGTTAATGTTGTTGCTGTAACTAATTTTTTCATAATTAATAAATCCTCCCAAAGATTTTAAAAAGTTTATATTTTAGCTTAAATGCTTATCTTTAAATTTTATTTTTCGCTTTGCTTTCAACGACAAGTAATACTCTAACAGATGAATCAAGCTTTGTGTGGAATGTTACGCTTTTGTAAAACAATTAAAAAAACCTCACATATCGTTGTAATAAACGAGATGTAAGGTTACAAAATCGTATCGAGCCGTAATATTTCACAAACGGTGATATTATAAGGTTTTTGTTATTAATTTAAAGTACACTCTGACTTTATTGTTACATTCATTGTAAAAAGTCACAAAATTGTGATTCAAATTATTTGAAGAATCTAATGGATAAAGGTGGTAAATAATCTTCACCATTATATGCTTTTACAGCTGCTACAATTGTGAAAATGAAATTTAAAAGTACAAGTATAGGAAGAATAATAATTCCTATAATAATAAATATAGCGATTGTAGCCACTGTTACCCAAATTAAGTAAGAAAGTAAAAAGTTCAAATAATTCTTGCCGGCTCTATCTACAAACGGCGATTCATCCCGTTTGATTAACCAAATAATTAATGGTGCAATTAAAGATGTAAAGAAACTTAATACATAAATAAGGGTTGCCATTAATCTAGCATCTGCATCTGGCTCTTGATCCCCATATATGTTTGAATACTGTTCTTCAAACTGTGTTGCCATAAGTAACAAACCTCCTTTACTTTAATATAATCATATCAAATCTAAGTGGACTTTAGTATGTAATTAAAATAATTCAAAAACTTTTAAAATATACCTATTTTGATATAACATTAGTTGTTAAAATATAGCAATGTCACTATAAATACTTACTTATGTTATAGCCATAAACTTAAGTTGTAAACCAGTGTTTATTTAATTTCTTATTAGGCTATAGTTCAAAGTGATGATTTAATATCGTACATAATAATAAATTTGGAAAGAAGGTTGATTATGAAAATTGCTATCGTAGGCTCAGGGAATGGAGCGGTAACAGCAGCGTTAGATATGATTAATAAAGGACATGAAGTGAAGTTATATTGTAGAAATCAATCTATTAATAAATTTGATAAAGCATTGGAACAAGGTGGATTTACTTTTAATAATGAAGGTGAAGAAAGCTTTATAGCATTTACAGACATTAGTGATGACATGGAATATGTAATTAGTGATGCAGAAGTCATTCAAGTCATTATACCATCATCATTTATTGAACATTATGCACATACTATGGCTCCTTTTGTGAAAAAAGACCAATTGATTTTCTTCAATATTGCAGCAGCTATGGGTTCAATAAGGTTTATGAATGTTTTAGAGGATATGCACATTGATGTCATGCCTCATTTCGCGGAAGTCAATACACTGACATACGGTACTCGAGTGAATTTTGAAGAAGCTCGTGTAGATCTATCATTGAATGTAAGAAAAGTGCATTTTTCAACTTATGATAAAGATTATTTAAGTGATTGTTTCGATAAAATTGAAAAACTATATCCATATATTGTAAAAGAAGAAAGTTTATGGAAAACTAATTTAGAAAATGGTAACCCTGAAGTTCATCCTGGTCCAACATTATTAAACGTAGGTCGCATAGATTATTCAGATGAATTCGCGTTATATGAAGAGGGTATTACGAAACATACAGTTAGGTTGCTACATGCGGTTGAATTAGAACGTCTTACATTAGGTCGTAAATTAGGGTTTGAGTTATCTTCGGCAAAGGAAGCACGTATTGAACGAGGTTATTTAGAAAGACAGGATGAAGATGAACCATTAAATAGATTGTTTAATACAAGTCCAGTATTTTCACAAATTAAGGGACCAAATCATGTCAAAAATCGTTATTTAACAGAAGATATTGCCTATGGCCTCGTATTGTGGTCTACTCTTGGACGTGAGATTGACGTTCCAACACCGAATATTGATGCAATCATAGTAATTGCTTCAACTATTTTAGAGCGTGATTTCTTTGAAGAAGGACTGACGATAGACGAATTAGGGAAAGATAAGTTAGGACTTGATTAATTAAAATAATTGATGAGGGGGATTGCGTATGAAAAGACAACCAACATTTTTAGAGTCAATCTCAACCATATTAGTAATGATTGTAATCGTAATTACTGGTTTTGTTGTTTTTGAAATTCCGATACAAGCATTGTTGATTCTATCTTCTGCTTATGCAGCTTTGATAGCAAGACGAGTAGGTTTAAAATGGCAAGATTTAGAGGAAGGTATAACGTATCGTTTGGCAACAGCGATGCCAGCAATTTTCATTATTTTATCAGTAGGTATTATCGTTGGAACATGGATGTTTTCAGGAACAGTTCCTGCATTAATTTACTATGGCTTAGAATTTTTAAATCCTAATTTATTTTTAGTATCAGCGTTTATTATTTGTGCTATTACTTCTGTAGCAACTGGTACAGCATGGGGGTCAGCATCTACAGCAGGTATTGCATTAATGGCTATTGCTACACAATTACATATTCCAGCAGGTATGGCTGCAGGCGCAATTATTGCAGGAGCAGTATTTGGAGATAAAATGTCCCCGTTGTCTGATACAACTAATTTAGCTGCATTAGTTACAAAAGTGAATATATTTTCACATATTCGAGCAATGATATGGACGACGGTTCCTGCTTCGATTATCGGACTTATAGTTTGGTATATTGCTGGAAGACAATTTGGTGGTAATACGAATACATCAAATGTTAATGCGTTACTTAATGAACTATCCCAAATTTATAATATTAATATTTTCGTTTGGTTGCCATTAATCATTATTATCATATGTTTATTGATAAAAATATCAACAGTACCAGCAATGCTTATTTCAAGTTTAAGTGCTATTATTGTTGGTGTATTCAATAATGGGTTTAACGTGGTTGATGGATTCAAAGCAACATTTAACGGATTCAATAAAGGGATGGTGTCATCAAGTAATGGAGAATTAACTGATAGAGCGATTGGCCTAATTGAACAGGGCGGTATGATGAGCATGACTGAAATTGTCGTCACCATTTTTTGTGGTTATGCTTTTGCTGGTATTGTTGAAAAATCTGGTTGCTTAGATGTCATACTTAATAAAATTTCTAAAAACATCAATTCTGTCGGTCAGTTAATACTAGCTACAGTAGTTGCTGGTATTATGATGGTACTTGCAGCAGGCGTAGCTTCTGTCGTAATTATTATGGTAGGTGTATTATTGATGGAAATGTATAATAAAATGGGACTAGATCGAACTAACTTATCTAGAACACTTGAAGATTCTGGTACTATGGTCATACCATTAATTCCATGGGGGACGTCAGGCATTTATTACACACAACAGTTAGGCGTGACTGTAGATCAATTCTTCATATGGACAGTTCCATGCTATTTATGTATCGTATTTGCACTATTTTATGGTTTTAGCGGTATCGGTATTAAAAAAGTAAAAACTACAGAATGAAGCGTTTTACAAAATATTCTAAAACAAGATGGTTAGAATATTTAATATTGAATTGCAGCGAGTTAGAGAGGCTGGAGCAATTAAATTGTCCCAGCCTTAAATATTATAAAAGCATGGGTATCAAGCTCAGGTGATTTTTTAGCAATTGCGACCTTAGTGATTATTGCTCAGTTAGAACAACGAATTTATTAAATAAATTGTATTCCTGTCTCGCTTCCTTTACTAATTAGAGTGCTACTTCAGTATATTAATAAGATAGCATTTTTAGCTATTATGCTTATATAAATTTCAGATTAGAAGTTTAAAAAAATATAAATAGGATATATATAACTATGAATGAGGTGAATCTTTGTTATATATAGTAATAATTGTAGCGATATTACTATTAGACATTGAAACTCATCAATATTTCAATATAGATAAAAATTGTTAAATATACTTCCGTTATCTATTGTGCAATCGGTTTTGTTTTGTATATTGTAGCGATATTACATGACAAAATCGATTGATTAATGTAGCGAATGATTTTAGTTGTTATAGAAAATACAATATGACATTTAAGTGTATCACTTAAGTAATAACTTTCTATCACGGTAGCATAGATTAAATCATGCTTTTACTTAATAGGTAAGTTTGAATGAGGAAGTCATAAATATAGATACAGTAAGATATTGGTTAAAATAATCTCTAAGTGGATATTATTATCAATAATCAGCATGTGTCGTTACTATCTTAATTGTTAACATAATAAAAAAAGACCAAATGCTATTATTAGCATTTGGTCTTTTTTGTATCACTAATTAGTGAATGTAATTGTAACCTGAAGCTTCGCTTGCAGAGATAGTACGTGAAGTCACAACACCAGCACCTTGGCCGTAGTTCATTTCAGAAACGTTGATTGAACCGTCGCTGTTAACATTTTCAACGTATGCAACATGTCCCATAGCACCAGTTGAAGATTGTAAGATTGAACCTTGTGAAGGGTTGTTGTTTACTGTGTAACCTGAAGCTGCTGCTGCGCTAGCCCAGTTGTTAGCATTACCCCAAGTAGAACCGATTTTACCGCCAACTTTGTCGTATACATAGTATGTACATTGTCCAGCAGTGTATAGGTTGTTTGAAGAACCTGAAGTACTTGAAATTGAGTTTGAAGAACTTGATGGTGCACTAGTTGTACTAACTTTAACATTGCTGCTTGAAGTTGAGTGTGAAGCTGCGCCACTTCCACCAGTACCTTGGTTGTTTGCTGTATATGATTGAGTTGAGTTCGTGTTGCTTGTAGCATATGAACTATTGTTATTGTAGTTATTGTAGCTATAACCACTGTTTGAGTGACCTTGGTCTGCTTGACTTGGGTTCCAGTTACCTTGCCAAGTGTAGTTGTAATTACCTTGTTGATCTATTGTATAAGAATAGCTATATGAAGTAGGGTCATTTGGATTATACCCACCATTATTATTTTCTGCTGCGTCTGCTTCGTGTTGAGCTAAACCAAAAGTAGCGATTCCTGCAGTAGCGATTGTAGCTGTAGCGATTTTTTTCATTGTTAAATATCCTCCTAAGAATTGTAAATAAATATATCCCAGTCTCTAAACGACAATTTTTATAATTTTTTAATTCGCTGTTTTAACGACAAGCAATACTTTATCAGAAAAACTTACGTTTGTGTGGGTTGTTATCATTTTGTAATTTAGTTCTAATAATATATCGGTTTATGTAATAAAAGAAATATAAGATTTGCACGTTTAAAAGCCGTTGTTATAGTATTTTTGTTTTTGTTGGTGTAACATTGCACTACACTTTATTACAACGATGTAAAATAACAGAAAATTTGAAACTCTAAAAAACAAGGGTATTTGATATTTAAAATATAAATAATTATTCTTACAAAATGTAGTGAATTTTCTTATTTAAATTAGGCAAATTAATATTTTATTTACTATTCGAGCAACGATATTGACACCTTATAATGAAGATATTAATATAGTAGTATAAAAATTATACTTATTTAGTGAGGTGAATAAATGAAAATTGAATTGGGTTTGACATCTTTTGCTGATAATAGTGATATATATATGGAAGATGGTTATCAACCTGCTATAAGTAATGCACAGAGAATTCGTAATATAATAGAAGAAATTGAAATAGCAGATCAATATGGACTTGATATTTATGGTCTAGGGGAACACCATAGACCTGATTATGCCGTATCAGATCCAGTCACTGTGTTAGCAGCTGCTGCAAGGAATACTGAGTATATTAAACTTAGTAGCGCAGTAACTGTGCTTTCTTCTGACGATCCTGTACGTGTATACGAAAGATTTTCTACATTAGATGCAGTTTCGAATGGGCGTGCAGAAATTATGGTAGGTAGAGGGTCGTTTATTGAATCATTTCCACTATTTGGTTATGATTTGAAAAATTATGAGGAACTTTTCAATGAAAAGATTGAGTTATTAATGCAAATTAATAAGAAAGAAGTTGTAAATTGGGAAGGCCATATGAGACCATCAATTCATAATTTAGGTGTTTATCCAAGAACAGAAAGAGGTTCACTACCAATTACTATTGCAACTGGAGGTACACCTGAATCTTCTTTAAAAGCAGGAGCGTTAGGATTACCGATAACTTATGCTATAATAGGTGGCGATCCAAAAAGGTTTAGAAGAAATATAGATATGTATAAATCTATTGCTGAATCTTATGGGCATAATGTAAATGAACTACCAATAGCTACACATTCTTGGGGATACATTGCTGAAACTGATGAACAGGCAAAGCGAGAGTTCTTTCCTTCCGTTAAGGCAAATCATGATATATTGGCAAAAGAACGTGGATGGCCAATGTATGATGAGAATAGTTTTGAGCGAGAAGCCGGACCCAATGGCGCACTATATGTAGGTAGCCCTGAAACGGTTGCTCAAAAAATAATTGAAACGATTGAAGCTTTAGGTATTACTCGCTTTATGTTGCATACCCCTGTTGGATCAATGCCACATGAAAATACGATTAACACAATTAAATTGTTGGCAGAGCGGGTAAAACCTATTGTAGATAAATATTTTGAAAACAAATAAAAGGAGATTTTGTAATGATATTACGTTATTTAACAAATTTAAAATTAGCCAAAGAATTATATGGTGCAGCAAAACCTAAACTTAAAGGTGACCAATCAATGAAAGATACATTTGTAGAGGTATTTAATTTACCTTCAAATGCAGTACCTTTAGCTGGTGCAGTAGAAGCATTAAGTGCAGTATTCTTCGTATTAAGTTTTGCTAGTAAAAGACTTTCTCGTGTTGCTTCACTATTAACAATTTCAGTTTTAGGTGTAGCTGCGTACAAACATTTTGAAGCTGGTCATGGTAAAGCAGGAGCTAAACACGCTTTAGATTTATCAGGTTTAGCAGCGTTAAGCTTCCTTGATACAATTGATTGTAAAAAAAAGTAAGTCATTCATTTAAATAGATTAATAAATCAAGCGTGTCACTTTGAAAGTGCCACTGTATAAATGATAAGCGCCGGAACATTTAAGTATGTTTCGGTTTTTATTATTTTAAAGAACAGTATTGGGTTCATAAACTGTTTTATTATATTTATAAGTTATTTTTGATGACACGCTAGTATAAAAAATGAATTTTGAAGTTGGATGCCTAAATATTCGTTTATTGTTATATTGATAATAATTTGGAAAAGTTAAGAGGAAATGTTGGTTTGCATTTTACAAAATCATCATTTGTTAAATGCAATGGATGAACATATTCTTTTTTTAGTAATAAAAAGAATGAATATCCAACTAAAATTTGAATTTGAAAAGTAAATACTAAAAAAATAGTAGTATTTTTTAATATTTCTTATACTTGGAGATATTGAATTAACGGAATGTAATAGTATAGAATTATTATATTAATATTGTTAGAAATCGCTTTGACATATTAACATCATGAAGAAACAAAAGGAGTGGTTTTATGATTGAACAAAATTTTAAAACACTGAATGAACTAATTACAACTTATCAAAAGGGAAAACATTTTTTCAAAACAACTAAAAAGCAACATAAGCTTAACTATGAAGAGATATTTATTTTAAACTATATCTTTAATTGTAAGGAAAATGAGATTACAGCAAAAGAAATAGCAAAGTATTCAGAGCTACAACCTTATTATTTAACGAAAGCTTTACAAAAATTGATTAAAATGGGGTATTTGAGCAAAAAGAGAAGTGAAATAGATGAACGAACAGTAGTCGTTCGTGTGAATGAAGTACAACGTGATAAAATTAATGAGATAATTAAAACGTTACAACAAACATTGTGATGGATGATGAAGGTAGTGATAAAATAGAATTGTACATGAGTAAAAATAAAAAGAATATTCTGAATAATGTAAAAATATAATATTTATTATGTATTTAACTGATATTTGTTTTTAGAAACAAATTAACTGTGTTATACTAATATTTGCTTAATGAAAGCGCATACAAAACGGCTGGGAAAGGTGTTATTATGAATTTAATAATCGGAGTTATATTTTTAGGTATTGTTTTATGTTTGTTTACATTATTCACTAGTAAAGCGCCTAATGGTGGTAAAGCAATGGGGGCACTTGCCAATGCTGCAATTGCATCATTTTTAGTTGAAGCATTTCATAAGTATGTAGGCGGAGATTTGATTGGCATACCATTTTTAGGCGATTTAGGAGATGTTGCTGGTGGACTTGGTGGTGTTGCAGCTGCCGGTTTAGTTGCATTAGCAATGGGTGTGTCTCCTGTCTATGCATTCGTAATTGCTGTTGCTTGTGGCAATATGGATTTACTACCAGGATTCATTGCAGCTTATATCGCTAGTTTTGGTATGAAGTGGATGGAAGAAAAATTACCAGACGGACTCGATTTAATCGCAGCAATCATTGTTATTGCACCAATTACAAGATTAATTGCAATTGGTACTACGCCTTTGGTTGATGCTAGTTTGATTCAAATAGGTAATATTATTAAAGAATCAACTACATCAAGTCCGATATTAATGGGTATTGTTTTAGGTGGTATTATTACAGTGGTTGCGACTGCACCATTAAGTTCAATGGCATTGACTGCATTACTAGGGTTAACTGGTACGCCAATGGCTATAGGCGCATTAGCAGTATTTGGTTCTTCATTTATGAATTTCGTACTATTTAAGCGTATGAAGTTTGGAGATCGTAAAACAACGATTTCAGTAGCTATTGAACCGTTATCTCAAGCAGATATTGTAACTGCAAACCCAGTACCTGTATACATAACTAACTTTTTGGGTGGCGCAATTTCTGGTGTGATTATAGCTATGTTTGGATTAGTTAATGACGCGACAGGAACTGCTACACCAATAGCTGGACTTATGGTTATGTTTGGGTTTAATAATGCGTTAACTGTGGTTACAGTCGCAGTTATGTGTGCTGTCAGCAGTGCAATTTGTGGATATTTAGGATCACTTATATTTAAAAATTATCCAATTATCACGAAAGATGAATTACAAAATGGCATGATGCCTAAAAAGGTCAAAAAATATTATAAATTGAAAAAGCAATATGCTAAAAGTTTAGCTTTATAAAATTTTGTGAGTGAAATGTTGGCTAATTTAAAAAGGATAGAGACAATAAAATCTATTTAAAAATGCTTCAATTTTGTCATATTACTACATATATTAAATGTACAAAAAGTATTAAAAAACAAAGGATACATAGTTCAAGATGTAAAAGCTTGATAATGTATCCTTTGTTTTTTATGAGTGAAACGTATCATGATTGAATATTGTTAATTTTTGTAAGTTAAATAATCTAGTGACAGAATAAAACTCCCAAAAATCAAAAATTTTGGCGGAGTTAAAGGTAAAGGTCAAAGCTGTATCACTTTAGTAATGAGTTATTCCCCATACATTAAAGTTATTTAATAGTCTATTGACCTATATTAAGTTGTACGCGTATTTAAATAACGTGTTGTTCTATATTCCATTTTTGAAAAAAAGAACTCTAATAAAATCGCTAATAACCAGTAAAATGCTGCAGCAACTGAATAAACTGTTATAAATCTATAGCCTTCATTAGCAATGACATGACTTACTGCCATAATTTCGGTGACTTGTACGGCAAATGCGAGTGAGGTACCTTTTATTAGCATAATAAATTGATTTTCTATATTAGGCAGGGCATACGCAAAAGCTTGAGGCAAAACGATTTCTTTATAAATATGAAACCTTGAAAGACTTACACTTTGAGCTGCTTCTATTTGAGCAAATTCTACCGACTGTAATCCACTTTTTATTGATTCAGATAGATAAGCTATCGCATGTAATGAAAATACAATAAAAGCAATAATTAAAGGTGAAAAAATATCTGGATTAATATGCCATTTGAATTGATCATTTAAAAATATAATAAATGTAGGTAAGCCATAATATAAAATAAATAACTGAACGATTAATGGCGTACTTCTGAAAAATGAATTGTAGACAATGATTAATTGTGATAGTACGGGAATGTGTTTTAAACGAATCAGTGCAAAACATAATCCTACAACTAGACCTACGATTATGGCAACAATAGAAATCATTATTGTATTAGGAACGCCTTTTAGCACTTCAGTTATTGTATATAAAACAAAGTCCAAATGAATATCCTCCTTAAATGCGGTATGGTTTTTGCGCACGTTTATCTATTAAAGTAAATGTGCCTTGTATAATTAAAGCGATAATCCAATAGATAATTGAAATGACAATATAAACTTCTAACATGCCTAATCCATAATTATTCCCGATAATCAATTTAACTTGTCCCATCATGTCAATGATGCCTATAGTAAAAGCTAATGAAGTATCTTTAACTAATTCGATAATTTGCGTTGTTAAATTTGGAATACTATTTCTTAAAGCCTGTGGGACGATTATTTCTTTTAGTATTCTAGGATAGGATAAGCCGATTGATAAACCGGCTTCTATTTGATGGTAGTCTACAGATTGATACCCAGCACGTATTATTTCTGATAAATAAGCTCCAGTATGTAATGTGAAGGCTAAAATAACGAAAAATAATCTACTAAAATGATTAATATCTATATGAATTAATAACAATAATTGTGGTAGTGCAAAGTAAACTAAAAATAGTTGTAAAAGTAGTGGCGTGCTACGTATAAAAGATAAATAAATTCTTACAATTGGTGAAAGTACCTTAATCTGTTTAATGCGAATAAGCGCTAATATAAAACCTAGCATTAACGCACATATTAAGGATATAACAATCATTAACAGAGTTAATGGCAATTGCTGTAATACTTGTCCAAATAAATCTAACCAATTTACAGATTGCATTATCATTGCACCTCCAATTGTGATTTTTTGTCATTAATTTCATCTAAGTCATCGAATACATTAATATCAAAATATTTTTCTGAAAGTGCTTGTAATTTACCTTCTTTTTTAAGTTCTAATGTCGCTTGATCTATGTCATCATGTAATTTTTGATGTTTTTTATTATAAACGATATGTAGCGGCTCTTTTTTGACAATGCCCCCAATTTTAACATCTTCTTTGACTTGTGTTTGAATGGCTTTATAAGTGTTCCAGTTTAACAACATAGCGTCACGTCGCTGCTGGCTGACCATTTTTAAGTTGTCTCCATTTGAAGGTTCATGAATCGTATTAATATTGATTTTTGATGAATTATTTTTGTTGTACTGAGATAAGATGGAATATAGTCCGCCACTAGGCGCCATGGGTGTAATTGATTTTTCAGGTAAATCATCTAAACTGTGTATATCCGTATTGTTACGATTGACTACTAACATAGGCAACGCATAACTATAGGGCACGTCTTGGTACAGAAATTGTTTTTCACGTTCAGGCGTTTTGAAAAACCAGTTAATTCCCATATCAAATTTACCAGCGCCAATACCAACTAAATTTGATTCTTCTTCACCTACTTCATATTTAAAATCGTATTGTGGTAACTTTTTTTCGATTAATTTCATATAGTCCATATCGAGCCCTACAAACTCATTTTGCTTATTGGTATACAAGTAGGGTGGATTGACCTCTGCTGACAGTGCTACTTTAACTTCTTTTTTGTGAGATTCCTTATTTGAATTATCATTTTGAGTACAAGCAGTTAAAACGAAAATCGATGAAATGATCATGGCGGTAATAACCCTTTTTTTTAATGTCATTGTTTATCACGCTCCGTGCTTACTTTGTTTAAGAAGCGATTTATTCTTTCTGAGTTATTATGATCTAATACTTCTTGAGGTGTACCATGATGAATAATTTGACCATCATCAATAAATATCATTTGATCGGCAATAGCTTTAGCAAATTCAATTTCATGTGTTACTAAAACCATCGTCATACCTTCTTGTGCAATAGACTTAATGAGAGATAGTACACCTTGTATAGATTCTGGGTCAAGTGCAGAAGTTGGCTCATCCAACAGTAATACATCCGGATTAAGAGCAAGAGCACGGATGATACCAATGCGTTGACTTTGACCACCAGACAATTGTATTGGGTATTTATCTTTTTGACTTGCTAAATTAACACGTTCTAAATAGGAGAGCGCTATTTCTTTTGCTTGAATTGTACTGTGATTTTTACCATGTATTAAACCGACAGTTATATTTTCTAAGATAGTTTTATTTTTAAATAAATTATAATTTTGGAAGACCATTGCAGATTTTTGTCGTAATTTTGCAATGTCTTTTTTAGTATGTTTAGAAGTATTAAATGTTTCATTGCCAATAGTAATGGTGCCAGATTCTGGTAGTGCTAATGCATTTAAAGTCCTTAACAGCGTTGTTTTACCAGAGCCACTTGGCCCAATAATTGCAGTTACAGTTCCTTGTTCTTGGTTAAAACTTACGTCATTGAGTATCGTATTTTCATTATATTTATGTATGAGATGTTTAACGTTAATCATTCAATTTCCCCCAATATTTCATTAAGTATAAATTATCACAATAAATCTTATCGGTAAAGTAAGGAATTTGTGCTTGAAAAGCTTTATTTCAAGTATGGCGAGTGTTAAACTTGTATTTAATAAGGAAAAAGTGATGAACGAGGTGAAGGAAATGAATACGTCCGCGTTAATACATACGGAGATTCAAGAAAAATGGATTGCTAAATTAGATACTGTAAAAGACGATTTTAGAGCGAAAGCTGAATATAATGACATACATTCACATTTTCCCTATGAAAATATTGAATGGCTTGTAAATGAAGGTTACACATTGCTAACGTTACCTAAAGCATATGGTGGTGAAGGCGCGACTATTGAAGATATGGTGATACTTCAAAGTTATTTGGGATCAATCGATGGTGCAACTGCTTTATCAATAGGCTGGCATTTGAGTGTCATTGGCCAATTATATGAACAACAAATGTGGGAACACGATATGCTTGATCAATTTGCTAAAGCAGTGAAACAGGGGGCATTGGTGAATAGGGCCGTTAGTGAAGCGGAAACTGGTAGCCCAACGCGTGGAGGTAGACCTGCAACAAACGCAGTAAAAGTAGATGGCGGCTTTGTACTTAATGGGGTGAAAACATTTACTTCTATGAGCAAAGGGCTTACACATTTTGTAGTAAGTGCTTATTACGAAGCAATTGACCAAGTAGGCTTTTTCTTAGTGACTAAGGATACTCCGGGTGTGGAGATAGCTGATAATTGGAATATGGTAGGTATGCGTGCAACAGAAAGTCATGACCTTGTATTAAATGATGTATATTTACCAGAAGAAAATTTTGTAGAAATAAGGAGTGCTGGTGGTAAAAAGCCAAATGGCTGGATATTACACATACCAAGTGTTTACTTAGGTATCGCTCAAGCAGCACGAGATTACGCAGTAGACTTTGCCAAAACATACAGTCCGAATAGTATAGAGGGAACTATTGGTGATTTACCTACTGTCCAACAAAATATTGGAAAAATGGAAACACTTTTATTATCTGCGCGTCATTTTTTATGGAGTACAGCTGCTTTATATAATAATGAAGCTACTGAAAAAGTGAAATGGAATGAAACGTCTGCCAGTAAAGTAATGGTAATGAACCAAGGTTTAGAAGTTATAGATATTGCCATGCGAATTGTAGGCGCGAAAAGTCTTGAAATGGAACGTCCTTTACAACGTTTTTATAGAGACATGCGCGCAGGTTTGCACAATCCGCCTATGGAAGACATGGCATATACAAATATTGCACACAGTGTATTAGATCATTTTTAAATATTAAGAGCAATACAATAACCATGCATTTAGACAATTTGTCTGAATGCATTTTTTAATAATAAAAAAAATAAAAAATTCACTTGTTTGCTATTGTAAAATTACTAGACTCATTATATAATCAATTGGTACTGATAATCATTTTCATTGGAGGAGAATTATGAAAAAATTATTGTTTCCGTTACTTGTTTTAGTACTCATTTTAGCTGCATGTGGTAATAAATCAGATAGTGACAAAAAAGAAGCAACAAAATCTTATAAATTAGATAGTGGTAAGAGCATAGATATACCTAAAAAACCTGAAAGAATAGCAGTTGTAGCCCCTACATATGCAGGGGGTATTAAATATCTTGGTGGTAATATTGTAGCTGTCAATGAACAAGTAGATAGTAGTAAATTACTGAAAGATAAGTTTAAAGGTGTAGAAAAAATTGGGGAAAATGATGTAGAAAAGGTAGCAAAAGCAAAGCCCGACTTAATCGTTGTTTATTCTACGGATAAAAACATTAAAAAATACAATAAAATTGCACCAACCGTTGTTTATGATTATGGGAAGCATAAATATTTAGATCAACAAAGGGAATTAGGTAAATTACTTGGTAAAGAAGATAAAGTAGCTTCTTGGGAAAAAGAATGGAAAGCTCAAACTAAAAAAGATGGACAAGAAATCAAAGACAAAATTGGTGAAGATGCAACAGTCTCTATCTTTGATGAATTTGATAAAAAATTATACAGCTACGGACCCAATTGGGGACGTGGTGGCGAAGTATTATATCAAGCATTTGGTCTAAAAATGCCTGACAAATTAAATGACTTAGTTAAAAAAGAAGGCTGGGCAGAAGTGAAACAAGAGAAGATTGCAGATTATGCAGGTGATTATATTGTTTCAACAAGTGAAGGTAAATCAAAACCAGCTTATGAAAAAACAGATTTATGGCAAAATATACCAGCTGTTCAAAAAGATCAAGTGATTCAAGTTCAAGCAGAAACATATTGGTATAATGATCCTTATACTTTAGAATATATGAGAAAAGATTTAAAAGAAAAATTTTTAAATAAATAGAAATTCAAGTTCTTTAAATGTATAAGATAGTAAATTTAATAACTAATTAGTCTCTAAGGGACGAGCATGTGAATTCAAAGGTAATATTTTGACTTCTAACTCGTCTCTTAAATTATGACTTCTTAAATGTAAACTTATAGTTTTTATTAGTTTACATTTGTGGTATAATTTTTTTCATTGAAGGGGGAATTACTTTGACTACAAAATATTTAGTATATACGGCTTTGATGACAGCTATTATAGCTGTTCTGGGTTTTGTGCCTGCCATCCCATTGCCTGTCATGCCTGTGCCAATTGTATTACAGAACATTGGGATATTTCTAGCGGCAATTTTGCTTGGTCGTAAATATGGTACGTTGAGTGTCATTGTCTTATTATTGCTAGTAGCTACAGGGTTGCCTTTATTATCAGGTGGCCGCGGAGGCATCGGTGTATTTGCTGGACCATCAGCAGGCTTTTTATTTATGTATCCAGTTGTTACATATCTTATTGGCTTGGTAAGAGACTTATATTTTAAAAAAATTAATTTTGTTGTACTATTAATTATAACAATCGTTTTTGGTGTCTTACTATTAGATATCACAGGTACCATTATAATGGGCTTAATAACTAATTTACCTATCACGAAATCTGTAACGTTATCATTATTATTTATGCCTGCTGATATTCTGAAAGCGATTGTCGCAAGTTTAATTGGGAATATTATGTTGAATCATAGTCAATTTAAACAGTTATTAAAATAAATTTTTAGACATTTAATTAGATAAGCATTGACGAGGCAGAAGAAGATAGGGTGAAGGTTCATGACAATTTCAATGGCAGACATATTTCAAGAGGGTAAAATTTTTGCTGATGATCAGATTAAAACAATTTATTTAACACCTGAAGCACCTTTAGTATATGATGCGAATAAATGGGTGTATAAAGAAATGCCTGCAATCAAGGATTGGAAACAACATATGGAAACGCAACAAAGTCTACATAGACAACAATATTCCGACCATTTAGCATTTACTTTTCCAGAAAATACCCCGTTAAGCCAAGCTTGGTTAGATGAAATTAAAGCTTGTGGTTTCGAATTAGGGTGTATGGAACTTTATGCAATAGAATCACAGAATATTCGTAGAAGCCATAATAATCAAGTTGAAGTCAAATTTGTCACGGATCAAAACTTAGAAGATTATATTGCAATCTATCGACAGTTTTCAGAACCTTTTGGACTTGAATACACAGAAGAAAGTATACGAGTAATTCGTAATCAATTTCAAAGTGAAAGTAAATCACGTATTATTGCCTATGAGCAACACACACCAGTAGGTATTTTAGATTTAATAATTACTGATAAAACAGTTGAAATAGATGGCTTTGGTGTATTGGAAGATTTTCAAAGACGAGGAATAGGTCAAACCATGCAATCATTTGTAGCTGATGTCTCGGATGATAAAGTAATTATACTTATCGCTGATGGTGAGGATAGTGCCAAACATATGTATATCAAACAAGGATACATTTTTATCAGTTATTGCTATCAAATATTGAAAGAACAAGCTTAAATATAAATTACAAAGCGATCCTAAGACATACAGCTATGTCCTAGGATCGCTTCGTATTTATTAGTGGATTATTTATTTATACGCTCTATTTGTACACGTTCAGGGTGGCTATATATATTGAAATTTCCATCTCTAATAAACCCGACTGCAGTAATATTTAAGTCTTCAGCTAGTGTAACAGCTAATGTAGTCGGGGCAGATTTCGAAAGTATAACACCTACGCCTATTTTAGCAGCTTTAATTAGTATTTCAGAGGAAATACGACCACTGAAAATTAGCACTTTATTTCGCACAGGAATGTGTCTTTGAATACAATAACCATAAAGTTTATCGAGTGCATTATGACGGCCGATATCTTGACGATGTTCGAAGAAAGCCTCTCCGTCACTAATAGCTGCATTATGAAGACCACCAGTTTGTTTGAAAACGGCACTTGCACTTTGTAAACGTGTCATCATGTTTAGAATTTGTTTTGGGCTAATAACAATTTTTGACATAGAAGTTTTTGCTACAGCAGCATCATTTTGAAAATAAAATTCTCTACTCTTACCACAACATGAGGCAATCATCCGTTTAGTTGAATATTCAAAACGTTCGCCTAATGGTCTTGTTAATTCGACGTGAGCAAAGCCTTTACTATCATCTATTTGCACTGATTTTAAGTCATCACTTTTTAGAATAGCCCCTTCAGACGCTAGAAAACCAAGCACAAGTTCCTCCATATGGTTAGGACTACAGATTATAGTAGCAAATTCTTCTCCATTAACCATAATTGTTAAAGGGAATTCGGTTACATAGTGATCTGTTTTATCAATAAGTTCACCATTTTCGTATCGTACGATTGGTTGGTTGGTTAAAACGTCTTCATTCATTCGTACACCTCTTTTCGTATTCACTTTATATTTTAGCGTATTTTTAATTATAAAAAAATAATTCGGTTTTACTCATGTAAATTAATAAACATCTATGTAGTGCTTAAATCATAATTAGGCATAGTCAAGATTGATTTACGAACCTAATGAAAGTAAACTTGGGGTAAACAGATTAAAGAGGTGAATTTGACATGGTTAGTATAAGAGATATTGCACATTTAGCAGAAGTTAGCCCAGGAACTGTATCCAGAGTATTGAACAATGACCCAACGCTTTCGGTATCGAAAAATACTAGAGAACGTATCCATCAAATTGCGAAAGAGAAACAATATCACAAGTCAACAAGAAAAAATAAAAGTATTCAAATCATTACTTATGCGTCAAGAGCTAAAGAAATGTCAGATCCTTATTATAGAGAAATTCGATTGGCAATTGAAGCGGAAGTTAAACGTTTAAATCTGTCGTTAAAGCGAACAATACGTATTGATGGTAACCAAAATAATTATGAGTTAAATACAATAGAAAAGGCAGGCGCAATAATAGTTATAGGTAACTTTTCGGTTGATGCTCTATACAAACTCCAATCTTATAATCCTAATATGGTAGTAATTAATAATCCCCATGTCCCTAAATCTATAGATGCTGTATATTCAGATCTTTATTACGCTATGACTCACTTGCTAGACAAGATAAAGGGTTTAGGTTTAACACGCATTGCATACATAGGCGGGTATCATACCATAAGAGATTTAGATGGCACCCCAACTTCAAATGCAACTGATGTAAGGTATAAAGCTTACCAAGCTTGGTGTGAAAGACATCAATTAGAAACGATAGCATTGCTTAATGGATGGAAAAAAGAACACGGTGAGCTAGCGGTTAAAACATTTATAGAGCACAAACAACCGCTTCCACAAGTGTTTGTTGCAGGAAATGACATGGTCGCAATAGGCATTTTACAGCAAATTCAAGAGAATAAAATTGCAATACCAGAGAATGTAAAGTTAATCAGTTTTAATGATTTAGAAGTTATCCAATATGCTGTGCCTTCTATTAGTAGTGTACATATTCCTGTAGATGAATTTGGTAGGACGGCAGTAAGGATGGCAGAAGAACGTATTAATCAAACAAGAAAGCTTGCTATTCATATAGTAGTAGAAGCACCATTGAAGTATCGGAATACTTTTAAAGTCTAAGTGAAGTAAATTATGTTGACAAAACTTTTAGTAAACAAGTAAACTTTGTTTGTGTTTACTAATAAAAAGAAGAAAAGAATTAATCACTTTGCATTTAATGTAGATAAAAAGGAGTGGGGATCTTATGTTACAAGCAATGCGCGAAAAGTTTGAAACGTTATTTGGTGTAGAAGCTGAAGTCAGTGCCTTTGCCCCTGGGAGAATCAATTTAATTGGGGAACATACTGATTATAATGGTGGATATGTTTTTCCAGCGGCAATAGAATTAGGAACTTATGGATTAGCAACTAAAAGAGACGACCGTAAAATTCAACTTTACTCTAATAATTTTGAAGAAAAAGGTATTATCACCTTCACTTTAGATGATCTAGTATTTAACCAAGATGATGACTGGGCAAACTATCCCAAAGGCGTCGTAAAGTATTTAACTGAAACATTCGATGAAATTGACCACGGATTTAATATTTTAGTCGAAGGTAACATTCCAAATGGAGCCAGCTTGTCGTCGTCTGCTTCAATCGAAATCCTTACAGGTTGGTTATTAAAAGATTTATTTGATTTAGAATTAGAACATCTGCAGCTTATTAAAATAGGTCAAGTTGTCGAAAATAAATTTATGGGTGTAAATTCAGGCATTATGGATCAATTTATTATTGGTATGGGGAAAGAAAATCATGCAATATTACTCGATACTGCGACGTTGGATTTTGAATACGTTCCAGCCAAATTTGGAGATTATGTGATTTCTATAATGAATACGAATAAACGTCGTTCATTGACTGAAAGTAAATATAACGAGCGCAGAGCAGAATGTGAATCTGCACTTGCTGACTTAAAAGAAGCATTGAATATAGAAGCGCTAGGTGAACTGACATTAGCTGAATTTGAGCAAAACATGCATCTTATTAAAGATGAAGTATCACGCCGTAGAGCTAAGCATGCTGTATCAGAAAATGAACGTACAAAACTTGCGCGTAAAGTACTTGCTGAAAATAATTTTGACCAGTTTGGCAAACTACTAAATATGTCGCATGCTTCATTGAAAGAAGATTATGAAGTTACAGGAATTGAATTGGATACATTAGCTGAAACAGCTCAACAAGTTAATGGTGTATTGGGGGCGAGAATGACAGGTGCAGGATTTGCAGGTTGTGCGATTGCCTTAGTGCATAAAGACAGTATCGAGCGATTAGAACATGAAGTTTCCCAAATGTATTTAGAAAAAATTGGTTATGCACCTTCGTTTTACCACGTAGGTATTAGCGGTGGCGTAACATCTTTATAAGTGATACAAAATAAATGAAGGAAGGTTTTTATATGTCTGTTTTAGTTTTGGGTGGGGCAGGTTATATAGGTAGCCATGCCGTAGATCAATTGATTGATAAAGGTTACAAAGTTGTAGTTGTAGACAATTTAGGAACGGGACATAGAGAGGCAGTACATCAAGATGCAAGTTTCTATGAAGGTGATATTCGTGACAAAGCATTTTTAGACCGTGTTTTTACAAATGAACAAATTGAAGGCGTTTTTCACTTTTGTGCATACTCTTTAGTTGGAGAATCTGTAGAAAAACCACTAGCCTATTTCAATAATAATGTATATGGCTTACAAGTACTATTAGAGGTAATGTATGCGCACCAAGTAAAACATATTATATTCTCGTCAACGGCAGCTGTATATGGAGAGCCCGATACAGTTCCAATAACTGAAGAAGATTCTAAAACACCAACGAGCCCATACGGCGAGAGCAAATTAATGATGGAGAAAATGATGCATTGGAGCCATAATGCTTATGGTGTAAACTATGCTGCACTGCGTTATTTTAATGTTGCTGGTGCTAAACAAGGTGGATGGATAGGTGAAGATCATCGTCCTGAAACGCATTTAATTCCTATTGTATTACAAGTAGCGTTAGGACAACGTGATACTTTAACTATTTTTGGTGACGATTATGATACTGAAGATGGTTCTTGTATACGAGATTATTTACATGTTGTAGATTTAATTGATGCACATATTTTAGCTTATCAGTATTTACAAAACGGAGGCGCATCGGGTGCATTTAACTTAGGTAGTAGTCAAGGCTACTCTGTTTTTGAAATTTTAGAAGCTGCACGTAAAGTAACGAAAGAACCAATTAAGGCTGAAGTTGGTCCAAGAAGAGCTGGGGATCCAAGTAAGTTAGTTGCGGCAAGTGACAAGGCACAATCTGTCTTGGGGTGGAAACCACAACATGATAATATTCATGAAATCATTGATTCAGCGTGGCAATGGCACCATCAGCATCCTGATGGTTATCAACAAAGTATGGAGGGATAACGCATGTTATTAAACCAACAATTGGTGCAACAATTTATTGAACAAGCAATTTCATTTGGCGATTATGAACAAGAAGATAGCATCTATATTCAAAACCAATTATTGCGTATTTTAAATGCACGAGGGATAACTGAGACGTTAGAATCACCTTTAGCTAAAAATGCTACCCCAAATGATATAACACAATATTGGATTAATGAAGCTATAAATGAAAATTGCATTGAAGATGCGTTATACAATAAAGAAATTGTTGAAGCACAACTTTTAGACATAATTACGCCAAGACCGTCTGTTATTAATAGAAAATTTAGAGAAGCTTATGAACAATCACCGGAAACAGCGACAAAATATTTTTATGAAATTGCTAAACGTAATCATTATGTGAAAGAAGACGCGATAGCAAATAACATTAATTATGAGGTGGGTACTGAATATGGTGACATAGAAATCACCATCAATTTATCCAAGCCTGAAAAAGATGCAAAGCAAATTGCAAAAGCTAAAGCTGCTCCGGCTACTGAGTATCCAAAATGTGCTTTATGCATTGAAAATGAAGGGTTTCAGGGATCTGTTACGCAAGCAGCACGTACTAATCATCGTGTGATACGTTTGAATTTAGATGGGCAACCGTGGGGGTTTCAATATTCTCCATATGCTTATTTCTTAGAACATAGCATCGTGTTTTCTGCACAACATGTGCCGATGGAGATTAACAAGCAAACCTTTCTTGATTTAATTGATTTTATAAAACAATTCCCACATTATTTTATAGGATCTAATGCAGATATTCCACTTGTAGGTGGCTCTATATTATCACATAATCACTATCAAACAGGGCAACATATATTCCCGATGGATAATGCAGCAGAAATTGAAAAATTTATTATAGCGGGTTTTCCATCAGTAGAAGCAAGTACTTTAAATTGGCCAATGAGTGTGATTCGATTAAAAAGTAAAAATAGTAATGAACTCATTCAAGCGGCAACACATGTTATGGTACAGTGGAATCAATATTCTGATAATAGTGTAGACATTAAGGCATATAGCAAAGATGGAGAGAGACATCATACGATTACACCTATTGCAAGGTATAGAAATGGATTTTATGAATTGGATATTGTACTAAGAGATAATCAGACATCTGCGGCGTTTCCAGATGGTATTTTTCACCCACACAAAGATGTACAACACATCAAAAAAGAAAATATTGGATTAATCGAAGTGATGGGGATGGCCATATTGCCTGGCCGTTTAAAGGAAGAATTAAAACAAGTGAAATCTTATTTACTAGGTGCCGTTCATGTTGATATAGGTATTCATCAACAATGGGCCGATGATATGAAACAAACTTATGATATCGATACTAATAATGTAGATGATATTGTTGAAAAAGAAGTAGGTTACAAATTCAAACGCGTATTAGAAGATGCAGGTGTCTTTAAAAATACTGAGGTTGGTCGAGCAGCGTTTAAACGCTTTATAGACATTTTATAATTAAAATAAGTTATCAATGATGGCATGAACAAAGTAGATAAGGTAGTTTCTATGAAACTTTATCTACTTTTTTATTAATTAGGAGTTTGGTGAGGTTATCAAATGATGAAATTTGATTTCCATCTATCATGCTCCTATTTTCTTGCTTTTATTTTTTTATATACAAGCATATAATAAAGTGAAGGAGTGATTTTTTTGAAAATTAGACCTAAATACATACTTATTACATTTATTGTTCTAACATTCATTTTGACTGGGTGTTCTAATGAGCATAAAGATAATGAAAATGCAAAGACGAAAAATGAAGAAAGCCAAAAACAAGTATTGCATGTTGCTGCAGCAGCAAGTCTTACAGATGCAACAAAAGATTTAGAAAAAGCTTTTAAAGAGCAACATAATAATGTAGATGTTACTTTTAATTATGGAGGTTCAGGTGCTTTAAGACAGCAAATAGAAAAAGGCGCTCCTGTTGATGTTTTTATGTCAGCAAATGAAAAAGATGTAGATGCACTTGTAGATAAAAATCAAGCACAAAATACATACGAATATGCCAAAAATAAGTTGGTGCTTATCGCTGGTAAAGATAGTGATTATAATTCTGTAACAGATATTAAAGATGGTGACAAATTAGCTATCGGCGAAACCAAATCAGTGCCAGCTGGTAAATACGCTGAACAATATCTGAAAAGTAATGACTTGTTTGAAGGCGTAAAGCCTAATCTAGTATATGCAAAAGATGTACGCCAAGTATTAAATTATGTTGAAAAAGGTAATGCACAAATGGGATATGTCTACCAGACTGACTTATATCAAAGTCAACAAAATGGTAATAGCAAAGTTAAAGCGATTAATACAGCAAATTTAAACAACCCAATTGTTTATAAATCTGCTACGATTACAGATAATAAATCGGCAAAAGCATGGGTAGATTTCTTAAAAACAAATAAAGCGAAAGCTATTTTGAAAGAATATAAATTTGAAGCGTAGGAGGTTTTAGCGATGCAAGATATGACACCATTTTGGATATCGCTTAAAGTAGCTCTAATTAGTACTATAATTGTTACTTTGTTGGGAATTTTAATATCAAAATGGTTATATAAACGCCATGGTATCATTGCTAGAATCTTGGAAAGTGTCATTGTCTTACCCATTGTCTTACCACCAACCGTAATGGGTTTTATTTTGTTGATTGTATTTTCACCACAAAGTTATGTAGGTGCATTTTTTAAGGAAACACTAAATATGCCAGTAGTTTTCACTTTGACTGGTGCAGTTATTGCATCAGTGATTGTAAGTTTTCCGCTGATGTATCAACATACTGTACAAGGTTTTCGTAACATTGATCATAAAATGTTAAATACAGCTAGAACAATGGGGGCTAATGAGAATAAAATATTTTTCAAACTCATTTTTCCACTATCGAAAAGACCAATACTTTCAGGTATTATGATGAGTTTTGCACGTGCGATTGGTGAATTTGGGGCGACGCTCATGGTTGCTGGTTATATTCCAAATAAAACGAACACCTTACCATTAGAAATTTATTTCTTAGTAGAACAAGGTAAAGAAAATCAAGCTTGGTTATGGGTGATTGTGTTAGTAGCATTTGCAATCACTGTGATTGGAACTATAAATATATTAAATAAAGACCGTTTTCGGGAGGTGGACTAATTGTTGAAAATACAATTAAATCATCTATTAAAAAATCAACAATTAAAAATCCGTATTGAAGACAATGAGCCTAAAATTTATGCTATTAAAGGTCCATCGGGAATTGGTAAAACGACATTGTTAAACATGATAGCTGGTTTAAGAAAACCCAATACTGCCTTTATCCAACTCAACGGTCATGTTATTTGTGATACAAAGCAAGCTATAGATGTGAAAATACAAAAACGAAATATCGGCTATTTATTTCAAGATTATCAATTATTTCCTAATATGGATGTTTATCATAATATAACTTTTATGACAAAACCTTCCCAACATATAGACAGGCTTTTACAGCAATTGAATATTGCGCATTTAAAGAATCAATATCCCTTGCGACTTTCGGGTGGTGAAGCACAACGTGTGGCATTAGCAAGGGCGCTAAGCACTAGGCCGGATTTGATTTTATTGGACGAGCCATTTTCAAGCTTAGATGATACAACAAAAGGAGAAAGCATAGAGCTTGTTAAACGTATTTTTGAACAATGGCAAATACCTATTATATTTGTGACACATTCCAATTACGAAGCTACTAGCTTAGCGCATGAAGTTATAAATATCAAATGAGTTTAACGCTGCGTTGCATTTATACAAACACTGAAGAAATTAAACACTTCATCAAGTATGATAAATGTAATTTTAAAAATTTAAGTATTTTTGAAGGTGGTGTATACATGAGAATAGAGTTTTTGGGAACTGCTGGTGGTGTACCTTCATTACATAAGTCAGTATCTCAACATTTAGATACGATTCAGCGAACTGGACCTGCCATTTACATACACGACTTACAATTGTTAATTGATACATCAGAAGATATTTTTTATCAATTACGGCGCTCACAAATAGATGATATAAAATATGGGGTATATTCACATTGGCATCCAGATCATACAATGGGTCTTAGAATTTGGGAAACACTCAACTATGATTTTATTAATAAAATACCGCAATCTAGAAAGTCTAAAATTTATATTACGAAACAACAAGTGGCTGATTTTAAAAAGTATTTTGGCCATTGGGATCATTTGAACTACCTAAGTGAACTCGGTGTGATTGAAAAAGAAATTGTAGAAAACGACTCCCGAATAAAGATAAATCATGCGTCAATCGAGTGGATTCAATTAGCAGAGGAGTTTGCATTTGGATTTTATATTACATCTAATGCGCAACGTATTTTGATTATTCCGGATGAGATAAAAAATTATATACCTATAGCAAAAATAAAAGAAGTTGATGTGGCAATTTTACCTTTTGGTAGTAATGAAGTTAACCCTGTAACTCATGAACGTATACATGAAGCAGGGATGCTTGAGGAATTAGGAGAAGTACGATTTGAAGAAAGTGTAGAACTTGCTTACGAAATTAACGCAAAACATACTTATTTTACACACATTGAGGCAACAGAAAGTTTAAATGAAACACAGGTAATGGAGTTAGAACAACAACTAAAGCAGTCTGGACTGAATGCGACCATCGCTTATGATGGTTTAATCATACAGACTTGAAAAGGCATAAAGTTCCAATTGGAACTTTATGCCTTTTACTCGTTACTGGTATTTGGAATAGGGAAATGTTCGAAAATTTCTCCATTATTAAGTGATTCAGACAATGTAGATAACCAAGCATAATATATTTTAGAATGATCTAATTGCTTTGACATTTCTTTAGCTTCTTCGATGACTTCCTCAGATGCACTTTCTGAATGAATAATGGGGTCCAATAATTTTTCTGCTCGTTGAATAGCTTCTAAATTTAATTTAATTTCTCTGTTCCATTTTTGTGAGAAAAAATTACCGAAGAAAGTAAAAAAATCCTTTTCAGCAACAAAATGTTGTTTTCTACTGCCACGCGTAAATTGTTGTTTAACGCCGTCAAATTCTTGAAGTTTTTTAACTCCTGCACTCATACTTGGTTTACTCATTTGTAATTCGTAGCGCATTTCATCTAGTGTCATGCTTTTTTGTTCGAATACCATCGTTCCATACAAATTGCCGACACTACGGTTTACACCGTAAAGATCCATAGTCTCACCTATAGAATTAATCACGATGTCTTTAGCTTGGCTTAATAGTTGTTCATAATCCTTTGAACGTGCCATTGATTCACCTCCGATTAATATTCAACTCATTGTACCACGAACATTTAAGTAAGGGATATGATTAATTAATATATAGCGTATTGATTAAGATTTCAGTATAGAAATAAATTTCAATCATAAATATTTAACATAGGGAAAACGCTACTTTTTATAATATTAATATCAAAACATTGTTACATTGTGACCCAAGATTTATAATGGAAACAATGATGTATAGAAAGGGTAATGCTTGTGACTAAAGATCGCTATTCGAGACAAACGTTATTTAAACATATTGGTTCTAAAGGCCAAGATAAAATTATAAACGCGCATGTCGTGATTATTGGAATGGGTGCTTTAGGGACGCATCTTGCTGAAAGTTTAGTTCGCGCTGGGTTAGGGGAACTTACAATTGTGGATAGAGATTATATTGAGTTCAGTAATTTACAAAGACAAACGTTATATACGGAAACTGATGCAAATGAAGCATTACCTAAAGTCGTAGCAGCTGAACACCATTTAATGGCAATTCGCCAAGATTTAAATTTAAGTTGTCATATTGCACATGTTGATCGACAGTTTTTAGATGAACATTGTAAAAATGTACAGCTTATATTAGATGCAACAGATAATTTTGAAACTCGCCAAATGATTAATGATTTTGCATTTCAGCAAAGGATTCCTTGGATATATGGTGGTGTTGTAGAAAGCACATATATAGAAACTGCGTTCATACCAGGTTTAACACCGTGTTTTAATTGTTTGATGCCACAATTACCTGTTATTAATAGAACTTGTGATACAGTTGGTGTCATTCAACCAGCTGTAAGTATGACTACAAGTTTACAGATGAGAGATGCGTTAAAAGTGTTAACTCAGCAAGACATTACCACCAAAGTAACATATGGAGACTTATGGGACGGAACACATTTTACGTTTGGTTATCATAAATTACAGCGCCCCCATTGTCCAACATGTGGTGAATCACCTACATATCCATATTTAAACGAAACAAAGCGTCAATTTGTTAGTTTATGTGGAAGAGATACGGTACAGTATGAAAACCCTAACATTTCCCAGGAAATATTAGAAGCATTTTTAGCAGAATATCAAATTCCATTTAAGCGAAATGACTATCTGCTTCAATTTAAATACAAAGGGTATCGAATAGTAAGTTTCAAAAATGGGAGGATGCTGATACATGGTATGACCAAGCCTGATGCGGCTATTACACTAATGAATCAACTTTTTGGATAAAGGAGAATTAATAATGATGCATACAAATGTAAAGCTGGATAAAGATATTAATTGTGCAATATTAACTGTATCTGACACAAGAAATTACGATACAGATAAAGGTGGCCAATTGGCAATATCTCTTCTTTCTGAATTGAACGTTCATATTGCTGATAATCATTACTGTATTGTAAAAGATGATATAACTGCAATACAAACACAGCTAAAGCAATGGTTGACCGAAGAAATTGACGTTATTATCACCACGGGTGGCACAGGTATTGCACAAAGAGATGTGACAATAGAAGCAGTGTCATCTCTTATCACAAAAGAAATTGAAGGATTTGGGGAGTTGTTTAGATATCTTAGTTATACTGAAGATGTTGGGAGTCGTGCATTATTATCAAGGGCGATTGCAGGTACAGTTGGTAAACAGTTGATTTTTAGTGTGCCTGGTTCTACTGGTGCAGTTAAATTAGCATTGAACAAGCTAATCAAACCTGAATTAAATCATTTAGTTCAAGAAATAACAAAATAAAATAGGAGAGATAAAAATCAAAAAATTTCAATTGATTTCATCTTCTCCCTTTTAACATTTTGACTCAATAGTCAAAAGTCAAAATAATTGTTATACACAGTCATATCTATTTACCTAACATAGTATTAATTTTAAGGTCATATCATACCTAAGTCATATTGTGATATGCAATATAGCTTGGCATGTGTCTAGTAGGTACGTATAACCGGATATTAATTTGGTCGTTGGAAATCACCAGATTTACCACCAGTTTTAGATAACAAATATGTTTCACCAATAATCATACTTTTATCTAGCGCTTTCGTCATGTCATATACAGTTAACGCAACTGCAGATGCTGCGGTAAGTGCTTCCATTTCTACACCAGTTTTTCCAGTTGTTGAAACGCTCGCTTGGATATTTAAAGTAAATGATGTTTCATTTTCTTTCCAATTAAATGAAACATCAATCCCAGTAAGTGGTAATGGATGACACATAGGAATAATATCAGCCGTATTTTTAGCTGCCATGATACCTGCGATTTGTGCAGTATTAAGTACATTGCCTTTTTTATTTGTATTATCGACAATTTGGTGATAGATTGCTTGATTAACTGTAATACTTGAATGTGCAATGGCTGTGCGTTTGGTAATGTTTTTTTCTGAGACATCAACCATTTTAGCGTTGCCTTGTTCATTGATATGTGTGAATTCAGACAAAGTTATCCCTCCTAATCGTTTCCTAGTATATCACGAAATCCATTTTTTTAAGGAGTAGATTTTAAATGCCAGTTGAAAAAAGAAATCCAATACCAGTAAGAGAAGCAATCGAACGCGTTGTGAGCCAAGATATATATACAAAACAAATCGAAGTTCTTTTAGAAAATAGCGTTAGTTATATATTAGCGGAAGATATTGTAGCTACATATGAAATCCCGAGATTTAATAAATCACCTTATGATGGATTTGCACTGAGAAGTATAGATACTGAAGGTGCAAGTGGAAACCATAGAATTACCTTTAATGTGATTGACCATATTGGTGCAGGATCAGTTTCTGAAAAAGAAGTAGGTCCTTTTGAAGCGGTACGTATTATGACAGGCGCTGAAATGCCAAAAGGTGCAGATGCAGTAGTAATGTTAGAACAAACAGTAGAAAATGAACAAAGTTTTACTATAAGAAAATCATTTACTGCTAATGAGAATGTGTCTTTAAAAGGTGAAGAAACACAGATTGGTGATACAGTTCTAAATAAAGGGCAACAAGTCAATCCAGGTGCTATAGCAGTTCTAGCAACGTATGGTTACACACAGGTTAAAGTATTTGATAAGCCTAGTATCGGCGTTATTGCGACAGGAAGTGAGTTGCTAGAAGTAGGAGATGACTTAGAACCGGGTAAAATCAGAAATTCAAATGGACCTATGATTGCTGCCTTAAGTCAAACGTTTAATTTAGATGTAGCAGCTTACCAAATTCAAGAAGATGATTTGAAAAGTAGTATTCAAGTAGTAAAAGACGCTATGTCCAAACATGATATTGTTATCACAACAGGAGGTGTTTCTGTTGGTGATTTTGATTATTTACCACAAATTTATGACGAGATTAATGCCGAGGTGCTATTTAATAAGATTGCTATGAGACCTGGTAGTGTGACAACAGTCGCAGTAGCTGATGGTAAATATTTATTTGGTTTATCTGGTAATCCGTCGGCATGTTTTACTGGTTTTGAACTATATGTTAAACCGGCTGTACTACATATGATGGGGGCAACAGCTATTTATCCACAAATGGTACAGGCAACTTTAATGGAAGATCTAACCAAAGCTAATCCGTTTACACGTTTTGTACGAGCAACGGCTACTTTTAATGGAAAATCAATGACAGTCGTGCCTTCAGGATTTAATAAATCTGGGGCAGTCGTTGCAATTGCACACAGTAATGCGATGATAATGTTGCCAGGGGGAACAAGAGGATATCAAAAAGGGTATACAGTAGATGTTATTTTAACGGAGTCACAAGCTTATGAAACGGATTGTTTTATATGATTCTACAAATAGTAGGTTTTAAAAACTCAGGCAAAACCACTTTGATGTCACATACAATTAAACTTTTGAAAGCACATGACTTAACCGTTGCTACTGTAAAGCATCATGGACAATATCAACAGGATTTTCAAGATGATGATATTGCGTTACAAAAAGATCACGTGGATCATATGAAACATTTTCATGCTGGTGCTGATCAAAGCATTGTACAGGGGCATGTATATCAACAAACAGTGACAAGAATTGAGAAACAAAGTCTTGAGGAAATCATAAATGAATCTGTTACAATAGACAGTGACATCATATTGGTAGAAGGTTTTAAAAATGCAGGTTTTGATAAAGTAGTCGTTTACACTAATGAAAATGAGCGCCAAGCTTTAGCCAAGCTTTCCAATGTTCAGTATTATATGAAAATGAATGATATCAAAGCAATGGAGCATTATGAAAATTGGTTATTAACTTATTTTAAGATAAAAGGAATGCATTAAATGAAGCAGTTTGAAGTAGTGAATGAACCCATACAAACAGAACAGTACAGAGAGTTTGTTTTAAATGAACATCAGGGTGCGATTGTAGTTTTTACAGGACATGTAAGAGAATGGACAAAAGGAATAAAAACAGAATACCTTGAATATGAAGCTTATATTCCTATGGCAGAGAAGAAACTTGCGCAAATAGGTGATGAAATTTCAAAAAAATGGCCAGGGACTTTAACGGCGATTGTCCATAGGATAGGACCACTAAAGATATCAGATATTGCTGTACTTATAAGTGTTTCATCTCCTCATCGTAAAGATGCCTATTGTGCAAATGAATATGCAATAGAACGTATTAAAGAAATTGTGCCTATTTGGAAAAAAGAAATATGGGAAGATGGTGCGCAATGGCAAGGTCATCAACATGGTAATTATAATGATGCTATTATAGGAGATGATTCTAAATGAAGCTATTATACTTTGCAGAAATCAAAGATATATTAGAAAAAACGTCTGAGGAGATTGATTTGAGTTATGATATTACGGTAGATGAATTTTTAACAGATTTATTTGAGCGATACCCACAAATCAAAGATAAACAATTTCAAATCGCAATTAATGAAGAATTCGTTCAACAAGATGACATCGTACATCCAAATGATACAGTGGCATTAATTCCACCAGTTAGCGGAGGGTAAATAAGACATGAAGGCTATTATACTTGCCGGAGGACAATCAGAGAGATTCGGCGAACCAAAGGCTTTTGCACAAATAGATTCTCAATATTTTTATAAGCGAATTATTAGTGTGTTAGAAGCAACAAATATGTTTAACCAAATCATAATCAGTACAAATGAGAATTTAGCTTCACAGTTTGATTATGACGATATTGTTATTGACGATGATCAAAATAAAGATAAAGGTCCTTTGGCAGGTATTCGTTCCGTGATGAACTTATATAAAAACGAGGAGCTCTTTTTTGTGATTTCGGTTGATACACCCATGATAACGCAAAAAGCCGTTAGTAAATTATATCAATTTATGGTGGAACATTTGATAGAAGACCAATTAGATGTTGCAGGTTTTCATGAACAGGGAAGACCAATACCAACTTTGGCATTTTACAGCCCACATACATTGAATAAGATGAATGAAGCTTTAGCTTCGGATGATTTCAGCTTGAAAAATGTATATAGCAAAGTTAAAAGTGATTGGTTAAGTGTAGATACGATACAATCACCAGACTATTGGTATAAAAATATAAATTATCAACAAGATTTGGACTCTTTACAACAAGATATATTAAATAGATAAGGAGGCCTAACGTTATGGTAGAACAAATAACTGATAAACTCGGACGTCCGATTCGTGATTTAAGATTGTCAGTTACCGATAGATGTAACTTTCGTTGCGATTATTGTATGCCAAAAGAAATTTTTGGTGATGACTTTGTGTTCTTACCTAAAGATGAACTACTTTCATTTGATGAAATGGTACGTATAGCTCATGTGTATACAAAGTTAGGTGTAAAAAAGATAAGAATAACAGGTGGAGAACCGTTATTGAGACGTGATTTGGATAAACTTATTTACAAATTAAATCAAATTGATGGAATAGAAGATATTGGACTTACTACCAATGGTTTGCTATTAAAAAAACATGGTCAAAAGTTATATGATGCTGGTTTAAGACGTATAAACGTAAGTCTTGATGCTATTGAAGATGAAGTGTTTCAAAACATAAATAATAGAAATATTAAAGCTTCAACGATCCTACAACAGATTGATTATGCTGTTTCTATTGGATTTCAGGTGAAAGTCAACGTTGTTGTACAAAAAGGCGTCAACGATAACCAAATTCTTCCGATGATTCAATATTTTAAAGAGAAGCAAATTGAAATTAGATTTATTGAATTTATGGATGTTGGTAATGATAATGGTTGGGATTTTAGCAAAGTTGTTACAAAAGATGAAATGTTAGAAATGATTGAAAAAGATTTTGATATTGAAGCGGTCGAACCTAAATACTATGGGGAAGTGGCCAAATATTATAAACATAAAGATACTACAGCACAATTTGGATTGATTACAAGCGTTTCACAATCTTTTTGCTCTACATGTACTCGCGCTAGACTATCATCAGATGGTAAGTTTTATGGGTGTTTGTTTAGTACAGTAGATGGTTTTGACGTTAAATCATTTATGAGAAATGGCGCAAATGACGCTGAGTTATTTGAACAATTTAAGATTCTTTGGAATATAAGAGACGATCGTTATTCAGATGAACGTACGGCTCAAACAGTTGAAAATAGAAAACGTAAAAAAATAAATATGAATTATATTGGTGGTTAATTCAACTCATACAACCACGTCCCTATTAAAGTAGTCATTTAACACTTTGCACACTTTAATAGGGATTTTTTGTTTTGAAAATCAAATAAAATCAAATAATTTAGCATAGTAAACACTATTATATATGTATCATATCATAAAGAGATTAAAGTATTATAAAATAATAATGTTAAATAAAGAGGTTAATCGAGGTTGAAACATTTTAGTTAATACAAATTTTTAAAGATATTCATTTTAAGTGATATAAATAATGTTCAATAGAAAAAAATATTTATCTTTTCGATTAAAAATAATAGATTAAAAGAAGAAAGTGTTATATAATACTTTTGAAGCTTATTCATTAAGTAAAGCCAAATAAAAAAATTAAAACAACTAGAGTAGACAATAAGGAGGCCATTTTTATGGATAGTAAAGTATCATATTTTATAACATCTGAAAGAGATTTGTGTCAGTTAAAACATTGGTTGAAATCAAAGCATAAAATGTCAATTGAAGAATTTGTTGTATTGTTCAAAGTATACGAAGCTACAAGAATAAGTGGTAAAGAATTACGTGACGCACTTCATTTCGAAATGCTTTGGGATACTAGTAAAATTGATGTAATTATAAGAAAGATTTATAAAAAAGAATTAATTTCGAAAGTGCGTTCTGAGACAGACGAAAGACAAGTTTTCTATTATTATAATAATGAGCAGAAACAGTTGTTAGATGACATTATTAAAGAGGTTGAACAAATTAATGTTGCGTAACCATCAAAAAGATACATAAGTAATGTAATTACAAAAGCAAAGATAAGGCTGGGACAATTAACTTGTCCCAGCCTTAATCATAATATTGAGTTAGTGTAAGTTATACCTAAGGTTCAGGTCAGGTGAACCTTTTGTTCTTACTAATCGTAGTCAATTTTGTAGGGGAAGCATGACAAACCTTTTAAAATAAATTAGAGTTTTATGGCATTCCGACCTAATACTATTTTGTTCCTACGGTAAGATAATACGATAGTGTTAGTTATAGAGTTTTAGTTAGAAGCTAATTTTTTTACTTTTTTACCATGTAAAAAATAATAAATAATTGCAGTTATTAATACAATGATTGCCATAATGCCATATAGCTGCGCATAACTAACAGTAGAAGTGATAAAGCCTAATACATAGGGTCCAAAACCAAGTCCTAAATCAAGACCTATGAAATAAGTTGAAGTAGCTATCCCATATTTTGCAGGAGGCGATACTTTTATAGCAATTGCTTGCATACAGGAAGAAATATTACCATAACCGGCACCTAAGCATAGACCTGCTAGAATAAGTAACCAACCATTATTTGTAATACTCAAGGTTAAAAAAGTAATAATTAAGAAAAAGAATGCAGGATATGCAATAACATTTTCATTTTTTTGGTCCATTAAGCGACCTGCTATTGGTCGAGTAACTAATGAGGCAATAGCATAAAATATAAAGAAGTAACTAGATATGGTTACGAGATTAATTTCTTGGGCGAAGAACTGTAAAAACGTAAGAATAGATGAATAAGTCAGACCTGATATTAACATGATAATAGCGACAGGTACTGCTTCTTTTGCGATATAATTGTTTATATTAAATTTCTTGTTTTTAACATGTTCAGGCGTGGTTTGTGCTTTTGTTTCTAATTTGAAATCTAAGTTTACAAAGAATGAAATGATAAAACTAACAATGCCACAAACTAAACAAATTAAAAATAATAATTTAATTGGGAAAGTATTGATAAGTAATAGACCAAAGAATGGGCCTATTGCAGCACCAATAACAAGACTTAGCGAGAATAAGCTAATACCTTCACTTTTTCTATCATTTGGTGTTACGTATGCTGCAATTGTTCCAGTTGCAGTAGTGGTAATACCTGTAGCAATCCCATTAATTAATCTAGTAAACATTAATAGGGCCAATGAACCTTCTATAAAATAAAAGAGCTGTGTGATGATTAAGAATATTAAACCTATTAATAATATGGTTTTTGGACCTATTTTATTAACATACTTACCTGTAGCGAATCGTCCAATTAGGGACCCTATTATAAAAAGGCCGGAAACGAGTCCAGCTATACTATCGGACACGTGGTATTCTGATTTAGTATAACTCGCTATAATAACGATGAGTAAATACATGCTAAGATATATTGCGAAGTTCGTTATAAAATTGATATTAAAACTTTTGGTCCATATAGGTGATCTCATGGATGATGATTGATTCATTTTACATTTCCTCCATTTTAGTTATTTCTTCATGAATCTTTTGAATGATTTGAACTGTATGATTTAGCTCAGTTTCAGATAAATTAGTATTTTGAAGTATTTCTTCTTGGACGATAGAAACACGTTCATTTATATTGTCATAAAGAGTTTGTCCTTCTTCAGAAAAAGATAATAATTTTTCTCTTTTATCTTCTCCAGTTTCAATTTTTAACAATGATTTTTCAGAAAGTACTTTTAAGATTTTTCGAGTTGTAGGCTTTTCGATTGCACGACGCTTAGAAATTTGAACTAATGTTGTTGGTGCATTATGTGCAATGTCTTTCATCACTAACCATTGTGCTGGATATAAGTCATAGTCTTCAAATATAGGTGAAAATAACTTTGTATAAGGTCGATAAACTGCAATTAAATTATTGAATATGTTTGGTGTATTCATCATGGCCTCCTAAAATAGTTAGCAAGGCTAACTTTTAATAACAGATAATATTCTAAGCCTTTTTATGAAATAAATCAATAGTATTGTTTTAAAATAATAATTAAAACAGCGGTAAAGAGTTAATTAACAACTGCTTTAGCCACTTATAAGAAGTAAAGTAGTATGCAATTTGTTATGATAAGATTAACGATAAAAATAGGGGAGAAAAGTTATGCAATCTTTAAAATTAGATCATTTAGTACACTATATTCAACAATTAGACAACTTTAAATACCCAGGACATTTGCTAACTTTACAACAAGGTGGACAACACGAGCGATTAGGTACATACAATAGGTTGGTTTATTTAAGCAATGCATATATTGAATTGATAGATGTTTACAAACCAGACGTCTTACAAAAAATTATTAAAACTGATGAAGGTAGGGTGTCATTTCCTTCAAAAATAGTTCAAGATCATTATGCACAAGGTTTAAAAACAATGGCATTTCGTACACAAGATATTGAACAATTAAAATTAGATTTAGAAGAAAGAGATATAGAGGTTATTGGACCAGTAAACATGCAAAGAGAGAATATGAAAGGCGATAAAACATCATGGAAGTTATTATATATTGCAGACCCAGACTATAGAGTAAAGCCTCCATTTTTTATTCAGTGGAATGAACAAGAAAATATGCGAAATGAAAAATTAGCGTCATTACGTCAAAATGAATTTATAATTCAATCTGTAGAATTGACTAGTACTGAGCGTGAACATACAGTGAATAAGTGGCAACGTTGGTTTGATATGGAAATTATAAGCAAAACAGAAAGTGTCACAACATTAAAATTAAAAGGGGATGAGACATTATTTAACATTAGTGATGGCACTGACTCAGGTTATAAATCAGTCACTATAAAAGATAATAAAACAACGTCCCCTTACACATTAATTATACGTGGTTTAAGTTACAAATTTATAGCAGACTAATAAATATACAGGTATGCACTATGTGCGATTATGAATATGTGTATCAAAGATGTGATAAGTGTTAAAATAGCCAAGTAAGTAGAAATTTTTTGAGTACGCAATAATAGTAAATAAACAGTTATTATAAATGTAAACGCTGCTAAAATAATTCTTAAACTTAAATATGAAATTGTAAGTGGTTCATTGATAGCTTGAAAAATAAAAATCAAATTAATTAATAATAGTAAGGCAATAATAAAAATCCGCATAAAAAACCCCCATTTCTATATTTATTATAGTATAGCAAATGATGGTTTGTATGTGAAAATTAGAATAAAACAATATATAATATCATAGAATTGAATTGATAAAGGAGACATCAGTTTTTATGGAAAAGATGAATATCACTAATCAAGCGCATGATGCATTTGTTAAAGCGCATCCGCAAGGTGACTTATTACAATTAACTAAATGGGCTGAAACCAAAACATTAACTGGCTGGTATTCAAGACGTATCGCAGTTGGAGAAGATGGAGAAATTGTTGGAGTAGGTCAATTACTATTTAAAAAAGTGCCTAAGCTACCTTATACACTTTGCTATATTTCGCGTGGATTTGTTACAGACTATAGCAATAAGTTAGCTTTAGAGACATTATTGGAAGCTGCAATGCAAATCGCTAAAGAAGAAAAAGCATATGCGATTAAGATTGATCCAGATGTAGAGGTAGATAAAGGGGCAGAAGCTTTAACCAATTTACGCGCATTAGGCTTTAAACATAAAGGATTTAAAGAAGGCTTATCTAAAGACTATATACAACCAAGAATGACAATGATAACGCCTATCGATAAAACAGATGAAGCATTGATTCAAAGTTTTGAACGTCGCAATCGTTCGAAAGTAAGATTAGCATTAAAACGTGGCACTACAGTTGAGCGTTCAAATAGAGAAGGTTTAAAGACATTCGCTAATTTAATGCAAATTACAGGCGAACGTGACGGGTTTTTAACAAGAGATATCAGCTATTTCCAGAATATATACGACGCCTTGCATCCTGACGGAGATGCAGAATTATTCTTAGTTAAATTAGAACCAAAACCAGTTCTACAAGAATTAAGAAAAGAGTTACAAGAAATTGAAGCTGAAAAAGTAAAATTAGCCGATAAGAAACAAGATAAAAAGACACTTAACAAACTGAACGATGCAGATAATAAAATAAGTAAAACACAAGAACTCATTGATGAAATGGTTGAATTAGAATCGAAACATCCTGAAGGTATCTATTTATCAGGCGCATTGTTAATGTTTGCAGGTAATAAATCCTACTATTTATATGGTGCTTCTTCAAATGAATACCGTAATTTCTTACCAAACCATCATATGCAATTTGCAATGATGCAGTATGCTAGAGAGCATGGGGCAACAACTTATGATTTTGGTGGTACAGATAACGATCCAGATAAATCTTCTGATCATTATGGCTTATGGACATTCAAAAAAGTTTGGGGCACTTACTTGAGTGAAAAAATTGGTGAATTTGATTACGTGTTAAATCAACCACTATATCAAGTTATCGAGAACTTTAAGCCTAAACTTACAAAAGCAAAAATTAAATTATCACGTAAATTAAAAAATAAATAAGCAGTCTAAATTCAAATGCATGCACGTTATAAAGTTTTAGAATTAATTTAATAAACTATATAACGTGCGCTATTTATGTATACATATTTTACCGGTATTTATATTAATTAATGTTATTGCAGTAAAAAGGGAAATGTTTGTTATTAAAAGGGAATGAGTGATATTTAAGAAACGTGAGAGGGGAAACAATATGATAAAGAAACTGTTACAGTTTTCACTAGGGAACAAATTTGCCATATTTCTAATGGTATTATTAGTTATTTTAGGTGGATTATATGCTAGTGCAAAAATGAAACTGGAATTATTACCAGATGTAGAATCTCCAATGATTACAGTACAAACGTCTATGCCAGGTGCCACACCAGAAACAGTTAAAGAGGACGTTAGTGATAAAATTGATGATCAAGTTAGATCGATGGCTAGTGTTAAAAACGTCACAGCACAATCTATACAAAATGCTTCCATGGTTACAGTAGAATATGAAGAAAGTGTAGACTTGGATAAAGCAGAAAATGATTTAAAAAAAGAAATTGATAAAATAAAATTTACAGAGGGTGTTGAAGAACCTGAACTTTCAAGGAGTTCTATGGACGCCTTTCCGATTGTAGCGTATTCATTTACGACTAAAGACAATAATTTAAAAGATACAACGAACAAAATTAATCATCAATTAATACCGAAACTACAAACCATAGATGGTGTACAAAATGCTCAACTAAATGGGCAAACATCTCGTGAAGTTTCTATTAAATTTGATCAAGATAAACTTGAGAGTAGTGGTTTAACAAAAGATAGTGTTAAACAATATTTGAAAAGCGCTACTAGTGAAACACCGTTGGGATTATTCCAATTTAAGAACACAGAAAAATCCGTGGTTATTGATGGTGAATTTACATCTGTAGATGCACTCAAAAACTTAGACATACCACTATCTGCAGGTGCAAGCTCAGGTACTCAGTCACAAACCGAAGGCGATTCAAGCGATGCAATGATGCAAGAATCCAATGATCAAAATGGATCACAAAGTTCACTTGCTGCTCAGTCGCAATCTGACAGTTCGACAGCAAGTAGTCAAACTGAAGGAGCTGAGATACCTTCAGTCAAATTAAAAGATATTGCTGATGTAACAGCCGGGGATGAACGAGAGTCCGTATCTAAAACAAATGGTAAAGATGCTGTAAATGTTCAGATAACAAAAGCGCAAGACGCAAATACAGTTCAAGTAGCAAAAGATACGAAGAAAGAAATAGAAAAACTTATTAAAGAAAATCCAGATATGGTAGCTACAAAAGTAATGGATACAGCAAAACCTATTGAAGATGCACTGTATACCATGATTGAAAAGGCAATATTAGGTACGATTGTGGCAATTATCGTTATTCTATTATTCTTGAGAAATATTAGAACAACTGCAATAGCTGTTGTTTCAATACCGATGTCTATTTTAATAGCGATGATTGCTTTGAAATTATCTGATGTGTCACTAAACATTCTAACACTAGGTGCATTGACGGTTGCAATCGGCCGTGTCATAGATGATTCAATTGTAGTAGTAGAAAATATTTATCGGAGATTATCAGATAGAAATGAATCATTGACAGGAGATCAATTAATTGTAAGTGCAACGAGTGAAGTATTTAAACCAATCATGTCATCGACAATCGTAACGATTATCGTATTCTTACCCTTAGCATTTGTTACGGGTTCTGTTGGTGAAATGTTTAGACCATTCGCATTAGCGATAGCCTTTAGTCTATTAGCATCATTAGTTGTTTCTATTACAATTGTACCTGCTTTAAGTGCTACATTTTTTAAAAAAGGTGTTAAACATTATAAAGAGGAATCTTTAGGATTTATTGGTAGTAAATATAAAGGAGTTTTAAAATGGTCTTTAAATCATAAGTGGATTGTCATTCTAGTTAGTACGATCATTTTAATTGCAAGTATAGGATTAGGTGCAGCTAAATTAGGAACTAGCTTTATTTCCACAGGTGAAGATAAATTCATGGCATTAACCTACACGCCAAAACCAGGAGAAACAGAAAAAGGTGTATTAAATCACGCGGAACAAGTTCAAAAATATTTAAATAAAAAAGATAAAGTGAAAACTGTACAATACTCAGTTGGTGGTGCATCACCTACTGATCCAACTGGAAGCTCAAACAGTATGGCTATTATGGTGGAATACGATTCAAATACACCGAACTTTGATGAAGAGCCTGATAAAGTATTACAACACTTAGAAAAATACAATCATCCAGGCGAGTGGGCAAATCAGGATATGGGTACAGGCGGTAGTAATGATAAGTTAGAAGTTTCAGTAACAGGCCCAACACTTGAAGCTATCAAAGACACAGTTAATAAAGTAGAAGATGAGATGAAAAGCGTTAGCGGTATGGCTAATGTCAAATCTGACTTAACACAGACATATGATCAATATAATATTAAAGTTGATCAAAATGAAGCAGCAAAATATGGCTTGTCAGCTGCTCAATTAGCTATGACCCTGAATCAAAATACACCAGAACAAAGTGTGACTACCGTCAAGGAAAAAGGGAAGTCCATTGATGTGAAGATAAAGGAAGATAAAGAAACAGATTGGTCGAAAGAAAAGTTAGAAAGTACGGAATTACAAACACCGATGGGGCAAGCGATAGAGTTAAGCGATATTGCTACATTAGAACAAACTAAAACACCGAATAAGATCGAAACAAAAGCAGGTGATTATACTGCTACCGTTTCAGCTAAAGTGACAAATGACGATGTAGGTGGTACCTCTCAAAAGGTATTATCTAAAGTGAACAATCTTGACACACCTACGAATGTGAAAATAAACGTAGGAGGAGCGAATGAAGATATTGGTAATGCCATTACTCAATTAGCCTTCGCAATGTTAGCGGCTATTATCATTGTGTATTTAGTACTTGTATTAACATTTAAAGGGGCACTTGCACCATTCACCATATTATTCTCTTTACCATATACAGTGATTGGCGTAGTTCTAGCGTTAGTCATTACAGGAGAAACAATCTCTGTACCAAGCATGATTGGTATGCTGATGTTGATAGGTATTGTAGTTACTAATGCAATTGTGTTAATAGATAGAGTGATTAATAAGCAAAAGCAAGGCCTAGAGATGAAGGAGGCACTATTAGAGGCTGGTGGAACACGTATCAGACCAATATTAATGACGGCATTAGCCACAATAGCTGCACTCGCGCCAATGTTATTTGGTGAAGATAGTTCAATCATTATTTCTAAAGGCATGGCAGCAACTGTTGTCGGAGGATTGATATCTTCTACACTATTAACATTGATTGTTGTTCCAGTTATTTACGAAATATTGTTTACATTAAAAGACAAAGTAACACGCAAAAAGAAATAGTTTGAATCAGTATAAGGAGAGTCTAAGGTATAAGTAGGTGCCTAGGACTTCTATGTATATCAGTATATTTATTAACGTGGAGCTTATAGAATAAAATCCTCTTAATAGAAGTAAGTTGTTTCTGGTTACACTTTCTTAATTCGTATAAAAAAGACGAGACCGCAATCAATACTAAAAGTTTGATTGCGGTCTCGTCTTTGTGTAAGTATTCAAATATTATATTAATATAATACTAAAGTCAAAATGACATATATTACAAAGATGATGATTGTAATAATATTTAAAATTTGAACTGCTTTTTGGTCTTTTTTACCACTTTTGAAACCTGTAATTTCCACGTTACCAACTAATAGTAAGAGTAGGATAAATACCCACCAGTTGATCGCAGGAAATGAGAGTGTTGTAATTGCTACTACAAATAGTAATAATAGAGCCATAATTATTCTTAAAATACGCGTGATGATGGTATTCATTTTAAATATGCTTATGTAACTCACAATTAGATAAAGTATTGGTAACAAGATAAGATATAATTGCATACGTTGACATCCTTTCTATATTCGCTCTTAATCTTAGCATGTAAAAAATAGATTGACTAGGATGTTATTTATGATCTTTTAGACTAATTTCTGAACGCACAGATGCAATTTCTTCTTCTATCTCTTCAAGTTGTCTTACCAATGGGTCAACATCTTGATTGACGGATTCTCTTTTTTCCAAATCGCCTTGTAATCTGACATAATCATATTTTAGTTCTGCTAATTTATCATTTAAATTCATTGCTAGTCACTCCTTATTATTATAGCATTAGGCTACATGAGATTGACTAGAATTATAACATGAAATCGAAAGCTTCTAAAACAACCAACATTTATGTTAAAGTATGAAAATGGATTGAAAACGAAATAATGTAATGAAAGAAGGATTATTGTGACTCAACAATTTATCATAATTATTATACTGATTGCATTGGGTTATACATTAAAGAGGATTAATTATTTTAAGGCGAACGATAGCCAAGTATTCTCTACCTTAGTATTAAATGTCACATTGCCTTCGCTAGTAATAGTTAATTTGAATGGTGCAGAACTTGATTTATCACTTTCAATTTTACCAATAATGATGATCATTTATGGTATTCTTGCCAAAATTATTGTGGTCTGGCTATTTATAAAATATGATAACCAGATTCGTGGCGCAACTGGCATGATGATGGCTTCGTTGAATATAGGATTATTTGCGTATCCGCTCGTTGAAGCAATATGGCCACAAACAGGAATGATATATTTTGGTATGGCTGATATAGGTGGGGCTATTATCATGTTTGGTGTAACTTACTTTGTCGGTAGCTATTTTAGTAGCGCTGGCGATAGTTTCGACTTTAAATATTTAGGGAAAAACTTGCTCAAATCGGTGCCACTTATGACGTATATCATAATGTTTATTTTAAATATGCTTGATATCCATTTTCCAGACCCAGTAATTGATTTTTTCTCTGTGTTATCTGGGGCTAATATGCCATTATCAATGATCTTACTAGGTTTGATGTTGAACTTCAGTATTGATAAGCGGTTTTTACCGATTGCACTCAAATATTTAGCTATACACTATGGTTTAGGTATAATTGCTGGTTTATTAGTACATTTCTTTTTACCAGTAGACGATGAGATGATCAAAACAACTTTACAAGTCGCTTGGTTATTACCTGTTGGTGTAGCTATCATACCTTACTCCATACAATTTAAATATAAAACCTTACCATTGGTAGGTATGGTTACGAATTTAACAATTGTAATTAGTATTGTCATTCTATACATTTATCAAGCTTTATTTGTTTAAAACTTTCGTAATGAATTATTTAATAGCAAAATATAGATTAAGGCTGGGGCAAATAGATTGTCTCAGCCTTAACTTATAAATGAGCATTTATCTCAGTTGAATATTTTTATCTATAACAATCTAGTCATATTTGTTGGGTTGGGATGATGAAGTCTTTTATATAAATTGCTTGGCTATCTTTTTTTATTTATTTAATTAGTTGAAAAAGGGAAGAGCACAAGTGCAGTTAAGAATAATTTAACAATTCATATATAGAAAATGTACTCAGGACATTCCGCAAATGTCTTGAGTACTTTAATCATAATTGTAAATTTAAGAGCCCACAAGCACATATAAGCTTTAGCTCTAATATGCTTGTGGGCCATAATGTTGAGGCATAAAGATATGTCTCGGTTAATTTAGCCATTGATGTCGGGGTATGACAACAATAGCGTTAGTGAAAGATGTTGCTGCCTTATTAGGTTTACCAAATGATTTATCATTAAACAGGGATAAGTTTAATTGATAAATATAAGTTAACCTTTACCGCCCATAAACGCTGGGTAGTTTGTCATGCCACCGTCTACATAGATTGTAGTACCGTGAATGTAGTCAGCTAAATCTGAACATAAGAAACGTGCAACATTTGCAACTTGATCAGCTTCACCAATTTCTTTGGCTGGAATCATTTCTAATGTTTCAGCACGCGTTTCTGGGTCAGAGAATTTCTCTCTTGTATGTTCTGTTACGATAGCACCAGGTGAAATATTATTAATGCGGATGCCATGTTGAGCGTACTCCATAGACATTGTTTCCATCATTAATTTTAAACCACCTTTACTAGCAGCGTAGTTTACATAGTTTGGCCAAGGGATTCTATCGTGTACACTTGATGTGTTAAGAATAATACCTTTCTTATCTTCTTTAAGGAATTGATTAACTGCAGCTTTTGAACCGATAAATGCGCCAGTTAAGTTGATATCAATAACTTTTTGCCATTCTTCTAAAGGCATTTCATGCGTTGGAATTGGTTTTTCAAAACCAGCATTATTTATAAGAATATCTAATGTTCCAAATGTATCAACTGCAGCTTTAATTAAATTATTTACATCTTCCTCTTTTGATACGTCCGCATGTACTTTAATTGCTTGTCCACCTGCATCTTCAATTAATTTGATAGATTCAGCTACATCGTCTAATGAACTTTCTGAAAGATAGTTAATAACAACTTTCGCTTTTTCTTTACCAAATTGTTCTACCATTGCTTTACCAATGCCGCTACTACCACCTGTGATAACTACTACTTTGCCTTCTAAATCTGTGAACATATTCAAACTCCTCCTTAATTAGTAACAATTTAAAGCATGGTTATATCTCTTAATTATAATTATGCTTTAATATTTCCGAGTACAAATGCCGCAATTACGATAAGTACAATACCAGCCCAAATACCAATCATCTGACGTTTGTCTTTTTTCTCGCCTAATAGGAAAATACCGCCGAGTGTAGATACAATAACTAATAATTGTGAAAATGAGAAACTAGTTGCTACACCAACTTTTGGTTGTGAGTAGAACATAAATAAGTTACCGATACCCCATACAACACCTGGGATTAAATTCCATAGTGTACTTTTAACTGATGTTTCATGTTTAGCTGATAGTATTAAACCACCAATAGCCATACCTATAGATTGGAAGAATAAAGCATTCATTCCATCTACGCCGAATATTTGTGCTACTACTACGTAGACAACATACCCAACAGTAGAAATTAAAAGGATAGGCATCGCTTTACCAAAGTTTTTGGCACTTTCTGATGCTTCATTTTTACCTTTAATAGATGTTAACGCAATACCAATAACAAGTAATACCATAGCAACAAGGCCTAATGTAACTTGCACACCAGTACTCCATTCACCTAAGAAAATAGCACTAAATAACGTTGTACCAACTAACTGTAATCCTGTTGAAATAGGCATTGTTTTTGAAACACCTATAAGACTTACAGATTTTAATTGATATCCTTGACCTAATGCCCAGAAAGCACCAGAAATTAAACCGACAATAATGATAGTAAGATCATCAAATTTAGCATTACCTGTAAGTAATAAGATAACACCGATGATTAATGCACCAAAAGTCGTCCCTCTAATCTGATTATAAGGGCCTCCACCTACAAGAACATTAATTAAAACTACACTACCCCAGAATAACGCGGGTAATAAAGCAATTAATAAATCCATACTTTTACTCACTCTCTCTCTATTTGTTTTTCTCCCCTTAAAACAATCACCAACAATTGTTTACAAACATTCATTCTAAAGCAAACTATTATTTTAGTAAAAGTATTAGTTTATAATTTGCAATTTTTTTATAATTAAATGGCAAAAAGAGAGTAATAGTGGGTTATTACTCTCTTTTTTTAATTTAAAAGGACTTAATTTAATTTTGGGTAATATAGTTTAAAGATGTGCAGCTACATATTTGAATTTCTTATATTCATAATTAATATAAAAACCTAATTCATTAAATCGTTCTACAAGTGTGTGGTTTTTATTTCTAATTTTAAAGTATGTCTTATTAATATCGTAATTAGAAAATGCAAAGTTTAATGCGTGTGATAATAAATCAAATGCAATGCCCATAAATCTATAATCTGTATGAGAAGAGAAATACTTAATTTCAGCATTTTTAGTATTTTCATATATTTGTAAGTATAAGTAGCCTTTTAGAAGGCCTTCGGACATGAAAACAAAAAGTTTATGTTGCTCATCCAATGAATTAACAATTTCGTCAGCGGTCATTACATCATGTTTAAACGTGTGTTCATGTAATTTTTTGAAGGAACGATAGTAAGCTGGATGATACTCTGTTATGTTTTGTATATTATCGACAGTACCAATGTCCTGTGTTGATATTAAATGATAGTCTGTAAAACTATAGGATGACTGAATTGATTTCATAAAAGAAGAATAATTTTGCTCGTTTTCTTCAAAGGAGAAATTAAAGTTAGCTGTGTCAGGTTTACTTTGCGCCATAGCTTCAAATAAAACTTTAAATGACTCAGTTGTTAATTCTCTATTTTTATCGATGAAAGGACCAATAACCTTGTATTTATTATCTTCATATTTAAATGCGAAGATAAGCATGACGATTTCATTGTGTTCATTGATTTGAGCAAATACACCTGGATCGTCTATAGCTTGTTTTATGGCAGCTTCAACATTTTCGTGTGCTTGTGGTAATTTATATAGATAAGATGCGGTATGGTAATCAGCGTTATTAATAAACTTTACAATTTGATCATAGTTATTTAACTGAATAATTTTCATAACAATACCTCCATAGAATGATCGCTTAAGTTAATTATAAGAACTTTTTTGAATAAATGGAAGTTTTGATGTGCTACATACATGTTACAATGTATATTATAATGAATTTGAAAGGGCGAAATTATGAAATCATTAATTATAGCTGAGAAACCCTCAGTAGGTAGAGATATTGCAAATACGCTTAATATCAACGAAAAACGTAATGGTTACTTTGAAAATAATAAATATATTGTCACATGGGCATTAGGCCACCTTGTAACTAATGCAACGCCAGAACAATATGATAAGAGTTATAAAGAATGGAAACTTAATGATTTACCGATCATACCTAATAAAATGAAAACAGTTGTTATTAGTAAGACTAGAAAACAATTTTCGACTGTACAATCATTGATTAATAATAATAATGTGAAAGATATTATTATTGCAACCGATGCTGGGAGAGAAGGGGAGCTTGTAGCGCGCTTGATTTTAGATAAATCACATAATAAAAAGCCAATAAAACGTCTGTGGATCAGTTCAGTTACGCAAAAAGCAATTAGAGACGGTTTTAACAAGCTTCAAGATGGTCGGAAATTCAACAATTTATACTATGCTGCGTTAGCAAGAAGCGAAGCAGATTGGATTGTAGGTATTAATGCAACGAGAGCATTAACTACTAAGTATGATGCACAATTGTCACTAGGACGTGTTCAAACGCCAACAATACAATTAGTCCAAATGAGACAGAATGAGATCAAACAGTTTGAACCGAAGACATACTATACAATGTCGATCGATGCAGGGGGCTTAACTTTTCAATGTACTAAGCCACAGTCACATCCAGATAAAACAGTATTTGAAAGTATAGAAAATAAAATTAAAGGATACTCTGCTCAAATAACGACGATAACTAAATCACATAAAAAAGCTTATCCACAACAACTATATAGTCTAACTGACCTTCAGCAAGATGCATACAAACGTTTCCACTTAGGTCCTAAAGAAACATTGAACACGTTACAAGCATTGTATGAACGTCATAAATTGGTTACGTACCCGCGTACTGATTCTAATTATCTAACTGATGATATGGTAGATACTTTGAAAGATAGATTGCAAGCAATTATGGCAACTTCATTAAAAGATGTTGCTAAAAGTCAAATGAGGCAATCATTCTCAGCTAAGCAAAAGTTTGTGAATAATAGCAAAGTTTCAGATCACCATGCAATCATTCCAACTGAGGTACGACCAGACATGGGTCAATTAAGTCAGAGAGAATCGAAAATATATATGATGATCGCACAAAGGTTCTTAGAAAATCTTATGCCTCCACACGAATACGAAGCTGTTTCAATAGAATTGAATATTGAGGGTTATGTATTTACTTTTAAAGACAAAGTAACTACTAAATTAGGTTTTAAAGAAATATATGATGACAAAGATAAAGTAAATGACCAAATGGAGAAACTGCAAAAAGGTGCAAAATTAAATATTAGTAAAGTACAAATAAATCAACATGAGACGACACCGCCACCATATTTTAATGAAGGAACATTGCTTAAAGCGATGGAAAGCCCTCAAAAATTCTTTGATTTAACTGATAAAAAACATAATCAAACATTAAAAGAAACTGGTGGTATTGGTACAGTGGCTACAAGAGCGGATATTATCGATAAACTCTTTAATATGAACGCGATTGAATCTAGAGATGGCAAAATAAGGATTACATCAAAAGGTAAGCAAATATTAGAATTAGCGCCTCAGAAACTAACTTCACCGCTATTAACCGCAGAATGGGAAGAAAAGTTAACGCTTATAGAACAAGGTAAATATGATGCAAATAAATTTATAGCTGAAATGAAGTCGTTTACGAACGATGTTGTATCTGAAATTAAAGAGAGTGATCGAAATTATAAACATGATAATTTAACAACAACAGAATGTCCGACATGTGGTAAATTTATGATTAAAGTGAAAACAAAAAATGGCCAAATGTTAGTCTGTCAGGACCCACAATGTAAGACAAAGAAAAATGTACAAAGAAAAACAAATGCACGTTGTCCAAATTGCCACAAGAAAATGACACTATTCGGTAGAGGTAAAGATGCAGTATATCGTTGTGTATGTGGTCATACAGAAACGCAAGCTCAAATGGATAAGCGACATAAAAATAAAAAGTCAGACAAAGTAAATAAAAAAGATTTAAAAAAATATATGAATAACGACGAAGGATTAGAAAATAACCCATTCCAAGACGCATTAAAAGGCCTAAAGTTCTAGATTAATCGAACAAATGGTATAAAAAATGTATTAAAGTTCGTGTTTGCTATTGTAAAAAAGTTCGTTTGGTATTAGAATATGTAGGTATTTTAAAAAAAGGAGAACTAACCGTGAAAAAGTATTTCAAGTTTGATAAACACGAAACAAACTATAAGAGAGAGATACTTGGTGGGCTTACAACTTTCTTGTCTATGGCATATATATTAGCTGTTAACCCTCAAGTACTTAGTTTAGCAGGCGTTGATGGCGTGTCTGAAAATATGAAAATGGACCAAGGTGCAATCTTTGTTGCTACAGCGCTGGCGGCGTTTGTAGGTTCATTATTTATGGGCTTAATAGCAAGATATCCTATCGGACTAGCGCCAGGCATGGGTTTAAATGCATTCTTTGCATTTACAGTTGTACTAACTATGGGTATACCATGGCAAATTGGTTTAACAGGTGTTCTATTTTCAGGAATAGTCTTTGCATTTCTAACAATGACTGGACTCAGGGAAATAATTATAAATGCTATACCTTATCAGATGAAGATGGCTGTATCAGCAGGGATTGGCCTTTTTATAACCTTCGTAGGTTTACAGAGTTCTGGAATAATTGTAAATAATGATTCTACATTAGTAACATTAGGACATATTACTGATGGACCAGTTTTATTAACAATATTTGGTATTATAGCTACTGTTGTATTGTATGCTTTGAGAGTACCTGGAGCTATCTTTATTGGTATGGTACTTACTGCTATTGTAGGTATGATTACAGGGCTTATACATACACCAAGTGCTATTGTAGGGCAAGTACCAAGTATAGAACCGACTTTTGGTGCTGCATTTGAAGCGTTCAAAGATCCAAGTCAATTACTTACAGTGCAATTCTTAATTGTAATACTAACGTTCTTGTTTATTGATTTCTTTGATACTGCAGGTACACTTGTTGCTGTTGCTACACAAGCAGGCATAATGAAAGATAATAAACTCCCAAGAGCAGGACGCGCACTGTTTTCAGATTCATTAGCGACAATTGTTGGTGCAATATTTGGTACAACAACAACAACTTCTTATATTGAATCAAGCTCAGGTGTTGCAGTTGGAGCTAGAACAGGTTTTGCAAGTGTTGTAACCGGGTTCTGTTTCTTATTAGCGATTTTCTTTAGTCCTTTAATGGAAGTAGTAACGAGTGCTGTTACCACACCAGCATTAGTCGTAGTCGGTGTGTTGATGGCAGCAAACTTTGCAGAAATAGATTGGAAGAAATTTGAAGTAGCAGTGCCAGCCTTTGTAACAATTATAATGATGCCTTTATCATATTCAATTGCTACTGGTATTGCATGTGGGTTTATTTTCTACCCAATTACGATGCTTATTTCAAAACGTCATAAGGAAGTGCATCCAATCATGTATGCATTAATGATATTATTCATCCTTTATTTCGTATTTGTTCACGGATAATAAAAATATAAAGAAGCGCACATTGTCTTTGTCGTATGACCTAGAACAATGTGCGCTTTTATATTATATACAGTAAAAATAAAGTCAATGTTAGGCTTAATTTGTAGCGGTAAATGATAGAAAGAACATGTTTCTTCATTAAAAATGTACTAAAACTCTCTATATTAATACTGTTAATACTGTTTGTTTATTATAACTACTTATTACGTCTATCTTCTGTATATATGACTTTAGCATTCTTGTTAGGAACATAAAGAGGAGTGGATAATAAGATGAAGACAAAAAATAACATTAAGAAGAATAATATCCAATGTACTACCATCCCCACAACAGGTATGAAGGCAATGATGTTCCCTATAATACCTAATAAGGGAATAAACATCATAGGTTTAATTGCATTTTGCTTATCTACAATTAAAATTACCATCATTATAAAATAAAGCAACATACTTATTAATAACGGTTGCCAACCTAAACTAAGAATAATACTGCCACCAAAGAAAGGAATCCCGTATACTAACTCGCTAATTATCAAAATAATACTCAATACTAAAAGCGTAGTGCGAATTGCACTTTTCATTTCATTTCACCACCTAACGACAATTATGTTATCTATCTATTATAAAGGAAATAATTAAAATAGAATAACAATAAGAAACAGTAGAATTATAGAAATTTAAAGATCACAATAGAAATATTAGGAAATAGGTTGAAGTGAAATACTTAATCAAGTACAATAACAAAGTATGTGTTAGACAAAAGTTTAAAAACTTTTATAGAAAAGCTTGATAAATCACTGTTTATCATGTATCATATCTAATGTTGGACTTTAAGAACACGCGATGAAGCGAAAGGTTACTGACACACCCGGCCGCTTTGCCATGGCGCTGTGTGAGATAGTTTTCGTGGAGAAGTCTATCACTTAAATGTAGACGAATAAGGAGGGAAAATTATGGCAAAACAAAAAATCAGAATCAGATTAAAAGCTTATGACCATCGAGTAATCGATCAATCAGCAGAAAAAATTGTTGAAACAGCAAAACGTTCTGGTGCAGATGTTTCTGGACCAATTCCGTTACCAACTGAAAGATCAGTTTATACTGTGATTCGTGCCGTGCATAAGTACAAAGATTCACGTGAGCAGTTCGAACAACGTACTCATAAACGTTTAATCGATATTGTTAACCCTACACCAAAAACAGTTGATGCTCTTATGGGCTTAAACTTACCATCTGGCGTAGACATCGAAATCAAATTATAATAGAAAAAATTAGGAGGTGGACTTTCGATGACCAAAGGAATCTTAGGAAGAAAAATCGGGATGACACAAGTTTTCGGAGAAAACGGTGATTTAATCCCTGTAACAGTAGTAGAAGCAAGCCAAAACGTTGTATTACAAAAGAAATCTGAAGAGATTGATGGATACAACGCTATCCAAGTAGGCTACGAAGACAAACAAGCTTACAAAAAAGATAGTAAAAGCAATAAATATGCAAACAAACCAGCTGAAGGCCATGCTAAAAAAGCAGGCACAGCACCTAAGCGCTTCATTCGTGAATTCAGAAACGTTAATGTTGATGAATACGAAGTAGGTCAAGAAGTCTCAGTTGATACATTTGAAGCTGGAGACGTAATTGATGTAACAGGCGTATCTAAAGGTAAAGGTTTCCAAGGTGCCATTAAACGTCATAATCAAGCACGTGGTCCAATGTCACATGGTTCTCATTTCCACAGAGCCCCAGGTTCTGTAGGTATGGCCTCAGATGCTTCAAGAGTCTTTAAAGGACAAAAAATGCCTGGACGTATGGGCGGTAACACTGTAACAGTTCAAAACTTGGAAGTAGTTCAAATTGACACTGAAAACAATGTTATTTTAGTAAAAGGTAATGTACCTGGTCCTAAAAAAGGTTTTGTAGAAATTACAACATCAATCAAAGGTAATAAATAATATAATACGAAAGGAGGAATTGCATAATGGCTAATTATGATGTATTAAAAGTAGATGGATCTAAATCAGGTTCAGTTGAACTAAGCGATGCAGTATTTGCAATCGAACCAAACAACAACGTTCTTTTTGAAGCGATTAACTTACAACGTGCTTCATTACGCCAAGGTACACATGCTGTTAAGAACCGTTCAGCAGTACGTGGTGGTGGACGTAAACCATGGAGACAAAAAGGTACAGGACGTGCGCGTCAAGGGACAATCCGTGCTCCACAATGGCGTGGTGGTGGTGTCGTATTCGGACCAACACCAAGAAGTTACTCATACAAAATGCCTAAGAAAATGCGTCGTTTAGCATTACGCTCAGCATTATCTTTCAAAGTACAAGAAAAAGGTTTAACTGTAGTAGATGCATTAAACTTAGATGCTCCAAAAACAAAAGAATTCAAAACTGTACTTTCTAATTTAGAACAACCTAAAAAAGTATTAGTAGTTACAGAATCAGAAGATGTAAACGTTGCTTTATCAGCACGTAACATTCCTGGTGTACAAGTTACTACAGCTCAAGGTTTAAACGTTCTGGATATCACAAGCGCTGACAGTGTAGTAATTACAGAAGCAGCTGCTAAAAAAGTTGAGGAGGTGCTCGGATAATGGAAGCAAGAGACGTTCTTAAGCGCCCCGTAATCACTGAAAAATCTTCTGCTGCAATGGCTGAAGACAAATACACATTCGACGTTGATACTCGTGCTAATAAAACACAAGTTAAAATCGCTGTTGAAGAAATCTTTGACGTTAAAGTTGATAATGTAAACATCATTAACTATAAACCAAAGAAAAAACGTATGGGCCGTTACCAAGGCTATACAAACAAGAGACGCGTAGCAATCGTTAAATTAAAAGAAGGATCAATCGATCTATTCAACTAAAAAAAGATTACCAATAAGGAGGTAAACGACAATGGCTCTAAAAAAATACAAGCCAATTACTAATGGTCGTCGTAATATGACTAGTTTAGATTTCGCTGAAATTACGAAAACTACACCTGAAAAGTCATTATTACAACCGCTACCGAAAAAAGCGGGACGAAATAACCAAGGTAAATTGACAGTTCGCCATCATGGTGGAGGACATAAACGTCAATACCGTGTTATTGATTTCAAACGTAATAAAGATGGTATCAACGCTAAAGTTGATTCAATCCAATATGATCCAAACCGTTCAGCTAACATCGCATTATTAGTTTATGCTGATGGTGAAAAACGCTATATCATCGCTCCAAAAAACCTTAAAGTAGGTCAAGTACTTGAAAGCGGTGAAGAAGCAGACATTAAATTAGGTAATGCATTACCATTACAATTCATTCCAGTAGGTACTATAATCCACAACATCGAGTTAAAACCTGGTAAAGGTGGACAAATTGCTCGTTCAGCTGGTGCTAGTGCACAAGTACTTGGTAAAGAAGGTAAATATGTATTAATCAGATTGAGATCTGGCGAAGTACGTATGATTCTTTCAACTTGCCGTGCTACTATTGGTCAAGTTGGTAACATCCAACATGAACTTGTAAACGTTGGTAAAGCAGGACGTTCTAGATGGAAAGGCATTCGCCCAACAGTTCGTGGTTCTGTAATGAACCCTAACGATCACCCACACGGTGGTGGTGAAGGTCGTGCACCTATCGGTAGACCATCTCCAATGTCACCTTGGGGTAAACCTACGCTTGGTAAGAAAACTCGTCGTGGTAAAAAATCATCTGACAAACTTATCGTTCGTGGACGTAAGAAAAAATAAAAATAACTTATTTGCGTGTGTGGCTTAAAAGCCGCACGCACACAATAAGAAGGGAGGCGCCACTATGGCTCGTAGTATTAAAAAAGGACCTTTCGCTGACGATCATCTAAAGAAAAAAGTTGAAGCTCAAAGCGGAAGCGAGAAAAAACAAGTAATCAAAACTTGGTCACGTCGTTCAACTATATTCCCTGAATTTATCGGACATACATTCGCTGTATATGACGGACGTAAACACGTACCTGTATTCGTAACTGAAGATATGGTTGGTCATAAATTAGGAGAATTCGCACCAACTCGTACATTCAAAGGACACGTTGCAGACGACAAAAAAACTAGAAGATAATTTCTAACAGGTAGAGGAGGAAATTCCAATGGAAGCAAAAGCGGTTGCTAAAACAATAAGAATCGCACCTCGTAAAGTTAGATTAGTATTAGATCTAATAAGAGGCAAAAATGCTGGAGAAGCTATTGCGATTTTAAAATTAAAGAACAAAGCTTCATCACCAGTAGTTGAAAAATTATTAATGTCCGCTTTAGCAAATGCTGAACATAACTACGACATGAACACTGATGAATTAGTAGTTAAAGAAGCTTATGCTAATGAAGGACCAACATTAAAACGTTTCCGTCCACGTGCACAAGGCCGTGCAAGTGCGATCAACAAACGTACAAGCCACATTACAATCGTCGTAAGTGACGGTAAAGAAGAAGCTAAAGAAGCTTAATACATTTTTTAAGGAGGGAACACTTTGGGTCAAAAAATTAATCCAATCGGACTTCGTGTTGGTGTAATCCGTGATTGGGAAGCTAAATGGTATGCAGAAAAAGACTTCGCTTCATTATTACACGAAGATTTAAAAATCCGTAAGTATATTGATAACGCATTAACAGAAGCATCAGTTTCTCACGTTGAAATCGAACGTGCTGCGAATCGTATCAACATCGCTATTCATACTGGTAAACCTGGTATGGTAATCGGTAAAGGCGGTTCAGAAATTGAAAAATTACGTAATAAATTAAATTCATTAACAAACAAAAAAGTACACATCAATGTTATCGAAATCAAAAAAGTTGATTTAGATGCTAAACTTGTTGCAGAAAACATTGCACGTCAATTAGAAAACCGTGCTTCATTCCGTCGTGTACAAAAACAAGCAATCACAAGAGCAATGAAACTTGGTGCTAAAGGTATCAAAACACAAGTTTCAGGTCGTCTAGCTGGAGCTGACATCGCTCGTGCTGAACAATATTCAGAAGGAACTGTTCCACTTCATACTCTACGTGCTGACATTGGTTACGCACATGCAGAAGCAGACACAACTTACGGTAAGTTAGGTGTCAAAGTATGGATCTATCGTGGAGAAGTTCTTCCTACTAAGAACACTAGTGAAGGAGGAAAATAATAATGTTACTACCAAAACGTGTAAAATATCGTCGTCAACATCGTCCTAAAACAACTGGTCGTTCAAAAGGCGGTAATTATGTAACATTTGGTGAGTATGGTTTACAAGCAACTACAACTTCTTGGATCACATCTCGTCAAATCGAATCAGCTCGTATTGCAATGACACGTTATATGAAACGTGGCGGGAAAGTTTGGATTAAAATCTTCCCACATACACCTTACACTAAAAAACCTTTAGAAGTACGTATGGGTGCTGGTAAAGGTGCAGTAGAAGGTTGGATTGCAGTAGCAAAACCAGGTAGAATTTTATTTGAAATCGCAGGCGTTAACGAAGAAGTTGCGCGTGAAGCATTACGTTTAGCAAGTCACAAACTTCCAGTTAAAACTAAGTTTGTAAAACGTGAAGAATTGGGTGGTGAAACAAATGAAAGCTAAGGAAATTAGAGACTTAACCACTTCAGAAATCGAAGAGCAAATCAAATCTTCAAAAGAAGAGCTTTTTAACCTACGCTTTCAGTTAGCTACAGGTCAATTAGAGGAAACTGCACGTATTCGCACAGTAAGAAAAACGATTGCACGTCTAAAAACTGTTGCTCGTGAAAGAGAAATTGAACAAGGTAAAGCGAATCAATAATTCAATTGAAAGAGGAGGTTACTAAAGTGAGCGAAAGAAATGATCGTAAAGTTTATGTAGGTAGAGTCGTTTCCGATAAAATGGATAAAACGATAACTGTACTTGTTGAAACATACAAAACACACAAGTTATATGGTAAACGAGTAAAATACTCTAAAAAATACAAAACTCATGATGAAAACAACTCAGCTAAATTAGGGGACACAGTTAAGATACAAGAGACTCGTCCTTTATCAGCAACTAAACGTTTCCGTTTGGTAGAAATTGTTGAAGAATCAGTAATTATTTAATTAAATAGTGAAGATAAAGGAGGTTTAACTCATGATCCAACAAGAAACACGATTAAAAGTAGCAGATAACTCTGGTGCACGTGAAGTTCTTACAATTAAAGTATTAGGTGGATCTGGTCGTAAAACAGCTAATATTGGTGACGTTATCGTAGTAAGTGTTAAAAATGCTACACCAGGTGGCGTTGTCAAAAAAGGTGAAGTAGTAAAAGCTGTTGTTGTACGTACTAAATCAGGCGTACGCCGTAATGATGGTTCATATATCAAGTTCGATGAAAATGCATGTGTTATCATTCGTGATGACAAAGGCCCACGTGGTACTCGTATTTTTGGACCTGTTGCTCGTGAATTACGTGAAGGAAACTTCATGAAAATTGTATCATTAGCTCCAGAAGTACTTTAATAAAAACATTTATAAATATATAAATTTAAGGAGGTGCCACACATGCATATCAAAAAAGGTGACAACGTTAAAGTTATCGCAGGTAAAGACAAAGGTAAAGAAGGTAAAGTTGTTTCAACTGAACCTAAAAAAGACCGTGTCGTTGTGGAAGGTGTCAATATTATCAAAAAGCACCAAAAACCAACTCAATTTAACCCTGAAGGTGGAATCTTAGAAACAGAGGCAGCAATCCATGTTTCTAACGTACAATTATTAGACCCTAAAACGAATGAACCAACTCGCGTAGGATATAAATTCGAAGATGGTAAAAAAGTTCGTGTAGCTAAAAAATCTGGCGAAGAAATCAAATCTAATAATTAATAACTAATTGAAAGGAGGATCCACTGTGAACCGTTTAAAAGAAAAATATAACTCTGAAGTTACTCAAAACTTAGTGAAACAATTTGACTATAGTTCAGTAATGGAAGTTCCAAAAATAGAAAAAATCGTAGTAAATATGGGTGTCGGTGACGCTGTTCAAAATACTAAAGTATTAGATGACGCTGTAGAAGAATTACAGTCAATCACTGGTCAAAAACCATTAATTACAAAAGCTAAAAAATCAGTAGCAACTTTCCGTTTACGTGAAGGTATGCCTATCGGAGCTAAAGTAACACTTCGTGGAGAAAGAATGTATGACTTTTTAGATAAATTAATCGCTGTATCACTTCCACGTGTACGTGACTTCCGTGGTGTATCAAAAACTGCATTCGACGGTAGAGGTAACTACACTCTAGGTGTTAAAGAACAATTAATTTTCCCTGAAATCGACTATGATCGCGTAAGTAAAATACGAGGAATGGATATCGTTATCGTAACTACTGCTAACACTGACGAGGAAGCTCGTGAATTGTTAACACAATTCGGTATGCCATTTCAAAAATAATCTCTAAAGGAGGCTAATTAAGTGGCTAAAACTTCAATGGTTGCTAAGCAACAAAAAAAACAAAAGTTCCAAGTACGTGAATATACTCGTTGTGAACGCTGTGGTCGTCCACATTCTGTATATCGTAAATTCAAATTATGCCGTATTTGTTTCCGTGAATTAGCTTATAAAGGCCAAATCCCTGGCGTTCGTAAAGCTAGCTGGTAATAGAAAATAGTCTGAAAGGAGGCAACAATCAATGACAATCAACGATCCAATTGCAGATATGCTAACTCGTGTAAGAAACGCAAACATGGTGCGTCACGATAAATTAGAATTACCTGCTTCTAACATTAAAAAAGAAATTGCTGAAATATTAAAAAGTGAAGGTTTCATTAAAAACGTAGAATACGTTGAAGACGATAAACAAGGGGTAATCCGTTTATTCCTTAAATATGGTCAAAATAATGAGCGTGTTATCACTGGATTAAAACGTATCTCAAAACCAGGTTTACGTGTATATGCTAAAGCTAACGAAGTACCTAAAGTACTTAACGGTTTAGGTATTGCATTAGTTTCTACTTCAGAAGGTGTTATCACTGACAAAGAAGCTAGAAAACGTAATATCGGTGGAGAAATCTTAGGTTACATTTGGTAATAATAAATAATAAGGAGGTGCGATAACATGAGTCGTGTTGGTAAAAAAATTATTGACATCCCTAGCGACGTAACAGTAAGTGTTGAAGGTAACACAGTAACTGTTAAAGGTCCTAAAGGTGAATTATCAAGAACAATGAATGAAAGAATGACATATAAACAAGACGAAAGCACTTTAGAAGTTGTAAGACCAACTGATTCTAAAGAAGATAGAACAGTACATGGTACAACTCGTGCTTTAATTAATAATATGATACAAGGTGTTAAAGAAGGATACCAAAAAACACTTGAACTTGTTGGTGTTGGTTACCGTGCTCAAATGCAAGGTAATGACTTAATCTTAAACGTTGGTTACTCTCACCCAGTTGAAATCAAAGCTGATGATGGTATTACTTTCGGTGTAGAAAAAAATACAACAGTTACAGTTGCTGGTATTTCTAAAGAACAAGTTGGAGCTATCGCTTCAAACATTCGTTCAGTAAGACCTCCAGAACCTTATAAAGGTAAAGGAATTCGTTACCAAGGTGAATACGTTCGCCGTAAAGAAGGTAAAACTGGTAAATAATAAATAACTTTCTATAGAAAGGAGAATTAAGATGATCAGCAAAATTGATAAAAACAAAGTGCGTTTAAAAAGACATTCACGTGTACGTAGTAAATTAGCTGGTACAGCTGAGAAACCACGTTTGAATATCTATCGTTCAAACAAACATATCTATGCACAAGTTATAGATGATGTTAATGGTAAAACAATCGCGCAAGCATCAACACAAGAAAAAGATTTAGCTAATGAATCAGGTTCAAAAGTTGACTTATCAGCTAAAGTTGGCGAAACTGTAGCTAAAAGAGCTAGCGAAAAAGGCGTAAAAACAATCGTATTTGACCGTGGAGGATACTTATACCATGGCCGTGTTAAAGCCTTAGCAGATGCAGCTCGTGAAAATGGTTTAGAATTTTAATTTAAAGGAGGGACATTTACATGGCTCGTAGAGAAGAAGCGAAAGAATTTGAAGAACGCGTTGTTACAATTAACCGTGTTGCGAAAGTTGTAAAAGGTGGTCGTCGTTTCCGTTTCACTGCTTTAGTAGTAGTAGGAGATAAAAACGGTCGCGTTGGTTTCGGTACTGGTAAAGCGCAAGAGGTACCAGAAGCAATCAAAAAAGCAGTAGAAGCAGCTAAAAAAGATTTAGTTGTTGTTCCACGTGTTGAAGGTACTACACCTCACACAATTACTGGACGTTTCAGTTCAGGCAGTGTATTTATGAAACCAGCTGCACCTGGTACTGGTGTTATTGCAGGTGGCCCTGTTCGTGCAGTATTAGAATTAGCGGGTATTACTGATATCTTAAGTAAATCTTTAGGATCAAATACGCCAATTAACATGGTTCGTGCAACAATCAACGGATTAAAAAACCTTAAAAATGCTGAAGACGTTGCGAAATTACGTGGCAAATCAGTAGAAGAATTATACAATTAAGGAGGGAAAATAAGTTATGGCTAAATTACAAATTACCCTCACTCGTAGTGTTATAGGTCGTCCAGAAACACAACGTAAAACTGTTGAAGCTTTAGGTTTGAAAAAAACAAACTCTTCAGTAGTCGTTGAAGATAACCCTGCTATTCGTGGGCAAATCAACAAAGTAAGTCACTTAGTGACAGTAGAAGAAAAATAATTTTAAGGAGGTGCCGAAATGAAATTACATGAGTTAAAACCGGCAGAAGGTTCTCGTAAAGTTCGTAACCGCGTTGGTCGTGGTGCAGCTACTGGTAACGGTAAAACTAGTGGTCGTGGACAAAAAGGTCAAAAAGCACGTTCAGGTGGTAGTGTAAGACCAGGCTTCGAAGGTGGTCAATTACCATTATTCCGTCGCTTACCAAAACGAGGTTTTACTAACATTAACCGTAAAGAATATGCTATTGTTAACTTAGACCAACTTAATAAATTTGAAGATGGTACTGAAGTAACTCCTGCTTTATTAGTAGAATCTGGTGTAGTTAAGAGTGAAAAATCTGGTATTAAAGTACTAGGTAACGGTTCACTTGACAAGAAATTAACTGTTAAAGCTAACAAATTCTCTGCATCTGCAGCAGAAGCTATTGATGCAAAAGGCGGAGCACACGAGGTGATCTAATGTTTGAAACGCTTGTGAATTTCTTTAAAACTAAAGAAGTTCGTAACAAGATCTTTTTTACTCTCGCAATGTTAGTTATTTTTAAAATAGGTACTTATATTCCAGCACCTGGTGTAAATCCAGCTGCTTTTGACAGTCAACAAGGTTCTCAAGGTGTCACTGACTTGTTAAATACATTTGGTGGCGGAGCCTTGAAGAACTTTTCTATCTTTGCCATGGGTATAATGCCTTATATAACTGCATCAATTGTAATGCAGTTATTACAAATGGATATTATTCCGAAGTTTTCAGAGTGGGCAAAACAAGGTGAGGCAGGTAGAAAGAAACTTAATAACGTAACGCGTTATTTTGCGATTGTACTTGCTTTTATCCAATCAATAGGTATGGCATTCCAATTCAATAATTACCTTAAAGGTCAATTGATCATGGATCAATCAGTCCTTAGCTATTTATTAATTGCTGTTGTATTAACAGCTGGTACTGCGTTCCTAATTTGGTTAGGTGAACAAATCACTCAGTTCGGTGTTGGTAATGGTATATCCATTATTATCTTCGCAGGTATTTTGTCTTCATTACCTTCATCATTAATACAGTTTTATCAGCAGGCCTTCGTTGGTCAAGATGATACTTCTATGGCATGGTTGAAAGTAATTGGATTAGTTATTGGCATGATATTATTAACGGTTGGCGCAATATTTGTATTACAAGCTATTCGTAAAATTCCAATTCAATATGCGAAGAAACAATCAACACAAAGATTAGGTTCACAAGCAACATATTTACCTTTGAAAGTTAACTCTGCAGGGGTTATTCCAGTAATCTTTGCAATGGCGTTCTTCTTGTTACCAAGAACTTTAACATTGTTCTTCCCTGACGCTAGTTGGGCGCAACGGATATCTGATGTGGCAAATCCATCGAATAACATCGGTATGATTGTATATGTGGTGCTTATTATTGCATTCGCATATTTCTATGCATTTGTCCAAGTTAATCCTGAAAAGATGGCTGATAACCTTAAGAAACAAGGAAGCTATGTCCCAGGTATTAGACCTGGCGAACAAACAAAATTATATATTACTAGAGTTCTCTATCGTTTAACATTTGTAGGATCAATATTCTTAGCTGTAATTGCGATTCTGCCAATTATTGCAACTAAAGTTATGAGTTTACCGCAATCTATTCAGGTTGGTGGTACGAGCTTACTGATTGTAATTGGTGTAGCGATTGAAACAATGAAAAGTCTAGAAGCTCAAGTGAGCCAAAAAGACTATAGAGGCTTTGGTGGTAGATAAATTGTAGGAGGGCACTTATGAATATCATTTTAATGGGTTTACCTGGTGCAGGTAAAGGAACTCAAGCGAGTGAAATTGTTAAGAAATTCCCAATTCCACACATATCTACTGGCGACATGTTCAGAAAAGCGATTAAAGATGAAACTGATTTAGGTAAAGAAGCTAAATCATACATGGATCGTGGAGAATTAGTCCCTGATGAAGTTACTGTGGGTATCGTAAAAGATAGAATATCTGAAGACGATGCAAAAAAAGGATTCTTACTTGACGGCTTTCCTCGTACTATTGAACAAGCTGAAGCATTAAGTAATATTATGCAAGAATTAGATAGAAAAATTGATGCTGTTATCAATATAGAGGTACCTGAAGAAGAATTAATGAACCGCCTTACTGGTCGTAGGATCTGTGAAAAATGCGGGACAACTTATCATCTTGTATTCAATCCTCCAAAAGTTGATGGAATTTGTGATCTTGACGGTGGTAAATTGTATCAACGTGAAGATGACAACCCAGAAACAGTTGCAAATCGTTTAAATGTCAATGTTAAACAATCTAAACCTATCTTAGAATTCTATGATAATAAAAATGTTTTAAAAAACATTGATGGTTCTAGAGATATTAACGTAGTCACTCAAGACGTAATTGATATCTTAGAGAATTTAAAATAAAGTCAACTTTGTACGGTCTATGTAATGCTAAAAGTATAATTAAATAAGAGTGACTATGCGTTAACGTAATTCATTTAATTTTGTTAAACTGATTAACAACACTTATAGACTCGTATGGTTAGAGTTGATTTTTGACGATAACCAACTATTTCAAAAAGGGGGAAGTTAATTAATGGCTAAACAAGATGTAATTGAATTAGAAGGTACTGTATTAGATACTTTACCAAATGCAATGTTTAAAGTAGAATTAGAAAATGGTCATGAGATTTTAGCTCATGTGAGTGGTAAAATCAGAATGAATTATATTCGTATTCTACCTGGCGACAAAGTAACAGTTGAAATGTCTCCGTACGATTTAACGCGCGGAAGAATTACGTATCGTTATAAATAATCGTCACTCCATAATATAGGGAGGTATTAAAATGAAAGTAAGACCATCAGTAAAACCAATTTGCGAAAAATGTAAAGTCATTAAACGTAAAGGTAAAGTAATGGTAATTTGTAGCAACCCAAAACATAAACAAAAACAAGGCTAATAAAGAGAGGTGTAATTAATTATGGCACGTATTGCAGGAGTAGATATTCCACGTGAAAAACGTATTGTTATTTCATTAACTTATGTGTATGGTATCGGTACTACTACAGCAAATAAAATTGCTGAAGAAGCTAACGTATCACCTGAAACACGCGTTAAAGATTTAACTGATGATGAATTAGGTCGTATCCGTGAAGTAGTTGACAACTATAAAGTAGAAGGTGACTTACGTCGTGAGCAAAACTTAAACATTAAACGTTTAATGGAAATCTCATCATACCGTGGTATCCGTCACCGTCGTGGATTACCAGTTCGCGGACAAAAAACGAAAAACAATGCTCGTACTCGTAAAGGCCCAGTTAAAACTGTAGCTAACAAGAAAAAATAATAGGTAAAGGAGGCAAAATTTAAATGGCACGTAAACAAGTATCTCGTAAACGTAGAGTGAAAAAGAATATTGAAAATGGTGTGGCTCACATCCGTTCAACATTCAATAATACAATCGTAACTATTACTGATGAATTTGGTAACGCGTTATCATGGTCATCAGCAGGTGCACTAGGCTTTAAAGGATCAAAAAAATCAACACCATTTGCAGCTCAAATGGCTTCTGAAACTGCTTCAAAAACAGCGATGGAACACGGTTTAAAATCTGTTGAAGTTACTGTAAAAGGCCCAGGTCCTGGTCGTGAATCAGCTATCCGTGCGTTACAATCAGCTGGATTAGAAGTAACTGCAATTCGTGACGTTACTCCAGTACCACATAATGGTTGTCGTCCACCAAAACGTCGTCGCGTATAATTTATTGTTATTGTCGCAGGTCACTGAGAAATACAGTATATATCAAGTCGACGTAATCAAGGAGGATATTGTAAATGATTGAAATCGAAAAACCTAGAATTGAAACAATTGAAATTAGTGATGATGCTAAATTCGGTAAGTTCGTTGTTGAACCACTAGAACGTGGCTACGGTACTACACTAGGAAACTCCTTACGTCGTATCCTACTATCTTCATTACCAGGTGCAGCCGTTAAGTACATTGAAATCGAAGGCGTGTTACACGAATTTTCAGCAATAGATAATGTCGTTGAAGATGTTTCTACAATTATTATGAACATCAAAAAACTTGCATTAAAAATCTATTCTGAAGAAGACAAAACTTTAGAAATTGATGTTAAAGATGAAGGCGATGTAACTGCAAGTGACATTACTCATGATAGTGATGTTGAAATTTTAAATCCTGAGATTAAAATTGCAACAGTATCAAAAGGTGGACATTTAAAAATCCGTCTAGTTGCTAATAAGGGTAGAGGTTACGCATTAGCAGAACAAAACAAAACTAGTGATTTACCAATTGGTGTAATTCCAGTGGACTCACTTTATTCACCAGTAGAACGTGTTAACTATACTGTAGAAAATACACGTGTGGGTCAAAGTAGTGATTTTGATAAGTTAACTTTGGATGTTTGGACTAATGGTTCAATCACACCACAAGAATCTGTTTCATTGGCTGCAAAAATCCTAACTGAACATCTGAATATCTTCGTTGGATTAACTGATGAAGCACAAAATGCTGAAATCATGATTGAAAAAGAAGAAGATCAAAAAGAAAAAGTACTTGAAATGTCTATTGAAGAATTAGACTTATCAGTGCGTTCTTACAACTGTTTAAAACGTGCAGGCATTAACTCTGTTCAAGAATTAGCAGATAAATCTGAAGCAGATATGATGAAAGTACGTAATTTAGGTCGTAAATCTTTAGAAGAAGTTAAATACAAACTCGAAGATTTAGGTTTAGGTTTAAGAAAAGAAGATTAATATAAAGGAGGTTAACTCATGGGTTACAGAAAATTAGGTCGTACTTCTGATCAACGTAAAGCGATGTTACGCGATTTAGCTACTTCACTTATCGTTAGCGAACGCATTGAAACTACAGAAGCACGTGCAAAAGAATTACGTAGTGTGGTTGAAAAATTAATCACTTTAGGTAAAAAAGGAGATTTAGCTTCTCGTCGTCAAGCTGCTAAAACTTTACGCAATGTTGAAATCTTAAATGATGATGAATCAACACAAACTGCATTACAAAAATTATTTGGTGAAGTTGCTGAACGTTATACAGAACGTCAAGGCGGTTACACTCGTATTCTTAAAGCAGGTCCTCGTCGCGGCGATGGCGCTGAATCAGTAATTATTGAATTAGTTTAATTTAAATATACGTAACTACTATATATAAAGCAAATGAGTGCAACGATAATGTTTGCCACATACAAATATTGTCTAGCTCAGAGTACCCCATCAAAACTTAATAAAATTTAAAGCGTGAACTCAAAATATGATGGGGTGCGCGCTTTTTTTATTTAATCCCCCTTAATTCTTTAGAATTTAGGGGGATTTATGCAATTGCGAAGCAATAGCGAACGATAGCATCATAATTCTTTAGAATTTAGGGGGATTTATGCAATTGCGAAGCAATAGCGAACGACAGCATCATAATTCTTTAGAATTTAGGGGGACTTATGCAATTGCGAAGCAATAGCGAACGACAGCATCATAATTCTTTAGAATTAAGGGGGACTTATGCAATTGCGAAGCAATAGCGAACTGCAGCCCCTTAATTCTTTAGAATAAAAAAGGAAAACATTAGATAAGTGAATACATAAGTAGTACTATCTAAACGAAGTTTAGAGAACTGCTTAAGACTTATGTATGTAGCTACTGATAAAATCAGAATTGAGTAATTCTTTAATGGTAGTATATATTCATATTTTCATGTAAAATAGATAAGGTATATAAAAAATAGACTTACTAAATATTGGAGGCAATCGTTATGGATACGCAAGAGCATATTATTACATTTAATCATGTTTCATTTAAATATAATAGTGATGAACCGCTTGCGTTGAATGATGTATCATTCAGTATTCCAAAGGGGAAATGGACTTCTATAGTTGGTCACAATGGTTCAGGGAAATCTACGATTGCTAAATTAATGGTAGGTATTGAAAAGCCTTTTGAAGGTAATATTTATTTTAGAAATGAAGCTATCAACCAACAGAACCTTGATTATTTAAGACAACATATTGGTATTGTATTTCAAAATCCAGAGAATCAATTTGTAGGTTCAACTGTTGAATTTGATGTAGCCTTTGGCTTAGAAAATCATAGCGTCTCTTATGATGATATGAGAGCGATAGTGCCCAAAGCTTTGAATGATGTAGATATGTTAGATAGAGCGAATTATGAACCTCAATCGCTTTCTGGTGGCCAAAAACAACGTGTTGCTATAGCCGGGGTACTTGCATTAGATACCGATATAATTATTTTAGACGAAGCGACATCTATGTTAGATCCTGCTGGTAGAAAAGATTTAATTGATTTAATTCATCGTTTGAAAGAAGAAAAAGATGTAACTATTATTTCTATTACGCATGATTTATCAGAAGCTGCAGAAGCTGATTACCTCGTTGTATTAAATGAAGGCGAGATATATCAAACAGGACTACCAAACGCTATCTTCAGTGATGGTGATAAACTAACTCAAATTGGTTTAGACTTACCATTCTCTATACGAATGCATAATCAATTATTAGGCAGTATTGATTTCATAACATATGAAGGGTTGGTAAAAAAATTATGACTGTTAATTTTAACCAAGTAAGTTATGTTTATCAAAAAGGGACACCATTTGAGCATCAAGCCTTAAATGAAATTGTAACGACTTTTGAACAAGGAAAATATTATGCAATCATTGGTCAAACTGGCTCTGGAAAGTCTACATTGATTCAGCATTTTAATGGTCTACTTAAACCAACAGAAGGTTCGCTTCAAATTAATGATGTGGTAATTAGTCATAAGACGAAAGATAAGTATTTGAAGAATGTTCGCAAGCGAGTGGGTGTTGTATTCCAATTTCCAGAGTCACAGTTGTTCGAAGATTCAGTAGAACGCGAAATATTATTTGGGCCAAAAAACTTTAATATGCCATTAGATGAAGTGAAGGAAAGAGCATTTCGCTTGCTTATAGAATTTGGATTTAATAGAGATATATTACAACAGTCGCCATTTCAAATGTCTGGTGGACAAATGAGGAAGATAGCTCTTACATCCATATTAGCAATGGATCCTGACATTGTTATACTTGATGAACCTACAGCGGGTCTTGATCCTAAAAGTAGAAAACAGATAATGGAAATGATCAAGAAACTCCAAGTTGAACAGCAAAAAACAATTATTCTAGTGACGCATGAAATGAATGATGTGGCGAAATATGTGGATGAAATAAAAATTATGCAACACGGTCACCTGATAGAATCATGTACTCCTCGAAAACTATTTAGTGATACGAATTATGTAAATCAAATGCATCTTGATGTACCAGACATTGTGAAATTGCAACGAGATTTAGAAGATAAGCATCAATATTATTTCAATAAAATTGCTTTGACAGAAGAAGAATTTGTTGAGATGTATAAGGGGTGGCAACAAGATGAAAGATAAATTTATTATAGGACGTTATCTTCCACTAGATACGATTATACATCGGTTAGATCCACGTGCGAAATTGATTTTTGTCTTTGTATTTATTATTTTAATCTTTTTTGCGCATTCTTTTGCAACGTATGTATGGCTATTTATTTCAATTATTACGTTTATGAAACTAGCACAAATTAAATTATGGTTCTTGGCCAAGGGGTTAACACCTATTTGGATTTTTCTAATATTTACTTTTTTAATGCATTTGTTCTTAACAAAAGGCGGTACAAGGTTAGTTGAATTAGGTTTCATCTCAATTGATACAGATGGTATTTTAGAAGGTATTTATATTGTTTTGCGGCTTATGTTTATCATTATGATTTCAACCATTATGACGTTAAGTACAAGTCCAATTGATTTAACTGATGCTTTTGAAAAACTACTATCACCACTCAAATTAGTGAAAATACCTGTACACCAATTAAGTATGATGATGTCTATTGCGTTAAGGTTTATTCCCACGTTAATGAATGAGTTAGATAAAATTATACTGGCCCAAAAGTCAAGAGGTTCTGAAATTAGTTCTGGTAGTATAATCAATAGAGTGAAAGCATTTGTACCTTTGTTGATTCCTTTATTTATTTCTGCGTTCCAACGCGCTGAAGATTTGGCGATTGCGATGGAAGTGAGAGGTTATGATACGAAAAAGCAACGGACAAATTATCGTAAACTACAGTGGCAAATGAAAGACAGTTTAACGTTGTTAATATTATTGCCACTATCAGTAATATTATTTGTGTTAAAATTCATGGGAGTGTAATAAATCATGCGTGTGTTAGTTAATATTTCTTATCAAGGAAGCCAATTTCTAGGTTTTCAAATACAACAAAATGGAAGAACGGTACAACAACAATTCGAAAAGATATTAAAGCGTATGCATAAGCATGATGTGAGGATTCATCCAAGCAGTAGAACAGATAGAGGCGTGCATGCAATTGAGCAATATTTTCATTTTGACACAGAGTTGAACATTCCTGAGCAACAATGGCAATATGCGATGAATCGAGCATTACCAGGTGATATATATGTCAATCATGTCAGTTTTGTTAGTGATGACTTTCATTGCAGATATGATTGCGTAGGTAAATCTTACCGGTATAAAATTTATCAAGCTGAGCACAAAGATCCGTTTCTTAATGGCTTAAAAACACATATCGCTGAAACGCTAGATATAGATAAAATGAATACAGCTGCACAATATTTTATAGGTACGCATGATTTTACAGGTTTCTGTTCACAAAAAACAGAAGTTGTTAGCAAAGTGAGAACACTTTATGAAAGCCGTATAGAAAAAACAGAAAATGGCTTTGACTATATTGTCACAGGCTCCGGTTTCCTATATAATATGGTGCGTGTGTTAATAGCCTTTTTAATTGAAGTAGGCAAAGGAAAACGACAACCAGAAGAAATACCTAAATTATTAGAGGATAAAAATCGAAATAAAGTGCCTTTTACTGCACCTGCAGAAGGGTTATATTTAGAGAAGATTTATTTAACACCAAGTGAATTAACCACTGATTTTGGTAATGATATAAAATTACATCAAAAAAAATCGATATGAAATTGTCAAATGTCGTTGACAAAATGACAAAAAAATTATACGATTACTAACGGTATTGTTTTATATCACCCACGATAAGCCCCGGAATCTTATTGTGTTACAAGATATAGAAGCACGTAGAAACAAACTATTTAAAAAAATAGATGAAATTTAAGATTTAGTAAATATAAACTATTAATTTAAGAAACATTTATTTATTCTAGGAGGACAATTATATGCGTCAAACATTTATGGCTAATGAATCAAACATTGAGCGCAAATGGTATGTTATTGATGCTGAAGGTAAAACACTTGGTCGTTTATCATCAGAAGTAGCAGCTATTTTACGCGGTAAAAATAAAGCAACTTATACACCACACGTTGATACAGGTGATTATGTAATCGTCGTTAATGCTTCAAAAATCCACTTTACTGGTAACAAAGAGCGCGATAAAATGTACTATCGTCACTCAAATCACCCAGGTGGTATTAAATCAGTTTCAGCTGGTGAGTTAAAAGCTAACAACCCAGAACGTTTACTTGAAAATTCAATTAAAGGTATGCTTCCAAGCACACGTTTAGGCGAAAAACAAGGTAAAAAATTATTTGTATATGGTGGCGCTGAACATCCACACGCTGCACAACAACCAGAAAACTACGAGTTACGTGGTTAATTAAAAGGAGGAAATTACATTGGCACAAGTTGAATATAAAGGCACAGGCCGTCGTAAAAACTCAGTAGCACGTGTCCGTTTAGTACCAGGTGAAGGTAACATTACTGTTAACGGCCGTGATGTACGTAGTTATTTACCATTCGAATCATTAATTTTAGACATTAACCAAGCATTTGATGTAACAGAAACTAAAGGTAACTATGATGTATTAGTTAACGTTCATGGTGGAGGATTTACTGGACAAGCTCAAGCAATCCGTCATGGAATTTCACGTGCATTATTAGAAGCTGATCCTGAATATAGAGGTTCTTTAAAACGCGCTGGATTACTTACTCGTGACCCTCGTATGAAAGAACGTAAAAAACCAGGTCTTAAAAAAGCTCGTCGTTCACCTCAATTCTCAAAACGTTAATATTGTCGAAGCTGTTGCGAATTCAATTCGCTTACAGATATGGTACACAAGTTCTATAGCAATTTGTGTTCAATTGAACAGACGTTTCAAACTTCCCAAGAAATTGGGAAGTTTTTTTGTATTATTTTAATACTATATATTTGTATCAAAATGAATGACTAATCACGTAAAGTGTCATAATATAAATAATAGGACGCAATTTTAAATTTGAGGTATTTATATGAAGATTAACAAACGTAGAACTAATATATATCTGACAATTGTATTGATCACATTTATTTTATTTGTCATTATTATGATCGCGGCTTTTAAAACATATAGTCAATATAAAGAAAATAATTATAAGTATGCTAATATACCTACATTCTATTTACATGGTTATGGTGGGACAGAGAATTCTATAAAGTACATGATTAATTCTGCAGTACAAAAAGAAATTACAGAAGAAGTAATCAAAGCAAAAGTTTCTAAAGAGGGAATGGTGACATTCGAGGGCGCATTATCACCAGATGCAAAGAATCCAGTCATTGAAATTATATTAGAAGATAATACAAATAAAGATTTAAATAAAAATGCGCAATGGATACAACAAGTTATCAATGCTACGATGAGTCAACATCATTTTGACCAGTTTAATTTTGTCGCACATTCTATGGGAAATCAATCTTTCAGCTACTATATGTTGAACTATGGCGATAATCAAAACTTACCAAAACTAAATAAGCAAGTGAGTTTAGCAGGTAATTTTAATGGTGAAGTTGACATAGATGGTCTTGATTTAGATGTTAAATTAGATGAAGATGGTAAACCAAATAAAATGCTAAAAGCATATAAAGATTTGTTGCCTATGAAAAAGTCATATCCAAAAACTACAAAAGTATTAAATATTTATGGTGATATAGAAGATGGCACACATTCTGATAATCGGGTTACCAATGTTTCATCTAAAGCATTAAGGTATTTAGTTGATGATAAAGTAAGTAATTATGAAGAATTTAAAGTAACCGGACAAAATGCTGATCATAGTGAACTTCATGATAATACTTATGTCACTGATAAAATGAATCAATTTTTATGGGGGAAATAAAGTTAAAGTACTTCTTAATGAATTGATTTTGTAGCATTTATACAAGATCTCAAGTTCTTGTTATTCTATATATTAAGCAAATGGCACATACACATCAGCTTCACTACATGTGTATGTGTCATTTATTTATGCTTAAAGTTCGCTGTTGCGAGTAATTGAATTAATTGTTTTCTATTATCTTCTCCATAAACATGTGGTTGGATCATCATTTCATCGACATCAAAGTCAGTCATCATCCCTTTTAATTTGGAGATGACTTCATTAGCTGAACCTACTATGACCCGATGATTGTGTTGATTCATTTTTTCAATTTCTCTAGAAGAAAATGATTTTTGTTTTGCATAGTCCACTGAAGGATAGAATTTTGGTTGGTCTAAGTAACCAATACGCAATAACCACAAATGAAACGCATTAGCTAAATCTTGGCGCAGGTATTTATTATCTGCCGTAATTACAAAAGAAGCCATTATGACATAAGGATGATGTAAAGGATGCTGTGCTTTGAATGAAGAACGGTAATAGCTTATTACAGATTTGATTTGTTCTTTATCTTGCCCCATATTGGCAATAACAAAAGGTAATCCTCTAATAGCAGCAAGTGATGCACTTTTTTTGCTTGTACCCAAAATAAACATATTAGGCTTAGTGTTGATAAGTGGCATTGCATATACATCTTTATATTGATGATTTATATCGTTGTCACTGTCACTATTAAAATAAGCTATTAGATCATCAATTTGATTCTCATAATCAACGGGTATTGTTTTATGTTCATTTAAAGCTTTATTTACATTGTTATAACTCTTAGAATGGCCAGTACCTAAGTTGACTCTACTAGGGTGTCTAGCTTCCATAGTTTTAAATACTTCAGCCACTTTATACGCACTATAATGTGGCAACATAATGCCACCACTGCCAATTTGAATTGAGCTAGTATTTTCTAATAATGACATCATAATCATTTCAGGTGAACTGGATGCTACTGAAAAGACTTGATGATGTTCAGCAACCCAATAACGTGTGTAATTTAGCTGTTCAGCTAATTGGGCTAATTCAACAGTATGATTTAATGCTTGAGTAGCGGTACGTCCTTCAAATATTGGCACATAATCTAAAATACTAAGTTTCAATATACAATCTCCTAACGTGATAAAAAGAAAAAATGTTTTATAAATTAGCAATAGTATAACACGTTATTGAAGTATTAAATAAGCGATTTGATTGATTGATGATAAGTATCCCTTTAGAATAAAGTCAAACAATGAATGGAGGTAATATAATGAATACAGAAAGAATTGTATTGGCAAAAAGACCTGAAGGAATCCCATCCGATGATGTATTTAGATATGAAACTGTTGAGATAGACGGACCGAAGCAAGATGAAATTCAAATAGAATCGTTATATATATCAGTAGATCCTTACATGCGTGGCCGTATGGATGATAGTGAATCATATGTAGCCCCATTCGAATTAGACAAACCAATGAATGGTCACGTAGTAGGAAGAGTCATCGAATCAAGTGTAGATGGATTTACAAAAGGTGACATTGTTACCGGTACGTTCCCATGGCAAAAAATAGTGAATATAAAAGCCAAGCATGCTATTAAAGTAAGTCAGACTGACATTCCTTTATATCTATATCTTAGTGTTTTAGGAATGACTGGACAGACAGCTTATCATGGCTTACTAAAAATAGGACAACCACAAGAAGGTGAAACTGTTGTAGTATCAGCTGCCTCAGGTGCAGTTGGCTCAGTTGTAGGTCAAATAGCAAAATTAAAAGGCGCGCATGTAGTTGGCATTGCAGGTGGAAGTGAAAAAACAAATTATTTAACTGAAGAACTACGCTTTGATGTAGGAGTAAACTATCAAGCGAATGATTTTGCTGAGCAATTGGCGAAAGCAGTGCCGAATGGTGTAGATGTTTATTTTGAAAATGTAGGCGGCACGATTGCGGATGAAGTTATGAAGCACCTTAATCAATTTGCTAGAATTCCAGTTTGCGGTGCTATTTCTGGTTATAACAATACAGAAGTTGAATATGGCCCTCGTATCCAACCAATTATTATTAAAGCACAAGCATTGATGCAAGGATTTATTGTTGCTAATTATGCAGACGATTTTCCAAATGCTAGTAAAGCACTTGCACAGTGGGTCCAAGAAGATAAAATTAAAACTAAGACATCTGTTAAAAAAGGTTTTGATAGCTTACCAAATGCCTTTAGAAACTTATTTACAGGTGATAATTTCGGAAAACAAGTTGTTCAAGTATCAGATGATGTTTAATCAAGAAAGGAGTGCGTATGATGAAAGCGATAGGAGCAAATCAAAGTTTTAATCTAGAAGATGGCAATTTATTTTATGAGTTCGCTGTTGATACTCCCAAACCTGAACAATATGAATTATTAGTACGTGTTGAAACAATTAGCGTTAACCCTGTAGATACAAAAATCAGAAAGACAGTGGTTGAACAAGCGCCAAGAATTTTAGGTTTCGATGCTGTAGGTGTGGTAGAAGCAGTAGGTGAAGGTGTTAATCACTTTAAAGTTGGAGATGAAGTTTTTTATTCAGGCTCTCCTAAATATCAAGGTTCTAACCAATCTTATCAAATTGTCGATGAGCGTTTAGTAGCGAAAAAGCCTAAAAATATTTCTAATGTGGATGCAGCAAGCTTACCACTAACTGGTTTGACAGCTTATGAAACCCTGTTTGATGTATTTAAAATATCCTTTAATCCAGAAGAAAATAAAGGGAAATCTATTTTAATTATAAATGGTGCTGGTGGTGTAGGAAGCATAGCAACACAAATCGCTAAACACTATGGTTTACATGTGATCACTACGGCATCTCGTGAGGAAACACACCAATGGTCTAAAGATATGGGTGCAGATATCGTATTAAATCATAAGCATGATTTAGCTGAAGAGTTTAAGAAATATGAAATTAGTGAAGTGAATTATATTTTCTGTACCTTTGATACGGATATGTATTATGAAAAAATGATTGAATTAGTAAAACCAAGAGGTACGATTGCAACGATTGTTGCTTTCAAAAATAATCAAGATTTAAACTTGCTGAAACCAAAGAGCATCACATTTACGCATGAATTTATGTCATCAAGACCTATTCACGAAACCGAAGATATGCAAATACATCGTGATTATCTTACTGATATTTCTGAAAAAATAGAAGCGGGTATATACAAACCGACCGTGAATGAAGTAATAGATGGCTTAACTGTTGAAAACTTGTACGATGCACATGTTAAGTTAGAAAATCAAAGTATGATAGGTAAGCTAGTGATTAAACTTTGAAATTAAGATTAACAAAGATGACTAATTAAATAAAAATGAATTTAAATCTAAGCGTCTTCTATAGTTCATCATGGTATGGTGGATAGGAAGATGCTTTTTATTTTAAATAATATATAAATTTTATAATATGTTTTATTTTATGGATATTACGAATATATACAATAAGTTAGGGTATGTAAGTTACATAACAGTATAGGGAGTGTGTAATTTTGACATGCGTTTAAACAGATTAACGGTTGTATTTTGGATAGCATTATCAATTTGTACCTTGTTTGTTGTATATGGTGCAATATTGCCAAAACAACTAGAAACAGTAACACAAAATATTACAAATTTTATTGCATTAAATTTTGGCTGGTACTATTTATTATTGGTACTTGTCATATTAATTGTATGTGTGTATCTATTATTCTCTAGATATTCATCAATTACATTAGGTGAAGATGGAGAGGATCCAGAATTCTCATTGAAATCTTGGTTTGCTATGTTATTTAGTGCTGGTATGGGGATAGGATTAGTTTTTTGGACTACAGCAGAGCCAATCAGCCATGCATTTACGTTAACACCTTTACATAAAGCAGGTACGCAAACTGCAATTAATGATGCCATGCAATTCTCATTCTTTCATTGGGGTGTCCATGCTTGGGCAGTATACGGCATCGTTGGTCTAGTTTTTGCTTATTTTAATTTTCACAAAGGGTATCCAGGATTAGTAAGTGCGACGTTAACACCGATATTAGGTTCTAAAATGATGAGAGGGCCCGTAGGTGGTTCGATAGATGTGTTAGCGATTATCGCTACTGTTACAGGTGTAGCAGCAACACTTGGATTCGGTGCATTACAGATTAATGAAGGATTGAATTTTTTATTTGATATACCTTCAAATTTTACAACTCAGGTAATTATTATTGTGATAGCAACGATTTTATTTACTTGGTCAGCTTGGTCAGGTATTAATAAAGGAATCAAAACATTGAGTAATATTAATATGATACTCGCTTTTCTAGTACTCATCGTATTATTTTGTGTAGGCCCAACTTTAACCATACTAAATACCTTTACCAATTCACTTGGTGATTACATTGCAAATTTCTTTAATATGAGTTTACGTATTCCACAATCAGGTGGTGAAAAATTCCAATGGTTACAACAATGGACGATTTTCTACTGGGCTTGGTGGATTTCATGGGCTCCATTTGTTGGAATATTTATTGCTCGTGTTTCAAGAGGTAGAACAATTAAAGAATTTATTTTGGGTGTTTTATTTGTACCAGCGCTAGTTTGTTTCTTATTCTTTGCAGTATTTGGGGCGTCTGCTACTTATTTACAGCAACATGGTATCGCAAATATTGCGAAAGAGGCAACGGAGACTGCTACATTTGCAACTTTAGAACATTTTCCACTAGGGTTCTTGTTAAGTATAGTGACATTAATTGTGATTATGATTTTCTTTGTAACTTCAGCAGACTCAGCGACATACGTTTTAGGTATGTTAAGTTCTAAAGGTAGTATTAATCCAAAAGGTATTGTAAAAGTTAGCTGGGGTATCATATTAGCTTTATTTGCAATGATTATGATATACACTGGCGGTACGCAATCTATACAGAACTTATTAATTATTGCTGCTTTACCATTTTCGATTGTCATTATATTTATGATTTGGTCACTTTTTAAATCATTAGCAATTGAAAAGCCAAGACCGAGTAATAAGTTGCTCGTCTCAGACGACAAACTATTACAATATCGTATTGCAAATCATCCAGAACTAGCTGACGAAGTAACAAAGGACAATCAATAAAATGGACTAACAAATTTGTTTTGTAATAAAAGTTAAAAATAAAATTCAATAAAAATGTTTCTAAGAATTTTTTTAAGGGTAGTAGTTCTGTATGACAAGTACATATTAACAAAGCATAGGAGGTGTCATACGAGGTGAAACGACTTAAGAATTTTATCCTAGGCATATTAATTGTAGTAATCGTTGGATTTTTACTCTTTATGTATATTCAAGATTCTAGAATTAGCCAGTATCAAGACTATTTTAATCAGTTTAACTGGTTTGAACCAACACTCATTGGTTTAGCGGCGTTACTCATTATTATTGGTCTTATATTAGTATTCAGCTTGTTTAAACCTACGTATAGAAAACCCGGACTATATAAAGATTTCGAAGATGGTCATATTTATGTATCGAGAAAAGCAGTTGAAAAATCTGCATACGATACACTTACGCAATATGATCAAATACGTCAACCAAACGTGATTGCAAAACTTTATAACAAGAAAAAGAAATCACATATTGCTTTAAAAGCAGATTTCTTTGTTCCTGGTGATGTTCAGGTTAATTCTTTAACTGAAGAGATTAGAAATGACATCAAGCAAAATGTTGAGCATTTTACAGAATTACCAGTATCAAAATTAGAGGTTAATGTTAGAGATCAAAAAACCTCAGGCAAACGTGTGTTGTAAGGGAGGGTTATCATGGCTAACAATAATAACCAAAATGGACAAGATTCTACGCAAGAAGTTGTTGAATTTTTCAAAACGTTTAAATGGAGAATCATTGGCTTCTTAGCATTTCTAATCATAGCAATATTATTTTTAACTTTAGGTTTCTGGAGTACAATTTTAATTCTAGTATTATGTTTGATTGGAATTGGTGTTGGGTATACTAAAGACCGTAAGCAAGACTTTTTAAATTTCCTTAATCGATGGAGTTAATCGATTAAATTTTATGAATTCTGATGTAATAAAATTTTTAAAACAAATTATATAAGGTAAAGGAGAATGCAATATGGCAGTAGACAACAATAAAGCTAAACAAGCTTATGACAATCAAACAGGAGTTCAAGAAAAAGAACAAGAAAAAAGAGAAGAGCAGCAAAATCAAGAACCTCAATTCACTAATAAATTAACATTCTCAGATGAAGTAATCGAAAAAATTGCAGGTATCGCTGCACGAGAAGTTAGCGGTATCTTAGAAATGAAAGGCGGATTCGTCGACAATATTTCTAGTTCATTTGGTAGCAGTAACAATGTTACACAAGGTGTTAGTGTAGAAGTTGGAGAAAAACAAGCTGCTGTTGATTTAAAAGTAGTATTAGAATATGGTGAATCAGCACCAAAAATCTTCCGCAAAGTAACTGACTTAGTTAAAGAACAAGTTAAATATATTACTGGTCTTGACGTAGTTGAAGTTAACATGCGCGTTGAAGATGTTATGACTAAAAAAGAATGGTCTCAAAAAAATGAGAAAAGCCAAAACTCAAACAACGAGGAAAAAGGTTTACAATAATTAAGAACCATTCAATTTAATAAAAAGGTCCGAAACATTTAATGTTTCGGGCCTTTTTATTTATGAAAATTATTAATATATACATATAAGTATTAACTCAAGCACTGCGTTTTTAAAAGGTAGTAATTTTTATACTCATAATTTTCAACTTCAGTAACTCTATATAAAGCTTCTTTGATGTCCTCAGACAAGATACTTACAAAGTTGTTATTAGAATAGACATTTCATTTATTATTGTTATTTCATGTTTCTGTATAAAGGATTACTCACTTTAATGTAAGTATAATAATCTGCTTCATCTTCTAATCTCATTGTAGTAACACATTTATAATCGATTTGTGGTGCAAATAATACAGATCTTATTTCTGTAATTCTGTCGTTATCAGTCATTGTTGATGCAATATCTTCTAATTTTTCATACATGATATCACTTATAATTGACCAAATCTGTTGCTCTAAGTCATTACTTTGACTAGATTGAGCTATGGTTACAATTAATTCACCAAGATGGTTTTGAATACTAGAATAAAATACTTTGTTGAAAACGGTTTGCGACTGATCTGTAAGAATTAATGATTTTTCATGAAAGTCTGATGTACTATAGCCGGCTTGATTTAAATAAGTTTTATCAATACGCAATCCTTCAAAATCACGAATATATAAAGTGTGGATTGAACCGTCTTGATTGAAGGTAGCTATAGAGTTTTGTAAATGTGCTTCTAATGCAATACCGTATTTTACATATAAAGGTAGGGCTATATCAATCAGAGCTTTACTATATTCTGCAATCCATTTGCTACATGCTTCGTCATAACTGTCAATATTGAAAGTATTAGCGTATGTTTTGATTAATGTCACGATAGGTGACTCATTATTATTGCTGTAATGTGCAACTAAGCTAGAAGGAATGAGCGGTATTGTATGATATTCCTTAATATTATAAATATTTTCTCTGAAGAGCGTACCTAACTGTTCGCTCTTTATTGTTTGTTGTGATGGTATGTCTTGTGGATTATAAAAATGAATACCAGCAACTTCATCAATCGTATCTGCCTGAATATGATTAAATAATGGATCATGTTGTTTAATATGATTTAATATGCGTGTGACCTGTGGTCCGTTATATGTTGTTTGTTCAGATAGCGTACGTATCTCACCTGTAATATGCACATTCGTCGATAATTTAATGTGCGGTTCAATATTTGGGCTTTGTGGCATTAATGTTCTAAATGACAGACCAGCATAATAATTTAAATCAAAGTCTAAAGGAATAAGCTGCTGCTTATTTAACTCATTCTTATAATCATTTTCTAACACAGCATTATATTGCCATGGGTGAACTGCCATAACATAATAATTATCAATTTGATCATCAGTTAATAATTTTGCTACAGCTTCATAAAGACCATCAAATAATGTAAATACTGTTTCGTTATAAGGCTTCGCTAATGATTGGACTTTCGCAATATCATGGTGAATTAATATAAATTTCATAGCGATGGCATTTCCAAACTCAGAAGAATAATTAATAGCAGTTTCTGGTGTCATACCTTTACGTAATTTTGCACCGGGATGTAATGGATGACCTTCAACAACTGCTTGTTCAGACATTAAATAGCTATCCTTCGCATTAATAATTAATTCTAAAAGTGGTTCATTATTTTGAGATAATGTAATGGATTGATAACTTAAAGAAATAGCCATATTCGCAACACTATTATTCATATCGTCCTTAAATTGGTTACTAGCTTCGTTATCAAGGTTAGGCGCTTCTATTAAAATAGCGTTTAAAATTTCATTTGGATGTAATATACGCTCTAAATGATTTTCATATTCAAAATAAAACGGCCCTTCAACATCGATTCTGTCAAAGGCATGTTGTCCTGAAATAGGTGCATATAAAGTTTTTTTGGCTTCCGGAAACGTTATTTTTAAAATGAAAGGTTGCGTGATTGCAACATCCAAGTTTAAGTTTTGTGCCTTGATAATCTCACTGTGATGTCGACTCTGAACTAAATTCTCTCTATGTAAAGAAGTGATTAATCTTTGAGAAATTTTATCGCGACTTTCTAATAATATATCTTCAAAAGCATTTGCCCATCGTATATCTGTCGAACGTAAATACGATAAAGCGTATTGTTCGTCATTAGTGAGTTTTTCAATTGAATTGTTGTCGTTTATTTTGTGATTCATAATGCACCTCTAAAAAAATTATTTTACAAATGTATAAGATATTTGTATAATCCATAATATCGATAATGATAATTATTATCAATTGAAAACAGGAGGAATTTTATGGCAAAGTATTTTTTTCCTAGTTCATTCCTACTGTTCTTAGGGAATTGGATTGGACAAATCACGCTAAATTGGTATGTATTTACTCTATATCATAACGCAATTTATCTAGGACTGATTAATTTTTTCCGACTCGTACCTATTTTACTCATAAGTGTATGGGCTGGAAGTTTAGCTGATAGATGTGATAGAGGAAAATTATTAAAATTAACAATAACCTCCTCATTTTTATTAACAACGATACTATGTATTTTAACATTTCAAAATCCACAATTACCGATAATTGTATTTTTGTTATATTCTCTAGGCCGTGGCATTATGAGTGCAATAGAAACACCAGTACGTCAAGCAGTATTACCAGATTTGACACAACGATTAACAACAACACAAACAGTATCGTATCACTCATTTATTATAAATATATGTCGTTCGATTGGACCTGCGATAGCTGGTTTTATTATGGCGGTTTATAATGCGCAAATTAGTTTTGGGATACAAGCGCTATGTTATTTCATTTCGTTAATACTTTGTTTACCGTTATCATTCAGTCACAACGTACTATCAAAGGCAAATCCTGAAGTAAGTTTTAAGTACGTCATCAATTACTTTAAAGACAATCAAGTAGGGGCTAGAATATTTGTGACATCGTTACTTATTATGGCAACTGGTTTTACTTATACTACACTTTTACCAGTGTTAACAGACAAGACATTCCCTAATCAAGTAACAATATTTGGTAGTGCTATGACTTGTTGCGCAATAGGCGGTATTTTAGCAACAATAGTTTTACCTAATATTTTAGAAAAAGTATCTATGGTCAAAATGTATTACATAAGCTCTGTGCTATTTGGTGTATCATTACTGTGTACGATTAGTAGCAATACTTATTTATTATTTATTTCATTATTCTTTATTGGTCTGTTTAGCCAATGGGCAAGAACTACAAATAGAATATATTTTCAACATAGAGTAGAACCTGAACACAGGGGGAAAATACTTAGTGTCATTATGATGGATAGAGGTATGATTCCTTTAGGAGCCATGCTGATGAGTTTCTTAGCAGAACTTATTGGTATTATTGAAACCTTTATTATTATGGGGATGAGTACATTTGTCATTGCATTGTTATTCAGTGCAATTACAAGAAGGCAAAGAAAAAATGGAGGCAGTATTGTATGATGCATGAAACATGGCAATTGGCAGATAGAAATGTACAGTATCGTATTTTTAACGCAATTATTAAAGAGCAAATATTTCCACAAGGTATGTTATTTAATGAATTTGATCACTGTATTGAAATACAATATAAAGGCCAAGTGTTGCAATTAAACAAAGTTAGAAAAAGTGCTATGGAACGTTATGAATTTTATGGTGTGATTTTCTATATCAAGGGTAAGGCACAAGTAACGATTGAGACTTTAGAACAACTATTAGAAGTACTAGAAGTACATTTTAATATGCCTATTAGTCAACGATTAACAGATGAATTGATTTCTAGTAGAGAAGGTTTCGCCCTGACTTATGAACATTTTCAACATAGAAAGTCTTTGATACATGCAACGCTAAAATTTTCAAAAATGCCTGAAACAATTAACTTCTTTTCATGGCTACAACATATGGTTGGATCAAAGCAAATCAATGATTTGAATTACTCTGAAAGCCTTGTTATTGAAGGGCATCCTACACACCCATTATCTAAGACTAAACTTCCATTAACACCTGATGAAGTAAGAAAATACGCGCCAGAGTTTGAAAAGCTTATTCCATTAAAAGTTATGCTCATTCATAAAGATAATTGCGTAATTACTTCTATGGAAGATGATGCAAACTATATGATAGATGAAGTTATTCCAGAATATCGATATAAATTAAAAGGATTTTTAGCACCACATGATTTAGAGTTAAAAGATTATAGTGTTGTACTTGTACATCCTTGGCAATATGAAAATGTTATTGTTCACAAATTTGCAGACTGGATATTAGAAAAACGATTACTACCTACGCCTTTTGAAGTTGAGTCTAAAGCGACTTTATCATTTAGAACTATGCAACTTGTTCACAAGCCGTTTCATATTAAATTACCAGTCAATATACAAGCAACAAGTGCTATAAGAACTGTGTCGAGTGTGACAACGGTAGACGGTCCTAAATTAAGCTATGAATTACAAGACATGTTAGCTATCTATCCGCAGTTACAAGTTGCTATGGAACCATTTGGTATACATGCCAAAACTGAACCAGATGATGCAAGGCATTTGGCGTGTATCGTACGACATCAACCTTATATTTCAGATAACGGTACAACGCTAGTAACTGCAAGTTTAGTTAATAAAAATCCTGTCGATAACCAAGTAACCGTAGATAGCTATATCAATTGGGTGAATGATGGTTTAACGATAGATGCGATTAAGCAATTTCTATTGCACTATAGTAAAGCATTAATCGACCCATTAATTGCTTATATTCAAGATTATGGTATTGCTTTGGAAGCACACATGCAAAATACAATCGTGAATCTAGGGCCGAATTATCAAATGAAGTTTATCGTTAGAGATTTAGGTGGTTCAAGGATAGATTTAACAACATTAAAACATAAAATTCCTAATATTGATGTTACTAACACGAGTTTAATTGCAGAAAATATTGAAGCGGTCATAGCTAAGTTTCAACATGCAGTTATTCAAAATCAAATTGCAGAACTCATTCACCATTTTGCGCAATATGAATTCGTAAAAGAATCCGAATTATTTGAATTAGTAGGTGAGATAGTTGAGCACGCAATCGATTTTAATAAACCACATGCTAATAAGTTAAAACAAGTATTGTTCGGTGAAACGATAACGGTAAAAGCACTTTTACGCATGAGAATGGAAAGTAAAGTAAAACAATATGTGACCATTGATTTGAGAAATCCTATATATAAAGAGGTGTAATAGATGGCTGAAATAAAGATAAAAAAGTAAAACAATATGTGACCATTGATTTGAGAAATCCTATATATAAAGAGGTGTAATAGATGGCTGAAATAAAGATAAATTTGTCCAAAATACAATATAATGCACAAGTATTATTGTCTATTTTTCAACAGAATCATATGCAATTTACACCAGTTATTAAATGCGTAGGTGGCGATAGAAAAATTGTTGAAACGTTAAAACAAATCGGTATAACGCATTTTGCTGATGCACGTATTGACAATATTAGTAAAACTAAAGATCAAAATTTATCTTATATGATGATTAGAACGGCTAGTCAACATGAACTGGAAGATGTTGTTAGATATAGTGATATAAGTATACAGACAGAAATAGCGACAATCCGCAAATTAAATGAAATTGCCCAAAAGAACCAGGTAAAACATCACATATTACTTATGGTTGATTGGAAGGACGCAAGAGAAGGTATACTGACATATGACATTGTAGATTATATTAATGAAATACTTTCGATGCATCATGTAAGTGTGATTGGATTAGCATTTAATTTTATGTGCTTTCAATCAATTATTCCAACTGAAGCAGATGTATCACTTATTAATCAATTCGTAGAATCAGTTGAATTAGAAACGGATATGAGATTTAAAATAATCTCAGGTGGCAATTCCAGTATGATATCACAAATGCTATATCAAGATATGGGGAAGATTAATGAGTTACGTGTAGGAGAAACGCTTTTTAGAGGTGTTGAAACAACAACTAATCAACCGATAGCCTCTTTGTATCAAGATGCTATCATTTTAGAAGCGGAGATAGTTGAAATTAAACCACGTATTGATATTTCATCAAGTCAGCAATATTTACAAGCCATCGTTGATATCGGCAACTTAGATACATTTATCGAAGATATTAAACCACATCACCACCAAGTTAAAGTGATAGGGGCAACTAGCGATCACGTAATGATTGATTTGTTAAACCAAGACCACTATCAAATTGGTGATAAAATTCAATTTAGTTTAGGTTATAAGGCATTGGCACAAAGTATGTATATGACAAATTTAGGTAAAAATTATATTCATGATAGTGTTATTGAAAAAATATGCCACAACTTTAATATTCAAAAATCTAATCGTATTTAAAATTCATTAAATGTTTTAAAAGTTTTTGTTGACACCGATAATCATTATCAATAAAATTGAATATGTAATTATACATATTCTAAGGAGTGAAAACGATGAAACATAGTTATAAAATTATGGCTATCCTGTTTTTAACTTTAACCGTAGTAATGTTGTCTGCATGTGGCAGCGTCAGCGATAAAGGTTCTGACAAATCCAGTAAAGGTGATGACGACAAAGATGGCATAACAATTAAGCATGATGGAGGTACGACAAAAATTGCTAAAGACCCTAAACGCGTTGTAGCATTGGAATTCTCATTTGTCGATGCACTTGCAGCATTAGATGTTAAGCCAGTTGGCGTTGCTGATGATGGTAAAAAAGATAGAATCCTTAAACCTATTCGTGAAAAAATTGGCGATTATAAATCAGTAGGTGCACGTAAGCAACCTAACTTAGAAGAAATAAGTAACCAAAAACCAGATGTTATTATCGCAGACAGCAATAGACATAAAGGCATCCAAAAAGATTTAGAAAAAATTGCACCAACAATTATGCTGCCTAGCTTTGACAGTGATTATAAAGACAACTTAGAAGCATTTAAAACAATTGCAAAAGCAGTAGGTAAAGAAGATAAAGGTAAAGATAGATTAAAAGAGCATAATGAGCTAATGGATAAATACAGTAAAGAAATTACAATGGATAAATCACAACCTGTATTAGCATCAGTAGTTGCAAAATCAGGCCTATTAGCACATCCTGAAAATACATATGTCGGAGAGCTGTTAAAAGAGTTAGGTTTTGATAATGCGTTAAATAAAACGAAAACGGACAACTTATCTAAATATCTAAAAGGGCCATACTTACAATTAAACCCTGAAGTACTTTCTGATATTAATCCTGGTCGTATGTTTATTATGGCTGATAAAGGTGAAAATGATCCAAACCTTAAAAAACAAGAAGAGGATCCTGTTTGGCAAGATTTAGATGCGGTTAAAAATAATCGCGTATCTGTAGTGGATAGAAATACATGGGCTCGTGCAAGAGGTATTATATCTTCCGAAGAAATTGCAAAACAACTTGCTGAAATTTCTAAAAATGAGCAAAAAGACTCACAACAAAAGTAGGATGAACGGTAATGATTAAATCACATAGCGTTAACCCAACTAAATCAAATAAAAAGAAAACTCAAAAACGTACTGCACTCACATTTATTGTGAGTGTATGTGCGCTTTTTGTCATTATATACTTCAACCTGAGTGTTGGAGCTTCACAAATTACTTTTCAAGATTTTATAGATTACAGTGTAAAACATATTGATACAAAAGAAACATTTTTAATACATAATGTCCGTATGCCAAGAATGTTTGCTGGCCTTTTAATAGGGGCCGCACTTGGCGTTTCGGGTTTGCTAATGCAAGCGATGACTCGTAATCCTTTGGCATCACCACAAATATTTGGTGTTAACTCAGGAGCTTCATTTGTAATTGTATTTATTTCAATGATTGTACCAGCTTTAACTGCGTATTCAACGATATTAGCTTTTATTGGTGCATTTATCGGCGGATTGACAGTGTATACACTATCAGGTTCGACTAGAGGGATGACTCCTATAAAGCTAGCATTAGCCGGAATGGCTATTCATTTATTCTTTTCTAGTATGACCCAAGGAATTATATTGCTAAATGAAGATGCAACTTCAACTGTGATGTTTTGGTTAGTAGGTTCTTTATCAAGTATTCAATGGCCGCAAGTCATTGGTGTATTTCCTTGGATAGTAATGGCTTTCATTGGGGCAATTTTTATATCCAAGCAATTAACTATTATGGAATTAGGTGAAGATTTAGCAACATCGCTAGGGCAAAATGTCAAAGTTGTACGAATTACTGTTGGGCTACTTGTCATTGTTTTAGCAGGTGCATCTGTTTCAATAGCAGGACCAATTGGTTTTGTAGGACTCATTGTGCCACATATTGTAAAACATTATATTCGAACAGATTACAGGCTAATGGTACCGTTGACGATGATTATCGGTGCAGAGTTATTATTGTTATCTGATGTCTTAAGTCGTCTAATAGCATTTCCGTTTGAATCACCTGTAGGTATTGTTACCTCATTTGTAGGGGCGGTATACTTCTTATTTATTACAGTTAGAGGAGTTGATAGACTATGATCGGGAGATTAAATTTTCGTTATGGTATCGTTGTAATATTAATTATAATCTCAGCAGTTGCATCATTGTCTATCGGTGCAGTTTGGATTAATCCAGTCGAAGCGGTTAAAAGTTTATTTACACAAGATAACTTTATATTAAATGAATACCGTATACCAAGAATGATTCTCGCAATTATTGTGGGGAGTAGCCTTGCGATTTCTGGTGCACTTATTCAAGGCGTAGTAAGAAATGCACTTGCTTCGCCAGATGTTATTGGTATAACTAAAGGTGCAAGTTTATCAGCAGTCTCTATCATTATGCTATTCCCTTCTGCGCCACTCTTCATTTTACCGTTTGGATCATTTGCTGGTGCCTTATGTATAAGTTTGATTTTGACATTATTAATTGCAAAATTTAATGTTAAAGGGTCTAAGTTAGCGTTGATAGGTTTAGCAATAGGTGCAATATGTACAGCGGTAGTGCAATATTTATTAATACGTAATCCGCAAGATGCCAATACAGCATTAGTGTGGTTAACAGGTAGTTTGTATGGACATAGTATGTCGAACGTTTTGGTTATTTTACCTTGGTTTATCGTTGCGTTACCGATTATCTTTTATTACTGTCATCAGCTCGATATTTTAACTTTAGGTGATGATATAGCAATCGCATTAGGTACAAAAGTGAAAAAAATTAAAATGATATTGTTACTATTAGCTGTTATTTTAGCAGGTGCATCTATTTCAGTAGTGGGTGGATTGAGCTTTTTAGGACTCATCTCTCCACATATAGCCAGAAGAATTGTTGGACATAAACACGTACACATTACTATTATGTCAGGATTGATAGGAGCGTTAATCTTATCAATAAGTGATTGTTTAGCGCGAGGCATACATCCACCTATCGATATTCCTGTGGGCGTTGTTGTTGCAATCGTCGGTGTACCTTACTTTTTATTCTTATTGAGAAAAATGTAATAATAAATTGCAAAAGTAAACGCTTTCATTTAAAGTAGAGTTAATTCTAAGTATTAGGGTTAACTCTACTTTTTATACAAAAATAACAACAAATAGACACAATTTATAGATTTACATATTTATACATCTTAAGTTATAATTATTGGTGTTGTTTTTTTTAAGTATATATCAAATAATACACCTAAGGGGTGAATGTAGTGACTCAGTATAATAAATCACAGCGCACACGTGGGCAGCTTAAATTCATTATCATGTCATTAATTGGTATCATTTTATTCTTAATACCAATTACAGTGACAGAAGATGGTGAAAAACAAACAACACTCCCTGTTGCATTTTTAGCAGGATTACTAAAAGATTTAATTGGAAATGCTATGCCATTGGTTATTGTAATCATCATTACGATATCAGGTATTTTATCTATTTTATGTTCGACAGTATTGAAAAATAAATTTAAACCAGAAGGTCTAATGAACAATGCATTCAATGTAAAGTTTGTCTGGTTGATTTTAAGAATATTAGCAGTAGTGTTTGTTTGGATGACATATTTAAAAGTAGGTACTAGCGTTATTTATTCCGAAGACACGGGTGGACTTGTGTTTGAAAGCCTATTACCTACATTAGTCACAGTCTTCTTCTTCGCAGCATTGTTTTTACCATTACTTATGGAATACGGATTATTAGAATTATTAGGACCAATTTTCAGACCGATTATGAGACCTTTATTTACATTACCTGGACGGTCAACGGTTGATAATCTAGCATCATTCATTGGTGATGGAACAGTAGGGGTTTTAATCACTAGCAGACAATATCAAGAAGGATTTTATTCTAGAAGAGAAGCGACAGTTATTGCTACTACGTTTAGTGTTGTTTCACTAACATTTGCCATTGTTGTTGCCGAAACTGTACATATGCAAAATCATTTCTTCTATTTTTATTTAACTGTAATCATCTCTTGTTTAGTATGTGCGTTTATATTGCCAAGAATTTGGCCGCTTAGATCTATTAAAGATGAATACTCAAAAGAAGTGTCTGAAGAAATGAGAACAGAAAAATTACCTGACAATAAAACTGCTCTCGGCCATGGTTTTGATATGGCGACTGAAACAGGTATCAACGCACCAGGATTTAAATCATTTTTTAAATCAGGTTTCAAGACCGTGATAGATATGTGGTTTGTAATTTTACCGGTAGTGATGAGTGTAGGTACGCTTGCAACCATTATAGCAACATATACACCACTATTTGCGATTATTGGGAAACCATTTGTACCATATTTAGAATTACTGCAAATCCCTGAAGCAGCCCAAGCATCAGAAACAGTATTAATTGGATTTGCTGATATGTTCTTACCATCAATTTTAATTGAAGGTGTCGGTAACGATATTACATTATTTGTTGTCGGTGCATTGAGCATTACACAATTGATTTACTTATCAGAAGTTGGTGGAGTAATATTAGGTTCTAAAATACCAGTAAGTATTTTTAAACTCTTTATCATATTCTTAATAAGAACAATTATAGCGTTACCTATTATATCGTTAATGGCTCACTTGTATTTCAATTAAAATACAGGATACAGAAAATTAAATCTAACAAGTTAGTAAATTCTACTTAGTTGAAAGCAAAAAGAAGCGTCATAGACATTTACGTGTCCAGGGCGCTTCTTTTTATTTATACGATCTAACATCTATAATCAGTTGAATTATAATGATTCATTACTTAGTACTGATATTACATTGGCTTTAACAACTTTATTACCCAAGACAGGCGATTCTTCGCTACTAGATTTTGATCTTCCTTCATGAGCTTCTTTGAAGGCATCACTTTGAAGCCATGCTTTAAAATCGTCTTCAGTTTCCCACCATGTATTGATATACATTTGGTCGTAATCTTCCTCATCATCAATTAACCAAACTTCTACTTTATGAAAGCCGTCTAGTTCTTGTATTTTCCCACCTTGAGTAAATTTAGGAGCCATCTTTTCAGCAAATCCTTTTTTTACATCAATTCTGTTCGTCACTACATACATGAAACGCACCTTCTTTCTATAATATATTCACAGTATACCATTGATAATTTATTAATATAATTGAGAACCCTCATTAGTTAGTAGGGCATTGATTAACTATATAACTTTTTACAAAGATGTATTAAGCTTGAGGGATATTATAAATTGTTCCAGCTTCTCTATAATAATAAAAAATAGCTATGATGGCATCTATTGTCATAGATGCCATCATAGCTAATCATAGTATATTTTTTAAATTAATTATTTAGTTAATTCGTTATAAACTTTTTGATCATTTTGTGTGTATATAATGTATTCATGGTCATCAGTGTCGATGATAACACGGTTTGTTTTTCCAAATGTAGAACCAATTCTTGAAACTTTATTTCTATCAAGTTTAGGAACTTCATGAATATTTTGGTCCTGTGAAATATTTTTAATTTCACTTGTTGGAATCTTAATATCTGCAACTCTCCATTGAATTCTTACTTCACTGTTATCTTTTTTTACTGTCATTGCCATATACCGAACACATCCTTTAATTAATTTATAGCTATAGCATACAATAAACTGCAAACGTTTTCAAGTGATTGTGTGATACTTTTTGAAAATAGGTTATACTCATGTTTTTAACGAAAGTATGTTCGCATTCAACGCGTAAATGTGCTAAAATATAAACTGATAAGGAGTAGTGAAAATGACAGGTAAAACCCACGCATCATGCGGCTTATTAGTCGGAGCTTTAACATTAGAATATTTTCATACTGATTTGTTTACATCTGTTACAGTTATAACGCTTGCAGTTATTTCGAGTTTGGTACCTGATATTTGCCACGCACAAAGTAAAATTGGTAGACGATTTAAACTTATTAGTTACTTAATTAGAATGGTATTTGGACACAGGACATTTACACATTCACTTTTATTTATAGGTATTATTATCTTTTTACTGTATTTGATTCAAACCCCGAATTATTATTTGAGTAGTATTGTTCTCGGTTGGTTTTCGCATGTTATACTAGATATGTTAACCCCAAGAGGTGTTAAATTATTTTATCCTGTTCCAATAAGTGTGAAATTCCCAGTGGTGTTTAAAACAGGTGGCCTAGTTGACTTGTCTTTAGCTAGTGCGTTATCTATTGGAGCAATTTATGTAATTTTTCAATCGTCTATACATAAGTTATTATTGAATTGGTTATAATTATGGTTGTACTGAGCATCATAATAATATAAAGTACATATAGTAAAATTATATATCCGTAATGTAAATAAGATATATTTTTTATTTAAATATTTGGATATTAAGGAGAGAGAGCATGCTAGATAAGAAAGCCTTAGAAAAGTTTAATCAAGACCATCTCATTGAGTTTGAAAAATTGATGAGCACAAATGAGAAAGAACAACTATCTGAAAAACTAGATGCACTAAATTTAACGGATATTCAAGATTTATACGAGGATTTATATGTAAATAAAAAAGAAATTGATGATGTTACTTCTATCAATGAAGTAAAGTATGATATAAAAAATGAATTTACAGATGAAGAGATCGAGCAATATGAAAAAGTTGGGCTTGAAGCTATTCGTAAAGGTAAATTCGCAGTACTACTTATGGCCGGTGGGCAAGGTACGCGATTAGGATATAAGGGTCCTAAAGGTTCTTTCGAAATCGAAGGCGTAAGTTTGTTTGAGATTCAGGCTAAACAACTATTAGCATTAAAAGAGCAAACAGGCGAATTCGTTGATTGGTACATCATGACTAGTAAAATAAATGATCAAGAAACACAGTTATTCTTCGAATCAAATAATTACTTTGGCTATGACAAATCACATGTGCATTTCTTTATGCAAGACAATATTGTAGCCTTATCTGAAGAAGGGAAATTAGTATTAGATGTAGATAATAATATTTTAGAAACACCAAATGGTAATGGTGGTGTATTTAAAGCACTTAAAAAAGCTGGATATTTACAAGAAATGTTAGATAATGGTGTCGAATATATTTTCCTAAATAACATCGATAATGTACTAGTTAAAGTACTTGATCCATTATTTGCAGGATATACATTCCAAAATAGTATGGATGTTACTACAAAATCTATACAACCTAAAGATGGCGAAAGCGTTGGCCGTTTAGTCCATACAAAACATAAAGATATGGTACTTGAATATTCAGAACTAAGTCCAGATGTAGCAAATGAATTTAATAATGCTAATATAGGAATTCATTCCTTCAAACTTTTATTTATTAGTAATGTCGTTGACAATGAATTGCCATACCATTTAGCAATCAAAAAATTAAAACAGTTAGACGAGGACTTTGGTGTGATTGAGCAGTCAACTTTGAAATTTGAATTGTTTTATTTTGATATATTCCAATATGCAAATAGCTTTATTACTTTACAAGTTCCGAGGGATGAAGAATTTTCTCCTCTCAAAAATAAAGAAGGTAAAGATAGTGTTGAAACAGCTAGAGCAGATTTAAAACGTATGAATATGATATAAAAAGGTGGTTACACTGTTGTCTCAATCAATAAAAGCTGATGATAATAAAGTAGTTAAAACATTTAAAGATATTGTACCTTTAACATTTGGTGAAGAGATAGGCAATGCAGTATCTCACGGTGTAGCAGCTTTTATAGCGTTATGTGCGCTACCTTATGCTGCCATCTTAAGTTTTCTGAACTTTGGTATAATGGGCGCTTTTAGTGTTTCTGTTTATGTTATAAGTATATTTTTAATGTTTATTTCATCGACGGTTTATCATTCGATGCCAAACAAATCATCACATAAATTCATTTTGCGTATAATTGACCATAGTATGATTTATGTTGCAATCGCTGGTACATATACTCCAATTTGTTTAGCTTTAGTTGGTGGCTGGATTGGTTGGTCAGCAATGATTGTATTATGGGGAATAACGATTTGGGGTATTTTATACAAATCACTAGCTAAAAATGTTAATCATAAATTAAGTTTAATTATGTACCTTGTAATGGGGTGGGTTGGTGTATTATTCTTGCCTAAAATTATTTTTGATACATCCATTACATTTATGCTATTTATACTGTTTGGTGGTATTGCATACACAATAGGTGCTTGGTTTTATGCACAAAAGGATAGACCATATTTTCATATGATTTGGCACTTCTTTATTGTGATTGCTTCAGTATTCCATTTTATAGCAATTATATATTTTATGTAGGTTTTATTTATGCCGGCAATATCATTAGATATTGTCGGCATTTCTGTGCATTTAGTCATTTTCCAAATATTTAATTATGCAATTAGACAATAAGGTAATAGTAGTTATAAATTATTAAAAGGCATAAAAAATTTGTTTGGCATAAAGTAAAGCAAAGATATTGAACTTAGAAATAAATAATGATTAAGTAGAAATTAATATAAATTTTAAGAAGGTAAGAGAGTTGAGAATAATACATGAATATAAAATCATTAGGCATTGTAGTTGCACTTATTTTAATAATGTTTATGTCAGCAATTGAAACTTCCATAGTTTCTTTAGCTTTACCAACAATTAAAACGGATTTAAATGTAGCATCATCCATTTCACTCATATTTGCAGTTTATTTTATTGCAATAGTCATTGCCAATCCAATTGTAGGTGAACTGTTAGAACGCACAAAAATTATTTACATAACTTTATTAGGACTTTTATTATTTACAGTAGGAAGTTTGCTATCTGGGCTAAGTGACACTTTCACTCTGTTAATTGTGTCTCGTTTTATTCAAGGATTAGGTGCTGGTGTTATGATGGCTTTAAGCCAAATCGTACCAAAGTTAGCCTTTGAAATTCCATTACGTTATAAAATTATGGGCACGGTAGGAAGCGTTTGGGGTATTTCAAGTATTATTGGTCCAGTGTTAGGGGGAGGCATTTTAGAATTTGCAACTTGGCATTGGTTGTTTTTTGTAAATATTCCTATTGCAATCATAGCAATGATACTTGTTATATTTACATTTCATTTTGAAAATGAAAGTACAACAGCTAAAAATAAATTAGATATAAAAGGTTTAACTTTATTTTACGTTTTTGTATTTTTCATAATCTTTACAGTTATGAATAAGTCCAACCTATATTTAAATATAGCTTCAATGGTTATAGCAATAGTAGTAGCAATCATACTATATAAAAATCAGAAGAGAGTAAAAACGCCATTTGTACCAGTTAACGAGTTTAATAAAATGATTGTTTTAATATTCTTTACTGATTTTGCTTATGCGATTATATTAATGGGATATAATTTATATATGCCAATCTATTTACAAGAAGATATTGGATTATCACCGTTACAAAGTGGATTTGTTATTTTCCCGATTTCATTTGCATGGTTAATTTTAAATTTTTCACTTGATAAAATCGAAGCCAAAATGTCGAGAAAAGCATTGTACATTAGTGCATTTACATCATTGATAATTTGTGGGATATTAGTATTTATTGGAACAGAATCTCCAATTTTTATCGGGTTTAGCTTATTATTAGCTGGTATTAGTTTCGGGACCGTTTATACTAAAGATAGTGTGATTACCCAAGAGGAAACATCGCCAGCAAATATGAAACGTATGATGTCACTCTATACATTAACGAAAAGTTTAGGAAATTCTATAGGATCTACAATTATGGGATACGTGTATGCCTTATCGTTTACTTTTATTAGCGTTCACATACACAACGTTATTATTTTAAGTTTAGTAATACTCGTCACGCTCATTTTATTATGGTTATGCGCATTTAAAGAAAAAACAGTAACAACTGAGTAACAATGTATATACATTAAGCTCATTTTGATATTATGTGAAAGTTACTACTTATATCTATGTTTTTTGTACAAGGTGGGTATAATGGTAATATAAATAATGAGTGGAGAATATCGTTTACACATATTGTAGATAAATCGAGAAAGGGAGGACAGTAAGCAATGAAATATATTAGATATTTATTTACAACGCTTATTGTACTTTCTGTATTTATAGTATCTGGCGCCATCTTCTTAACATTTCTAGGTTTTGGCTTATATGGGTTAAGTAGAATTTTAATATATTTTCATTTGGCGTACTTTGGTTATAATAAAAGTTTTTACGATAATTTAATTTACTATGGTAGTTATATCGTATTAGGCTATTTTAATTTATTTATTATAGAAAACTTAATGGATTACTTTAGGAAAAAAATACCTGAAAATCCCTATTTTCAAGGAACAACATACCATTTGATTACATTTACAGTAACGACCTTACTATTTTATTTTATAGTGCATATTCATTATGCATATATTAACATTGATTTCTGGGTGATTGTCTTAATCATTGGCATTTTGTTTATATGTAAGGAAATCTTTTATCCAGATAGCGAAAATCTTAATGATAAGCACAAATAGTATTTTTGTTATACACAGAAGGTAAAAATATTTGCCGAGTAAATATGAATTGAAATGTGTCGGTGGATATAAGCAATATTAAATCAAAGCAGCTAGTTCATTATTCTTATATGTAAGAATAATTTGAGCTAACTGCTTTTTTATTCTTTATATTAAATTTATACTAAGTATAAACAATTTAAAGCATAGTCAAAGTTTATTTGTTAGAATATGAGTGATAATGAAATAAGAGGGGGACGCTTTGTGTTAACGATAGAGCAAGTTAAAGAACTTGTTGGAGAATTAAAGGATCCAATAATTGATGTACCATTAAAAGAAACAGATGGAATTATCGAAGTAAGTATTAAAGAAGAAAAAGAACATGTAAGTGTTAAAGTGGCAATGGCTCAATTAGGTGGCCAACCACAACTAGACTTGCAAATGGCAATTGTAGAAGTACTTAAAGAAAATGGTGCGAATACAGTTGGTATTCGATTTGAAGAGTTACCATCAGATGTTGTAGAGCAATATCGCGGTTCAGGGGAAGAACAAAATCAAACAATAGAAGGTTTGCTTTCAAAAGATAATCCGGTTGAATTTATCGCGATTGCCTCAGGTAAAGGTGGCGTTGGTAAATCTACGGTAGCAGTCAACTTAGCAGTATCTTTAGCAAGAGAAGGTAAAAAAGTTGGACTTGTAGACGCCGATATTTACGGTTTTAGTGTTCCCGATATGATGGGGATTGATGAGAAACCAGGTGTTCAAGGAAAAGAAATCATACCTGTTGAACGTCATGGAGTTAAAGTAATATCTATGGCATTTTTTGTTGAAGAAAATGCACCAGTTATATGGAGAGGACCAATGCTCGGTAAAATGCTTACAAACTTTTTTGTTGAAGTAAGATGGGGAGATTTAGATTATCTTATTCTAGATTTACCACCTGGTACGGGAGATATTGCATTAGATGTTCATACGATGTTACCTTCAAGTAAAGAAATTATTGTGACTACACCACATCCAACAGCAGCGTTTGTTGCTGCAAGGGCTGGAGCAATGGCAAAGCATACTGAACATTCTATTTTAGGAGTAATTGAAAATATGTCTTATTTCCAAAGTAAAGAAACTGGGAATAAAGAATATGTATTTGGTACTGGTGGAGGGGAGAAACTTGCAGAAGAACTGCAAACTGATTTATTAGGACATCTTCCACTAGAACAACCATCATGGAACCCTAAAGACTTTGCACCTTCTATATATCAAACTGATGATAGACTTGGAGAAATATACCAATCGATGGCACAACAAATTATTGAAAAGACTAGTAAATAAGTTTTTTTAGTAGTGGACAGAATTTAATTTAAATTCTGTCCACTTTTCTATTGCTTTTTTTCTGAATGATGGTAGAATAGTTTCTTGTGACAAACATTTGATTTCGCAAGCGTGAATTCAAAAAATAATTAGATTAAAATTGTTGTTGACTTTTATAGATAGAATTGATATTATATAAAAGTCGTCAAAAACGGCAAACAAATTATTTAAATTAATTATAAAAAGTGTAAAAAATATACTTGCATTAATAAGAATAATAATTTAATATTGTTACAGTAATGTTAATTGATTATTAAAAAATAATATTTCCTTGTTGACAAAACGTTGAACAAGATGTTAACATTGTATAGCAACTATTAATTAAATGAAGAAATGAACATTGAAAACTGAATTGCAATATGTCAACGTTAATTCCGAACA
>ERZ1023241.14-NODE-14-length-128775-cov-155.360853_pt1 | contig 128775 bp, 122 predicted proteins | sample MGYA00380455_ERZ1023241 | MGnify/ENA primary metagenome ERZ1023241 (study PRJEB33173, sample SAMEA4830304) | metagenome | study: EMG produced TPA metagenomics assembly of the PRJEB25223 data set...
TCTTTTTTTGTGCGCTAAGAGCTTAACTTCAACCGAAAGTCATTGTCGATTTCGATGAAATACATGAGTAAAATTCATGATAAAGTCCCATATCTCAATTTATTGAGATATGGGACTTTATCCATGTTTTAAATGCATAAACTATCAATTAGTGCATTGGTATGTGCTTCAAGTTCTGAAAAAGGAATGCCACCAAATCCTAATATGAATTTTACAGATTGTTGTGTAGTATCATATCGATTAAATGGTGTTATTTTTAATTTATTCTTTTCTGCATTTTTTAGACAGTCTTTTATAGAAAGACCATTTTTAACTGTTAAATTAAAATGCATCCCTGCTAAAGCACCTTCTATTTCTAATTGATCTTCATAAGGTTTAAGTGCTTCAATAATAAATTTTAATTTGCGACTATATAATTTTCTCATTTTGTTTAAATGTCTTTCAAAGCTCCCTGATTCCATAAAACTTGCTACAATTTTTTGTAAGTGTGCAGGTACTGTATTACCTTCTTTATGTTCTAAATTCTCATACTGATTAAGTAACTTTTTAGGTAAAACAAGGTAGGCAATTCTACAACTAGGGAATAGTGATTTAGAGAAAGTACTAATATAAATTACTTTGTCTTTCGTGTCTAAACTTTGTAACGCGGGAATTGGTTTGCCAAAATAGCGAAATTCTGAATCATAATCATCTTCAATAATATATCTATCATCACGTTCGTGTGCCCATGTTATGAGCTGGGTACGCTTTTTTAAATTCATTACATAGCCAGTAGGAAACTGATGTGAGGGTGTCACATATGCGATGTTATGAATTGCTGTCTTTAAATAGTCTAATTCAAGACCAGTTTGATTTACTGGTACTTGCATATAAGGAATTTGTCTTTTTTCTAATACTTGCTTGATAGGTGGGTAACTCGGATTTTCAATAAGGAATTGTGCTTTGTTTAAGATATCCGTTAGTAAATTAATTAATTGTTCAGTCGATGAACCAACCACAATTTGTTCAGGATGACATGATACACCACGGCTATTGAATAAATAGTGAGCAATTTCTTGTCTTAATGACCATTCACCTTTAGGATTTGCGTGTTGGAGTAATTGTAATTGATTTATTTCAAAAGCATCTCGCGCATATTTTCTAAACTGTTGAATTGGAAAGTAATCAGTATCAATTTCTGATAAATTGAATGCATATTTGTAATAAGCATCCGAGTGTTTATTTGGGGATGATAAATATTCATCTGTATTGAATTGTGTTTTCCTATTAATTATCGGTAAAGTTTCAATATCTGAAACGAAATAGCCTGAACGTGGTTTTGAATATATATAACCTTCATCGAGTAGAAACTGATACGCATGTTCAATGGTTGTATTACTTACAGAGAGATGTTGTCCTAATGCGCGTTTAGAAGGAAATTTATCTCCTGATTTATATTGACCTTCAATAATTTGATTTTTTAAATTTTCATATAAATCGATATAAAGGTGTGATTTTGACATGTAACTGACCTCCAAAATTAAATTGAAATTGAACCTTTTTAAATACCAGTTTATCTCTTAAAATGAACTTAATCAACTAAGTAAAGGGGAAAAACAAATGTCTAAAGTAACTGGATCAGAGAGAGTTAAAAGAGGAATGGCAGAAATGCAAAAGGGCGGCGTGATTATGGACGTTGTCAATGCTGAACAAGCTAAAATAGCTGAAGAAGCTGGAGCAGTTGCGGTAATGGCGTTAGAACGTGTACCATCTGACATTAGAGCAGCTGGCGGCGTTGCACGTATGGCTAATCCTAAAATTGTAGAAGAAGTTATGAATGCTGTTTCGATTCCGGTAATGGCAAAAGGGCGTATTGGTCATATTACTGAAGCGCGCGTACTTGAATCAATGGGTGTAGACTACATTGATGAATCAGAAGTATTAACACCTGCAGATGAAGAGTATCATTTATTAAAAGATACGTTTACAGTACCATTTGTATGTGGATGCCGTAACTTAGGAGAAGCTGCAAGACGTATCGGTGAAGGTGCAGCAATGTTACGTACAAAAGGTGAGCCGGGTACAGGAAATATTGTAGAAGCTGTTAGACACATGCGCCAAGTTAATGCAGAAGTAAAAAGATTAATAGTGATGAATGATGACGAAATCATGACTGAAGCTAAAAATATTGGAGCGCCATTTGAAGTACTAAAAAATATTAAAGAGAATGGTAAACTTCCTGTTGTTAACTTTGCAGCTGGTGGTGTAGCTACACCTCAAGATGCAGCATTAATGATGGAATTAGGCGCTGATGGTGTGTTTGTTGGTTCTGGTATTTTTAAATCGGAAGACCCTGAAAAATTCGCTAAAGCTATTGTACAAGCTACAACTCACTACCAAGACTATGAATTAATAGGACGTTTAGCAAAAGACTTAGGTACAGCTATGAAAGGTTTAGACATCAATGAATTGACTTTAGAAGAACGTATGCAAGAGCGTGGATGGTAATATGAAAATTGGTGTACTAGCACTGCAAGGCGCAGTAAGGGAACATATACGTCATATTGAACTTAGCGGTCATGAAGGCATTGCAATTAAGCGTACAGAACAATTAGATCACATTGATGGTCTTATTTTACCTGGTGGTGAATCTACAACATTACGTCGATTAATGAATTTATATGGCTTTAAAGAAGCGCTACAACAATCTACATTACCTATGTTTGGAACGTGTGCTGGATTAATAGTTATGGCTAAGCATATTGTTGGTGAAGAAGGCTATTTAGATAAATTAGACATCACTGTTCAAAGAAATTCATTTGGTAGACAAGTGGATAGTTTTGAAAGTGAATTAAATGTACAAGGTATCGCAGAAGATATTGAAGGTGTTTTTATTAGAGCTCCACATATTGAAGCGACACACGGTGAAGTATCAGTGTTAAGTACAGTTGGTGAAAAAATTGTAGCAGTTCAAGAAGGACGTTACTTAGGTGTATCGTTCCATCCAGAATTAACAGATGATTATAGAGTGACACAGTATTTTATAGAAGAAATCGTAAAACCTTCTTTGATCACAGAAAAGGTGTAATAGATAGAACTTCACTAAAATATATGTCGCGTAAGTAATTTTTTCATAAGGCACTTCGTTAAAAATAATGAGTAGTTATTTTATAAGACGAAGTGTCTTATTTTAGTTTATATAAATTTCGCTTTAAATATTTGCTAGTGATATCCTAGCAAATCGTATAGATTAGAGAAGATATGTAGGTTGATGTCTACTATTGGTAAATATAGATATAGCAGCAATTTAACAAGTATAAAAAAACACACTTCCATGTGATAGGGAGTGTGTTTTGTAGTTTGCTTGCGTTATGTAGCAAGATTTTTATTTTGTAATGGAAATAGTTTATATTATATAAAATGTACTTAAATCAAACGAATAAGCTTTTATGTTTACGGATATCTATGTCCAAGTTATATTTTTAAATAAAGAACCCGGCAATAGCCGCTGAAATAAATGAAACAAGTGTAGCACCGAATAATAATTTTAGTCCAAAACGAGCTACGATATCACCTTTTTCGTTGTTAAGTGATTTAATTGCTCCAGAAATAATGCCGATAGAGCTAAAGTTTGCAAATGATACTACGAATACTGAAATAACACCTTTAGCATGAGTACTCATATCTTTAATCTCACTTAAACTTTGCATTGCAACAAATTCATTTGATAATAATTTAGTAGCCATGATGGATCCAGCTTGTACTGCGTCGTCCCATGGTACACCAACTAAAAATGCAAATGGTGCAAAGACAAATCCGATAAGTGTTTGGAAATCCCAAGTGATACTGCCACCAGATAAACCGGTAAAGATTGCACTAACAACACCATTAAGTAAAGCAATGATAGCGATATAACCAATTAACATTGCCCCTACGATGACTGCAACTTTAAAACCGTCTAAGATATATTCACCTAACATTTCGAAAAATGATTGTTTACCTGATTCACTCTCATCAACGATAAGTTTATCTTCTTTTGCATCAATTTTATAAGGATTGATGATAGAAGCAATGATGAAACCACCAAAGAGATTTAATACAACTGCTGTAACTACAAAACGTGGTTCAATTAATGTGAAATAAGCACCGATAATTGAAGCTGATACTGTAGACATTGCAGAAGCTGTTAATGTATACAGGCGTTGTTTAGGAATATGTGCTAATTCCTTTTTCAATGAAATAAATACTTCTGATTGCCCTAAAATTGCAGCGGCAACAGCATTATATGATTCTAAGCGGCCCATACCATTAATTTTTGAAATGGCTAAACCTAAAACGTTGATAATCCAAGGTAAGATTCTTGTATATTGTAAAATACCAATTAATGCTGAAATGAATACGATTGGTAATAATACATTAAAAAAGAAGGGTGGGTTCTTAGGATCTACAAATTCAAATCCACCAAATACAAAGTTCACACCTTCTGCTGCTTTTGCTAGTAAATAATTAAAACCGTCTGATATGCCACCGATAACTGTAATACCAAATTTAGTTTTGAGTAAAATAAATGCGAATACTAGTTGTATTACAAGTAGTAAACCGACATATTGCCAACGGATATTTTTTCTATCTGAGCTAAATAGAAACGCCAATCCAAGAAACACTGCTATCCCAATTAAACCAATAAAAATATGCATAAGTCATTCATCCCTTTTAATTTTTCTTAACTCCTATAATACAATAAATTAGATAGCACTTACATCTTTAATTAAAAATTTTTAAAACATATTGGTTGAAAAAGGTCAAAGTTGGTCATATAATATAGTCAAAGAAGGTCAAAAGAGGTGATAATCATGCACAACATGTCTGACATCATAGAACAATACATTAAAAAGTTATTTGAAGACACCAATGAAGACGTTGTAGAAATTCAACGTGCCAATATTGCGCAGCGCTTTGACTGTGTGCCTTCCCAGCTTAATTATGTAATCAAAACACGCTTTACAAATGAGCACGGCTATGAGATTGAAAGTAAAAGAGGTGGTGGCGGATATATTCGAATCACCAAAATTGAAAACAGAGATGAGACAGGTTATATTAATCATTTACTTCAATTAGTTGGTCCATCTATTTCACAGCAGCAAGCTTATTATATTGTAGATGGCTTATTGGATAAAAATTACATTAATGAACGTGAAGCAAAAATGATACACGCCGTTATCGACAGAGAGACATTAAAAATGGATGTATTATCGAGAGATATCATTCGAGCAAATATTATTAAACGGTTATTGCATGTTATAAATTATTATTAAAGTGAGGTGTTTCGTCGTGCTATGCGAGAATTGTCATTTGAATGAAGCAGAAGTGAAATTGGCAGTGAAAGGTCAAGATGGTATAAATGAAAAATGGGTTTGTTCCACATGTGCACAAGGTGGTAATCCATGGACTCAAAATCAGCAAATTCAATCACAAGATGACATTGAAGGCGCATTTGTAGTGAAGCAAATCTTACAACACTTAGCTGCTAAACATGGTATCGATTTTGATGAAATTGCTTTTAAAGAAGAAAAACGATGTCCTACTTGTCATATGACATTAAAAGATATCGCACATGTTGGGAAATTTGGCTGTTCAGATTGCTATGCTACATTCAAAGATGACATCGTCGATATTGTACGACGTGTGCAAGGTGGTCAAATTGAACATGTAGGAAAAACACCACATTCTTCACACAGAAAATTAGCATTAAAAAAACAAATAGAAGAAAAAAGTTCTTATTTAAAACAACTGATAGAAGAACAAAACTTTGAAGAAGCCGCCGTTGTTCGTGACGAAATTAAAGCATTGAAAGAGGATGGCGAGGTGAAACATGATGAGTAAAAATGATATTAGTGCATACATGAGTGAATGGATGCGTGATAGAGAAGAAAGTCCAATTGTGATGTCTTCGAGAATACGATTGGCAAGAAATTTAGAAAATCATGTACACCCATTAATGTTTTTGTCAGAACAAGATGGTTTTCGAATAATTAATGACGTACAAGATGCGCTTCCTGACTTGTCTGTACAACGTTTGGATTCAATGGATCAACAAAGTAAATACAAGCTTGTCGCGAAACATCTTATAAGTCCTGAATTAATAAGACAACCTGCTTCTGCCGTATTACTCAATGAAGATGAATCTTTAAGCATTATGGTTAATGAAGAAGACCATATACGTATTCAGGCCATGGGTAACGATTTATCACTATCAACATTATACGAAAAAGCTTCAGCAATTGATGATCAACTTGATAGTGAATTAGATGTAAGTTTTGACGAAACTTTAGGTTATTTGACAACATGCCCTACTAATATTGGGACAGGCATGCGTGCCAGTGTTATGTTGCATTTGCCTGGATTGACAATAATGAAACGTATGAATCGCATTGCTCAAACAATTAATCGTTTTGGTTTTACAATTAGAGGTATTTATGGAGAAGGATCTCAAGTTTATGGTCATATATACCAAATTTCAAACCAACTTACTTTAGGTAAAACAGAAGAAGAAATCATTGAAAGCTTATCAGAGGTAGTGCAGCAAATTATTAATGAAGAAATGCAAATCCGCGAACGATTAAACCGACATAATCATATAGAAACATTAGACCGAGTATATCGTTCGTTAGGAATATTAAAATATAGTAGACTGATATCTATGGAGGAAGCTTCACTAAGATTAAGTGAAGTGAAACTTGGTTTAGATTTAGGCTATATTGAATTAGAAGACTTCAAGTTTAACGAGTTAATGGTTGCAATACAATCGCCTTTCTTATTAGACGAAGAAGATGATAGAACAGTTAATGAAAAAAGAGCAGATATATTAAGAGAACATATAAATTAGGAGGTCATACTATATGCTATTTGGTAGACTAACAGAACGTGCTCAACGCGTACTAGCACATGCTCAGGAAGAAGCAATACGCTTAAATCATTCGAATATTGGAACTGAACATTTACTTTTAGGTTTAATGAAAGAGCCTGAAGGCATTGCAGCTAAAGTTCTAGAAACGTTTGATATTACTGAAGAAAAAGTAGTTGAAGAAGTAGAAAAATTAATCGGCCATGGTCAAGAACAAATGGGCGCATTACACTATACACCTCGTGCGAAAAAAGTAATTGAATTATCAATGGATGAAGCTAGAAAATTACATCATAATTTCGTAGGAACAGAGCATATCTTACTTGGATTAATCAGAGAAAACGAAGGTGTCGCAGCGCGTGTGTTTGCAAACTTAGATTTAAACATCACAAAAGCACGTGCACAAGTTGTTAAAGCTTTAGGTAGCCCTGAAACAAGTAATAAAAATGCACAAGCTAATAAATCTAATAATACACCAACATTAGACAGTCTAGCTCGTGACTTAACAGTTATCGCAAAAGACGGCACTTTAGATCCTGTCATTGGTAGAGAAAAAGAAATTACAAGAGTCATTGAAGTCTTAAGTCGTCGTACTAAGAACAACCCTGTATTAATTGGTGAACCAGGTGTCGGTAAAACTGCTATTGCTGAAGGCTTAGCACAAGCAATTGTTAATAACGAAGTACCTGAAACACTTAAAGGTAAACGTGTAATGTCATTAGATATGGGGACAGTTGTTGCTGGAACAAAATATCGTGGTGAGTTTGAAGAACGCTTGAAAAAAGTAATGGAAGAAATTCATCAAGCTGGAAATGTCGTATTATTCATCGATGAATTACACACGCTAGTAGGTGCAGGTGGTGCAGAAGGTGCTATTGACGCATCTAACATTCTTAAACCAGCATTAGCTCGTGGTGAATTACAATGTATCGGTGCAACTACTTTAGATGAATACCGTAAAAATATTGAAAAAGATGCAGCACTTGAACGTCGTTTCCAACCTGTTCAAGTTGGTGAACCAACTGTTGAAGATACAATTGAAATCTTAAAAGGATTACGTGATCGTTATGAAGCGCATCACCGTATTAACATTTCAGATCAAGCTTTAGAATCAGCAGCTAAATTAAGTCACCGTTATATTTCAGATCGTTTCTTACCAGATAAAGCGATAGACTTAATTGATGAAGCAAGTTCTAAAGTAAGACTTAAAAGTCATACAACGCCACCAAACTTGAAAGAAATTGAACAACAGATAGAACAAGTTAAAAACGAAAAAGATGCAGCTGTTCATGCTCAAGAGTTTGAAAATGCAGCAAACTTGCGGGATAAACAAACAAAATTAGAGAAACAATATGAAGAAGCAAATAACAACTGGAAAAATTCTCAAAACGGTGATAACACATCTCTATCAGAAGAAGATATTGGTGAAGTCATCGCTGGTTGGACAGGTATTCCATTAACTAAAATTAATGAAACTGAATCAGACCGTCTGCTTAACTTAGAAGATACACTTCATAATAGAGTAATCGGCCAAAAAGATGCTGTTACCTCCATTAGTAAAGCAGTTAGACGTGCTAGAGCTGGATTGAAAGATCCTAAACGTCCTATCGGTAGCTTTATCTTCTTAGGACCTACGGGTGTTGGTAAGACTGAGTTAGCTCGTGCATTAGCAGAGTCTATGTTCGGTGAAGATGACGCCATGATTCGTGTTGATATGAGTGAGTTTATGGAAAAACATGCTGTCAGTCGTTTAGTTGGTGCCCCTCCAGGTTATGTAGGTCATGACGATGGTGGCCAATTAACTGAAAAAGTAAGACGTAAACCTTACTCAGTGATTTTATTTGATGAAATTGAAAAAGCGCATCCTGATGTGTTTAATATTCTATTACAAGTATTAGATGACGGTCACTTAACAGATACAAAAGGTCGTCGTGTAGATTTCCGTAATACAGTTATTATCATGACATCTAACGTAGGTGCACAAGAATTACAAGACCAACGTTTCGCTGGTTTTGGAGGCGCATCTGAAGGACAAGATTATGAAACAATCCGTAAGACAATGATGAAAGAATTGAAAAACGCCTTCCGTCCAGAATTCTTAAATCGTGTTGATGACATTATCGTCTTCCACAAACTTTCTAAAGAAGAATTGAAAGAAATTGTGACTATGATGGTTGATAAACTAACAGAACGTCTTTCTGAACAAGATATTAATATTACAGTTACAGAAGCTGCCAAAGAAAAAATTGCTGAAGAGGGTTATGATCCTGAATATGGTGCAAGACCATTAATCCGTGCAATTCAAAAAACAGTTGAAGATAACTTAAGTGAATTAATTCTAGAAGGCAATCAAGTTGAGGGCAAAGAAGTAATAATTAATCATGATGGTAAAGAATTCAAGTATGATATTCAAGAAAGAAAAGATACAACTAAAGATAAAGAAACAACTGAATCTTAAAAGTTAAGTATAAATTAAAGCAGTACTTCTCAAATATGTGAACGCATATTTGGGGAGTGCTGCTTTGTTTTTATATTGTATAAACAATAGAGTAGTATTTACCTTAATAAACGAGTAATATTTAAAAAGTCAAAATATAATATCAGTGGTACTCTATACACAAGCATGGCATTTTATAAAAATAGCTTTTGCTAAAGATTAGAATCCTTAAGTTATTAAGATTTTTAAATAACTATATACGAATATTTTTCGATCGAATTGTTTGATTATGAATAAAATTTGTTTTTAAACAGACAGAGGTTTAAAATAGATTTGTTCAATGAAAGATGGAGGTGCAGTTTTGGCTAAAAAGAAAGTGATTTTTGAATGTATGGCCTGTGGTTACCAGTCTCCAAAGTGGATGGGGAAATGCCCAAACTGTGGCGGTTGGAATCAAATGGAAGAAATAGTCGAACAAAAGGCTGCGAGTCCAAAACATGGCGTACGCAGTCGAGACAATATTTCTAAAGTACAAAAATTAAATGACATTAAACATGAAACAACGCCACGAGTAAAAACAAACTCCGAAGAGTTTAATAGAGTGCTCGGCGGCGGTATAGTAAATGGTTCGCTCGTATTGATAGGTGGCGATCCAGGTATTGGTAAATCTACATTACTTTTACAAATTTGTGCAGCATTATCACAATCTAAAAATGTGTTGTATATTACAGGTGAGGAATCATTAAATCAAACGAAATTAAGAGCAGAAAGATTAGATGAGGACTCAAGTCAATTAAATGTGTTTGCTGAAACAGATTTAGAAGTTATACATGAAACAGTTAAGCAACTCAAGCCAGATCTACTTGTAGTAGACTCAATCCAAACTATTTTCCATCCAGAAATTAGTTCGGCGCCAGGTTCTGTGTCGCAAGTTAGAGAAAGTACGCAAAGTTTAATGAATATAGCGAAACAATTGAATATAGCTACATTTATAGTGGGACATGTTACGAAAGAAGGCCAAATAGCTGGTCCGCGTTTACTTGAACATATGGTAGATACAGTCCTTTACTTCGAAGGCGATGAGCATCACGCGTATCGTATTTTAAGAGCAGTTAAAAACCGTTTTGGCTCTACGAATGAGATGGGTATTTTTGAGATGCAGCAAACAGGATTAAAGGGAGTTAAGAACCCGTCGGAAATGTTTCTTGAAGAACGTTCGACTAATGTACCTGGTTCAACTATTGTTTCTACAATGGAAGGCACGAGACCATTACTTATAGAAGTACAAGCGTTAGTGACGCCAACTACATTTAATAATCCAAGGCGTATGGCGACAGGGATCGATCATAATCGATTGAGTCTGCTTATGGCAGTGTTAGAAAAGAAAGAGAATTATTTATTACAACAACAGGACGCTTATATAAAAGTGGCAGGTGGTGTACGTTTAACAGAACCAGCTGTAGATTTAGGTATTGTTGTTGCAACAGCATCAAGTTTTAAAGATTTAACAGTCGATGGTTTAGACTGCTTTATTGGAGAAGTAGGACTCACAGGAGAAGTTAGACGAGTTTCTCGTATAGAACAACGTGTACAAGAAGCGGAAAAATTAGGATTTAAGCGTGTGATTATTCCGGAATCAAATATTGGTGGATGGCAATTTCCAAATGACATCAAGGTCATTGGTGTTAAGAATGTCCATGAAGCTTTAAAATATGCACTAACAAAACAATAATTAAAAAAACACAAAGTTATTTAGGTTAAGTATATATTCTTATTTAGCCTGAGTAACTTTCTAAAGGAAGGTGAGTTAATCTGTGAACATTATAAGACTCATTGTGATCTTGTGCTATATTATCTTGGGTGCAAGTATAGGGGTGTATCTATTACCAGAGATAGTCAATGACGCTGGTCTAAATCATTTACCCCTATTAACAAATACTTATTTCAATGGGCTACTGGGGATTATTATATTCTTTTTAATCTTTGGTTGGTTTATTAAAAAGGCAACGTATGCTTTAAAAGAATTAGAACAAACAATTATGCGTCAAAGTGCAGTAGAAATATTATTTGCTACAATTGGACTAATGATAGGTTTATTAATTTCTGTTATGATATCTTTTATTTTTCAAATTATCGGCAATAATGTCATTAATCATTTTGTGCCAATTATAGTTACAATTATTTTAGGTTATTTCGGCTTTCAGTTTGGTTTGCGAAAGCGTGATGAAATGTTGCTATTTTTACCAGAGAATATGGCGCGTTCAATGTCTATTAATGCACGTAATGCGGTGCCTAAAATCATTGATACAAGTGCCATTATCGACGGGCGTATATTAGATATTATCGAGTGTGGCTTTATTGACGGAGAAATATTAATTCCTCAAGGTGTTATTAATGAACTCCAAATCGTTGCAGATGCCAACGATAGTGTGAAACGTGAAAAAGGCCAAAGAGGTTTAGATATATTAAATGAATTATATGATACCAATCATCCAACGAGAATTATACATCCAACTAAGTCTCATAGTGATATCGATGCGATGTTAATTAAATTAGCGCAACATTATAGAGCGCATATTATAACAACGGATTTTAATCTCAATAAAGTGTGTCATGTTCAAGGTATTCAAGCGTTAAACGTTAATGATTTGTCTGAAGCAATTAAACCTTCAGTACACCAAGGTGATCGCTTTAATCTATTGCTTACTAAAATGGGGAAAGAATCTGGTCAAGCAGTAGGTTATTTAGATGATGGTACTATGGTCGTTGTAGATAACGCTAAAAAACATATAGGTGAACATATCGATTTAGAAGTAATTAGTTTGTTACAAACTTCTTCAGGTCGAATAATTTTTGCCAAAAAAATAAATTAATTTGTAAGTAAAGGTTTCGTTTGGAATTGTAGCGCCCACAGTTACAGTTTCACATGAAACCTTTGTTTTTTAACAGCTTGAAAAATTAAGGGGAACTATAAGATAATTTAAGCACGGTGATATCATATTATTAGCTAAAGTGCTACAATAGATAGCGAAATTATATTTCTATAAAAGTGGATTGTTTATTCAGTTCTATAAAATTATGCAAAGTGCTTTTTAGATTAGGATACTTTAAAAAATTATAAGCTATGGTATGATTAATAAGCGATAATCATAAACTTATTAATAGTTGAGCGTTATTTTCTTGGTGAACTACACGTAGTTGAGTTTACATACGTTCAGCCTATTTACTGTGTGAATTTGTGTAACCTGAATATTAACTTAACCAATAAAAATAAACATTTAAAACGGGAGTGAACATAATGAGTGATCGTGTAAGAGTGAGATATGCACCAAGTCCAACAGGCTATTTGCATATCGGTAATGCAAGAACTGCATTATTTAACTATTTATTTGCTAAACATTATGATGGAGATTTTGTAATTCGTATTGAAGATACGGATAGTAAACGTAACTTAGTTGATGGAGAATCATCACAATTTGATAATTTAAAATGGTTAGGCATAGAATGGGATGAATCTGTAGATAAAGATAAAGGTTATGGCCCTTATCGTCAGTCAGAACGTGCAGAAATTTATAACCCATTAATTCAGCAATTATTAGATGAAGATAAAGCCTATAAATGTTATATGACAGAAGACGAATTAGAAGAAGAGCGTGAACAACAAATAGCACGTGGTGAAATGCCTCGTTACGGTGGTAAACATGCCCACTTAACAGAAGAAGAACGTCAACAGTTCGAAGCTGAAGGTCGTCAACCATCTATACGTTTCCGTGTACCAAAAGATACCACATTCTCATTTGATGACATGGTAAAAGGTGAAATTTCGTTTGATTCAAATAACATGGGTGACTGGGTCATCGTTAAGAAAGACGGCGTACCTACTTATAACTTTGCTGTAGCAATAGACGATCATTATATGGAAATTTCTGACGTAATTCGTGGAGACGACCATATTTCTAATACACCAAAGCAATTAATGATTTTTGAAACGTTTGGTTGGGAAGCGCCTAGATTTGCCCATATGTCACTTATAGTCAATGAAGAACGTAAAAAATTAAGTAAACGTGATGGACAAATCTTACAATTCATCGAACAATATCGTGATTTAGGTTATTTACCAGAAGCACTGTTTAACTTTATTACGCTATTAGGTTGGTCACCAGAAGGTGAAGATGAAATTTATTCTCCAGAAGAATTCATTAAGATTTTTGATGAAAAACGTTTATCTAAATCACCAGCATTTTTCGATAAACAAAAACTAGCTTGGGTTAACAACCAATACATGAAACAAAAAGATAGTGAAACGGTATTTGAATTAGCCTTGCCACATTTAATTAAAGCAGAGTTAATTCCTGAAAACCCAACTGAAGAAGATTTAGATTGGGGACGTAAACTTGTAGCACTTTACCAAAAAGAAATGAGTTACGCTGGAGAAATCGTACCTTTATCAGAGCTATTCTTCCGCGATGAACAAATTTTAGGTGACGATGAGCAAGAAGTGATAAATGGTGAACAAGTACCTGAACTTATGAATCATTTATATGGTAAATTAGAAGTGCTTGAACCATTTGAAGCGACAGAAATTAAAAAAACAATCAAAGAAGTTCAAAAAGAGACAGGTATCAAAGGCAAACAATTATTCATGCCTATCCGTGTAGCTGTAACTGGCCAAATGCATGGTCCTGAACTACCAAATACAATTGAAGTTTTAGGTAGAGAAAAAGTATTATCTCGTTTAAAAAAATATGTTTAAAGTAAAGTTGTAGCATGTAAAGATTGTGTTAAATTGATAATGCTTGAAAAATTACATCAAACAACCTATGATTAACATTGAAAATGGCAAAGGATTAGTATGTGATGAAAGTGTATAGAGAGTGTGCGGTAGCTGCAAGCACATCACTGAAATTACAGAATGCACCTTTGTGCAAATGAATTAAATAAACTTTAAAGAGTAAACAAAAGTCGTTTTAGTTTGGATCATTGCGAATGCATTTAAACAAGTGGCTGTGTTTAAAATAAGAGTGGAACCGTGCTAAAGCAAAAGCGCCTCTAACAATTTTAGTTAGGGGTGCTTTTTTTATAAGGAGGTAGCAACCTTGTTTAAATTTTTAAGAAGAGTTAAAGATGATGTGAATATGGTGTTTGAACAAGACCCAGCTGCGCGTACTACGTTAGAGGTGATTACATCTTATGCAGGTGTACATGCGGTGTGGAGTCATTTGATTGCACATGAACTGTATAAAAAGAAAAAGTATGTTTTAGCTAGACTTATTTCTCAAATTACACGTTTTTTTACAGGGATTGAGATACATCCAGGTGCCCAAATCGGTAGACGTTTGTTTATTGATCACGGTATGGGCGTAGTCATTGGAGAGACATGTCGTATTGGTGATAATGTAACGATTTATCAAGGCGTTACATTAGGTGGAACGGGTAAAGAGAAAGGGAAACGGCACCCAGACATCGGTGATAATGTATTAATTGCTGCAGGCGCAAAAGTGCTTGGTAATATAACAATTAATGCTAACGTGAATATCGGGGCTAATTCAGTAGTGTTAAATTCAGTGCCAAGTTATTCAACTGTAGTAGGTATACCAGGACATATCGTGAAACAAGATGGCAGACGTATCGGGAAAACGTTTGACCACCGTAATTTACCTGACCCAATTTACGAGCAATTAAAAGAGTTAGAAAAACAACTTGAGAAAACAAGAAATGGAGAGATTCAAGATGATTACATTATATAATACATTAACACGTCAAAAAGAGACGTTCGAACCTATTGAGCCAGGTAAAGTGAAAATGTATGTTTGTGGACCAACAGTGTATAATTACATCCATATTGGAAATGCAAGACCAGCAATAAACTATGACGTAGTAAGAAGATATTTTGAATATCAAGGCTATGAAGTCATTTATGTATCTAACTTCACTGATGTGGATGACAAATTAATCAAGCGTTCTAAGGAGCTAGATGAATCAGTTGAAACGATTGCGGATCGTTACATCAAAGCGTTTTATGAAGATGTAGGTGCTTTAAATGTAAAAAAAGCAACATCAAACCCACGTGTAATGAATCACATGGACGATATAATCAAGTTTATAAAAGAACTTGTAGATGAAGGCAATGCATATGAAAGTGGTGGCGATGTTTACTTTAGAACACGGAAATTTGAAGATTATGGCAAATTAAGTCATCAGTCACTAAACGACTTAAAAGTGGGCGCACGTATCGAACAGGGTGAACAGAAAGAAGATGCTTTAGATTTCACATTGTGGAAAAAGGCTAAGCCAGGCGAAATTAGTTGGGACAGCCCGTTTGGAGAAGGTAGACCAGGCTGGCACATTGAATGTTCAGTTATGGCATACCATGAACTAGGCGCGACAATTGATATTCACGCAGGTGGAACAGATTTACAATTCCCTCACCACGAAAATGAAATTGCACAGTCAGAAGCACATAACCATGCACCTTTCGCTAATTATTGGATGCATAACGGATTTATTAATATAGATAATGAAAAGATGAGTAAGTCGTTAGGTAACTTTGTATTAGTGCATGACATTATTAAACAAATTGATCCAGACGTTTTACGCTTTTTCATGATTAGTGTGCATTATAGAAGTCCAATTAATTATAATATGGAACTTGTAGAAGCGGCGAAAAGTGGCTTGGAACGTGTGCGTAATAGTTATCAAGCTATTGAAGAACGTGAAGCAATTGCAACAGATGTGGAAGACCAATCTGCATACATTACTGAAATCGACAATATTTTAAAGCAGTTTGAAACTGTGATGAACGATGACTTTAATACTGCAAATGCGATTACAGCTTGGTATGATTTAGCGAAATTAGCTAATAAATATGTGTTAGAAAACACTACTTCGGTAAAAGTCTTAGCGCGATTTAAGGAAGTATACCAAATATTTAGCGACGTACTTGGTATTCCATTAAAAGATAATGCCAGTGACGAATTGTTAGATGAGCAAGTTGAAGCTTTAATTGAAGAACGAAACAATGCTCGTAAAGAAAAAGACTTTGCACGTGCTGATGAAATTCGAGACCAATTAAAAGCACAAAACATTATACTAGAAGACACGACTCAAGGTGTGAGATTTAAACGTGGCTAATATTGACAATAAACTATTAAATCCACTAACACTTGCTTATATGGGTGATGCAGTTTTAGACCAACACGTAAGGGAATATATCGTACTAAAATTAAAAGCAAAACCTAATCGATTACATCAAGAAGCAAAACGCTATGTCTCCGCTAAAAGTCAGGCACAGACGCTTGAATTTTTAATGGAAAACAATTGGTTTACTGAAGATGAATTAGATATCGTTCGTCGAGGCAGAAACGCTAAAAGTTATACCAAGGCTAAAAATACAGATATACAAACATATAGAAAAAGTTCGGGCTTAGAAGCAGTCATTGGCTATTTATATTTAGAAAAAGAACAAGCGCGTTTGACTGCTTTATTGGAAAGCGTCGTACAAAATGTAAACGAAAGGTAGTGATAATATGGAAGAGATCGTAATCGTTGGGCGACATGCTGTAAAAGAAGCAATCGTTTCAGGCCATACAATTAATAAAATTTTAATTCAAGATACTATCAAAAAAGGCCAAATCAATGAAATATTAAAAAAAGCAAATAGTAGAAAAATCATAGTTCAATCAGTACCAAAATCAAAAATTGATGGATTATCTGATGCCCCTCACCAAGGGATAGCGGCTTATATCGCACCATATGAATATACGGATTTTGATGCGTTTTTAGAGAAGCAAAAAGCGCAAGACAAACTATCTACGGTGTTAATACTAGACGGTTTAGAGGACCCTCATAATTTAGGTTCTATCCTGCGAACGGCAGATGCATCAGGCGTTGATGGTGTCATCATACCTAAGAGACGTTCAGTAGCGTTAACACAAACTGTCGCTAAAGCATCAACTGGTGCCATTCAGCATATACCAGTTATGAGAGTGACAAATTTAGCTAATACAATTGAAACATTAAAAGACAACGGCTATTGGGTCGTAGGTACAGAAGCGGAAAACTCTACAGACTATAGAGAAATGGATGTAGCAATGCCGTTAGCAATCGTTATTGGTAGTGAAGGCCAAGGTATGAGTCGTCTAGTGAAAGACAAATGTGATTTTTACATCAACATTCCGATGGTTGGACATGTAAACAGCTTGAATGCCTCAGTAGCAGCAAGTTTAATGATGTACGAGGTATTTCGTAAACGTAACAACATTGGAGATAAGGTATGAAGGATAGGTACTTAATCATTGATGGATATAATATGATTGGTTATTCACAGGAGTTGAGCCGTATTGCGCAAGATAATCTTGAGGAAGCACGCGAACAATTGCTTATAGCAATAGCGAACTACAACGCAGTGATTGCTGATGAAGTTGTCTGTGTGTTTGATGCTTATGAGCAATCGGGTGCCCATTCTGAATATATGTACCATGGCGTTAAAACAATATTCACAAAAGAAAAAGAAACAGCAGATAGCTATATTGAACGTTATGTGTACGACTTATATGATAAACATACTCGTCACATTACAGTTGTCACGAGTGATATGAGTGAGCAACATGCGATATTTGGTGCTGGAGCATATCGTGTATCTTCAAGAGAGATGTGGAGAGACTTAAGAGAAAATGAAGTGTCTGTATCTAAAAAGCTAGATGGCTTTAATGCACAAAAACCACGAACAAGGATAGAGCTTTCAAATGAGATTTTAGAAGAATTTGAAAAACTTAGACGTGGGGATAATCATCAATAACATTATTGCCCACTTGATTTTTGGAGCATAGTCGCTGTATCCTATCTTTACTTTTGAAGAAAGGAAGCTGCTATGTTAGAACCGAACAACCTTGAATTTACAGCCTCAACAAATGCAGAGCAAAATATTTTTGAAAAGCATGATTTACCTAAAATATTTACAACACTTATACCTTTAATTCGTAAAAGGTTAAAACATTTTTCTGTTCATCCAAATGATCAAGAAGATTTGTGCCAAGAGGTGCTGATCAAACTTTTTCAAGCGTTTAGGCATTTTGACTTTAAAGGTACTATACCAATTGAACATTATGTAAATCGTGTTATTAAGAATGTTAAAAATGACTATATTCGTAAGAAGTTTTATGGTTATGAAAGACAAACATTATTGATTAATGAGTTTATAGTGTCCTACAATAATAGCAAGGTGGAACGCCCTATCGACAAGCATATCTTAGCTATAGAAGTAGGAGAATGTATCCAACAATGTGTGTTAAACTTAACTAAGTTAGAACAAATGGTTGTCATTTACTTATTGAAAGATTACAAGCCAAAAGAAATTGCAGAATTATTAGCTGTACCGAAGAAAGTAGTTTACAATGCGATACATCGTTGTAAAATAAAATTAAGACGTCATCTAGATGGTTATTAATTAGAGCAATTCAAAGGATTGTATGGTATGAATAGGTACGTGTTTGAAGATTGACAATTGACTTAGATGTTATGTATAGTAGATTGGTATTATAATGAGTAAGGGGAAGTCTAATGAAAAAAGTACCATTAAATTGCGATGTATGTGGTAGTAGAAATTATAACGTTCCCAAACAAAGTAATCTTGCATCTAGATTAGCATTGAAAAAGTTTTGTTCGAGATGTAATGCACATACGATGCACAAGGAATCAAAATAATATAACGACATATGAAAGTTCACGATTGAGTAAATATGCCCTTCCATTTAAGTTGAGAGTATTGTATTTGCTTGATTTGTTGTATGGAATAAGCAAATAAGGAATAACGAAATATACGGAGGTCTTATAAATGGCTAAAAAAGAAAATTTCTTCCAAGGCGTAAAGTCAGAAATGGAAAAGACAAGTTGGCCAACGAAAGAAGAATTATTTAAATACACAGTCATTGTTGTAGCTACAGTAGTATTTTTCTTAGTGTTCTTCTATGCCTTAGACTTAGGAATTGGTAGAATTATAGAATTAATTAAATAGATAGGAGTGACGACATGTCTGAAGAAGTTGGCGCAAAGCGTTGGTATGCTGTGCATACTTATTCTGGTTATGAGAATAAAGTTAAAAAGAATTTAGAAAAACGTGTTGAATCTATGAATATGACTGAAAAAATATTCAGAGTTGTTATACCAGAAGAAGAAGAGACACAAGTTAAAGATGGCAAAGCCAAAACATTGAGTAAAAAAACTTTCCCTGGTTATGTGTTAGTCGAACTAGTTATGACTGATGAATCATGGTATATAGTAAGAAATACACCTGGTGTAACAGGATTTGTTGGTTCAGCTGGTGCTGGATCAAAACCTAATCCATTGCTTCCTGAAGAAGCACGTTTCATTCTTAAACAAATGGGCATGAAAGAGAAAACAATCGATGTCCAAGTTGAATTAGGTGAGCAAGTGAGAATTAAATCAGGTCCGTTTGCTAACCAAGTTGGAGAAATTCAAGAAATTGAAACCGATAAATTCAAACTTACTGTTCTTGTAGACATGTTTGGTAGAGAAACGCCAGTAGAAGTGGAATTTGATCAAGTAGAAAAATTATAAAGATATATAAATGCTATAGCACTTATATAAGTAATACTAGACTTGCTAAAGCAAGAAGTATTACTTTACATGTGTTAAGAACCCCTAATCATTAAAATGATAAGGGGTTCTATAAAAAAACTTACATTTTACCATTGCTTTACGTAATGGATTAATGTTATAATACTGTGGTCGCGCTCATAGAGCGTTCATTTCGTCACGAAATGTAGAAGAGTGGGAGGACAAAACTCAGTCCTGTGACCACATCACGATATCAAGGAGGTGCACATCGTGGCTAAAAAAGTAGAAAAAGTAGTTAAATTACAAATTCCTGCAGGGAAAGCAAATCCAGCACCACCAGTTGGTCCAGCATTAGGTCAAGCGGGTGTGAACATTATGGGATTCTGTAAGGAATTCAACGCACGTACACAAGAAGACGCAGGTTTAATCATTCCGGTAGAAATCAGTGTTTATGAAGACCGTTCATTTACATTCATTACAAAAACACCACCGGCTCCAGTATTACTTAAAAAAGCAGCAGGCGTTGAAAAAGGTTCAGGCGAACCTAATAAAAACAAAGTTGCTACAGTAACTAAAGATCAAGTACGTGAAATTGCGAACCAAAAAATGCAAGATTTAAACGCTTCAGACGAAGAAGCGGCAGTTCGTATCATTGAAGGTACTGCTCGTAGTATGGGAATCACAGTTCAATAATAAAAGCATTAATGAATATATAGATTGACGATAGAAGCAGATGACAGAAATGACAAACATGATGACAGCGTTCAATATTGTCGTAATATGAGGAAAAATGTCATTTATTAAGGAATTTAATTCTAAGATAAAACATAATTTAAACCTCTCTGTTATCTGCTCTTAACTTGTGAAAGCAAGTAAATGTGGGAGGAAATTCCGCTAAAACCACTAAAGGAGGAACATGAAATGGCTAAAAAAAGCAAAAGATATCAAGAAGCAGCTAGCAAAATCGACCGCTTAAAACATTACGATGTACAAGAAGCTGTTGAACTAGCTAAAGAAACAAACATTGCTAACTTTGACGCATCAGTTGAAGTAGCATTCCGTTTAGGTATTGATACACGTAAAAACGACCAACAAATCCGTGGAGCAGTAGTGCTACCAAACGGTACTGGTAAATCACAACGTGTATTAGTGTTCGCTAAAGGAGAAAAAGCAGCTGAAGCAGAAGCAGCAGGTGCAGATTTCGTTGGCGAAGGCGAATATGTAGAAAAAATCCAACAAGGTTGGTTTGATTTTGACGTAGTAGTAGCTACACCAGACATGATGGGTGAAGTTGGTAAACTTGGTCGTGTATTAGGACCTAAAGGTTTAATGCCAAACCCTAAAACTGGAACAGTAACTATGGACGTTAAAAAAGCAGTTGAAGAAATCAAAGCTGGTAAAGTAGAATACCGTGCTGAGAAATCAGGTATTGTTCACGCATCAATTGGTAAAACATCATTTGATACAGACAAACTTGTTGAAAACTTCAGAGCTTTACAAGACGTATTAACTAAAGCAAAACCTGCTTCAGCTAAAGGTACGTACTTCAAATCTATTGCTGTAACTACAACAATGGGTCCTGGAGTTAAAGTTGATACTTCAAGCATCAAACTTTAATCTATTAAAATAAAAGTTACTTAGGCTGAAGTTTATGCTTTCAGCCTTTAAAAAAATATTGACATAGTACATTAATTTAGTTATATTGGTTAATGTATTATTTTACCTAAGACAGTAGGAGTTAGTAATAACTTAAAATTAAATCCTACCGAGGCTAAAATTGACTTGAACGTGAAGAATTTAGATCTTTCAAGCACTTTTTGCCACGGGTAGAAAGTGCTTTTTTTATTGAGTAATACCAAGCGAATACGATTCGTTAATGATTACTTCAAAATTAAAAGCACCAAACTAAAATCTATGGAGGTGTCTAAATGTCTGCTATCATCGATGCAAAAAAACAAGAAGTTGATATTATTGCTGAACAACTTAAAAACTCAGTATCTACAGTTATCGTTGACTATCGTGGTCTAAGCGTTGCTGAAGTAACTGAATTACGTTCTCAATTACGTGAAGCTGGTGTTGAGTACAAAGTTTACAAAAACACTATGGTTCGCCGTGCAGCAGAAAAAGCTGGTATCGACGGTTTAGATGAATTCTTAGTAGGTCCTACTGCAGTTGCTACTTCAACAGAAGATGTTGTTGCTCCAGCAAAAGTTATCGCAGGATTTGCAAAAGAACATCAAGCATTAGAAATTAAAACAGGTGTTATGGAAGGCAACGTTATTTCTGCAGAAGAAGTTAACACTGTTGGTACATTACCATCACACGACGGTCTTGTTTCTATGCTATTATCAGTATTACAAGCTCCAGTACGCAACTTCGCTTATGCGGTTAAAGCTGTTGGAGAAGAGAAAGAATCTAAAGAAGAAAGCGCTGAATAATTGCGCATAAACTAATTAAAATTAATGGAGGAATATTAAAAATGGCTAATCAAGAACAAATCATTGAAGCGATTAAAGAAATGTCAGTTTTAGAATTAAACGACTTAGTAAAAGCAATTGAAGAAGAATTTGGTGTAACTGCAGCAGCTCCAGTAGCAGCAGCAGGCGCAGCTGGTGGCGGAGACGCTGAAGCTGAAAAAACTGATTTCGATGTTGAATTAACTTCAGCTGGATCATCAAAAATCAAAGTCGTTAAAGCTGTTAAAGAAGCTACTGGCTTAGGATTAAAAGATGCTAAAGAATTAGTTGACGGAGCTCCTAAAGTAGTTAAAGAAGCTTTACCTAAAGAAGAAGCTGAACAACTTAAAGAAACATTAGAAGAAGCTGGCGCTACAGTAGAATTAAAATAATTCCTGCTGGTTAACAGTTGATAATTATATATGGAAGATAGTTCTTGCAGCTTAATACATTGACTGCTTTGGTACGTTAATATTAAGTGTATTATGGACTATCTGAAATCTTTGAGAAATGAAAACCCCGTTATTACTATAACGGGGTTTTATCTTATTTTATCTATTGCCTATTTTCAATATTTAAATAAAGGCTTTAAAGTCGAAATTTAAAATATTTGGGTATATTATTAATCTAAGACGAATTAGATTAAAAGAGGTGTAGTCATGAGTCATTATTATGATGAAAATCCTGAAGTAGAAAGTGATGAATCGCTTTTTACGTACTCCTACGATAACCATGATTTAGAACTTGTAACAGATGCTGGTGTATTTTCAAAAGGGAAAATAGATTTTGGATCTGATTTACTAGTGAAAACTTTTTTGAAAACATATCCCCCTGGTCCTACAAAGAATATCATAGATGTTGGTTGTGGCTATGGCCCTATCGGTTTAATGATTGCGAAAGTTTCCCCACACCACGAAGTGACAATGGTTGATGTGAATCAACGCGCGCTAAATTTATCAAGAAAAAATAAAAAAAGAAACCGTATAGACAATGTTAAAGTTAAAGAAAGTGATGGTTTATCACAAGTAGAAGACAACACGTATGACTTCGTCCTTACTAATCCACCGATTAGAGCAGGGAAAGAAGTTGTCCATCGCATTTTGGAAGACGCTTATGTTAAATTAAAACTTGATGGTGAACTTTTTGTAGTAATTCAAAAAAAGCAAGGTATGCCATCTGCAAAGAAAAAAATGCAAGACACATTCGATAACGTTGAAGTATTAGAAAAAAGCAAAGGCTATTACATTTTAAGAAGTGTAAAAGGTTGATTAAGTAGCTGTATTCTGATATAGTAATAGAATGTAAAAAATTATGTTCAATAAGTGTGTACTTTTACGTATAAATTAACAATGTATATAAGGTGAAATAGAAAATGGTGTCATAAGTATGCTGCCGTTTTCTTTTTGTCTAATTATATTTGGTGATTTACTAAAAGTAAACACGCAATTTTTGAGGGGTGAATCTGTTTGGCAGGTCAATTTGTCCAATATGGAAGACATCGTAAACGTAGAAACTATGCGAGAATTTCAGAGGTATTAGAATTACCGAATTTAATTGAGATTCAAACTAAGTCTTACGATTGGTTCTTAGAAGAAGGTTTATTAGAAATGTTTAGAGACATTTCACCGATTGAAGATTTCACAGGCAATCTATCTTTAGAGTTTGTAGATTATAGACTCGGAGAACCGAAATATGATTTAGAAGAATCAAAAAACCGTGATACAACGTATTCTGCACCTCTACGTGTTAAAGTGCGTTTAATTATCAAAGAAACTGGCGAAGTAAAAGAACAAGAAGTGTTTATGGGCGATTTCCCATTAATGACAGATACAGGTACATTCGTAATTAACGGTGCTGAACGTGTTATCGTATCACAACTAGTTCGTTCACCATCCGTATACTTCAATGAAAAACTAGATAAAAACGGCCGTACAAACTTCGACGCAACTATTATTCCAAACCGTGGTGCATGGTTAGAATATGAAACTGATGCTAAAGATGTTGTATACGTCCGTATTGATAGAACTAGAAAGTTACCATTAACAGTATTATTACGTGCTTTAGGTTTCTCTACTGATCAAGAAATCGTTGATCTTTTAGGTGAAAATGAATATTTACGTAATACGTTAGAAAAAGATGGTACAGAAAACACAGATCAAGCGCTATTAGAAATCTATGAGCGTTTACGCCCTGGTGAACCACCTACAGTTGAAAATGCTAAGAGTCTTTTATACTCACGTTTCTTCGATCCGAAACGTTATGACTTAGCAAGTGTAGGTCGTTATAAAGCAAACAAAAAACTTCATTTAAAACATCGCTTGTTTAACCAAAAATTAGCAGAACCAATTGTTAATTCAGAAACAGGTGAAATCGTAGCTGAAGAAGGTACTGTACTTGATCGTCGTAATTTAGATGAAATCATGGATGTACTAGAATCAAATGCTAACAGTGAAGTCTTTGAATTAGAAGGTACAGTAATTGATGAACCTGTTGAGATTCAATCAATTAAAGTTTATGTTCCTAATGATGAAGAGGGACGTACAACAACAGTGATTGGTAATGCATTCCCTGATTCAGAAGTGAAATGTATTACTCCAGCAGACATTATTTCATCAATGTCATACTTCTTTAACTTATTAAGTGGTATTGGTTTCACAGATGATATTGACCACCTTGGTAATCGTCGTCTACGTTCAGTAGGTGAATTGTTACAAAACCAATTCCGTATTGGTTTATCAAGAATGGAGCGTGTGGTACGTGAAAGAATGTCTATTCAAGACACAGATTCTGTAACGCCACAACAATTAATCAATATACGTCCTGTTATTGCATCTATTAAAGAATTCTTTGGTAGTTCACAATTATCACAATTCATGGACCAAGCTAATCCATTAGCAGAGTTAACGCACAAACGTCGTTTATCTGCTCTAGGACCTGGTGGTTTAACACGTGAACGTGCTCAAATGGAAGTACGTGACGTTCACTATTCTCACTATGGTCGTATGTGTCCAATCGAAACACCTGAGGGACCTAACATTGGTCTTATCAACTCATTGTCTAGTTATGCACGTGTGAATGAATTTGGTTTCATTGAAACACCGTATCGTAAAGTAGATCTTGAAACAAACAGCATTACTGATCAAATCGATTACTTAACAGCTGATGAAGAAGATAGCTATGTGGTCGCACAAGCCAACTCAAAATTAGATGAAAATGGTCGTTTCTTAGATGATGAAGTTGTTTGTCGTTTCCGTGGTAATAACACAGTTATGGCTAAAGAAAAAATGGATTACATGGACGTATCACCAAAACAAGTTGTTTCTGCTGCGACAGCATGTATTCCTTTCTTAGAAAACGATGACTCTAACCGCGCATTGATGGGTGCAAACATGCAACGTCAAGCAGTGCCATTGATGAACCCGGAATCACCATTTGTTGGTACAGGTATGGAGCACGTGGCAGCACGTGACTCTGGTGCAGCAATTGTTGCAAAACGCAAAGGTCGTGTTGAGCACGTTGAATCTAATGAAATCCTTGTTCGTCAACTTATCGAAGAAGATGGTCAAGAATATGAAGGCGAATTAGATCGCTATCCATTAGCTAAGTTCAAACGTTCAAACACTGGTACATGTTATAACCAAAGACCTATCGTTGCTTCTGGTGACGTAGTGACAAGAGGCGAAATTTTAGCTGACGGTCCATCTATGGAACTTGGTGAAATGGCATTAGGTAGAAACGTAGTTGTTGGTTTCATGACTTGGGACGGTTACAACTATGAGGATGCCGTAATCATGAGTGAACGCCTAGTTAAAGATGACGTATATACTTCTATCCATATTGAAGAGTATGAATCAGAAGCACGTGATACTAAACTAGGACCTGAAGAAATCACACGTGATATTCCAAATGTTTCAGATAGTGCGCTTAAAAACTTAGATGACCGTGGTATTGTATACGTCGGCGCTGAAGTTAATGATGGAGACATCTTAGTAGGTAAAGTAACGCCTAAAGGTGTAACAGAATTAACTGCAGAAGAACGTTTATTACACGCAATCTTTGGTGAAAAAGCACGTGAAGTCCGCGATACATCATTACGCGTACCTCATGGTGCAGGTGGTATTGTTCTAGATGTTAAAGTCTTTAACCGTGAAGAAGGAGATGACACGTTATCTCCAGGTGTTAATCAATTAGTTCGTGTTTATATCGTTCAAAAACGTAAAATTCACGTAGGAGATAAGATGTGTGGTCGTCATGGTAACAAGGGTGTAATTTCAAAACTTGTTCCTGAAGAAGACATGCCGTATCTACCAGACGGTACACCAATTGATATCATGTTGAACCCTCTAGGTGTACCATCACGTATGAATATCGGACAAGTATTAGAGCTACACTTAGGTATGGCTGCTAAAAACTTAGGTATCCATGTTGCATCACCAGTATTTGATGGTGCGAGTGATGAAGACGTATGGTCAACAATCGAAGAAGCAGGTATGGCTCGTGACGGAAAAACCGTATTATACGATGGACGTACTGGTGAACCATTCGATAACAGAATTTCAGTCGGCGTTATGTACATGTTGAAACTAGCACACATGGTTGACGATAAATTACATGCGCGTTCAACTGGACCATACTCATTAGTAACGCAACAACCGCTTGGTGGTAAAGCACAATTCGGTGGACAACGTTTCGGTGAGATGGAAGTATGGGCACTTGAAGCTTACGGTGCTGCATATACACTTCAAGAAATTTTAACTTACAAATCAGATGATACAGTAGGTCGTGTAAAGACATACGAATCTATTGTTAAAGGTGAAAACATCACTAAACCTGGAGTTCCAGAATCATTCCGAGTATTGATGAAAGAATTACAAAGTTTAGGCCTAGACGTTAAAATCATGGACGAGCATGACAATGAAATTGACATGCAAGACAATGAAGATGATGATGTCGTTGAGCGTAAAGTGGATCTTCAACAAAAAGATGCACCGCAATCACAAAAAGAAGTTACAGACTAATTGCATTTAAGTTTATAAACGAATAAGCCTTGTAGAGATAAAGTTCAATAATGGACTAAGTCTCTACATCGGTTATTCTATTATTGATATAGAGCAATCAATCAATTTGCACAGCTAATCTAAATTGAAGGAGGTAGGCTCCTTGATTGATGTAAATAATTTCCATTATATGAAAATAGGACTTGCTTCACCCGAAAAAATCCGTTCATGGTCTTTTGGTGAGGTTAAAAAGCCAGAAACAATTAACTATCGTACTTTAAAACCAGAAAAAGATGGTCTATTCTGTGAAAGAATATTTGGACCTACAAAAGACTGGGAATGTAGTTGTGGTAAATACAAACGTGTACGTTATAAAGGTATGGTTTGTGACAGATGTGGCGTAGAAGTAACTAAATCTAAAGTGCGCCGTGAAAGAATGGGGCACATTGAATTAGCTGCACCTGTATCTCACATTTGGTACTTCAAAGGTATTCCAAGTCGTATGGGTCTATTATTAGACATGTCACCAAGAGCGTTAGAAGAAGTTATTTACTTTGCTTCATACGTTGTTGTAAATCCAGGTCCAACTGGTTTAGAGAAAAAGACATTGTTATCTGAAGCAGAATTTAGAGAGTACTACGATAAATTCCCAGGCAAATTCACTGCTAAAATGGGTGCTGAAGGTATTAAAGAATTACTTGAAGAAATAGACTTAGATGCTGAACTTAAACATTTACGTGATGAGTTAGAATCAGCTACTGGTCAAAGACTTACACGTGCGATTAAACGTTTAGAAGTTGTTGAATCATTTAGACATTCTGGTAATAATCCAGCATGGATGATTTTAGACGTACTTCCTATTATTCCACCTGAAATCAGACCAATGGTTCAATTAGATGGTGGCCGTTTTGCAACAAGTGATTTAAACGATTTATATCGTCGTGTTATCAACCGTAATAACCGTTTAAAACGTTTATTAGACTTAGGTGCTCCTGGCATCATCGTTCAAAACGAAAAACGTATGTTACAAGAAGCTGTTGATGCACTTATTGATAATGGTCGTCGTGGCCGTCCAGTTACTGGACCAGGTAACCGCCCATTAAAATCACTTTCACATATGTTAAAAGGTAAACAAGGTCGTTTCCGTCAAAACTTATTAGGTAAACGTGTTGACTACTCAGGTCGTTCAGTTATTGCAGTTGGACCAAACTTGAAGATGTATCAATGTGGTCTGCCTAAAGAAATGGCACTCGAGTTGTTCAAACCATTCATAATGAAAGAATTAGTACAACGTGAAATTGCAACAAACATCAAAAATGCGAAAAGTAAAATTGAGCGTATGGATGACGAAGTATGGGACGTATTAGAAGATGTAATTAAAGAACATCCAGTTCTTTTAAACCGTGCCCCTACACTTCACAGATTAGGTATCCAAGCATTCGAACCTACATTAGTTGAAGGTCGTGCGATTCGTCTACATCCACTTGCTACAACAGCTTACAACGCTGACTTTGATGGTGACCAAATGGCTGTTCACGTACCATTATCTAAAGAAGCACAAGCTGAAGCGCGTATGTTAATGTTAGCTGCGCAAAACATCTTGAACCCTAAAGATGGTAAACCAGTTGTTACGCCATCACAAGATATGGTATTAGGTAACTATTACCTAACTCTTGAGCGTAAAGATGCTGTGAATACTGGTACGATTTACAATGATACAAATGAAGTACTCAAAGCTTATGCAAATGGTTATGTTCACTTGCATACACGTATTGGTGTACATGCATCATCATTTAACAATCCAACATTTACTGAAGAGCAAAACAAAAAAATCTTGCTAACTTCTGTTGGTAAAGTAATATTCAATGAAATCATTCCAGATTCATTTGCATATATTAATGAACCAACACAAACAAACTTAGAAAATAAAACACCGGAAAGATATTTCATTGCGCCAACTGAAATTAGTGAAGGCGGATTAAAAGCTTACTTTGACGAGCAAGAATTAATCAAACCGTTCAACAAGAATTTCTTAGGAAATGTTATTGCTGAAGTATTTAACCGTTTCAGTATCACTGATACGTCAATGATGTTAGATAGAATGAAGGACTTAGGATTCAAGTTCTCATCTAAAGCAGGTATTACTGTTGGTGTATCTGATATCGTGGTATTACCAGATAAACAAGACATCCTTGATGAACATGAAAAATTAGTTGAAAAAGTAACGAAACAATTCAATCGTGGTTTAATCACTGATTTTGAACGTTACAATGCTGTAATTGAAATTTGGACTGACGCAAAAGACCAAATTCAAAACGAACTAATGGGATCACTTGAAGAAACGAACCCAATCTTCATGATGAGTGACTCTGGTGCCCGTGGTAACGCATCTAACTTTACACAGTTGGCTGGTATGCGTGGACTTATGGCTGCACCATCTGGTGAGATTATTGAATTACCAATTACTTCATCATTCCGTGAAGGTTTAACGGTATTAGAATACTTCATCTCTACTCACGGTGCTCGTAAAGGTCTTGCCGATACAGCACTTAAGACTGCCGATTCAGGTTATCTTACTCGTCGTCTTGTTGACGTGGCTCAAGATGTTATCGTCCGTGAAGAAGATTGTGGTACCGACCGTGGCTTACTTGTTTCTGACATAAAAGAAGGTACAGAAATGATTGAACCATTCATCGAACGTATTGAAGGTCGTTATTCTAAAGAAACAATCCGTCATCCAGAAACAGATGAGGTCATTGTTAACCCAGATCAATTAGTTACACCAGACATCGCTAAGAAAATCACAGATGCAGGTATAGAGGAAATGTATATCCGTTCAGCATTTACATGTAATACACGTCATGGTGTATGTGAAAAATGTTACGGTAAAAACCTTGCGACTGGTGAAAAAGTTGAAGTTGGTGAAGCAGTTGGTACAATTGCTGCCCAATCAATTGGTGAACCAGGTACACAGCTTACAATGCGTACATTCCATACAGGTGGTGTAGCAGGTAGCGATATCACACAAGGTCTTCCTCGTATCCAAGAGATCTTCGAAGCACGTAATCCTAAAGGTCAAGCCGTGATTACTGAAATCGAAGGTGTCGTTGATGACATCAAACTTGCTAAAGATCGTCAACAAGAAATCGTAATTAAAGGTGCTAACGAAACGAAATCTTATCTAGCTTCTGGTACTTCAAGATTGAAAGTAGAAGTTGGACAAGGTGTTGAACGTGGAGAAGTACTTACTGAAGGTTCAATCGAACCTAAGAACTATTTATCTGTTTCAGGTTTAAATGCTACAGAAAGTTATCTATTAAAAGAAGTTCAAAAAGTTTACCGTATGCAAGGTGTTGAAATCGATGATAAACACGTTGAAGTTATGGTAAGACAAATGTTACGTAAAGTACGTATCATTGAAGCAGGAGATACTAAGCTATTACCTGGCTCATTAGTAGATATTCATAGCTTTACTGATGCTAACCGTGAAGCGTTCAAAGAACGTAAACGTCCTGCAACAGCTAAACCAGTATTACTAGGTATCACGAAAGCTTCTCTTGAAACTGAAAGCTTCTTATCAGCAGCTTCATTCCAAGAAACAACTCGTGTACTTACAGATGCAGCAATCAAAGGTAAACGTGATAACTTACTCGGACTTAAAGAGAACGTTATTATCGGTAAATTGATTCCAGCTGGTACAGGTATGAGACGTTATAGAGACGTTGAATACGACAAAGCAACACCAGATACTGAAATTATTGAAGAAGTCCAAACTACTGAAATATAATATTTAGTATTCAATAAACAGAGAGTCCGGGATGTTAATAGATATCTCGGGCTCTTTAATGCTATTGACTATAGAAGTGGAACAAGGAATCACATTTGAAATTGTGGTTTCTATCCGACTTCTGATATTTTTAAAAATTTTATTGAAAAATACGAATAAAAGTTGACTCAGCAGTACTGAAAGTGTTATTATTATTAAGGTTGATGCAAGCAGAACTTTGGAGGATATTTTGATGTCTAATGAAAAAGTTGCACGCTTTAACAAACAACATCATGTCATTGGTCTTAAACAAACGCTCAAAGCTTTGAATAGAGATCAAGTTACATCATTGATTATCGCTGAAGACGTTGAGATTCATCTTATGACTCGCGTGTTAAGCCAAATCAATCACAAACACATGCCTGTTTCATTTTTCAAAAGCAAAAAGGCTTTAGGAGAATATGTAGGTATAAACGTTAGTGCAACAATTGTTGCATTATTAAAATGAGATTAGTAAGAATCATTCTTACTAAATTTTATTTACCCTTAAAATGAACCACCTGGATGTGTGGGATTATAAATGAAGAGAGGAGGAACATTCAATGCCAACTATTAACCAATTGGTACGTAAACCTAGACAAAGTAAATCTAAAAAATCTGATTCACCAGCATTAAATAGAAACTTTAACAGTAAAAAGAAAAAATTTACTGACTTAAATTCTCCACAAAAACGTGGTGTTTGTACTCGTGTAGGAACAATGACACCTAAAAAACCTAACTCCGCGTTACGTAAATATGCTCGTGTTCGTTTGTCTAACAACATTGAAATCAATGCGTACATTCCTGGTATCGGACATAACTTACAAGAACACAGTGTTGTACTTGTACGTGGTGGACGTGTAAAAGACTTACCTGGTGTGCGTTACCATATTGTACGTGGTGCACTTGATACTTCAGGTGTTGATGGACGTAGACAAGGCCGTTCATTATACGGAACTAAAAAACCTAAAAAATAAGTTTAAGATTGCGTGAATTTTCGCTATAAACTAAAGAATTATATTATAATCGGAAGGGAGGATTTATATTATGCCTCGTAAAGGATCAGTACCAAAAAGAGACGTATTACCAGATCCAATTCACAACTCTAAATTAGTTACAAAATTGATCAACAAAATTATGTTAGACGGTAAACGTGGAACAGCACAAAGAATTCTTTATTCTGCATTCGACTTAGTTAAAGAACGTAGTGGTCGTGAAGCAGTTGAAGTATTTGAAGAAGCTATCGATAACATTATGCCAGTATTAGAGGTTAAAGCTCGCCGTGTTGGTGGCTCTAACTATCAAGTACCAGTAGAAGTTCGTCCAGAACGTCGTACTACATTAGGTCTTCGTTGGTTAGTTAACTATTCACGTCTTCGTGGTGAAAAAACTATGGAAGAACGTTTAGCTAACGAAATCTTAGATGCTGCTAACAACACTGGTGGCGCAGTTAAGAAACGTGAAGACACACACAAAATGGCTGAAGCTAACAAAGCATTCGCTCACTATCGCTGGTAGGATAGTAGCTGTTTCCCTGAACATGTTCCATATTGATAGATTACTATCACAGGTTCGTGTTTAGGGCATCGCCATATTTATAGTATTTATTCGCAGTTATACTGGAAGGAGAAAAATACATGGCTAGAGATTTTAGTTTAGATAGAACACGTAATATCGGTATCATGGCTCACATCGATGCTGGTAAAACAACTACGACTGAACGTATTCTTTACTATACTGGACGTATCCATAAAATTGGTGAAACACACGAAGGTGCTTCACAAATGGACTGGATGGAACAGGAGCAAGATCGTGGTATCACTATCACATCTGCCGCAACAACAGCACAGTGGGATGACCACCGTGTAAACATCATCGATACACCTGGACACGTAGACTTCACTGTAGAAGTTGAACGTTCATTACGTGTACTTGATGGTGCAGTAACAGTACTAGACGCTCAATCAGGTGTTGAACCTCAAACTGAAACAGTTTGGCGCCAGGCAACAACTTATAGCGTACCTCGTATTGTTTTTGTAAACAAAATGGACAAATTAGGAGCTAACTTCGAATACGCAGTAAGCACTATCCATGACCGTTTACAAGCAAACGCACAACCAATCCAATTACCAATTGGTGCGGAAGATGAGTTTGAAGCAATCATCGACTTAGTTGAAATGAAATGTTTCAAATACAACAATGACTTAGGAACTGAAATTGAAGAAATTGAAATTCCTGAAGATCATAAAGAAAGAGCTGAAGAAGCTCGTTCAACATTAATTGAAGCAGTAGCTGAAACTAATGATGAATTAATGGAAAAATATCTTGCTGATGAAGAGATTTCTATCTCTGAATTAAAAGATGCTATCCGTGAAGCTACAAACAACATTGAATTCTATCCAGTTCTTGTTGGTACAGCTTTCAAAAACAAAGGTGTTCAATTAATGCTTAACGCAGTAATTGATTACTTACCATCACCGTTAGACGTAAAACCAATTGTTGGTCACCGTGCTGACAACCCAGAAGAAGAAGTTATCGCAAAAGCTGATGACAATGCTGAGTTCGCTGCTTTAGCGTTCAAAGTAATGACTGACCCTTATGTTGGTAAATTAACATTCTTCCGTGTTTACTCAGGTACTTTAACATCAGGTTCTTACGTTAAAAACTCTACGAAGAACAAACGTGAACGTGTAGGTCGTTTACTACAAATGCACGCTAACTCTCGTCAAGAGTTAAACACAGTATATTCAGGAGATATCGCAGCTGCGGTAGGTCTTAAAGATACTGGTACTGGTGATACTTTATGTGGTGAGAAGAATGACATCATCTTGGAATCTATGGATTTCCCAGAACCTGTTATTCACTTATCAGTTGAACCTAAATCTAAAGCAGACCAAGACAAGATGACTACAGCTTTAGTTAAGTTACAAGAAGAAGATCCAACATTCCATGCACACACAGACGATGAAACTGGACAAGTTATTATCGGTGGTATGGGTGAACTTCACTTAGATATCTTAGTAGACCGTATGAAGAAAGAATTTAACGTTGAATGTAACGTTGGTGCGCCAATGGTTTCATATCGTGAAACATTTAAAGCATCAGCTGAAGTTCAAGGTAAATTCGCTCGTCAATCAGGTGGTCGTGGTCAATATGGTGACGTTAAAATTGAATTCTCACCTAATGAAACAGGTGGCGGTTTCGAATTCGAAAACGCTATCGTTGGTGGTGTCGTTCCTCGTGAATACATTCCATCAGTTGAAGCAGGCCTTAAAGATTCAATGGAAAACGGTGTATTAGCTGGTTATCCTTTAATTGATGTTAAAGCTAGATTATTTGATGGTTCATACCATGATGTCGATTCATCTGAAATGGCCTTCAAAATTGCTGCATCATTAGCGCTTAAAGAAGCTGCTAAAAAATGTGATCCAGTTATCTTAGAACCAATGATGAAAGTTACAATCGAAATGCCTGAAGAGTACATGGGCGATATCATGGGTGACGTAACATCTCGTCGTGGACGTGTTGATGGTATGGAACCTCGTGGTAATGCACAAGTTGTAAATGCCTTTGTACCACTTTCAGAAATGTTCGGTTATGCAACTGCATTACGTTCTAACACTCAAGGTCGCGGTACTTATACAATGTACTTTGATCACTATGCTGAAGTTCCAAAATCAATTTCTGAAGAAATTGTTAAGAAAAACAGTGGCAATAAAGCCGAATAATTAAACTTGTTTTGTGCGACAACTGTCTGTACAATACACATAAAGCTTAATTATGTAGCTTATTGTTTTATCAATTGATTTTTTGGGAAAAATGCATTATAAAGGTACTGTATGGTCCTTTATTTCCAAATTATAATCCATCTTCTCATGATGGTGAGAAACTGTCATGAGAGATAAATTAAAAATAATTTTCTAACGAATAGGAGAGATTTTATAATGGCTAAAGAAAAATTTGACCGCTCAAAAGAACATGCCAATATTGGTACTATTGGTCACGTTGACCATGGTAAAACTACTTTAACAGCTGCTATCGCAACTGTATTAGCAAAAAATGGTGACTCTGTAGCACAATCATACGACATGATTGACAACGCTCCAGAAGAAAAAGAACGTGGTATTACTATTAATACTTCTCACATTGAGTACACTACTAATAAACGTCACTATGCGCACGTTGACTGCCCAGGTCACGCTGACTATGTTAAAAACATGATCACTGGTGCTGCACAAATGGACGGAGCTATCTTAGTAGTATCTGCTGCTGATGGCCCAATGCCACAAACTCGTGAGCACATTCTTTTATCACGTAACGTTGGTGTCCCAGCATTAGTTGTATTCTTAAACAAAGTTGACATGGTTGACGATGAAGAATTATTAGAATTAGTAGAAATGGAAGTTCGTGACTTATTAAGCGAATATGACTTCCCAGGTGACGATGTACCTGTAATCTCTGGTTCAGCATTAAAAGCGCTTGAAGGCGACGCTGACTATGAGCAAAAAATCTTAGACTTAATGCAAGCAGTTGATGATTTCATCCCAACTCCAGAACGTGATTCTGACAAACCATTCATGATGCCAGTAGAGGACGTATTCTCAATCACTGGTCGTGGTACTGTTGCTACAGGCCGTGTTGAACGTGGTCAAATCAAAGTCGGTGAAGAAATCGAAATCATTGGTATGCAAGAAGAGTCAAGCAAAACAACAGTTACTGGTGTAGAAATGTTCCGTAAATTATTAGACTACGCTGAAGCTGGTGACAACATTGGTGCATTATTACGTGGTGTTTCACGTGATGACATCCAACGTGGTCAAGTTTTAGCTGCTCCTGGTACTATTACACCACATACTAAATTCAAAGCGGACGTTTACGTTTTATCAAAAGATGAAGGTGGTCGTCATACACCATTCTTCACTAACTACCGCCCACAATTCTATTTCCGTACTACTGACGTAACAGGTGTTGTTACTTTACCAGAAGGTACTGAAATGGTTATGCCTGGCGATAACGTTGAAATGGACGTTGAATTAATTTCTCCAATCGCTATTGAAGACGGTACTCGTTTCTCTATCCGTGAAGGTGGACGTACTGTTGGATCAGGCGTTGTTACAGTAATCAACGAATAATATAGATTTCTATCTTTGATAGAATTTTTAAAGCCTCCTTCGGGAGGCTTTTTTGTATGGAAAAGCACAAGACCGTAATTTGAACCTTGTACTTCGTTTATTATAAATAAAGGTATACATTTGCCTACACAAATGCATAAGACTTACTAATCCAGTTTCACTGAATAGTAAGCCTATAAAGTCATTTTATGACTAAGGTAAAAGAGGTACGCCTGAGCAAAAGCTCATGCATAAAAGCACCTAAGTCATTTTATGACTAAGGTGCTTTAATAATTACTTTTTCGAGTTCTAATATTTTTAGGAATTCGCTTGTTGCGTATTTCATTGCTTTTTCATCAATGTTAAAACATGGACTATGATGCGGATGAATAGTATCAATTTCAGGATTACCACATCCAGTTAAAAAGAATGCGCCTGGACGTACTTTTAAATAGTGTGAGAAGTCTTCACCAATCATCATTAAATCTGATTCATTGAATCTTAAGTTCATATCATTAGCGGCCTGTTTCACTACTTCATAGTTATCTTGATGGTTGTGTACAGGTAAATAACCTTTAATGTAGTCAAAGTTATACGTTATGTCATTAGCTACGGCTAAACCTTTAAGCAATTTCTCCATTTTAGTCATAACATGAGTTTGAATTTCTGTATCAAATGTACGTACAGTCCCTTTGCAAAATGCAGAATCTGGAATAATATTATCCGCAGAACCTGCTTGGACCATACCAAAACTAATTACAGCTTGCTTTACAGGGTCTATAGTACGAGAAACAATTTTTTGTGCACTCATAATGAATTCTGCCATAATCACGACAGGGTCTATCGTTTCTTGTGGCTTAGCACCGTGCCCACCTTTACCATGGATTGTAATGCTAAACTCATCAGGGGAAGCCATTAATGCACCAGGACGAGAATAAATCGTACCTGTAGGATATCCAGACCATAAATGATTGCCATATATCTTATCGACATCTTGTAAACAACCATCATCAATCATCTCTTGAGAGCCACCTGGCATAATTTCTTCGCCATATTGAAAGATTAATACCACATCACCATTTAAAGAGGTTAAGTGATTTTCAATAATCTCTGCAACACCTAATAAGATTGCAGTATGACCATCATGACCACATGCATGCATGACGCCAGGATTTTTAGATTTATAGTCTACTTCTGTTAATTCATCTATAGGTAGTGCATCAAAATCTGCACGAAGCGCAACGGTAGGTCCATCACCATGACCTTTAAATGTAGCTACGACACCATTACGTCCTACAGGAGTACGAATTTCACATGATAATTGACTTAATTGGTTAAGTATAAAGTCACGTGTGTGGTATTCCTCAAATGATAATTCGGGATATTGATGGAGGTAACGTCGAATTTGTACCATTCTACTTTCTTTTTGTTGTGCTAGTTGAAACCAATCAAACAACTTCAACCCTTCTTCCTTAAACATTTTCCACTATTATACCACTTAATAATGTACAACTGTAGGTGCAATTGATAGTAGACAAATTATATTGTGGGAAACGCATTGTGGCGTGCGTTTATAATACTTTCCACTTTTATTAAAATAGGTTATGATTGATTTGAAAACTAAGATAATTCAAAGGGGGACTTGCAGTGGTTCAGTCACTACATGGCTTTTTAGATGAAAATATTCAATATTTAAAAGATAATGGATTATATAATGAAATAGATACAATTGAAGGTGCCAATGGCCCTGAAATTTCTATTAACGGGAAAAATTATGTAAACTTATCTTCCAATAACTATTTAGGACTAGCAACAGATGAAGACTTAAAGCAAGCAGCAAAAGATGCAATCGATACACATGGTGTTGGTGCCGGTGCGGTACGTTCAATCAATGGTACCTTAGATGTGCATGATGAATTAGAACAAACACTTGCAGAGTTCAAAGGAACTGAAGCAGCTATCGCATATCAATCAGGATTCAATTGTAATATGGCAGCTATTTCAGCAGTTATGAACAAAAATGATGCTATTCTGTCAGATGAATTAAATCATGCTTCTATCATTGATGGTTGTCGTTTATCTAAAGCGAAGATTATTCGCGTCAACCACTCAGATATGGCAGATTTACGTGCTAAAGCGAAAGAAGCTGTAGAATCAGGTCAATATAATAAAGTAATGTATATCACTGATGGTGTGTTCAGTATGGATGGTGACGTAGCTAAGTTACCAGAAATCGTTGAAATTGCAGAAGAATTTGGTCTCATTACTTATGTCGATGATGCTCATGGTTCAGGCGTAATGGGTAAAGGAGCGGGAACAGTTAAGCATTTTGGATTACAAGATAAGATTGATTTCCAAATTGGTACGTTATCAAAAGCAATTGGTGTTGTTGGTGGATACGTAGCAGGTACTCAATCACTAATTGATTGGTTAAAAGCACAATCTAGACCATTTTTATTCTCAACATCATTAGCTCCTGGAGATACAAAAGCAATTACAGAAGCTGTGAAGAAGTTAATGGCATCTACCGAATTGCATGATAAACTTTGGGAAAATGGCAATTACTTAAAAGAAGGATTACAAAAATTAGGCTTCGATATCGGTAACTCAGAATCACCAATCACACCTGTAATTATCGGTGATGAGAAGGAAACACAAGCGTTTAGTAGTCGCTTGAAAGATGAAGGCGTATACGTGAAATCAATCGTCTTCCCAACGGTTCCTAAAGGTACTGGACGTGTACGTAATATGCCTACAGCAGCTCACACAAAAGAAATGTTAGATAAAGCTTTAGCTGCATTTGAAAAAGTTGGTAAAGAACTAGGCACAATTAAATAATAATCGATTAAGCCACGTATTGAAGATGTACTTGATTGAATTAATGGGAACGGACAGGATTCTAGTTACAATACTAAGAATGCTGTCTCGTTTTATTTTAATATATAATGGCCAAACAAATGTAACGATATAAGATTGAGTGGAACACCTGAGCAAAAGCCCATGTGTAAGAACCACTAACTAAATAAATTTAGCAGTGGTTGTTTATAGCAGTGGTGCTTTATAGTAATGGTTCTTTAGAGAGGTGAAAATAATGGTGCACCTAATTATTATTAGAGGGAATTCTGGTAGTGGTAAATCAACAATAGCCAAACGTATACAACAGTATTTAGGAGAAGGTGCTATGCTAATAGGTCAAGATGAAATACGCAGACAGATGCTTAACGTTCGTGATCTACCTGGTAATTTAGCAATTAATTTAATAGAAGAAATCGTAACTTATGGTATTAATCATTGTGACTATGTCATATTAGAAGGCATTTTAAACAAACATAAGTATGGGACGATGCTTAATAGCTTTTTTGAAAAGTCTAACATCAATGTGCATGTATATTATTTTAATCTGTCATTTCAAGAAACAGTCCGTAGACATTATACTAAACAGCAGACAGACTTTGATGAAATAGCAATGTCTAAGTGGTTTGTCCCGAGAGATACGTTGAACATGCAAGGAGAAACATATATTACCGAATCAATGACTGAAGATTATATAATAAATATGATACTAAAAGATATAGATGTGTTATAAATCTATTTATTGTGATAATTGCATCTACTAAAGGGAATAAGGATAGAAATTTATATACGTTGGCATCATTTCGTTGTATTAATTAGTTTTGCAGATTATGATGCAGCTTAAAATAATATAGGCATGAACTGTGGAGGTCATGCCTAAAAGTAGTTAATTTAGTAAGCGGATTACCTGAGCAAAAGTCCATGTGTAAGCACCACTAACTAACAAAGAGGAACACCTGATCAAAAGCTCATGTGTAAGAACCACTAACTAAATAAATTTAGCAGTGGTTCTTTATAGCAGTGGTGCTTTATAGCAGTGATTCTATAGGTGTTATTGTTGTTTAAATGGATTTGTTTTTGCTTTGTTTTTAGTATGCTCTCTGTTTTCTTTATTTTGCATAAAAGGAATTGCGAACCATAAAATATGGAGCATACTTGCTAAAATTACAAGTATAATTGGAATGAATATTTCCACGATACTAATATTAATAACAAAAGATGCTAGGATAAATGCTGTTATTGATGGTACAGCACAAACAACAACAACGGTTAATAAAACAAATTGAACCACTTGTGTAGCAATCGGACTATAAATATCCAGAATTAAAATGGCAATGTAAAATAGTGTGATAAACACAAGTAACAAAATAATCCACCCTGTTGCCATACCACCTTGTGATTTAATGTAATCTTGATAAGGTGGAAGTGTAGGTAAAATAAATAGAATCATCGCTGACAGCCATGACAAAATACCGAAAAACATAAAGAAAATTTTTGAAGTATCTGTTTTATTCATAATAACAACCTCCTAAGATATCAAATCTCTATTGTCTTATATAAAGTAAATATATGGCATGCTATGTTTAATAATGATTGCGCTTTCATTAATTTATATACCCTTTAAAGAAAGTTTTAACGCACAGTAAAAAGGTAATATATTAATAATACTGTATTAGATTCAATTTTTGATGATAAAGAAATAACTATAACTTCACCTATTTAAATGGTATGTTTATGTTAAAGAAACGTGTTATAAGGGGCTAATTAATGGATAAAAATTTATGGTTGCATTTCACAACACAACGTCTTATCATTAGACCGTTGGAAGAAAATGATTATGAATCATGGTTACGAGGTTTTGTAAATAGAAAACCATCTCAATATAAACATGACAAGGGTCAATTAGATATGTCAGATGCCACCGAACCTTGGTTTGCAGCTATGGTAACAAGACATCAAGAGGCAATTAAATCGGATGATTTATATATCTTTGGCATTTTTGATAAGGCACATAATCATTTAGGTATGCTTAATATTAAAAACTTAAGTCGTGATCATTTTCAGTGGGCAGAGATTGGCTATTTCATTCATAACCAACATTGGCAGCAAGGGTATGCTTATGAAGCATTAACAGAATTGATTAAACAAAGCCGCGACACACTGAATTTTCATAGAGTTGAGGCCCATATCAATATCGATAACCCAAGGTCTGTGAATTTAATTGAAAAAGTAGGATTCCAATTTGAATGTGTCCGTAAGGGATTTATATTTGAAAATGGTCAATGGACAGACCATTACGTTTATTATTTAAATACACATGATGAAATATTAAAAACATAAACCAAGAAAGGAAGGAGTGTCAACATGGAGTTTAGAGAGTTAACAATGGGAGACGAAATGATGTATTGTGATTATATGAGAGAGTGGATTGATCACGATGAAAAAGTTGTACCTGAAATCACTAACATTACAAAGTATAATAACTTTGAAGATTTAGTACATGAATTAGCAGACAATAAATCACATGATGCATCAGTAGACAATACGACGTTATTTTTAATCGATGATGATGAAATTATCGGTGCGGCAAATATTCGCCATAATTTAAATGAACAACTTAAAACAGTTGGTGGCCATGTTGGCTATGGCATCCGAAAGAAACACCGTGGCAAAAGCTTTGGTAATAAATTATTGAAGAAATCTTTAGATTATTTATCAAGAATTGGCGTACAAGAAGCATTAATTACATGTGAGAAGGATAACGAAGCCTCAGCGGCCGTCATTAAACATAATGGTGGAGAAGAAATTGAATCTTCAACATTAGAAGATGGTACAGTGATACGTCGTTTCCAAATTGAAATCGCCTAATAATTACAGAGTATAAAACCTAATTTAAATTATGTAACTATAAGTTCACCGGCAAGAGTCTTATGACTTTTGTCGGTGTTTTTGTTGTTTTAACTGTCGAACATCAGGTCCACGGTTTATTATGATTAAGAATATTTGTGTAAAATAACACTTTTATGTAAAAGATATTTAAAAATTTTATGAAAAAATAGAGGTTGATAAAAATCTAATAAAAAAATAATTATTATTAATAACACAGATTAAACAGAAAAACAAATGTATGTTTATAGTAAAATATATAGATTTTAATAAAGTGATACAGTATAATATAACCCAAATGACTTTTTCGTTAATTTTTTTATTATAAGAGTGAAATGTTCATAAGGGCGAAATAATAAATGAATGGAGGATGCGTTTATGAATATCAATATTTTGGGATTTAATATTTTTGCTAAAGGTGGAACTTCAAGAAGTAATATTAATTTGATTAAATCCTTTTTAAAGCAAGGATATACAGTTAATTACTTTAATAATTTAGACTTTGATCAAGATGCTATTACACGTTTGTTTATTCATGAAGCTATTGATAATGAAAATTTAAAGATATATAAATTTAGAGATATAAAGCTATTATCTAAATGTGATGTATTAATTATAACTAGAGAAGATTTATTCCATTACGCCAAAGACGTCAAAGTGATCAATAAATCAACTAAGGTCATTGGAGAAATACATGGACCAATGGAATATATAGATGATTCAATAGACCTTTGCTTAGAAGCAATAGATGGTGTGAGAGTTAGTACAGAAGGCATTAAACAGAGGTTTATTTGTAAATATAACTATAATTCAGTATTTAACAAATATGTTAATGCAGAACATATTAACATTAATAAAGAACCAATAAATACGAAAAGAAACCTTTTAATAAAAGCACGCTTTGAAGATGGTATCAAAGATATTTCATATGTAATCAAATTGGTGAATTATATTATTAAAAACACTGAAAGAGATGATATTCAACTTTATATTGTTGGTTATGGTCCATCAGAATCCTTATATAAGAACCTCGTAAATTATTACAACTTACAAGACAATATACATATAAATGAGAAAGAACCATTAAATTATATTTATATTTCCTCATCACCTTATGAAACATTAGGATATTCAATTTTAGAAACATTAGCTAGAGGAAATAGAGCGCTTATTTACCCAGGTAATGATGATGTACTTAGAGAAGTTTATGACAAATACGAGGGTATTCAATTTTTAGAAAAAAACCTTTCTAGAGACAGCAAACTATTACTTTCAATGTTAAATAATAAATATTCAAAAGAAAATAGACTGACAGATGTTGAAAATTTAAATATAGAATTTCTTGATAGTGAATACAGCAACCAATATTTAAAACAATTTAAAAAAGCATCTCAAAACAAACGTCCACTTGTTCCAACAAAATATAGAAAAAGAGTACGTCTTCAACCTAAAAATAAAATTGAAAAATTAGATAGTGGTAGAGTTTTATATAAAGATTTAAAAGAAAAGCCTTTTTTAAGTAAGGTGTTAAAAAATAATATTTTTTTCGAAGGGTTAAAAAAATATTATAATAATCGTAAAGAAAGACTTAGTAAGAAAATATTAGATGATATAGAACCAAAAGAGAGTAATGTATTTATTGAATCGTTCCATGGTAATAATTTTAGTGGGGATCCTAAATATATCGCACTCAGTATTCAAAAAAATTATCCACAAAAAAATATTTTTGTTAGTTCAGCTAATTCTTTAGTAGACATTGAAATTAGAAATTACGGTTTTAAACCTATACGTTTTGGAACTGAAGAATACAAAACTAAATTTAGGCAATGTAAGTATGTCTTTATGAATAGTAATTCGTGGGATAAAGTATATAAACATCCGGATCAAGTATTTGTTCAAACTTGGCATGGTTTCCCGTTGAAAAAAATGGTCAATGATTTAGGTGACGAAAAAGAACGTAAAGATCAATTAAAACAATTCAGACCACGTATGAAAAAGTGGGACTATTTATTAACATCTTCAAAAATGAATACGATGTTACTTGAATCGGCATTTAATTTAAAAGAAAATAAAAATCTGCAAATTTTAGACTACGGTGCTCCTCGAAATGAATATTTACTTAATCAAGTAACTAACGATGAACGTAAGAAATTACAAAGAAAATATTTATTTACGACGAACAAAGATAAGAAATATATTTTGTTCTGCCCAACATGGAGAAAAAAAGAAAGAGAGAATTTAACAAGTATTGATTTAGTGAAATTATTAGAATATCTTCCTAAGGAATATGAAATCATTGTTAAATTACATCCAAACGAAGGCATGCTTAGAAGTAAATATAATAGTTTAGACGCTAGAATACATTGTTTTTATAATGAATTTGTAGATATTCAAGAATTATATATTCTTTGTGAAACGATGATTACTGATTATTCATCAACTATCTTTGATTTTGCACATTTAAATAAGCCTATTCTGTTATTACAAGAAGATGTAGAAATGTATCAGAAAGATATTGGCTTCTACTTTAATATTTTTGAATTAGGACACTTCCCAATCGTTTCTTTAGATGAAGAAAAACTCGCGCTGCAACTTAAAGGCATGCATTATATGGATTATTCAAAAATCGTGAACCGACTGATTTCAAAAGATAGTAAAGAAAGTTCGCAACAAATATTAAAGACTGTTTTTAAAGAAACTAATAGTAATGGGATGGATAAATAACATGAGTACAGAAATGATATATAGAATCAATGATCCAATTGACTTTAATAATGATAAAAGAATATTGATAGATACTGAAAGTAACTTAAATTATTTAGAAATGGTAAGAAAAAATCCTGAGCTTCATGAACAATACAAGACATTGTTAAAAAATGATTATATACTTTATTTTCATCAAGGGACTATTTCTAAATTCTATAAAAGAAAACATGTCAAAGAGTTATTTCAGAGAAAAGATTTGAAACAATTTCGTGATCTCTTCTATACTTTGGATGAACCAGAAGGTAGAAAAGTAAATGAAAATGTCCCTAAGAAATTGTTAGTTATTTTTACTTGTATGCCTAATCTACAAGAGTATGATAGTGCATTAATGCCTAAGCGTATGTTTCCTAAATTCTTTGATGGTATTGAAAGAAGTTTAGTGAAAAATGTTTATACGATGCGTATTATGGACTTGAATGTGTCTCACGGCTCTCATTATATTAGTACAACAAATTATCCAGAATACGAAGAAGATATTCAAGATGCGATTAGATATGCAGCGAGCAATTTAGGTATTGAAGATGAAAACGTGGTGCTATACGGTGGATCAAAAGGTGGAACCGGCGCGCTATATCATGGTGCAGCCTTAGACTTTAAGACAGTAGCGGTAGATCCAATCGTCAATATAGGTGGCAATTTAGCTCAAAATGATAGACGCTTTATGAAAGGATTAAGAAAGGAAGATTTAGTTCCTTCAATTGAGCAACATTTGAAGCAATCAAACGATGCAAAAAAATATGTGATTTGTTGCGATAATGTTAAATATTATTTTGATGAAACAAACCGTATTGATAATCAGTTAATTAATAAAATTAACTTAGATGACGATATGATTGTGAATCACCCAGACGTTTCACGCAACAGTGTACCAGAACAACTTATGCTATTAAATGGCCTATTATTAGGTAAATAAAAATTAATAAATTATATGAGAAATTGTAGAATTATTACAGTTTCTCTTTTTTATTAGCGTAATAATCTCTACTTAAATGTAAGCGCAAACACAAATAAAAGACTTCGCAAGTATTTTCACGTATAATTGTTTTAGTACTAGGTGTTAAAAATAAACTTAGAAATGAGGTTAATATATGTCGAAAGTTATTAAAGAAATACATAAAGCTTTTGAAAGTTTAGAGGATGGTATGACTGTTTTAGCAGGAGGATTTGGATTGTGTGGTATTCCAGAACATAGCATTGAAGCAATTCGCAACAAAAATACCAAGGGATTAACGGTAGTTAGTAATAATTGCGGTGTCGATGATTTTGGTTTAGGTCGTTTATTAGAGCATAAACAAATTGATAAAATGATTAGCTCTTACGTGGGGGAAAATAAAATTTTTGAACAGCAACTTATTAGTGGAGAACTAGATGTTGAATTAACGCCTCAAGGAACATTAGCAGAAAAATTACGTGCTGGTGGAGCAGGGATTCCTGCATTTTATACTAAAACTGGTGTTGGTACACGTATTGCTGAAGGTAAAGAAACACGTGAATTTGATGGAGCAACATATTTAATGGAACGTGCAATTAAAGGTGATTTTGGTATTGTAAAAGCACAAAAAGCAGATACCTTCGGAAATCTTGTCTTTGAAAAGACAGCTCGCAACTTTAACCCTCTATGTGCGATGGCAGCTGCAAAAACTGTAGTTGAAGTAGAAGAGTTAGTTGAAGTAGGTGAAATTGATCCAGATGAGGTACACCTGTCTGGTGTCTATGTTGATTACATTTATTTAGGGTCTCATTTTGAAAAAAGAATTGAGAAACGTACGTTTAAGGAGGCTAACCATGGATAAGCAATTACAACGTAAAAAAATTATTCAGCGTGCAGCACAAGAAATTAAAAGTGATATGGTCATTAACTTAGGTATTGGAATGCCTACCTTAGTAGCAAACGAAATTAATGATCACGTAGAGAATGTTTATTTTCAATCAGAAAATGGATTGCTCGGTATTGGTCCGTATCCTACAGAGGCAGAAATTGACCCGGATTTAATTAACGCAGGTAAAGAGACTGTAACTGCTGCAAAAGGCGCATCTTATTTTGATAATGCAGAATCGTTTGCTATGATTCGCGGAGGTCATATTGACTTAGCCATTCTCGGTGGTATGGAAGTTTCAGAATCAGGAGACCTAGCGAATTATATGATTCCTGGAAAGCTAGTAAAAGGAATGGGTGGCGCAATGGATTTAGTCGTTGGTGCACAAAAGGTCGTGGTCATTATGGATCATATGAATAAACATGGAGAATCTAAGATTAAGTCTCAATGTGAACTACCACTGACGGGCGCAGGTGTGGTGAATACATTAATTACTGATTTAGCTGTATTTAAATTTGAGAATGGTATTATGAAACTTGTTGAATTGCAACCTGATACAACATTAGAGCAAGTAGAAGCTAGTACAGAGGCACATTTTGAAAATGAATTAAAGTAGGTGGCACAATTGGTAAAAGATAAAGTGACGATTATTACAGGTGCAGCTAGTGGTATAGGATTAGGCGTTGCCAAAGTATTTTTGGAAAATGAAGCCAAAGTAGTATTAGCTGATTTAAATCAAGATAAGCTCAATGAAGAAACAGACAAATTGAAAGCACAAGGCTATGACTGTATTGCTATACAAGTAGATGTTACAGACGAAACAGCTGTGAAATCAATGATTGAGCAAACTGTCTCTTATTATGGACGATTAGATATTTTGTTCAATAATGCTGGTTTACAACATGTTGAAAGTATTGAGTCTTTTCCTACAGATAAATTTAGGCAGATGATAGATATCATGTTAACAGGGAGCTTTATTGGAACTAAACATGCATTGCCTATTATGAAGCGACAAAAATTTGGTCGTATTTTAAATATGGCTTCTATTAATGGTGTGATAGGTTTTGCAGGGAAAGCCGCGTATAATAGTGCGAAACATGGGATTATCGGTTTAACAAAAGTATCGGCATTAGAAACAGCAACAGCAGGTATAACAGTCAATGCAATTTGTCCTGGCTATATTGATACACCCTTAGTACGTAATCAAATGGCAGATTTAGCAAAAGACAGAGGCGTAGAAGTAGAACAAGTGTTAGAAGAGGTATTATACCCATTAATCCCACAAAAACGTTTGTTAGATATTAAAGATATTGCAGATTATGCTTTATTCTTATGTAGTGATAGTGGTAAAAGTGTAACAGGACAAGCGATTCTTATAGATGGAGGCTATACAGTACAATAATTTAACGTTAGAGCAATTTATTTTTAAATCCATGATAATTTCTAATTAAAATATGTTACGTTAAAGTTAACAGCGTAAAGTTTAATTGGAGGTAAGCGTTCGATGAAAAATTCAGAGGCAAATGATACAAGTTGGTTTACAATTATTTTTCCTATGGCTTGCGCTATTATGTCTGATTACATGGATAACCGTTTGTATAGAAATATAATCATTGCATTACTAATTTTAGTGTTTATTTATTCAACTATTAAAAATTTGAAAATTACATTGTATGGTATAAAAACACAAGATAAAAATGTTCGTACTTGGATTGGCATAAGAACAGATTATTGGATTATTTTTATAAAAAATATGATTGCATTTTGTCTCATGCTTGGATTAGGCATGACTTTTTTACTTATTAAAGGTAAACAATTGTGGATAATGGTGCTTATTATTGCAGTAACATACACATTGTTATTATTTTTCGAGCATTTCATTGAATCTAAAACTGACATATATGAAGAAAATTATACAGATTAGAGGTGGCTTATGCGTTATATAGATGCACAGGAACAGGAAGAATTGTTAGATATGAAAGAGATTATTGACGCAGTAGCAGAATCATTAAAAGCATATTCTGAAGGTAAGACAAATACCCCACTGCGTTATTCATTACCTTTTAATGAAGAAAATCGCTATCTCGTTATGCCAGCACTTTCAGATGAGTTAAAGATTGTGGGTCTTAAGACTGTAACAGTAGCTCCTAATAACACAAAAATTGGCAAGAACACCATTGTTGGCTCTGTGATTCTATCGGATTATGAAACAGGTGAGACGTTAGCTGTTTTAGAAGGCTCGTATTTAACTAAGATTAGGACAGGTGCCATTTCTGGTGTGGCTACGCAGTATCTTGCGCGAGAAAATGCGAAAACACTTTGTGTAATCGGTACGGGTGACCAAGCACAAGGGCTTATTGAAGCGGTGTTAGCTGTAAGAGATATTGAGCGCATACAATTTTATAATCGTACTTATGATAAAGCAGTAAACTTTTCTAAAAGGGTTCAACAAGACCATGAACATTTAAAGTTAGTTGTTTGTGATGATGTTGAAACAGCTATAGCAGGTTCAGATATTATCGTAACAGCGACTAATTCAAAAACCCCTGTGTTCAAACAACGCTTAGCACATGGGGTGCACGTAAATGCGGTTGGCTCATTTAAACCAGACATGCAAGAATTGCCATCTGAAGCGGTTGGAGATGCAGACAAAGTCGTTGTTGAAGCAGTAGAAGCTGCAATGGAAGAGACGGGAGACTTAATTAATCCAGTATCGGAAGGTATGTTTGCACAAGATTATTTATATGGTGAACTTGGACATATCATTGCTTCAAAGTTAGAAGGGCGCGTGTCTGAAGATGAAATCACGATATTTAAATCTGTAGGTGTTGCCATTGTAGATATTGTGGTCGCAAATTACTTTTATCAAAAAGCGATAAAATCATAATTAAAGTTTAAAAAGTGAGTTAAGGCACATTGTTGTCTTAGCTCATTTTTAATATATTTAGTAGTTCACTTAATTACAATGTATCGTAAGCATCTGGGACATAAAGTTCTTGGACAAGCTGAAGCTGTTCAGCATTAGAAAGCGAGCCAACAATGTGAAGTATTGAAAAAATAAGCACTTTTATCTAACTAGAACATATAAAGAATTCAAAAATGATTGGTAAAGTGTAAAAAAATAATATCTTAAGCTTTAAAGAAACATAGTATATTATAGTTAATATTTTATATTTTATATTTTATATCTATGAAGGAGATTAAAGTGAAGCGGTTATTATTTGTATTATTTCTTTTAATTTTAGTGATATTGCAACCTAATTATGTATTTGCTGAGTCGTCTATTGATGTAACAAGGGCACATGGTAATAGCATAAGTGATTTTTATCAACCTAAAGGTAGCATTATAGCAGACAGTCAAACAGGTAGAATATTATGGGAAGAGCATATTGATAAAACATGGAGACCTGCAAGTATGTCTAAACTAATGACGTTATCAATTGTGTTAGAAAGAATTCAAGATGGCTCTCTCTCCATGGATAAAGCGGTGACTGTAACTGCCGATGATGAGCGTTTTAGTCATCACCCGTTACTAAGCAATAATATCATGCATGAGGGAGCACAATATACTATAAAAGAGCTGATTAATTTACTGATTGTACCTAGTTCGAATGTTGCAACACGCATGCTCATGCAACAGGTGGAACCTGACACAAGTAAATTTGTAACAATGATGAATCAAAAAGCTAGAATGCTCAAGATGGAGCACACACATTTTACCAATCCATTTGGTGCTGAAAATCGTAGTGTCGGAAATGAATATTTACCACCAGGCAGTAACTTAGATGAAGATAATTCATCGACGCCACGAGATTTTGCCAAATTGGCTTTTTATTTAAAAAATACATATCCATATTTAACGTCTTTTACAAAACATATTACATACATCAGCAAACCAAATACACCCTATGAAGAACATTTCCATACGTATCATCATTCATTGGAAGGCGATGTTCATGAATATAAAGGGACAAACGGATTGAAGACTGGATCTAGTGATAAAGCAGCATATAATTATACTGCTACAATAGATAGAGGAAACTTTGGACTCGTACAAGTTGTTATGGGAGTAGGGCATTGGGACGTTGATGATTCAGAGTACAAACGACACGTTATCGGCAATGCGTTATTGGATAAAGTATATAATCAATTTGAATATAAAGAAGTTATGCCTAAAGGAAAGCAGTTTATCAATGGTAAATGGTATAACGTCGAAACACCTTTACGTGACGTAGTAGAAAAAGGACAACAAATTAAATTTGAAGTTAAAAACAACCAATTATTAGTTGCGGATACTAAGCGACAATATCTTACAAGTGATATGAAACAACCAAGTGTTACAGTGACACCACTTAAGCAAAATTATATCTATAGGGTAAGTCGATATGGATGGTATTTATTAATTGCAATGTGTTTAATCGTTATTTTATGTATAATTTCTAGAAATAGAAAAAACTCAGATGAAATGAAATAGCTATGTAAGTAATAAAATGATCCATCAAAATTTAAGAAACTCCTAGAGTTAAACTTTAGGAGTTTTTTAATGTTTAATTATTTAATTGGGTCCATGCCTTGCTTCCATGAAGGATAAATTAGTTTCCCACCTTGGTCGTGAATTTAGTGTTATTAGCACCACGTTCATGCGATTCTGCAGGTTGAATATTGATTTCAGGGGTCACATTTAATAAGTCTGCATACCCTTGTGCCCATACATCACCTTTAACTGGTTCATCATCCACGATATTAATAAATACCTGACTCAAAGTTTAATGTTTGAATTGCCACTTCTACTGCATCATCAATATGAATAAATGAATGTATACCATCAGTCATTGTGACAGTTCCTTCATTAAATAAGTGATAAATCATACCGACCTTACCATACCGTGTACCTGGACCGTATAGTAATCCGTAGCGAAGTACAACATCATTTTCAAAACGTGAAGTTTCGCGTTCTAAACCTTCAACACCGTCAACTGTGATTTTACGATTGCCTGTGGCATTGTAATCAAGAGGCGTATTCTCTGTAGCTAACGTATTACCACCTTCATAAGTAAAAGCAATACTTTGAGATTGCATGTGTTTTACACCATTTTTCAAAGCGGCCTCGACAAGATTTTGAGTTCCTTCAATTCTAATCCTTGTATTGGCTGCCATATCTACATTTTTAAATCTGTAATCTCATTTAATAATATCTGGTTGATAATCGGCTATTGCAGATTCTACTGTATCATATTTTAAAATATCTCTAATATATGCTTCAATACCATTATCAACGAGTTTTGCCTTTTCTTGTTGTGATGTCGTAAATCTAGCAACTTGATATCCTTCTTCTAATAGTCTCTGTGTTAATTTAGTACCTATTAATCCTGTCGCTCCAGTAACAAATATGCTTGTCATAGTTATGTGAATATTAATAATTAAATTCACTTTTCTACGATACGTAAACACTTTTAGCTGAAAATGTATTGTACTAAGAGAGAATTAACAGCTTTATAACAGTGCGGAATTTTAAAGCAATTCATTTTCTTAACTACATGAATATAGTATGATGCTTATAACAAATACGTAATCAAGTTAGGAAGTTTTAATATGAAATCAATATTGCTAATAGGACAGTCAAATATGGCAGGGCGAGGTTACTTGGAAGATGTTTCGCCTATTTTAGATGAGCGTATTATGGTTCTTAAAAATGGTAGGTGGCAAATGATGGATGAACCGATTCATAGTGATCGTTCTGTAGCTGGTGTTGGACCAGCTGCCTCATTTGCTAAGTTGTGGTTAGATGACCATCCTAATGAAACGATAGGCTTGATACCTTGTGCAGATGGTGGAACCTCTATAGATGATTGGAATCCAGAACATGTACTTGCTAGGCATGCTATTACTGAAGCACAATTTGCACAAGAAACCAGTGAAATAGTAGGCATATTATGGCATCAAGGTGAGAGTGATAGTTTAAATCAACATTACCAAACATATGCTTCAAAATTAAATGAACTTATTGATCATTTTAGAACAACGTTAAATGTGCCGGAAGTACCATTTGTGTTAGGTTTACTTCCAGATTTCTTAGGAAAGTCAGCATTTGGTCAAAGTGCTATAGAATATAAAGCAATTAATAAGGCGTTACAGCAAACGGCTGAAGAAAAAGACAATTGCTATTATGTTACAGCCGAAGGGTTAACTTCTAATTCAGACGCTATTCATATCAATGCAGTTTCTCAACGTCTCTTTGGTATGCGTTACTATCAAGCATTTTCAAAATATGAACACGTTATTCATCCATTACCAGCAGAAACACAAGCTGACACACTATTATATAAACAAGAACATACAAAAAATGAACAAATGTATATACTTGTTGCTCAGTTCTCCAAAAATGAAATTACTTATGAGAAGTTTATAGAAGGTATGGGAGAGTTACAGTAAAATCGAATTGCCCAGGAAATAACTTCTGTATTTCTATAATTTTATGAGACTGTAACAGCGTATAGGTAAAATTCTCTTATATTATGAGACGAGTTGTGAACTAATTTGAACTAAAATCACATAACAGAACCCCTTTAAGGCACACTTTTGCTAGTGTAGCGTTGAAGGGGTTTTTATTTTTATAGCTTTAGTCTAAGCGACCTTTAGTTATTTTTGTAAGACGCTCATTAACATCGAATATTTTGGCATTTACATAAGGTATGCCCATAGATTTGATACGTTGGCTATGCATATCTAAATACTGCCTTGCATTAGTTTTATTATCGAATGCATAAATACCTCCTGCTTCTTGTTCGGACTCATTTTCAGTCCAAATCTTCCATAAAAATCCTGGTTCCTGGTTGATGGATTCTGCTAAATCTTTAAATTGTTCAGCCATTTCATTACCAAATGGTCCATCTAAAGGAAAATCTACTTGTAAAATTGTTACCATTAAAAACATCCTTTCGAAATTAAGTAATTATAAGTACATCATAACTATAATTAGTAATGAAATGTACCAACAAAGGCTTAAGTATGTCGTATATTTCTTTAAAAATAGAACGTTTATAGTTAAAACAGTATAATTTTCGTTATTTTTTTAAAATAAAATCATTTTGATTTAAATTTACTTTTAAAGGGAAAATGGTTAAAACTATGTTAATAAGGAGGATAAATATGGATTATACATTGTTAGGTAATTCAGGGTTATCGGTGTCGAAATATGCTCTTGGTAGTATTCCGTTCGCAGGCACAAATGGTTTTGAAAATGCAGGTGGTATGTCTCAAGAGTTGACTGACTATGTGATAGATTATGCATTAAATCAAGGTATCAATCAATTCGATACGGCTAATTTATACGCTAAAGGTGATGCGGAAATTGCATTGGGTAAAGCGATTAGAGATAAACGTGAACAGATGGTTATCAGCAGTAAGACAGGCTTTCAATTAACAGATAATCCCAATGATGGTGGAGCAGGGAGAGTGAACATAGAGCGATCAATTGATGCTTCTTTAAAACGTTTGAATACAGATTATATTGACTTATATTATACTCATTTATGGGATGGCCAGACGCCTGTAGAAGAGACGATACAAGTGATGAATGATTTGATTAAAAAAGGTAAGATTCGTTATTGGGGCGTGTCTAATTATAGTGGTTGGGCATTAGCCAAGACACATACTTTAGCAGTAGCAAATCATATGGCACCTCCAATCGCTCAACAGATTTATTATACGCCTGAATCAAGAGAAGCAGAATATGAGTTATTACCTGCTGCCAAAGAATTAGGTATAGGTAATAGCATTTGGTCACCTTTAGGAGAAGGATTATTAACAGGTAAGATTAATAGACAACAGTCTGGTGAATCCGGCACAAGACAAGGTGATGGTTGGGCAGAACCATATATCAAAGATAAAACGTTATTTTATAACCTCATAGATACCTTACAAGAAATTGCTGACCAACATCGTGTTTCAGTAGCTCAAGTCACACTTGCGTGGCTTAGAGAGCGCCCCAATGTCGATTCTCTAGTTTTAGCTGCTAGAACGAAAGAACAGCTACAAGATAATATTGCTTCATATAATTTAAAATTAACTAACCAAGAAACAGCTGCAATTACTGATTTAACTAACCCAGAGCCTATATATCCACTATGGCATCGTGCTATGAATTCTTATGATAAAGCATCAGAATCAGAAAAAGTTTATTTGGATGGTTATAATCAATTAATGTCTAATAAAGATACGCTATTGTAAGGATAGTGTTGTTAAAAATAATCAAAGTCAAAAAAGGAGTTATTCCAAGTTTGAGGAATAGCTCCTTTTTTGTCTTAAAAAATACCTATAATTGCATTTAATAGCAATACCATGATTAAACCACAAATACCGACAATCGACTGTACGATAGTAATAGTTTTAAATGTTTCACCCATGGACATACCAAAAGATTCTTTGACTAACCAGAACCCACCATGGTTCACATAATTGAAGAATAAGGAACCTGATCCAATTGAAATAGTTAATAATTCTTTATTTATACTAGCGTCTGCTTGAACAAGTGGTAAGATCAAGTTAGTTGCACCAACAATACCAACTGTTGCAGAACCTGTTGAAATGGATAATAGTGCAGCAACCACCCAACCCATGAGTAATGGAGATAATGAAAAGCTGTGTGCTAGGTGAACAATAGCAGTGCCTACCCCTGAATCTTCGAGGACTTGACCAAATGCGCCACCACCAGCAATGATGAGTATGATTCCTGCAATAGGTTTTAAGCTGCTACCTAAAGCATCTCGGATTTTTTGCGTATCTTGTTTGTTAAAATAACCAAGTACAATTATGGCATAGAGTACACCAATAAACATGGCTATGATCGGACTTCCTAAAAATTCAAAAATTTTATATTGTAATGTTTTTTCTCCAAAGAAGACCCCTGCAATTGCATGTAGTAACATCATGATGACAGGTACTAAAATAGTTGAAAAAGCTAAAATAGTTGGTACTGACTCCGCTTGTTCATCTTTATTATCATCTTCTGAAGTATATTGGTTTAACAAATCTTGATTTGGCTTTACAGATAACCTAGGTGTAATAAATTTTCCGTATAAAGGGCCGGCGATGATAATAGTTGGAATGGCACAGATAATACCAAATATCATCGTTAAACCTATGTTAGCATTAAACTGATTTACAGAAATAAGAGGACCTGGATGCGGTGGTACCATACCATGCATGGTTGCTAATGCTGCAATAACAGGTACGCCAATTGCAACATACGCAGACCCTTTAATTTTATTTTCGTCTTCCAATTTTTTAGCAATTGTAAAAATCAGTGGCAAAAGCATTATTAATCCGACTTCGAAAAACATTGGAATACCAATGATAAACGCAGCCAATGCCATCATCCAAGGTAATTTTTTATAAGTTGCATTGTGGAGTATAGATGAAGCTATTTTGTCACTTGCACCAGAGTCGGATAGTATCTTGCCGAGCATTGCTCCTAGAGCAATAGTTACCCCAGTTTCTCCAAGTGTGGAACCCGCACCTGCTTCTATCGATTCGACAATTTTATCGATACCTAACCCCGAAGTGAATCCAACAAATATGGCTGTAAGCAGCAACGCTAGTAGTGGATGGAATTTTAATTTAGAAGTGATTAAAAAAATCAGTAACATAATACTGATTACAGTTATAATCAATAGCTGATAATCTTGAGTTGTCAATGGATGTTTCCCCCTTTGAATATGACAAAATTAATTAACACCTCTGTTATATACATCAGACATTAAATGTTTTGGAATAAAATTAATTTCGATCATGAGAAACATTTTAAAACAAATCAAAAATAATTACAATAAACCGTTTTCATTATACTGGTAGAAATAGAAAATTAATTTATTAAATGTTTAATATTATCTTGCAATTAAAAATATTAGGTGTATGATGAAAGTGAATAATTACACTTTTGCAGATAGGTGCTATAAAAATGGAGGAGTGATTACATTCGTTATTTAGTCAGGTGATGAACAATAGTAGGATTAACGTGAGTTCTTTTTCTAGGCAATCTCTTGTGTATATAACGAGTAGCGACCAAAAAGCAAAAGCAGAAGCAAAAGAACAAGCAAAAGAACAAGCAAGTCAAACATGGGGAGTGATGAGGGTAGTGTTAATTTAAAATCTGAAATACCATGTTGATACAAAAATGATGGATACACAACACATGATGTATCATTCCAGTAGATGACGATTTTGTATAGTCACTAAAATACGATGATGTCACAATCGATAGTTATAACAATTATCTTTAATGAACAAGATGAAGTTGTGTCAGTAAAATTTAATACAAAGCCTGATACAATTTCTAAATCTAAATTTAAAATGCACATCATAGTAATAACCTTTAGCTGAGGGAGAATCACCAGGTAATGTAGATAGTTTTGCTAGATTTGAGATAAATGAAAGTTGTTATAATATGTAGTTTGATAAACAAGGTTATCTTATCTATATCAAATAGAAATTCATTAGTTATGAAAGGTTGTTGTTTGGCAAAAAAGGACATAAATTTAAAGGAGTGATTTATTATGCGTAAAATAGGGAAGATACTTTCAGCAACTGTCGTAGTTTCAACACTTGTCGTAGGTTCTTCAGCAGCATATATTACAACCAATAGTCCAAGTGCACAAGCAGCTGAGCAAGAGCAAAAATGGGGACATGGTGAAGGTGGTTCTAGCGGTGCAAATACTGAAAGTAAAGCAGAACTAAAAGCTGAAACGCCATGGTATAACTACGAAGGTTACACAACATACGACCCGTCATTCACTCAAGATTATAACTTTGTACGAGCTTTAAAATATGACAATGTTTCAATTAACGGTTATAAAGTAGATACAGATGCTAAGAAAGAGTTCGACCATGTTAAAAAAGTTTATGATACTTCTGTATCCTTTAATAGCGATAATGAAGTAGTTCAAATAACATTCTTCACAAAACCAGACTCAGTTTCTAAAGAAACTTTCAAAGATGCACACAACTCTAATGAAATTATTGAAGAAGGAAAATTAGGTAATAAAGATGGCACATTTGTAAAATATGAAACAAATGATGGTTTCTATACAGCTTTCTTTGACAAAAACGACAATTTAATGGAAATTACAATTGGTCAATAGAATAATTTAAAATCTTGAGTAGAGAGGCTGGGGCAAATTTAATTGTCTCAGCCTTAATCATTAACCCCGCTTCTCTACACAACTACTTTTAATTTATTAAGTTAGTAGTTCTTATGCAAAGGCGAAAGCATTTGTAATCAGTATGTTGAGTAAGTGTTATTTATGCATGAAATTTATTGCAGATAAAGTTTTTACACCGTCCAATTCTAATCATTTTGGTGTTGTGTGACGACGAAGATTTTTAAATGAAATTAGATTTCTTCATAGCGGATTTTGGTATGTTTGTAATATTGATTTTAATTAATTAACTTTACAGTTATAATTATAAAAAAGTTTAATAATAATATTTTAAACAATTAGGAGGATGATGTTTCTTATGAAAAAAATAATTCTAGTTACTTTGGTAAGTATGTTTACATTGATATTAGCATATTTAACGCATTATGATAGCGCATCTGCGAGTGAGCTTAAACATATCGAACAAGAGAATGATGTCACTATAGGTGTTTACGGTATGAATACGGATAATGGTAAAGTGTATAAACATAATGCAGATGAAAGATTTGCATTTGCTTCTACATATAAAGCGATTGCTAGTGGGATTTTACTTAACAATATGCCTAACGGTAAGCTTAATAAAAAGATAAAAATAAATGAACAAGATATTGTTGCGTATTCTCCAGTTACCGAAAAATACATAGGTAAAACAATGTCATTGAAAAGTTTAGTGCAGGCATCTATGCTCCAAAGTGATAACACTGCAAATAATAAGATTATAAATGAAATCGGTGGCATTGAAGGGTTTAATAATGAACTAAAAAGTCTAGGAGATTACATTTCAAAACCTCAAAGGTTAGAACCAGATTTAAATGATTACGATCCAACTAAAATTGCTGATACTACGACGCCAAGAGCAGCAGCAACAACCTTGCATAAATTGTTAGCTAGCAAACAAATGGATAAAGACAATCAAGCATTATTAAAACAAGTTATGATTGAAAATGAAACTGGTGATAGTCTGATCAAAGCTGGTGTGCCTAAAGAGTATACTGTTGGAGATAAGAGTGGCCAAGCTTTAACTTATGGAACACGTAATGATTTAGCATTCATATATACTGACAAACATAGAAAGCCAATTATTTTAGCAGTTTATACGAAACAAGACCAAAAAAACGCGAAACCTGATGACAAAATCATCGCAGCAGCAGCGAAAGAAGCAATTAAAAAATTGAAGTGATAAATTTGTCATATCGAGGAACCAAATCAGTTGTTGATAATAATTAAACAGAGGGCCATAGAGGAGTTTAAAATGGAAATAAAGCAAATGAAGTATTTTGTGGAAGTTGTAAAAAATGGTGGTATGACACAGGCATCGGAACATCTTTATATCGCGCAATCTACAATTAGTAAGAATATCAAAAGTATTGAAGATGAATTTAATATTACTTTGTTCGATAGACGAAAAAAGCATATTATACTGACAGATATTGGTCAAATATTTTATGATAAGTGCGTTGAAGCTTTGGCTGTACTGGATGATTTGTCGCTAGAAATGGGGGACGTGACAAACTTAGAACGAGGGCATATTCGTGTTGGTATTTCTGCTATAATGAATGTCCGTTTATTTACAGAAAGCTTAAATGAATTTCATAATAAATACCCAAATGTAACGTATGAAGTGATAGAAGGTGGAGGAAAAGCGGTTGAGTCTTATTTGAACAGCGATGAAATTGACGTTGGTATTACTACGTTGCCTGTTGACGATGACATTTACCATGCAGTACCTTTATATAATGAAAAGTTATTACTAGTGGTCGATAAAAATGCTGAGTTAGCGAAACAATCATCTGTGTATCTAGGGGATTTGAAGAGTGAAAAATTTATCATGTTCCATGATGATTATTACTTAAAAGACCAAATTATCGAAAGTTGTAGGAAAGTTGGATTTCATCCGAAAACAGTAGCAAAAATGTCTCAAATTACTTTTATTGAAAATATGATTCGAGATGGCATTGGTGTGAGTATTTTGCCTGAGAGTATTGTACGCATTTTGAATGATGACGTTGTTGGTATTGAAATTACGGGAGCTGATGCTGCATGGAATTTAGGTTTAATTTGGAAAAAAGATAGTTATATGAACCATGTGACACATGAATGGATTCAATTTTTAACAGATTACAAATAATTACACAATTGTACCAGCTCATTTTTATATTTAGTTAGCACCAAGTATTCCGAAAGGGAATGTTAAATATTCCAACTATGTATTTTAATCATGTTAATTACCATACTATAATAGAGTTGTAGAGGGTTATGAGTACTCGCTAATAAATCATTTATAATGATTTGTAGATAAGTATTTCATAATGTATTTATTTTATCGTACACCTAAGATACAACAGCAGTTTAATAGAAAGCGCTTTATTAAATAGGATTCATTACTTATTATGTAAATAAAAAGCGCCTGAAATTATGTATAGCCTTGGTAATACGTTATTGCTACACAGAGTCGATGTAGCATAACCAAACTTGGTTGTTATTTGTAAGCCTTAAACAGATGAATGATGTATTACCTGTGAGAATATAAACATAATAATTCGAAATGATAAATAAAACCAATGATAAATTAACTTTCTCCCAGTCATGAAGTTAAAAACACCCCATCCAACGCTATTGGTAAAGCATCATTTCGACACAGGACGCCCCACCATAGACGAAATAATGAACCTATCTATACCTTTTATTAACTGTATTTAACAAAACATATTGTTATACTGGCTGTTGTAAATCGATAAGATGACATACGCATCTATGAAGTCACTTATTAGATTTTAAAAACAATCACCAGACGAACCTATAATACATTGAACGAAATGAATATTTCGTTTGAAGTCATAAAAATGCATTAACCCTCTAGATAAATATCTCTCAAACAATTTCGCCCAAGTCTACACTGTCCATGTAGTCTTGGGCGCTTTGTTTATAGTATATATCAAAATATTAATTAGTCTTCATCACTTGTCGTAGGATGTAAATGATACGCAGATTCTGTAGGTTCACCTTTGATGACTTGATCTAGAGTTGTGACAATTTGCTGTGCAATATCGGCAGTCGGTACACCTATAGCTTGCACTGGATAATCCAATTTTTTTATTTGTGGGATATTGTCATAAGAATAAATTATAGGTTGTTGATTTGAATCCATAGCATTAATCGTACCTACCGTAATATCATAGCTCCCGCAAATGACGCCCGGAGAGAGGGCTTCGTTATTTAAAAATTGTTTGACCGCAGCTTCAGCATCTATTGCGTTCAATCCGTTAGAATCGATAATTCGATAGTTAACATTGTTGTTTTCACAGTAATTTATGATGGCTTCTTTTTTAGCAATTTGTCGAGCATCTGTTGTATTGATGTCACCAATATAGTCTATTGTATCGACACCTTTAGCAATCAATCCTTTTATTGCTAGGACCATAGCTTCAGCGTGATTGACGTTAATGATAGGATAAGGAATTGTACGGTCAACACCATAAGCAACCACAGGTACGTTGTTATATATTTCTGGAGGTAGGTTAGAGTCGTCGCCTTCATCGAAGATTACAATACCATCACAGCCAAATTCAACAAATTTTTTTGAAGCAGCAGCGACATCATCGATTGACACAAACATGACATAACCTAATGATTTAATAGCCAAATTAATTTCTGTAATGAGATGTGTTACAGCAACACGATCTACAGATGGCCATATTAATCCTATTGTGCCACTTTTTTTAGAAACAAGTGCTCTTGCAGAATGATTTGGAATATAATTCATCTCAACAGCCTTTTGTTGAATCATTTGTTTTGTTTTTGGTTTAACCAATTGGGAATTTTTTAATGCTTTACTGACTGTGGAATAGCTGACACCACAGGCTTCGGCAACATCTTTTAAAGTCACAGCCATAAAACTTCTCCTTAAAATAGATTGATTTAAGATAGAATTAATTATACCATAGAGACAAGCGTTACAATATTTTTTTGGATATAAATAACAACGTTGTTATTTTGTAGCCAAATTATTTATAAAAAGGGGATGACAAGATGAATTCCATAGAAACAATGAAGGCAATTCAACAGGAACAACATATTGCGGTGATGCGTACTGATGATGCTGAATCATTTTTAGATATTGCTCATACAATCATAGATAAGGGGCTTAATGTTATTGAAGTAACATTAACAACACCGAATGGCATTGATATTATTGGTGAGTTATCAAAGAGAGAAGATGCGCTTATTGGTGCTGGTACAGTATTAGATAGCATTTCTGCACGTAATGCTATCTTAAATGGTGCTAAATTTATAGTAAGTCCATCTTTTGATAAAGAGACAGCGAAAATGGCTAATCTATATGATGTACCTTATATTCCTGGATGTATGACTGTTAAAGAAATGGTTGAATCTTTACGATACGGTTGTAAAGTATTGAAACTATTTCCTGCGACACAGTTTTCACCAAAATCTATAAAAGATTTTAAAGGACCACTACCTCAAATTGAAATTGTTCCTACAGGAGGAGTTGGTAAAGATAATCATCAAGAATGGTTAAACGCAGGCAGCTTTGCAGTCGGTATCGGAAGTGAAATTACAAAAATTTATCAACAACAAGGTAAAGCAGGTTTAAAGGATTATGTAGCTGAATTAAAAAGCGAGGGATAATTTATGACGGTATTTGGATTTGGTGAAGTGTTACTACGCTATACTCCGCCTAATTATGAACAGCTTAAAGATACACACACATTTGACGTAAATGTCGGTGGCGCAGAATTGAATGCGCTCATCACATTAGCAGAATTTGGTCACAAAACAGAGATGTTAACGGTGTTACCACAACATGCACTGAGTCACATAGCATTACAAAAGATGTATCAAACTCGTGTAGGTACTGAATTCGTGAAACAACAACAAGGTAGAATAGGGACTTATTACATGGAAGAAAGTTTTGGTTATAGAAGCGGTAAAGTTATATATGATCGTGAGCATTCTACATTTGCACAACATGGAAACACAGTTGTCGACGGCTTAGTTACACAAAGTGGTGATTTCTTTATCTTCACAGGTATTACATTAGCGGTTAATAAGACTATTCGGGAGCAAATTGTATCAGTACTTACAGAATTAAAAGCACGAGGTACTAAAATTGTGTTTGATATTAATTTCCGTAGCAATTTATGGACAAAAGCAGAAGCATTACCGGTAATTCAATCTGTATTACCACTTGTAGATGTATTGTTCTTTGGTAAGAAAGACGCTACTCATTTGTTAGAGACGAACGACGAATATGATGATATTGAAACTTGTGCCAAGACAATACAGAAGCGATTTGATATAGATTTAATGGCTTCCAGTAATCGAGATATTGAACAAAGTACATTGCAAGGGATTGCATTAGCTGGTGAAAAATTCATAAGTGGTAAAGCATATGCATATACCGTACTTAACCGTATTGGAGCTGGTGATGCATTTATGGCTGGGTTTTTACATGGTCTAGCAAAGGAATGGCAATTAGATGCTGTAACTGATTTTGCTACAAAATGCTCAGTGATACAACATACGACAAATGAAGATGCATTAAATATAGAAGAAAGTGCAGTTCATAATCTGTCGTCGCACTTTGGTGAACTGAAACGTTAAGGTCTAAATTAAAAGGAGCGAAAAACATGAAAAAATTTTTAGCTCTGTTTGTAAGCGTATTCTTTTTAGCTGGCATGTTAGTTATTGTGCTATCAGATTCTAAAGTTAGCGCAGAAAGTAAGAAAAAAGAAATTATGTTAGCGCATAATCAGCCAACCGAACATCCAGTACACAAATCACTTGAGATCTTTAAAGATAGATTAGAAAAAGAATCCCATGGACAGATAAAAGTTAATATATATCCAAATGGACAATTAGGTAGTGAACGTGAAGCTATAGAAATGACACAAACAAACGCAATACAGATGACTAAGGTTTCAGCAGGAGCATTAGAAAGTTTTTCTCCAACGTACTCCTTGTTTAATATGCCTTATTTATTTGAGTCACAAGATAGTTATCGACATGTGATGCAAAAACAATCAGTACAAGATGCATTTTTCAAATCAACGGCTGATAAAGGATTTTTAGGTATTACTTATTACGATGCAGGCATGCGTAATCTCTATACAAAAGATAAAAAAGTTGAAACAAGCAAAGATTTAAAAGGGCTGAAAACTCGTGTGCAGCCTAGTAAAACAAGTGTCGATTTAATTAAATCACTTGGTGGTACGCCTACACCTATGGATTTTGGAGAGGTATACACTGCAATGCAATCAGGTGTAATTGATGCTGGAGAGAATAACGAAACAGCATTAACAAATAATAATCATGGTGAGGTGGCTAAACATTATTACTATACGGAGCATGCCATAGTTCCAGATATATTAATCATGAATAAAGAAACCTATGACAGTTTTTCTAAAGAACAACAACAGTGGTTGAAAGAAGCAGCGGCTTATTCAACTGACAAGCATGAAACGATTTGGGATAACGCGATTGAAGATAGTAAGAAAACAGCTAAAGAAAAAATGGGTGTGAAATTCCATGACGTAGATAAATCATCATTCAAATCGTCTTCAAAACCTTTACAAGATGAATTTAAAAAGAATCCCGATACTCAAGCGGATTATAAATTAATCGAAAAGGAGGAACAACGCTATGAAGAAAGCAAAGACGATCATTGATAAATTATTGCTAACTTTAGCTGGTATTGCACTTTTCGTAATGGTTATCCTGTCGATCTACCAAGTATTGACACGTTTTATCTTTAACAGTCCAAGTACTGTAAGTGAAGAAATAGTGAGGTTTTTATTAATTTGGTTTGGATTACTAAGTGCAAGTTATGTGTTCGGCATCAAACAGCATATAGCTATATTATTTATCCGTGAAAAGCTACCACAGAAAATACAAATAATAATGGAAAAAATTTCGGATATTATTTTAATTATTGTAGCACTGGTGCTTATGATATGGGGCGGTTATGAGGTGGTTAAACTGACATGGTTACAAATCGCACCTTCAACTGGTTTATCAATGGCTGTGATGTATAGCGCACTTCCTGTTTCTGGTTTGTTTATTATTTTTTATGCCATATATAACCTGTTAGATAAACAAGAATTAGCGACCGTCCAAGAGGCTAATAAGGAAGATGGAGGTGAGCATATATGACAATCATGGCAGGTTTAGTATTGTTTATAACTTTTTTCTTCTTCCTATTATTCGGTTTACCTATTGCATTAGCGATTATCTTGAGTTCGCTCATCACGTTGTTAATGATTTTACCATTTGATGTGACCATAGTGACGGCAGCGCAACGTATGGTTACAGGTATTGATGATTTTACGATGCTTGCTATACCATTATTTGTTTTGGCAGGTATCATAATGAACAATGGTGGCATCGCATTTAGGTTAGTTAACTTTGCAAAAGTGCTTGTAGGTCGTTTGCCTGGGTCATTAGCGCATACCAATATTGTTGGCAACATGTTGTTTGGTTCAATATCAGGATCAAGCGTAGCAGCCGCAGCAGCAATGGGGCGCATCATGGGGCCTATGGAAGAAAAACAAGGTTATAAAAAAGAATACTCGGCAGCAGCTAATATTGCCTCGGCACCATCAGGTTTATTGATTCCACCAAGTTCATTACTCATTGTTTATTCGCTTGTGAGTGGCGGTACATCGATTGCTGCATTATTTATAGCTGGTTATATACCAGGAATATTGTGGGGCATTGCCTGTATGATAGTAGCTTTTATTATGGCCAAAAAACAAGGATATAAAGTATCCGAAAGTATTGGTTGGAGAGATAAATTATTTTTAACATTAGATGCTTTGCCAAGTTTGTTATTAATTGTCGTTGTTATTGGCGGTATTGTTTCAGGCGTATTTACTGCGACTGAGGGTGCAGCTGTAGCTGTACTTTATTCGACCGTATTATCGCTTATTTATAAAAGTTTATCATTGAAACAAATTCCCAATGTGATAAAAGAGACTGCAGAGATAAGTGGGATGATATTGTTCTTAATTACTGCTTCTGCATTGTTCTCGCTTGTTATGAGTTATACAGGATTACCTGAAGCAATTTCAAATGGCATTATTTCTATGACTGATAATCCAATCATTTTATTACTATTAATTAATGTCATTTTACTGGCGATTGGCACGTTTATGGATATCACGCCAGCAGTATTAATATTTACGCCGATATTTTTACCAATTTCAGAAGTTTTAGGATTAGACCCAATTCATTTTGGGATTATTATCGCTTTTAACTTATGTATTGGTAACATCACACCACCAGTAGGTAGTGCATTATTTGTAGGTGCAAGTGTTGGCGGCGTACGTGTAGAAGCAGTATTTAAATATTTAGTACCCTATTTCATCGCATTAATTATCTTGATGTTATTTATAACATTTATCCCAGAACTTTCATTATTCCTTCCTAAATTATTAGGATTATAGAAAAGGAGCAAAATATTATGTCATTAATTACAGATGATTTTTTACTAAACAATAAAACAGCAGTGAAGTTATATGAAAAGGCAAAAGATTTACCTATTTATGATTTCCATTGTCATTTAGACCCTAAAGAAATTTATGAAAATAAAAATTATGAGAATATTACGCAGCTTTGGCTAGGAGGAGATCATTATAAATGGCGGTTAATGAGGGCTTACGGTATTGAAGAAGCATATATCACTGGTAATGCAGATGACTTTGATAAGTTCCAAGCATTTATGCATATGTTGCCGTATTCAATCGTTAATCCGATGTACCATTGGTGTGCACTTGAATTAAAACGTTATTTTAATGAGGATACTGATTTAGATAAAGTAAATATAAAAAAACTTTATAAATCATTAAACCGTAAATTAGCTAAGACATCACACACACCACAGAATTTAATAAAGCAAAGTAATGTGAAAGTTGTATGTACGACAGATGATCCATGTGACGATTTGAAATATCATCAATTATTAAATGAAGATAAAAAAGTAACATTCAAGGTGTGTCCTACATTTAGACCGGACAGCTATGTATTTTTGAGTAGTGCAACAGTGCAAGAAAAAATAACTAAATTAGATGAAGCGACTGATTGTGACATTAATAACTTAAATAATTATATCGAAGCATTGAAAGCACGTGTGCATTACTTTGATAGACAAGGTGCTAGAAGTTCGGATCAAAGTTTTGAAAAAACACCATTAATGACTGCGTCGTCTGAAGAAGCTCATGCGATATTTGAAACATTAGTAAGTGGTCAAAGTGTTTCAGAAACTGAACAATATGAATTAGCAGGCTATATTTTAACAGAAATTAGTAAAGTCTATCACGAATTGAATTGGGTCGTTCAATTCCACTTAGGTCCTACAAGAAATAATAATACAAATATGTATCACAAAGTAGGTCCAGACAGTGGTTTCGATAGTGTTGGAGAACAACTCAGTGCGAAGAGGTTAAATGCTATGTTAGACCATCTTGAGCAACACCAAGCACTTTCAGATACTATTATTTACCCTAATAATGGAAATGATCATTTAATGGTTCAAGCGACTGCAGGTAACTTTTCAAATAGTGCGCACAAAGTACAACTAGGTGCAGCATGGTGGTTTAATGATACGAAAGAAGGCATGGAACGCCACCTAGTAGATTATGCCAATGTTGGTTTATTGTCTAAATTTGTCGGCATGCTAACGGACTCTCGTAGTATGATTTCTTATACACGCCATGAGTATTTTAGAAGAATATTATGTAATTTCTTGGGAGAAAAGATTGAAAAAGGAGAAATTGCATTATCATCATCTACAATTGATCAAATGGTGAAAGATATTTGTTATAACAATGCAGTTAATTTATTCAAAATTGAAGGAGTTAAGGAGGAATAATTATGGAATTATCATTTCGTTGGTACGGGGAAGATGACCCCGTAACTTTAAAAAACATTAAACAAATTCCAGATATGAAACAAATTGTTACGGCGATTTACGATGTACCGGTTGGTGAAGTTTGGACTTTCGAAAGAATTTCTCAGTTAAAACAATCTATTGAAGCGGAAGGCTTAAAATTTGAAGTAGTAGAAAGTCTTCCCGTTAGTGAAAAAATTAAAATGGGGACGACAGAACGCGACGCCTTAATTGAAAATTATAAAACATCATTGAAAAATTTAGCGGCTAATGGCGTTAAAACAGTCACATATAATTTTATGCCTGTATTTGATTGGACCCGTTCACAGCTAGATTACGAACTTGATGATGGATCTAATACATTAATTTATAAACACGATCAGTTGAAAGACATCGACCCTTTAACAACAGATTTAAATTTACCGGGATGGGACGAAAGTTATTCAAGAGCAGAGATGAATCAACTTATTACAACGTATCGTGAAATGTCAGATGAACAATTGTGGGCAAACTTAAAATATTTCTTAGACGCAGTGTTACCAACTGCAATTGAGCACGATATTGATTTAGCGATTCATCCGGACGATCCACCTTGGTCAATTTTTGGTATTCCTCGTATTATAAAGAATAATGACAGTTATAGACAATTACTAGCAATTAATGGTAGTAAACATAACGGTATCTGCTTCTGTACTGGATCTTTGGGGTCCTTAGCTGAGAATGATTTGCCAACTATGATTCGGGAATTTGGTGCGCATATTCATTTTGTGCATATGCGTAATGTAAAACGCTTAGATGAATTTTCATTCGTTGAAACAGGTCATTTATCTAAAAATGGATCTGTAGATATGAAAGCAGTTGTAGAAGCATTAAGAGATATAGAATATAAAGGCACAATCAGACCAGATCATGGGCGTATGATTTGGGGAGAAACAGGTAAAGCAGGTTATGGATTGTTTGATAGAGCATTAGGGGCAACATATATTAATGGTTTAATTGAAGGAGTGAGTAAATAATGACTGCACAATTTAAAGACATTAATGTCGTTATTACAGGAGCAACAGGCGTAATAGGTTCAACATTTGTGAAAGCACTTGTAGAAAAAGGTGCGAATGTAGGCATTCTAGGACGTTCCGAAGAGAAAATTGTGGACTTACAAAATGAAATTGATAAAGAAAGAACACAAACCGTCGCACTGGTAGCTAACGTATTAGATAAATCGTCGTTACAACAAGCCAAACAAACGTTTAATGATAAATTTGGAAAAATTTCAGTACTTATTAATGGCGCAGGTGGTAATAATCCAAATGCTACAACAAATGATGAAATGTATGATGAAGACGGTGACAAAACCTTCTTCGATTTAACTGAAGAAGGTGTAGATAAAGTGTTTAAGTTAAACTACACAGGTACGTTCTTACCATCACAAGTATTTGGTGAAGATGTGGTAGAAGTTGACACAGGAACGATTATTAACATATCATCTATGAATGCTTTTACACCATTAACGAAAATTCCAGCATATAGTGGTGCTAAAGCATCAGTGAGTAACTTTACACAGTGGTTAAGCACTTACTTTGCAGGTCGAATTCGTGTGAACGCAATTGCACCAGGTTTCTTTGAAACAAACCAAAATAAAGCATTGTTGCGTAATGAAGATGGCTCGTATTCTGAACGTGCTTCGAAAATTTTATCTCAAACACCAATGAATCGTTTTGGCGAACCTGAAGAAATTTTAGGTACACTTTACTGGTTAATGGATAACGATATGAGTGGATTTGTTACTGGTATAGTTGTACCAGTCGATGGTGGATTCTCATCATATTCTGGAGTTTAGCAAAGATTTGTAACTGGTCGAGGTATCAGTTAATTAGACAGGTCGCAGGAGAAAGTAACCAAATGACTGCATAGCTAACGTCTGTTTTAGTAAAAAACCAAAGGGGTTACGTTATGTTGTAAAGGTTTATATACTTAACCACATATTACGATTATTGCATAAAATGACAAACTAAATATTGTAACCAATGTGTGATTGGTTAATTATTGTTGAGAGAGTGTGATACGAAATCGATGTAATCAAAATTGGTTTCTAATCCACTCTTATTTTTTTTGTAAAAACATATAGCAGATTAGATTTAATAACCACAGAGAACAAGCATGAGATAACTATTTAATAAAAGGTTGAAATAATGGTAAGTAACAATCATTATTTCAAAATGGATGTAGCTCAATTATGAAAAAGTATTGATAATAATTATCAATTAATCCATAATGAAAGACATATGCACATTTATAAATTATAGATTAGGTGGGATGTTGTGAAATCATTTTTGAAATATTATAAGCCATACAAAGGATTATTTTTTATAGATTTTGGTTCTGCCATAGTTGTCGGGTTATTAGAGTTAATATTTCCTCTCATAACGAGTATTTACATAGATCGCCTGTTACCAACGAATAATTGGAATCTTATTGTGATTTTTGGATTGGCATTACTAGGTATTTTTGCTATGGAATCAGTGCTTAAATTTGTTGTCACATACTGGGGCCATAAGTTAGGCACAAATATAGAGCGAGATATGCGTAATGATTTATATAGTCATATTCAAAAATTAAACTTTAAGTATTTTGATAATCAAAAATCTGGGAAATTAATAGGGCGACTAACCAATGATTTAATGGATATTGGAGAAGCAGCGCATCACGGGCCAGAAGATATATTTCTATCTATTATGACTTTAATCGGTGCGTTTGTAATTATGTTGACGATTGATGTGAAATTAGCGCTTATTACATTCTGTGTTGTACCGATTGTTTTTATATTAGCAATATATTTCAGTCAAAAAATGTCTCGAGCATTTAAAGGGCTATTTGCGAATGTGTCTCGTTTTAATGAATTGATAGCAGATAATGTTGGTGGTATTAGATTAGTTCAAGCATTTACTAATGAACGTCATGAACAACAAAAATTCAATGGTATAAATGACAATTTTAGAGCTACCAAATTAAAGGCATATAATTACATGTCATGGAATATTACGATTAGTCATATCGCCCAAAAATTAACACTGGTTATTGTGTTAATTGTAGGTAGTTATTTCGTATTACATGGGGATTTAAGTTACGGTGGTATCGTAGCATTTATTATGATTACGAATGTATTGTTTAAACCTTTAGAACAAATTAACATGATTATCGAATTATTTCCAAAAGCTATTGCAGGATTTAATAATTTTAGAGAAATTTTAGCATTAGATCCCGAAATACAAGATGACCCACATGCTACTAAGATGCCGACAAAGCCTCAAACTATTGAATATAAAGATGTGTCGTTTGGATATGGTGAGACACCCATTTTAAATCATATGAATTTAACAATTCATCAAGGTGAGAAGATCGCATTAGTTGGTCCCAGCGGTAGTGGCAAGACTACAATTAGTTCGCTATTACCACGTTTTTATGAAGTAGATGAAGGTGATATTTTAATAGATGGGCAAAGTATTCGCTCTATCCAATTAGCATCATTACGTTCAGAAATTGGAGTTGTGCAGCAAGATGTTTTCTTGTTCTCTGGCACATTAAGGGATAATATTGTTTACGGACATTTAGATGCTGATGAAACACAGATATGGGATGCTATCCGTAACGCGCAACTAGAAACATTTATAAAAGAGTTGCCGTTCGGACTTGATACACTCGTAGGAGAAAGAGGCACAAAATTATCTGGTGGACAAAAACAACGTATATCGATTGCGAGAATGTTTTTGAAAGACCCATCTATTATTATTTTAGATGAAGCAACAAGTGCACTAGATATTGAAACAGAAAATAAAATTCAAAAAGCGTTTAAGAAACTTTCAGAAGATCGAACATCTTTAATTATTGCGCACAGGTTATCAACGATTAAAGATGTTGATCGTATAATATTTATAAAAGATGGCCAAATATTGGAAGAGGGAAGTCATGAAACCTTTATGCAGCAGGATGGCCCATATAAACAACTTTACACATCACAATTTGCGGAAGTTGAGACTTTTTAACTTTAAAAGAGATAAATAAAAAGCGTGCATCAATAGGTTTAGTACCTAATGATGCACGCTTTATTGTTCGCGCAAATAGTAAATAGTGTTTATATATTGGGAGGGATGTTTAAAATGATTCAGATTGTGCGTTTACGTTTACCGTAATGATTTTGTTAAAATGATTGCGATAACTTTGCCAATCAACTTTTGAGTTAGTTTGGTCCGTTATCAATACATCGATTGTGTCATTAGGACAAACGTGATAAAGAGATACTTTGTCAAATTTAGAACTGTCGGTAAGTACATAAATTTCTTTGGCTTGTTTAACCATTTGTATTTTTGTAGAAGCAAGTGTGTCATTAAAGTGTGTAACGCCTTTTTCTAAATCAATAGCAGGTGTTGCGAGAAATAATTTAGAAGGGTTAAATTGTTTAAGCGCTTCGTTTGTCATCATACCATTCAATAAGTAATTATCTTTATATAAGGTACCACCAGTAACGATGACTTGGTTAGATGTTGATTTTAAAATAGAAGCAATATGGATATCATTAGTAATAATTGTTAAATTGCTTTTTTGTGCAAGTGCACGTGCAAAATGTAATGTCGTCGACCCAGAATCAATGAACAATGTGTCGTTTGCCTCAATAAATTCAGCAGCTTTTTGACCTATAGCTACTTTCTCATAATAATAACTTGTTTCACGGTCATCAAAGTTTAATTCATCCCAAACCTCTGTGTCATTTAATACGACCCCACCATGTGTCCGCTTGATGTGGTTATACTGTTCTAATTTATTTAAGTCACGGCGAATTGTTGCTTCATGTACATCGAATTCTTTAGCTAACGTGTGTATCGTAGCTTTTTTATTAGCTTTCAAAAATGTAATAATATGTTGTTCTCTTTCTGCTGGTAACATCGACGACAACCTCCTAAAATTATTGTTTGGCTATTGCTAATTATGCGGGATATGCACCATTTTGCATATGTTTTGGTATTTTAATGAAATAAGTCAGGAATGTACTGATAAAGTATAAAATGGCAAGGACCCAAATCACACCGATTGCGTCGATACTACCGATGAATAGATAAACAATCATTGGACCGACAAATACAGGTAAACCAGCACCTAAGTTAAGCACGGATAAAGCTGCGCCCTTATCTTTTTTAACAAGGGAAGGTACCAATGCAGATAGTGGTACATATGCTGCAATAAATGCACCCCAACAGAAACCAACAATTGTTAATAAAGCTAAATTGCCATCTGTCCAAATAGGGACATAACCCATCAATAATACCGAAATACCACTTCCAATGCCACCGAAATACATTACAGTATTACGCCAACCAATCTTGTCCCCAACAACACCGAAGATTAGGTTAAACAAGATATTACCAACAAAAATAGTGGACCATACCGCTAGCCATTTAGAGGTCGGGATACCAAAAGATGATAAATAAATAGGTAAGAAAACTGGAAAGGCGAATTGTGCTGTCGTATTAATTACACGAACAATGCCACCTAATAACACTTTTGGTTCTTCGGCAACAATAGTTACACCTTTAAATACTTCTTTGAGTTTTTCTAAAGCGCTACCTTGGCTTGAAGGTAGTGTGTCTTTATTTAATATTATAGTAAAGAAGCCACCTAGAACAACCCATATTAATGAGCTCCATAATGTATTGATATGCCCTAAATATTCGATGGCCCAAATAGAATAGAGGGCACCAAGAACGTTTAAACCACCTGTGAAGACAAACCAGAACCATCCCACAGCTGCGCCGAGTGTCTTTTGTTCTGAACGATACGATATCCATACTAAGAATGAATAAGCAAATAAGGGATAGCCCAAACCTCTTAATGCATATGCTGGCAACATGAGTGATAAGTTTTGAGAAGGAATTGCAAAGCCAACAAAGAAAATTGTTCCGATAATATAAAAGATTAGGCCTAATAACATAGTACGTTTACCTCCAAGTGCTTCAGCAAATACACCACTGAGCCAACTTGCTATAGCAACTGTTACACCGTATGCAGAGAAGAGTAAACTTGTTTCTTGCACAGAGAAACCATGTCCGTGTAGCCAAGGGCTTAGCCAACCAATCTCTAAGCCATCACCCATCATAAAGACGATGATACCAATATAGCCCCAAATAATTTGTCGAGGCATACCTAGAATAGAATTTGAATTATTCATTTATAAACCACCTTTTTAGTCATTTTTCCAATGATATTGTAAATAAGTTTTCTTCCATCCTTTGTTAGCTGTTGTATCATCTAATGCTACTTTTAAATCATTAGTGTTATAAATATGATAATAAGTGTCAGGAATTAACTGTCTTAATGCTTTCTGGTATTGCTTGTTGCTGAACGCATTGATAAGCTGTTCGAATTCGCGTTTTGTACTACGAGAACTCCCAGAAAATGTTAGCCCCTTTTCAAGTACATCACGCGTATTGATACCGACACGCTCCTCAGTGACACCCATTAATACAATATGACCTTGTCTATCAATTAGGTCGATGGCTTGGTTAATAGCAGATTCAGAGAATTTGCCTCCAGCACATTCAAAGACAGTATGTACACCACGATGTTGTTTGAAGTCATAGTCAAAGACTAAATGCGTCGTTGCAAAACTTTCGAAAGCAGCTAATTTTTCTTCGATGGCTCCAAATACTAACAATTGTTCCTTTTCAATACCGTAAATATAATGTAATGCCGTAGCTGCTAAGTAACCAACAGGACCATCACCGAATATGGCAACTTGAGGAGAGTTATCTGTAGTGATATGTTCAAGTTGGTTGATAGGGAATAGCGAAACAGAACATAGCTCTGCTAACAAAGCAACGTCTTCATCTAAAGTATCAGGTACTTTAACTACATTATCTCCAGGTACAACCAGTTGATCTTGGCATATACCATCAAAGCCGCTTCCCATAAATAAAGCATGCTCATCATAGTTGTCTTGATAAGGAGAAGGTGCAAAAGTTTGTTTACGTAGGTAAGAAGGAATATTTGGAACAATGACAACCTTGTCACCTTGGATGAAATCTGGATGTTTGGAATCTTTAACGATGCCAATTCCTTCATGAAACAGTGCCATAGGTAATTTTTTTGCGAGTGCTTCAGGACGACGATTACCTGTGTAATAGCGTAAATCTGCATGACAGACACTTGCTTTAGTTGGTCTAATAATAAGATCTCTATCGTCGTAGTCATGAACAAGTGTAGCTTTTTCGAATTGACCAGGTTCAGTTAATCGGAAGGCATTCGATTGAATTTTCATATTTGCACATCTCCTTGATATTATTTGTTCATATATGTTTATATCGACAATAGTAAACGCTTACATGAGGATTTGTCAAACTCATTTTGTTCTGTTTTGCAGTTATTTGTTGTTTTGTGATTTTTTGTGTTGATTTTTAGTTTAAACTTAATTATGATTTAAGAAAGCGTTTTCTTAAAGAAAGGTGAATGGGGGCTTATACAATGACATACAGCATAGGCATTGATTTTGGTACTGGTTCAGGTAGAGTATTTTTGATTAATACCGAAAATGGAAAAATTGAAGAACAATATATAAAAAACTATACACATGGCACCATAGAAGGTGAGTTGGGTGGAGAGAAACTACCTCAAAGCTTTGCGCTCCAAAATGCCAATGATTATATGGACATCATTGAGACAGGCATTCCAGCCATTATAGAAAGAACCAATATTTCAGTGTCTGAAATCGTAGGCATCGGCATTGATTTTACATCTTCAACAGTTATATTTGTAGATGAACAAATGGAACCCATACACAACAGACCAGGTTTTCAAGATAATCCACATGCTTATGTAAAGTTGTGGAAACACCATGGCGCACAAGATGAAGCAGATTTATTATTTAAGACGGCATTAGAAGCTAAAAATAGATGGTTAGGGTATTATGGATTTAATGTTAGTAGTGAATGGATGATTCCTAAAATCATGGAAGTTAACAATAAAGCACCTGAAGTTATGGACGTTACAGCAAATATTATGGAAGCGGGCGACTGGATTGTAAATCGTTTGACTGGTCAAAATGTAAGGTCTAATTGTGGCTTGGGCTTCAAATCATTTTGGGAAGCAGAGACAGGTTTTCATTATGATTTATTTGATAAAGTAGATTCAAATTTATCAGATATTGTACGTACAAAAGTTGATGCACCGGTAGTCAGTATAGGTGATAGCGTAGGTACTTTATGCATGAAGATGGCAGAAAAATTAGGTTTGTCACCAGATACACAAGTCAGTCCGTTTATCATCGATGCACACGCAAGTTTATTAGGTATTGGTTCAGAGAAAGATAAAGAAATGACAATGGTTATGGGTACTAGCACATGTCATTTAATGCTTAATAAAGAACAACATAAAGTTCCCGGAATTTCTGGATCAGTTAAAGGAGCCATCATTCCAGATTTATATGCTTATGAAGCGGGTCAAACGGCAGTAGGTGATTTGTTTGAATATGTCGCGAAGCAAGCTCCTTATGATTATGTTAAAACAGCAGAATCACGCGGAATTTCTATATTTGATTTACTTAATGAAAAAGCTGCTCAACTTTATCCCGGTGAAAGTGGTCTTATCGCTTTAGATTGGCATAACGGTAATCGTAGTGTATTAAGTGATAGTAATTTAAAAGGTAGTCTCTTTGGAATGAGTTTACAGACAAAACATGAGGAAATCTATCGTGCATATTTGGAGGCAACTGCCTTTGGTGCGAAAATGATTATGCAACAATATCAAGGATGGCAAATGGAAGTTGAGCATGTATTTGCTTGTGGAGGTATTCCTAAAAAGAATGGTTTACTGATGGAAATTTATGCCAATATATTAAATAAGAAGATTACTGTCATTGATAGTGAATATGCGCCAGCCATTGGTGCAGCCATCTTAGGTTCTATTTGTGGTGGTGCGCATCCTGATTTCAATTCTGCTATAGAAGCGATGAAAGAACCAGTACTTTATCAAGTAGAACCAGATCCTCAACAGGTACGTATTTATAAAAAATTATTCAGCGCTTACAAAGAATTGCACGATTTACATGGTTACAAAAAAGCACGTATTATGCGTAATGTTAGTGCATTGATGTGAATTTACAGTATTAATACAATTTGAAATGCTAGGTATTTGTGGTTTATAGGTGTAAAAAGAGGAAATGATATAGTAACTAATGATACTAAGGGGATGACTGTTGTGGAATGGGAAATCGTAAATTTAGATATAGAATTTAAAGTGAACGCTTCGGTTGAAAAAGTGTTTGAGGCATGGACAGAACCAAAGATTTTCAAGCAATGGTTATATACTTCTAAGAAAACAAATAAAATCGCACAGAACCAGTTTGAAATTAATGGTGAGTGGGAGATAGTTGATGAAAGAGAAGGTAAAACATATAAAGCGACAGGTACATATATGGATATTGTAAAACCATATAAATTGATGTACTCATTTAAAATGCCTCAATTTAGTGATTTAGAAGATATCATAACCATTGAGTTTATAGACTTAGAAAATGAAACACAAGTTAAATTTAATCAAGGTTTAAAAGTACCTTTAAACGACACAATGAACAAGCAATCATACGAACAATTAAAGGAAGATACTAAAAAGCAATCAGAAGAAGGATATAATAAAATGTTTGAACAACTAAAGCAAATACTAGCTTAATAACAGATGTGAAATCATTATATAGTATGATCATATGAATATAAGCCCCTCATTACATAATAAAGGTAATGAGGGGTTTACTATGTAATTTAGTTAGCTATTTTATGTAATACGAGGTACTTTTTTATCATGTTCCTAATAAGGTTAAAGCGTAGTTGTCAGCGATAGAGAAACAACATTGTTTATATAAGTAAAGATTACATATCTAGGTTGATTTGAAGTTGAAGCGCTATTTTACGCTATTATTTATGCACGTGGGAAAATAGAAAAGTTCTAATTTACGCTATAAAAACAAAAAACTACTAATCTTCCGTGAATACAGTTGATTAGTAGCTTGAAAAGTTATATTTAGAAGTTGTACAGAGAATGTAAGACGATGATACTTGATTATAAAAGGTTAAGACATAAAAGTACTAATAGCATCTATTAAACTATAAATACCTAAAAAGCTTACGACTAAAACCACTATTCCTCCGATAATATTAAGCCAAATGGTATTCGTAAAGTGACCCATTAAGTTCTTCTTATTAATAATAATAAAAATTAAAATGGCCACAATAGGTAAAATGATACCATTTAAGGCTTGAGCAATGAGTAATACTTGAAGCGGTTCAAAGCCTAAGGCCGAAGTGATAATACCTATAATGATAATAATAGTAAATACTGCCTTATACTTTTTACTCTTCATACCACCTTGCCATCCGAGTAGGCTGCTAATAGTAGCGGCAGCACCTGTGGGTGAAGCAATAGCTGACGATAGACCTGCAGCAAACAAACCAACACTGATTGCGATTGGAGCCGCATCACCTAACACGGGTTCTAGTGGTCCTGCGAGTTGTATCACACTTGTGACCTCTTTACCTTGGATTAAAGTGGCTGCAGAGATTAATATCGCTGCGGATATAATACCACCAACTGAGATGGAGATGACTGTATCCCAACGTGCAAATTTTAATTCTTTTATGTGACCAAATCGTTCATGGACTGCAGTGGAATGGATGAAGAAGTTGTAAGGCACAACGGTTGTACCAATAAGTGCAATGACCGTGAGGATTGAACCATTTGGTATTGTAGGTACAAAGATACCTTTTAAGATACCTATAACATCTGGCTTAATAACAATCATAGTAGTAATAAATATCATACCCATAATAACCATGAGTAGGATCATTATTTTTTCTAAAAAACGATAATTACCAAATAAGCCGATGAGTAAGATAATGACACCGATTACGGGTGCTACCCAATGTTCAGGCAAATTTAATAAATAGGAAGCACCAAGTGAGGTGCCAATCAAGTCACCACTGATATATGCTGCACAACCAATGGTTACAGCAATTAAAGTGAACCAAACTATAATCAACTTGCCAAGTTTATTTTTAAATAAGTCTTGGATGGCCTCACCCAAGCCCTCACGGGTGACAAGTGATAACCGAATAATCATTTCTTGCAGTACAATTGTAGCGATGATGGAAAATACTACCGCCCAAAGTAAACTATAGCCAAATCCTGCGCCACCTTGAGTCATGGTCGTCACAGTGCCTGGACCAATGAAAGAGGCTGTAATAATCATTCCTGGACCAAGTGAACGTAAAATTTTCTTAGCACTTTTTAACAATTAAACCACTCCTCAAATTATTTTGATTGATTTAAATAAGCGACGTGGCCAGCAAGCACATATAGTACTGCTGTAGAGACAAAGTGAGCTGAGTTTTGGTTGGCATCCATCATTGGATATACTTCTACATAATCCATGCCACAAAGACCTAATTTACCAAATTCATGAATCATTGTTAATAATTCATAAGAGGTAATGCCGTTACCATCTACGGGTCCTCCTGGATTAAAGGCAAAATCCAATACATCACTGCAAATTGTTAAATACACAACATCAACATCTTGACTTGCTTGTTCATAAATGTCATGTGCATACTTTTTTAAATCTTGAGCTTCACGAATATCATTAATTGTTAAAGTAACAGCCCCTGCTTGTTGAGCATAACGACCTGTAGCAGGTTGATTTCGAGGACCGTGAATACCTGTGTGAATAATACTTTCATTTCGTATGCCATCGGTATTATAAAGGTGCATGAAAGGTGTATTACGCGCATAAGGCTCACCTTCATAGTCCGGCATATTATCGTAATGGGCATCTAAATGTATGATGCCTACTTTCTTACCAGTTTCTGTTAAAGATTTAAGGATAGGATATGTAACACCGTGTTCACCGCCAAACCCTACTAAGAACTTTCCACTTTCCCAAAGTGGTTTAGTGAAATTAGCAATATTATCATAGCTTTGTTTGTTGTCGTGTGCTACAAATGGAACATCGCCCACATCTCCAATAGTTAAGTGTTCGCTGATATCAATATGATTTAACTCGGGCAAATATTGACTGTAACGCGCGGAACAAACACGTATTTGTTTTGGTCCTAATTCAACTCCAGTATAATTCCCCCAAGTACTTTCACCTTCAAACGGTGCACCATAAACGATGACATCTGTGTCTAAAGTATTTATTTGAGTTAGGTTCTTACTATTTAAAAAACATGGAACATTACCGTAAATATTATTTTTCATAATGTATATCCTCCCCTTTATTGTAAATAAGTATATAGATTATTATTTTATATTTCAAATAAATCTGAAAATTCGAATTTCTATAAGCGGGAAGTGTTAATTAAATAATTTTAAATAGAAAAGTTACTATGCAAGGGGAGTAAGTAGTACATTGTTAGTAATAAGCTAGTGATAAATAAATAAAACATCCACTAGCGTCATTTAACGTCAGTGGATGTTATAAACAAGTTTTATTGATATGTTTTATGAATTTGTGTGATACGTATTAAGCATTAAGCCCAACCGCGGAAACGTGATGCTTCAGCAGTACGTTTGATTCCTAATACATAAGCAGCTAAACGCATATCCATTTTTCTATCTTCTGCTAAGTCATATATTGTATTAAACGCTTCAACCATTTTTTCACGTAGCTTCATATTAACTTCCGCTTCTGGCCAATAGTAACCTTGATTATTTTGTACCCATTCAAAGTAAGAGACGGTTACGCCACCAGCACTAGCTAAGACATCAGGGATAATTAAGACATCACGCTCAGTTAAAATACGTGTCGCTTCTGGGGTAGTCGGTCCATTAGCTGCTTCAGCGATAATTTTTGCTTTAATTTGATGCGCATTATCCTCAGTGATTTGATTAGATAGTGCAGCAGGGACTAAGATGTCACAATCAACCTCAAATAATTGTTCTTTAGGTATATTATCATCAAATAGGTGTGTGACTCTGCCATGTTGCTCTTTAAGTTCAACTAGACGATCAACATCTAAACCATTCGGGTCATGCAGCGCTCTGAAACTTTCAGATATGGCTACAATTTTAGCACCCATATCATGTAAGATTTTTGCGATAAAGCTTCCAGCATTACCAAAGCCTTGAATCGCCACACGAGACCCTTTAATATCAATATTTCTACGCTTTGTTGCTTCTTCAATTGTGATGACTGCACCTAGCGCAGTGGCACGGTTACGGCCTTGTGAACCGCCTAAAGAAAGGGGTTTACCCGTAATAAATGCAAAGGCGTTGGAACGATTAATCTTACTATATTCATCCATCATCCAAGACATAATTTGCGGGTTTGTATAAACATCCGGTGCTGGGATATCGCTCTCAGGTCCAACAAATTGTGAAATAGCTTTAACATAACCGCGAGATAAACGTTCTAATTCTTGGTTGCTCATTTGTCTAGGATCGCAGATAATACCGCCTTTTCCACCACCAAATGGTAGGTTGGTGATGCCACATTTCATTGTCATCCACATGGATAACGCTTTAACTTCTTCTTTATTTACATCGGGATGGAAACGGATACCACCTTTAGTAGGACCAACGGCATGATTATGCTGTGCACGATAACCGGTAAATGTTTTAACCGTACCGTCATCCATACGGACTGGGATACGTACTTCTAAAAATCTTAAAGGTTCTTTGATGAGTTCATACATGCCATCGTCAAAACCTAATTTATGTAAAGCTTCTTTCGTAATTTGCTGTGTTGAAGTTACTAAATCATTATATTCTGTCATTACATATCTCCTTTATCTGTTACTTATATTTCATGGTAAGGGTGTGAAGAATGAAAATCAATACTAAAAACTGAATTTTTATAAAAGTTTGAAAATTCAGTTAAAAAGATAGCGCTTACTTATTTAAATTATTTACTGGTGTGTATACAATGGTGTTTGAATTTTAAGTAGTGTATTTTGCAACTTTATATTGACTAAATTTTCAGAAATAAATAGAATGATTAATAATATAAAAAATTATATATTTAGTACTTAAAGATAAGGAGCACATAAAATGGAACAAACGACATTCAAACGTGCTATGAAACAACGTCATCTTATGTTATTGAGTTTTGGCGGTGTCATTGGTACAGGTTTATTTTTAAGTTCTGGATATACATTACAGCAAGCAGGTCCACTAGGTACTGTGTTGTCTTACTTAGTAGGTTCAACCCTCGTATACTTAGTTATGCTTTGTTTGGGACAATTAGCCATTAAACATCCTGTAACTGGAGGATTTCATACATATGCTAGCAAATATATTCACCCTTCAGTAGGGTACATTGTTGCATGGTTTTATTGGCTAACGTGGACGGTAGCATTAGGATCTGAATTTACTGCCGTTGGTATTTTGATGCAAAAATGGTTTCCTGAAATACCTGAATACATATTTGCTGCCAGTGCGATTATATTGGTATTGATTTTTAATATCATATCGACAAGGTTCTATGCAGAAGTTGAATTTTATTTTTCGATGGTAAAAGTGATTACGATTATTGTGTTTATTATTTTAGGTATTTGCGTCATCTTAGGTATAATCCATTACAATGGATATGAAGGAATAAATACAATTACGCAGAGATACACTCATCCTACTTTTCCTAATGGAATAGGGGCAGTATTTTTAACAATGTTGGCTGTGAATTATGCTTTTAGTGGAACAGAGTTAATAGGAATTGCGGCTGGTGAAACTGAAAAACCTAAGCAAGTTATTCCTAAGGCGATACGCGCCACTTTATGGAGACTAGTTATTTTCTTTATAGGAACGATGGTTATTATCTCGATATTAATCCCTAGTTATCAAGGGAAATCCTTAGAAAGTCCCTTCGTGGTGATTTTTCAAAAAATGGGGATTCCATATGCTGGGGACATTATGAATTTAGTGATTATTACGGCTTTATTATCTGCTGCTAATTCAGGGTTATATGCTGCAAGTAGAATGATATGGAGTTTATCAAATGAAGGTGTGTTTCCTAAATGGTTTGGGCGTTTAAATAAATATCGAATGCCTGTAAATGCAACGTTATTTAGTATGATAGGTGGTTTGTTAGCTTTATTATCAAGTGTTTATGCAGCGGATTCACTATATGTAGTACTTGTATCTATTGCTGGTTTAGCCGTAGTAATTGTTTGGATGAGTATATGTGTTTCTTACTTTAATGCCAAAAGAGTTGATCATAGTTTGAAAATACATCAATCAGTACCTATTATTGGATTTATTTTGTGTTTAGTATCGTGTGTTGGGATGGTTTTTGACTCTAATCAAGCACCAGCGCTTTATTTCGGTGTGCCTTTTGCAGCAATCGCATTATTATACTATTTTATTAAGTACCACAAGAAATGAGGCAAATAAATGAGATTATTAGAAAAGTTAGAAGCTCAATCGCCACTAGTGTTAGATGGTGGATTAGCAACAACATTAGAACAAGCAGGGTGTAATTTAAATTCATCATTATGGTCGAGTGAAGTATTGAAAAATAATCCTGTAAAAATTAAAGCAGCGCACCAATCATTTACAGATGCAGGGGCAGACATATTACTTACGAGTACATATCAAGCAAGTTATCAAACATTTTCAGATATTGGACTAAAAGATGTTGAAATAGAACAACTATTTACTACAGCGGTTGATCAAATCATGGATTCGAGTACATATAAGCAAGTAATCGTTGGTAGTTTAGGACCTTATGGTGCATATTTAAGTGATGGTTCTGAGTATACAGGTGATTATGAATTAAGTAACGAGGATTATTTTAATTTTCACCGTTCACGTATAGACGCATTAATTACAAGAGGGGTGCATGACTTTGTTTTTGAGACGGTGCCAAACTTTGAAGAGATTAAAGCTATTGTTGAGTATATTGTTCCACACTATACGGACCAAACATTTTGGTTATCTGTAACGGTAAATGATTTAGGCGACTTGTCTGATGGTACAAAATTCGAAGATTTATGTGAGTTTATCCAAAAATATAAAAAAGAAATTCCAGTTTTTGGTATTAATTGTTCATCTGTAGCAGGGGTCAATCAAGCTATGGGAAAAGGGCTTACTATTTTACCACAGACAATTGCGCTATATCCTAATGGCGGCGCAAAATATAATGCGGACACAAAACAATGGGAGAGTATGGGGGATAGCCACTTGATAGTTGAACAGATTCCAGATTGGTTAAGACATGATGTTAAAATAGTTGGTGGTTGTTGCCAAACAACACCAGAAGACATTAAAAGAATTCACGATAAAATAAATTTATCGGTTTAATTATAATATGAATGAATATATCTACCGAAGTTTTGTTTTAGGTTATGAAAAATACGCTTCAAGAAAGTAACTTTTTAGGTTATTTCTTGAAGCGTATTTTAAATATGAAACGATAAGTAATATACTAATAAAACGTTTTAAATTGATTCGATTATTAACTTTAGATATTTCTCATGAAAAATTGTGAAGACCAATATATTTATGTTTTAAATTTCACCTCATGACAGTGAATAAGTCATTTTATATTTTTTTATTGAGAAGTTTTACTTTTCTTCTTGTTTCTTTTTTCTAAAGATGAGTAGTGTGGAACCTAATAATAGTAATAAACTACTCCAAATAGTTGTATTGCGTTCTTTTTCACCGGTATCAGGTAATTGTTTCTTTTCAGTTGTTGACTGTGAAGGTTTTGTTTTTGGAATATACGTTTCTGCTTTTGTATTTGTGGCATTTTGGCTAGATTTTACTGCTGTACTAGTATTGATAGCCTGTATATTTAACTTTGTATTTTTTTGTGAATCTAATTTAACCACATTATTGTGATGATTAGGTGAAACTTTAATTTCATTATCTTTAGTTGCTGGCTCAGGATCCGGCGTTGGCTCAGGATCCGGCGTTGGTTCAGGGTCCGGTGTTGGTTCAGGATCCGGCGTTGGCTCAGGGTCCGGCGTTGGTTCAGGATCCGGCGTTGGTTCAGGATCAGGTGTCGGCTCAGGATCAGGTGTCGGCTCAGGGTCCGGCGTTGGTTCAGGGTCCGGTGTTGGCTCAGGATCAGGTGTTGGCTCAGGGTCCGGCGTTGGCTCAGGATCAGGCGTTGGTTCAGGATCAGGCGTTGGTTCAGGATCAGGTGTCGGCTCAGGATCAGGTGTTGGCTCAGGGTCCGGCGTTGGCTCAGGATCCGGCGTTGGTTCAGGATCAGGCGTTGGTTCAGGATCAGGTGTCGGTTCAGGATCAGGTGTCGGTTCAGGATCCGGCGTTGGTTCAGGATCAGGTGTTGGCTCAGGGTCCGGCGTTGGCTCAGGATCCGGTGTTGGTTCAGGATCAGGCGTTGGCTCAGGGTCCGGCGTTGGTTCAGGATCCGGCGTTGGTTCAGGATCAGGTGTCGGCTCAGGATCCGGTGTCGGCTCAGGGTCCGGCGTTGGTTCAGGGTCCGGTGTTGGCTCAGGGTCCGGTGTTGGCTCAGGATCTGGCGTTGGTTCAGGATCAGGTGTTGGCTCAGGGTCCGGCGTTGGCTCAGGATCAGGCGTTGGTTCAGGATCAGGCGTTGGTTCAGGATCAGGTGTCGGCTCAGGATCAGGTGTTGGCTCAGGGTCCGGCGTTGGCTCAGGATCCGGCGTTGGTTCAGGTTTAGGTTTCGGGTCAGACCCTTCTCCATCAGCTTTGTTTTGATAGAATAATACGCCATTATTCCAACTTGCTTGTGTGTAATAATCTTCATAATATGGCGAGAATCCTGAAAGTGTTGTTCTAAAAGTTAACGATTGTGCATCACCATCATAAGTGCTATCAAATTTGACTACATAGACACTATCTAAATTATCAAAGTCTATTTGATAATTACCATTAGTAACATTTAAATTAATGTCGTTAGTAACATCTTGAAACATTGAAGTATCTGACGTGTCAGCGTATATACTTTGATTTAATTCATTAGGCTTCATTACTTTAAAGACTTTTACAGAGGGCAGGTTGCCGTCTTGTTTATTTCCGTTAATGATTTGACCATAGACAGTAGCGGCAGGTATTTTAAAATTATTTGGATTAATATAAGCAAGGTGTGTAAAAGTATTATTTTGTTTATTCAATGAAACGATACTACCATTAACACTTAAACCAACATTATTTATACCATTTAGATATTTTATATATACATCTTTTTGAGTTTTTTGTCCATTTATTGTCGCGATAATTGATTGATTACTATCGTGAGGAACAGTTTTAGGATCAATAAATAAATTTAAAGACAGGTTTGTTTTTATATTCTCTCTATTATTTACGTAATCTGTGAATCTATATCTAATTTTTCCGTCTTCTAAAATACTGCCATTTGCAATAACTGTTTCTCCATTTTTAATTTCTGGAACTTTACTTATCGCAGATACGCCACGAGTATTTACATTATTAGAAAGTGAAATGTCGAAATAATCTCCTTCTTTAACACCTTCCCCAAATGTTAATTCATAGTTTAAAGTTGATCTTTCACCATTATGTGGTCTGATTGTAGCATTCGATTCAATATTGCTATTAACCACAGTAATTTTATCACTTACGTCTTTACCAACTCCATTCTCATTACTAGCTACTTCAAGGTTTGGATTCGTAGCATTATATGTAGAGATTGTGCGTTTTGGTGAAGCAATGTTTTCAATTGATGATAGTTGTGCTTCATCTTTCTTAGGTTCACTTACTTCATTTTTCTGTGGTGTGTTTTGTTCAGATGTAGTGGCAGATTGCGTAGTTTCATTTTGCGTATGGGTTTCGCTAGAAGTTGGTGCAGAGTTAGATGGTGTTTGTTCACCAGAATTAGCATCTTTATTGTTGCTGTTCGTATCTAATTTAGCATTTTCGTTTTTATCGTTCATATTTTCTAGAGGTGATTCTTCTAGTTTAGTGTTATCTTCAATTTTTAAAGTTTCATCTGCTTCTATTCTTTTATCATTGTTAACGGATTCCGTATTTTCCATATCATTTTTATTTAACGCTGTATCATTAGGTGCAGTTATTTCATTGTTAATAGCAACCTCATTTGATGTATTGTTTTCACTTTGTGCTGCACTATTTTGATTATTTGAATCGATTTTTGTTTCTTCATTCGTAGACTCTGATGCTTTTGCCTCCCCAGAAGTACTTAGACCAATGGCTAGGCAAGTACCTAAAAGTACTGACGCAGCTCCAAATTTATATTTGCGAATACCAAACTTTTCATTTTTCTTTATAAACATAACATACTCCTCTTTTTAAAATTCATATTATATTGTGATATAGATAAGTATTATAATTTATTTTATATGTTTACGCAATGTAATAATTAATTGTTTTGAATAATTTATTAAATGATAAAAATAAGATTAGCTTAGCTAATCTTATAAAAATTAATTATTTTATGAATTTTAAAAAATGACGCGTGAAATGTTTTGGATGTAAAAAACTACTCAATCCTCATGAAATTTGAGAATCAAGTAGTGTGTTAAAGTAATTATATTTGATTGCGTATAAGTAATATTGTATTTACGAAGGCTGTTTTTGTTTTAATGCAAATTCTTTAAATGTGATAAAACGTTTATGACTTTCATCATATAATTTAAATTTTAACGAAGCGAAACTTTCTCTAATCGTAATTGAGGTTGCATGATGTAATGGTGTGACATTGTCATGCGTAGCTTCTAAAGCATAATTTGGAATTCTAGGATTTAAATGATGGACATGGTGATATCCAATATTACCAGTTATCCATTGAATGAATTTTGGTAATTTATAATATGAACTACCATCAATAGCTGCTTTAACATAATCCCACTCAGAAGATTCCTCAAAATAAGAATCTTCAAAGGTATGTTGAATGTAAAAAAGCCAAATACCTATCATTCCAGAAATAAAGACCATAGGCGCAAAAATAGCAAAAAATTGGCTAGCCCCTAATAGGTAAATAAGACCACCGTAAATGATTAATAATAAAATATTATTGAGCCATGTGTTCGTGCGTTCTTTTGTTTTAGCATCTTTTGCGTTAAAGCGATTAGATACAAATACTAAGAAAAACGGTCCTAAAACAAACATTACAAATGGATTGCGATAACATCTATAAGTTAAACGTTTAAAACGAGACGAAATTTGATATTCTTCAACTGTCATGACCCAAATATCTCCAATGCCACGCTTCTCCAAATTCCCACTACCTGCATGATGCATTAAATGTTCTCTACGCCATTTTCGATAGGGAAAGAAGGTTAAAAAACCTGTCAAATTACCTAATAAATCATTATGCTTCTGTTTTTTTAGATATGAACCATGACATGCATCATGAAAAATAATGAATGTTCTAATTAAAAAGATTGAAGCACATATACTACTAATAATTGCTAATGACCAATGTATTTGATATAAAAACCCACTTGATACTAACAACGCAAGGAGGGGAATTATTGTATTGATTATTTGGATTGTACTTTTTGTATAGCTCGTTTTTTCAAATGGTTTGACCATCTTACGTAACAATTTCTTTTTATCTTTTTCCATTTACACCAAACTTTCTATCCACTCAGAAATCAATTTTTACTGAAGTGTTTAATTCAGTGTATAGAAGTAGGATACCTATTACAAACATTTATTTGAATTATTTGAATACTTTTTAATAAAAAGTGAAATAATGGCTAATAAAAAGCTTTATCTAAAAATAAAATTTAATTCTCAGTTAATTTAAATGTTTATATTTTAACCAATTAATGCGTTGAAAAATAAAAAATTGTAAAAACTCAATGATATTTAAATAATTTTAAACCAATAGTTGTAATTTTCAGAAAAAAAGAATATTATACAACCAAGCATTGTGAGATATATGCATGCAATATTTAAATTAGTTTATTTATAGTAAGACATAGGGGGAATAAACAGAGCATATGTTAAGCGTGCTTAAAAACAACTGAGGTGGGCTAGTTTTATGACGAATACTTTAAACAGAGAGTTAAGCAATAGACATATTCAACTTATTGCGATTGGTGGCGCTATTGGAACAGGATTATTCTTAGGGGCAGGACAATCCATAAGTTTAACGGGGCCATCCATTTTACTAACTTATATTATTGTCGGTTTCGTATTGTTTATGTTTATGCGTGCAATGGGAGAAATGTTATTACATAACACAGAGTACAAAACATTTGCAGACATCGCACATGATCAAATAGGTCCGTTTGCGGGGTTTGTAACTGGTTGGACATATTGGTTAACTTGGATTACGTCTGGTATGGCTGAAATTACAGCAGTTGCAAAATATGTAGAATTTTGGATACCAGATTTACCTAACTGGATTACGTCTTTATCATGTATTTTGATATTAATGGCATTTAATTTAACAAGTACAAAAATGTTTGGTGAATTAGAATTTTGGTTCGCAATTATAAAAGTAGTGACAATAATCGCTTTGATTGTTGTAGGTATTGTAATGATAGTATTTGCGATACAGACACCTTTTGGACAAACGAGTGTAGCTAATGTATTTAATAATGGCTCATTATTTCCACACGGAGCATCTGGTTTTTTCATGTCTTTCCAAATGGTAGTATTTTCGTTTACTGGTATTGAAATTTTAGGTATTACAGCTGGAGAAACTAAAAATCCAGAAAAGACTATACCGAAAGCAATTAATAGTGTACCTATAAGAATTTTATTATTTTATGTTGGAGCATTAGCGGTAATGATGTCTATTATTCCGTGGCAAGATATTGATCCAAATAATAGTCCTTTTGTTAGCTTATTTGCATTAATTGGTGTGCCATTTGCGGCAGGGCTTATCAATTTTGTAGTATTAACAGCTGCGTCTTCTGCGTGTAATAGTGGTATCTTTGCGAACAGTAGAATTCTATTTGGCTTATCAGAGAAAAAGCAAACACATCATTTACTGATGAAAACGAATAAAAAAGGCGTGCCGTATATCGCAATTTTAGTGACTTGTGCATTATTATCTATAACAGTATTGCTTAATTACTTAATACCTAATGCAACTCAAGTATTCTTTTATGTAACAGCAATATCAACTATATTGTTAGTTGTTGTGTGGATGTTTATCATGCATGCTTATGCAAAATATGTAAAATCAAATCCAGAGAATCATAAAAAAAGTTCATTTAAGTTACCTGGTGGCGTAAATATGGCAAGAATGGTTCAATTATTCTTTGTTTTTATTTTAATTATTTTATTCCTTGTACCTGATACGAGGATGGGTATTATCTTGTCACCAATATGGTTCATCCTACTTGCATTAATTTATTTGAGATATACAAGAAAAGTGCGTAAATTGGAAGTAAACAGCTAGGGATATAAGTAGAGTGTTAGGTTGTGTAGTCATTTAAATAGTAGATGGTAGAGTGAAACACCTGATTCTTATGTGCCATTTAATGCTAGATCATCAATTCTAGGACTGGATTAATACAAAGCTGTTATTTTAATAAAATATTATTTTTGTGCTCTGCTAGATTTAAGGAAGTTACCATATGTGTTGTGACAATATTTAATAATACATTTAAATTTTGATTTGTGAGAGGAGGTTACATTGAAATGGAAGCTGTATATGCAAAGGATGACCAAGGTGCTTATCAAACACTGAAAATAACTATTGAGAAAGATAGTGAAACTATTTTTAATTTATTAAGCACGACTGAGGGGGTTCAGAAATGGTTTCCTCAATTATCATTTAAGGAACGCAAAGTTGGTGGCAAGATGACATTTCATATGGATGACCAAGACGATATGGAAATGGAAATTACTGCATTCGAAGATAATGTAGCTATTGGTTACACATGGGATACCGGTGCAGTAAGATTTGATTTGTATGATAGTGGATATGAAACAGTACTTATATTAGATGAGTTCTTACCGTTTGATTTTCCGCATATCATTTTAGACTTTTCGGGTTGGCAGTTCCAACTGCAAAGTATAAAAAGTGTGGCAGAAACAGGTAAACCCTTGGACCAAAGTGAATGTGATTTTGACAGTGTAAAAGAGGAAGTAGAAACAAAACTTGATTTAGGTTAATATTTGAATTTAGTAGTTTAGTTTTTATTATTGTAATAGTCGATTAATACCAAAATAAGCTGGGACATAATAGTTAATGTCCCAGCTCATTTTTAGTTTATAAAATTAAAATTTATCTTTTAAGTCTTTTGCTTTATCTGAAGCTTGGTCTTTCACTTCTTTTTGCTTATCTTTATCATTCTTTACTTCGTCAACCTTATCTTTTGCTTTGTCTTTAAACTCGTCAAATTTACTCATTATAAAAACCTCCTTTAAGATTTGTGACACAAGTACTTTTCCACTTATCAATGCAAATAAACATTTTTATTTGCATTGATAAGTGGAAAAGATAAGAAAATAATATGATTAACATTATTAAAAAATATAGCATGTAGGCTTTGGTAGCATAATTAAGACAAAAATAAGGTTAAAAATAACTGACGATTTTAATAAAAAAGTAGAGAAAATAGAGGATATATTTTATAATATGGTAGATTAAAAGCAAGTCAATAATTTAATGGAGGTTTAAGCATGGAATATACTTTACCTAATTGTCCAGAGTGTGATTCAAGTTATACATACGAAGATGGAAATTTATTCGTTTGTCCTATGTGTGCTCACGAATGGTCTGAAGCTGAAAATGATGAAAACAAAGAAGCTCAAATTACAAGAGATGTGAATGGGCAGGAATTAGTTGACGGGGATGCTGTTACTGTTATTAAAGATTTAAAAGTAAAAGGTACATCATTTGTAATTAAACAAGGTACGAAAGTAAAAAGTATAAAAATAGTTGAACCTGACGACGGGCATGACATCGACGCGAAAGTTGATAAAATTGGACTAGTGGGATTAAAATCTTCACTTGTAAAGAAATTAAAAGGCTAGAGCAAAATTAAACATAAAATAATAACGCTGAGGGATGGGATAAGGACCTGATTTAAATGGGGATTCGTTGTCTCACCCTTTTTTGTTATTTATATTTAGTAAAAATAAATAGCTGATAGATTACGCTAGTATTATGAACAAATATAATTACTGTATAATAAATATGATATGACATACTAAAACAACATGTTGTGTATATTTCTATATGTTATTATAAATCTAACTATTGGACATTCGTTAATTATGGTAGATATGAAATTTAACTATAATTTTCTCAGATAACAAATTCGAATATAATTACTTATTACGAGGAGATTGAGTATATGTCAAAAGATTATATTTTTATAAAAATTAAAGTATCAAAAGTGTGTTGTATGTCTGCAGTGAAATGAATAAAATAATAATTCTAAGCTACTAAATTCAATTTCTTTAAGAATTTAGTGGCTATTTTTAATGTATTAATTATAATCTTTATGTATAAAAAATATTTAAATTAGGTGCATAAAAGTAATTGTTTTTATATACTATGTGTAATTAAAATATTGTGAAATTTTTCGTAATATCTTATTTTGTTAGATTATAGCGATAAAAATTTCATAGTAATAAGGGGATTAGAAGACAATATTATGAAGAATCAGATGCATATTGTTTCACTTATTTATAGTACGGGTTTACATCCTGCTTCATGGAGACTAGAAAACTCTAGGATTGATGAAATAGGGCAAATTACATACCAACAAGAAATTGCTAAAATTGCAGAACGTGGTTGTTTAGATGCTATATTTTTAGCAGATGGGCAATATATTTCTCAAGAAAATACAGGACATTTATCTTATTTCTTAGAACCTATCACTACCTTGACTGCTATTTCACAAATAACGAAACATATTGGGTTAATAGCAACGTTATCTTCTACATTTTATGATCCATACAATACAGCACGTTTAATAGGTAGTTTAGATCATATTAGTCATGGGAGGGCCGGTATTAATATTGTTACCTCACAATTTGATAATGAAGCAAGTAATCATTCAATGACGCAACTTCCTCCTTTAAATGAAAGGTATAAAAAAGCAGAAGAATTTGTACATGTATTGAAACAATTGTGGCAATCGTTTGATAGTCATGCATTAATAAATGATAGAAAGTCTGGCAGAGGCATAGAGTGGTCCTTAGTAAATGAAATTAATCATGAAGGAGACTATTTTAAGGTAAAAGGCCCTATAAATATACCATCTAGCCCTCAAATATATCCGGTTTTGTGTCAAGCTGGTACGTCGATTCCAGGTCGTGATTTTGCTTCGAAAGCTGTAGATATGATTTTTTCAGTAGCTTGGAATAAGGCAGACGCTAAGAGGTTTTTGAAAGATATTGAGAAACGAACAGAGCAACTTAATAAGTCTGAAGGTAGACCATTGATTTTACCAGGTTTGACAGTTTATGTTGCAGATACGATGGAAGAAGCTAAAGAAATAAGAGCCGCACTAGATCGTTTCATAGATGTAAATGAAAAAATTAAGCAGATTGAACAAAGTATCGGACAAAGTGTTGAAGGATGGGATTTAGACGCTGTTGTCCCATCTTTACCGTCTTATGATAACTTAACAACAAAAGTTGTGTCGAAAGCGCGCTATGAAGCGATACGAAGTACTATAGAAACAGAATCGCTTACATTAAGAGAATTAGCACAGCGTGTGAGTACATGGATGGGGCATAAAACAATTGTTGGAGACCCAATAACAGTTGCAGATATGATGCAAGAATGGTTTGAAGAGGAATGCTGTGATGGTTTTACTCTTATGCCGCCCACTTATCCAGATATGTTTGAAGCTTTTATTGATAAAGTAATTCCTATATTGCAAGAGCGTGGCTTATTTAGAAAAGCGTATACGGGAACAACTTTGAGAGAAAATCTACAATGCGTAGTGGAATAGCGTGTTAATGCAGCATATCATAGAAAACAAGTTATAAAATTTCATGACAACAAATAAACGTCAAATGCTATGGATATATAGCATTTGACGTTTATTTTTACTCAGTGATAGTGATGTCTCTAGCTTTATTGTTATAACGGATTTTCATAAATGTACCGAGTATAGTTGAAACAGTTAAAAATACTAGAATTGTAAACGTTAAACTATGAAAAGGAATTAATAGATTAATGATATAGAATAAGATGAGGATGATTGCTACATAAATATACAGTTTTTTTGTTTTGTACACTTGATGAAAGTACGTCATGTTCAATAACATCCCAAGATAAAATAGTGATATTGCTACAAATGTAAGCGTAATTTCAAATGTAGGATTAATTTTTACCTCTTCTGAAAATATCTCGCTAGCATTAATTAAACCTAAAGCAAAAAATATAATTATATGTGTGTAACATAGTTTGAGACCCGTAGACTTTTGTTTTGGATTCATAAAGGACTCTAATTTAATCCAATAGCTTCCAAATAGTCCTAAAATAATTAAAAATTGGAAAATTGATATGATTTCAAAATGTTGAATATTGAACAATGAACCTAAACCAACCATACTTTCTCCAAACATAATAATTGTAAATAAGCTATAGCGTTCTATTAGATGTGGCATATTAACTGGTGATTTTTGCAATATTTTAATTCCAAACAAAGGGAAGAGTAAACAACATATTATAGCAATATAAAGCATATGATAATGTGTATCTCCAGGAATAAAATAACCTATAAAAATCAGGATACTAGAAAATATTGAAGTTAAACCGTAAACTAAACAAAGTTTTTTCTCTTCATGAAGAATGTTTTCTGAAAACGTAAGTAAATATTGGAGTCCAATACTTAAAAACAAAATAGCAGTACATAGAAAAAATGCCTCATAAGTTTTATCGAAATTTGTGTTTATACTATTAGATAAATAAATTGTAATAAACATGTTAAACATAAGATCTCTAGTATTATTTAAGCCAAATCTATTAGTATAAATGGTTTGATAACTCCAAATAGATACAAATACAAATAACATTACGCCATATTTGAAAAATAAAATACCAGGCACTATGGCATGTTCTAAGTGCAATATTGTGTGAGACATTTGTGAAATTGCATAGACAAAAATTAAGTCAAAAAATAATTCTATAAATTCTACTTTTTTTACGTCAAAATAACGGTTTTTTTGTATTTTCATATTCAACTCTTCTTTTCATAATTATTTTTAAAATAATATCATTGAATATTTTACCAAATTTTTAATTCTAGAAACAAAAAACGATAAATTAATTTATCGTTTATCACATATTGGTTTTACGATTCCTCGAAATGTTGATGTGTATTGGGTAGAAGAAGCTGGCATCGGTTCTTCTTATATGGATATAAAGCATGAAAATGAATTCACTAAAAGACATATCAAATGGCTTGCCTATAATACAATGCACATGGCTACAATGTTGAGAAAAACGCCATTACCAAATAAAGGGAATAAATTAAATGAATAAAATAAGATGAAATATTTTAATAGACTCCATTTTAAAGTGAAAACTTTAAAATGGAGTCTATTATTTCTTCGTAGAAAAACTTAGTCTATTTTTGATTTTTTATTTATAAATCATAAAAAGTTGTGAAATTTTGGTATAAGTCTATTTCAGCGTTTTGTAAAACCGTCGATTCAGGTGATATTGCTGTTCCTTATTCTATGATGTGATTTAAATTGTGAAACTAAAGATGATGTCACATCAGCTATTTATTGTTCTTCTAATGTCAGTGATTCGTGTTCCGTTGCTTGTTCCAAATGTTTAATAACTGTGTTGATTCTATACGAGGTAATTTATTTCATATAGATTTAATATTTCTAGTTTTTCATTTGGGCAAGTCTCATTATATTTTGTTTTTATTTCATTCCCACTATTTGGGGTCAGTTCAAACTATCACCTAAGGTTTGTCTATTTTGTGGAAGGGAGTTAATAAAATTATTACTTCCTTTCCTTTTATACAATTTAGAACATATTAATATGGTTGACGAGCACGTTGTTTACCATGCATAAAGTAATAAAGTACTATCGAAACAATTACTAAAACTGCCATAGTTAAGTATAGATTTCGGTATCCCATCAATGGAATGACAACGCCTAGCACAAAAGGTCCAATGCCTGCACCGAAATCTGCAAACATATAAAACGTAGATGTAGCTAAGCCGATTTTATCAGTAGGTGATTGTTGAATAGCAATGGCTTGGGCAGTGGGCACTATCGTACCATAGCCGATCCCAATAAACACTGCAGCAATGAGTAATGAAATACTTGTGTGCGTTAAACTTAATAGTATTAGACCGATGATAAAGCTGATTAACACAGGGTACATGACCTTATTTTCACCATAGTTATCGTAAATTTTACCTGTGAATGGACGAGTTACAAAGGTGCTCACTGCATAAACAACAAAAAAGAAACTTGAGGCTGTAGCAAGGTTAATTTGTTCTGTGTAAACCGTTAAGAATGATAAAACGCTTGAATAAGCAATACCTACGAAAATAATAACAAATGAAATTGGTAGGGCTTCTTTTTGAATATATGCAGCAACGCCAGTGACTTTCTCAGTATTAGATGTTTGAACAGATACTTTTGGTAATTCTTTGATCAATAATGCCACAATTAAAGCGGCGACAATAACGATAAGACTAACTATAAAGATAGATTGAAAACCAAATTGTTGATTTAATATGATACCGCAAAAAGGGCCAATAGCCGATGCAGTTGTTACACTAAGTGCATAATAACCAATACCTTCACCTTTGCGCTTTTCTGGAATAATTCTTGATGAAATCGTACCGGTTGCAGTTGAAGATAACCCAAAGGCAATGCCATGTAATAGTCGGACAAACATTAAAATTAACAGGCTATGAATTGCGAAATACAAGCCAACAGTTATGATAGAAAAGATAATCCCAAAGAGCAGCACTTTTTTGGGTTGCAAATTGTCAATCACACGTCCAGAAGCCAAACGTCCGAATAGCATACCGATAATAAATATGCCTGCCGCTAATCCTCCCATACTTTCTGAAGCGTGATATTTATCAATAGTAAATATAGTGACTGTAACGATTAATGTATAATGAATCAAATACATTAAAAAATTTACAATTGTAACGGAGATAAAATCTTTTGACCAGAGTTTATCATACATACGAAGACCGTCCTTTAATTAATTTTTCATGCACTATATATTATAATGATTAATATACACTAATGTAAAATTAGAATTTATGATGTTTGTATAAGTATTACTTATGTAAAAAGGGGTGAAATAATGAACTTTGAACAATTAACTTATATTCAAAAAATATATGAAACGGAATCAATCGTTAAAGCAGCAAATATTATGCATATCAGTCAATCTGCGATGAGTCAGTCAATCGCAAACCTAGAATCAGAAGTAGGATATAAAATATTTAATCGATCACGTAAAGGGACTTTGCCAACTGAAGTTGGGAAGAAACTGATTCCGTTAATGATTAATATTATTGAAGCGCGTAGTGAATTATTATCTGAGGTAGACGCGTTGCATTCTAATATCGAGGGTTCGTTAACAATTGCAACGATTCCTACACTATTCAATAAAATTATTCCTAAAGCATTATCTGCATTTAAGAGAGATTATCCACATATTGAAGTGGAAGTAATCGAAAGTGATAGAGATGAAATTTTAAAAATGGTTGAAGCTCAGGTAGTTGATATAGGATTGATTGGTAAAGCTGAAAATGAACAGTTTGGGCAGCACATTGTAGCGCATTCATTGAATATTGCTACAGATTTTAGGTTGATTGTGCCTAAAAAATCAAAATTATCATTGCAAAACACGGTAGATATGAAAGCGATTCGTGAATATCCATTTGTTTTGTACGACCGCAATTTCTATCATCACAATTTCAAGCAATTTGAAGATGACAACGGCCCATTGAAAATTGTGTTCCGTACTAATAATCCAAGTGTGTTAATTAAAACTGTGTCAGAGGGTTTAGGAATAAGTATTGTATCAAGTTTGATGTTGGAAGATGATCCGTTTATATTGAATGGCTTAATAGAAATGTTGCCTATTGGCTCGCCGTTCGATTATTATATTTATTTTACGGCACTTACACAATCAGATAGAACTAATGAACAAACAATAAAGACATTTATAGAATATTTAAGAAAATGAATAATCACAAAATAAAGCAGAACCTATAGGGTGTGAAGTCCTTATAGGTTCTGCTTTTTAATTATTGTATTTTATTGAGAAAATGATAAAAGTAGGATAAATCAGAGATTTGTTGATTACAAACTGTACTATCGAAGCAGATATAATCACCTTTTTTAGTGTATTGTCCATCACTAGTGGTGCGTGTTTTCCTCATGAATAAGGTGACACGAGACTCCTTATTACAAATTGAACAAAAGCCTTTAACTGTTTGGTTTGAAATATCACCATAAAACCCATCTAATTTTCCAAAATCATTATAATAGATCAGATATTTTCTATTGGAAGCCACATCGTTCCAACCAATAAATGTACTTTCTAATAACACTTCATTACTGATAAGTGGTGTTTTCAATTTCTTTACTTTTCTAAAAACTTTATCTACTTGTTTTTTAGAAGGATGTTCGAAAGGCAACACATAACCTTGAAGTGTACTTAAGATTTTTTCAGCTTGCATTTTTGATAATTGATAATTCATCAACTTTTCAATTTCTAATTGAATAGATGAATCTACGCTTTGAAACGTATTGAGAATTTGTTCACGTGTAGTCTCTTGGATAGAAGCGATAGTATTAAGGTCATTAACTGAATTATACACATTGATTAAATGAGCGACACGTTCTTTTATATAATTAAATTGATAAGGGTATAGTTGTTTTTCCATAATTTGATATTCCTCTCACATTTTAATAACTGCATGCATAAGATAGATGCCCTGTGAAAAGAAAAAGTTTTACAAAGCATCGACTATTTTGATCGAGAACTTTGTATTAACAATGTAGCATTTGTATGCAACATATTACCATCTCCATAAATACTTAATAAATAACTTATACCAACATATGACATGTGTGTCAAATATTGGAAATGCTCACCATTTACTAGATGAATTTTATAGTAAATAGAGATATAGCAACTAGACATAGTGAAGTATGTAATGGCTAAATGGTAGACATTAGCGATTCACACTGCTAAAATTCAAAGCAAATGTTCACTCAAAGTATACAAAAAAGCGTTTTTATAGTATAATATTGTTGAAAATACGGGTATTGTCCACTGGGAAAATACATTACAATTTCTGTAATATACAAGGGAGATATAAATATGAAAAAAATTATTATTACTGGTGCATTAGGACAAATAGGAACTGAGTTAGTAGTGAAGTGTAGAACATTATATGGCAATGATAATGTTTTAGCTACTGATATTAAAGAACCAGAAACGGATTCTGCAATTGCAAATGGTCCATTTGCAATATTGGATGTGACTGATAAAGCACGTATGAATGAACTTGTTGAATCATTTAAGCCGGACACGATTATGCATATGGCTGCTTTATTATCAGCTACTGCTGAAAAAAATCCTTTGTTTGCATGGGATTTAAATATGGGCGGATTAATGAATGCTTTAGAGGTTGCACGTGAACATGATTTACTATTCTTCACACCAAGTTCTATTGGTGCGTTCGGTCCATCAACACCTAAAGTTAATACACCACAAGTAACGATTCAGCGTCCAACTTCAATGTATGGCGTGAATAAAGTTGCAGGTGAATTGTTATGTCAGTATTACTTTGAAAAGTTTGGTGTTGATACACGTAGTGTAAGATTCCCAGGTTTAATTTCACATATTAAAGAACCTGGTGGCGGTACAACTGACTATGCAGTCGATATTTATTTTAAAGCTGTAAGAGAAGGACATTATTCAAGCTTTATTGAAAAAGGCACCTTTATGGATATGATGTATATGGAAGACGCGATTGATGCCATTATACAACTTATGGAAGCAGACGGCGTTAAATTAATAAACCGTAATGCTTATAATTTAAGTGCGATGAGTATTGAACCAGAAATGGTTAAAACAGCAATTCAAGAACATTATCCAGACTTTAAATTAGACTATGATGTAGACCCAGTGAGACAATCAATTGCTAATAGTTGGCCAGATAGTATTGATGTAAGTTGTGCAAGAGCAGAATGGGGCTTTGATCCACAATACGATTTAAACAAAATGACTAAAGTGATGTTAGATGCTATCGAAGGTAAAGAAACAGCTGAAGTAAGATAAAACAAGATCAGCTACTAATCAATAAGATTTTAAAATTCAAATAGCAATGGTGATAATTAAAAATGGAGCATTTGCTATTATAAATTAAAACTAAATACTATGTATTTTCGTCTGTTAAGTGTATAGAAAGTCTAATGCGGCGTGGATATGTTGTCAAAATTTTGAATTTGATAACATATCTACGCTATTTTTATTAATAAATATATTAATAGCAGCGGAAATGAATTCATTCTAGAAGACCATTCATTTTTAAAGTACTATTTTCAATGGTGAAAATTAATGCTAATTATCCATTATATTTATTATTTGAAGTTTTTAATTTTCTATTGCCATAACTAGAGGTTAAATACAACGGAAACAGCGTATGCAAATAGATTTCTGTTTCTCTCCCTTATTATTTCTTTATTTTAAATTTTTTGAAAATTATTGAACAGCATTCGTTGGATTGATATAATTTAATGTAATACTCAAAGAAATACCATTAGGAGGAAAAATCATGTCAGAAAAAATTGAATTTGTACAACGAGAAACACTTAAAGAAAAACCGGATCCAAGTGATTTAGGTTTTGGGAAATATTTCACAGATTATATGTTAAGTTTCGACTACGATATTGATCAAGGATGGCATGATTTAAAGATTGTGCCTTATGGACCAATTGAACTTTCTCCAGCAGCACAAGCCTTACATTACGGCCAAGCAGTATTTGAAGGTTTGAAAGCTTACAAGCATGACGGTGAGGTAGATTTATTCCGTCCCTCTGAGAACTTTAAACGTATTAATAATTCATTGGCACGATTAGATATGCCGAAGGTTGATGAAGAGGCAGTGTTAGAAGGGTTGAAGCAATTAGTAGATATAGAACGTGATTGGGTACCAGAAGGTGAAGGTCAATCGTTATACATACGTCCATATGTTTTCGCCACAGAAGGTATTTTAGGCGTACGCCCTTCTTATTCATATAAATTATTAATTATTTTGTCGCCATCAGGTTCATATTATGGTGGAGAGTCGTTAAGCCCAACTAAAATTTATGTGGAAGATGAATATGTGCGTGCTGTTCGTGGTGGTGTAGGTCATGCAAAAGTTGCAGGTAATTATGCTGCTAGCCTATTAGCACAAACGAATGCATCAGCACAAGGTTATGATCAAGTATTGTGGTTAGATGGTGTTGAACAAAAATATGTAGAAGAAGTTGGTAGTATGAATATCTTCTTCGTAGAAAATGGTAAACTTGTAACACCAGAATTAAATGGTAGTATTTTACCAGGTATTACACGTAAAACTGTGATTGAATTAGCGCAAAATTTAGGCTATGAAGTAGAAGAACGTCGAGTATCTATCGACGAACTTATTGAATCACACAATAAAGGTGAATTAACAGAAGTATTTGGTACAGGTACTGCAGCAGTTATCTCTCCTGTAGGTCAGTTGAAATATGGTGAAACTGAGATCGTTATTAATAATAATGAAACTGGGGAAGTTACTCAAAAATTATACGATAATTATACTGGCATCCAAAGTGGTAAACTTGAAGATCCACAAGGCTGGAGAGTCGTTGTACCAAGATACTAAACCACATAAAAATATAATGATTATTGAACAATAACCTAAATTATGAGGGTAAATTGTAATAACTAATATAATATTTGAGGCTGAGACATACCAATGTATGTCCCAGCCTCGCTTTATGTATGATTTGATAAAATGTATTCCAAAAGAATTACTATTTTGAAGTTATCGCTTCAAGATTTGCCTCTTTCATACCATCTTTAGCACCTTTTTTTATATCAGCGATGTGATAAAATCCACTAACGACAATCACAGAAATGATAATGACACCAATTCCTTTAAACCAACTAGATGGAGACATTTGTTTTTCTCTTTTAGCGCAATGTTTTTGAAAGGAGGATAGACGTGAATAAAATATTGAACGTTGCCAGTTTTATTATGCTGATTTTGTTAATGCTATATACGTGGATAAATTATAATACTTTGCCTAAAACGGTACCTATTCACTATGATTTATATAATTATCCAGACGGATGGGGGATAAAAATGCATTGCTTTTGATACCATTTATAGGTTTAATGATATGGTTTTTAATGTATTCACTATATAAATATTATCCGAAATTGGTAAATCTAGATATTAATTTAACAGGAAAACAACCGACAAAAAAGCGATTAAAACGCATATAACTTTTGTTGCTATCTTGAATTTTGAAATTCTTTTATTTATTTGTTTAAAGGGAGCAATGGATATCTATAATATCAAAGGTGGATCGATACATTTAGACATCTCTCAGTTTGTGACATTTGTTATAGTTATTGGAGTAACCTTAATATGGTTGGTAGTGAACGACTATAAGAACAAACGAAAATGATATAACAAATGCAGTTTCATTATTTGTATACAGAGTTAGTTTTATATTAAAATAAAATAGGTTTTAAAAACAAAGATAGTGTGAAACTATAGGAGCTGTTCTAGCGATGAAATGGATTTTATTTGATAAAGATGGCACAATCATATATTTCGACCGTAGTTGGATGAAGATTGGTTTACAACTTGTAGATGATTTTATGGAAGTTTACCAAAATGAAATTGGTGATAGAGAGGCAGCATATGCGTACTTAGGTGTAGTAGATGGAGAAATTCAACCAGGTACGATTATGGCTTCAGGTGCTTTAGATGAAATGGTTCGAGCATTCTGTGATATTGCAGGTCAAGATGTTACTGGATGGGCACAAAGTAGAAGCCAAACACTTGTAGATAATCGTGTTCCAGAAAATGTCTTAGTAGAAGGTATTGAGGAGACACTCGAAACCTTAAAACGGCAAGGTTATAAGATGGGAATTGTAACCAGCGATTCTAAAAAAGGCGTGGATCAGTTTCTAGAAATTACGAAATTTGATCATTTCTTTGATGTGGTTATTTCAACAGAAGCAAACGCAGTTGAAAAACCAAATCCAGATGTACTTAATCCGTTATTTGATCATTATGATGTAGCGCCTCAAGATGTAGTGATTGTAGGTGATACTGCAAATGATATGCAAACAGGTGTTAATGCAAAATTAGGCTTGAAAATCGCAGTATTAACAGGTGTCGGTTTAGAACAAGAATTTACAAATGCAGATTACATAGTAGAAACTGCAAATGATATTGTGGAAATAATAAATCAATAGGCTTAACTTCTAAATTATGTCATAATATACGTAACGTATATTATGATTTTTTTATATTTAATATAAGTGTCGAGGTGATTAGATGATTGATGGTAAATACGCCGATTATCAAGGTGAAACTTATAAAGTAGTGGAAATTATTAGTAATGAAGTTGTATTGGTCACTGAAGACGAGCGAGCTTTAGCGCATGGTTTTGAAGCAAATACAACAAATCATACGGCGCATACGTTGTATTTTAAACATGTTGCGCGCGATGATATAGATGAACTGTATGCACTGTACCAAGAAGCGAGATACGGTGGTGCTGTTTTTGATCTCTATCAAGACACTGAGGGACAATTATATATTGGTACCGAAGACCAAGATAAGGCTAGCACCTTTGGTTTAGTACAGACAGATGAATATTACTATAGTAAATATGTGGCAGAAGATGAAATTGAAAAAATCATTTATCGACGTCATATTGAATAAATGACGAGACCCGAATAAAAAAAGTCACTCCGACTAAATAAGTTTAGTGGGAGTGACTTTTTATGCAACGTTAGCGTCTAGCGTTGATCAACTTTACGGTATGTGTCAATGACATGGCGTATTTTATCGATAACTGGATTTAATGATTCGGGATCTTCGTGTAAGTCATATTCATTAATGTTTACACGAACCACAGGGCACGCGTTAAATTCGGCAATCCAATCTTCATAGCGTTGAAATAACTTTTGCCAATATGCTACATCCGTCTCAATTTCCATTTGACGACCACGTTGTTTAATTCGTTGAATCACATCTTCATAGTCACATTCTAAATAAATTAAAACGTCTGGTTTGGGGAAGTAAGGTGTCATTACCATAGCGTTGAAAAGCTCAGAATAAGTTTGGAAGTCTTCAGGACTCATTGTTCCTTGTTCTTCATGCATTTTGGCAAAAATATCAACATCTTCATAAATAGAACGATCTTGAATAAAACCGCCTCCGTATTCAAACATACGTTTTTGTTCTTTAAAGCGTTCTGCTAAGAAATAAATTTGTAAATGGAAGCTCCAACGTTCAAAGTCATTATAAAATTTATCGAGGTATGGATTATTATCGACGTTTTCAAATGAAGTTTTAAAGTTAAAACGTTCTGCTAAAGCTTTTGTTAATGTTGATTTACCAACGCCTACTGTACCAGCGATAGTAATTACAGCATCTTGTGGAATACCATATTTATTCATGCTCATGTCCTCCAATAAGTGGTTTCACTAATTCTAAAATATAATTATAATCTTCATCATACTTAACAAAGTCAAGTTGAGTCGTGTCGATTCGTATAACACGTGCGCCCTCAGATTTAAGAGATTCATAATATGCATTATAGTCACGCTTTAGATTTAATAAATAATCATCTGCAATTTGATGTTCGAAGCTACGATTACGATGTGCAATACGTGTTTTTAGCATTGCTAAATCAGCATCTAAAAAGATGATAATGTTCGGCATTTCTAAATCTTCGGTTAAAATATCGTAGATTCTTGAGAATTTATTATATTCTGATGTGGTTAAAGTATTATTTGCAAATATCTTATTTTTATATATGTGATAATCGCTAACAATTCCATTATCAATTAAAGCAAGATCTTGAAATTGCTTATACCGATTACATAAGAAGAACATTTCTGTTTGGAAACTCCATTTTGAAATGTCATCATAGAAATCTGATAAAAAAGGATTTTCTGTAATAATTTCTTTTTCTTCGTAATATTTATAAGTTTGACTGAGTTTATGTGCTAAAGAAGATTTTCCGACTCCAATCGGACCTTCAATTGCGATAAAATGTTTTTTCATATTTTCCGCTCCAATGTTAAAATAGACAATAAATATTGTACCATATGTGAGGTGTGTGAGACACATGACAAATCAGCAATTTTATATGAAAATGGCGATTGAAGAAGCTAAAAAAGCTGGCGATATAGGTGAAGTACCTATTGGCGCTGTGATTGTTAAAAATGATGAAATTATTGCAAGAGCACACAATTTAAGAGAATCAAAAAAAGATCCAACCGCACATGCAGAATATCTTGCTATTCAAAAAGCGTCTAAGCACTTAAAAAGCTGGCGATTGGAAGAGTGCCAACTCTATGTGACCTTAGAACCTTGTGTTATGTGTGCTGGTGCGATTGTAATGAGCCGTATTCCGCATGTGATATATGGTGCAAAAGATCCCAAAGGAGGATGTGCGGGTAGTCTGATGGACCTCTTACAAGAACCTAGATTTAATCACCGTGCACAAGTAGAAATAGGTGTAATGGAAGAAGCATGTAGTCAATTATTGACTGAATTTTTTAGGCATATTAGAAAAAAGAAAAAAATCATACAAACAGCCGATAATACAAATAGCTAAACTTTTGGTAGAATAATAATATGTTACAAAATTATGGCAAATGAGAATGAGATGTAATTAAATTTGTGTAATCGATCTAAGAAGGAAACGAGGTAAACGAATGATAAACTTAATTGCTACAGATATGGATGGTACGTTACTTAATGCCGCACATGAAATATCCGAGGAAAATATTAAAGCCATTAAATACGCGCAGTCACAAGGTATTACTGTTGTTATAGCAACAGGCCGTGCTTTTTATGAGGCGAATGCGCCCGTGAATCAAACAGATTTAAAAATGCCCTATATTTGTTTGAATGGTGCAGAAGTGAGAGATGAATCATTTAATATCATGAGCACTTCTAATTTGAATCGTGAGTTAATCAATAGAATTACGCATGAACTTAAAAATGAAGATATCTATTATCAAGTATATACAAATTTAGGTATCTATACAGAAAATCCGCAACGTGACTTAGAAATTTATATAGATATTGCCGAACGTGCAGGACAACATGCGGATGTAGAAAAGATTAAAGCAGGTATTCAAAAGCGTATTGATAACGGGACTTTAAAAGTAGTAGATAATTATGACAAAATTGAAGATACGCCAGGTGAAATTGTAATGAAAATTTTGGCGTTTGATAGTGATTTGTCAAAAATTGACCGTGTTAGTGAAAAGTTAGCTCAATCAGAAAGTCTTGCAATATCATCATCATCTAGAGGTAATATTGAGATTACTCATTCAGATGCACAAAAAGGTATAGCTTTAGAAACAATTGCTGAACGACTAAATATTGACATGAAAAATGTTATGGCAATCGGTGATAACATGAATGACATTTCAATGCTTGAACGTGTAGGTTATTCTGTAGCGATGGATAATGCTGCGCCAGAAGTAAAAGTAGTAGCAACATATGCAACAGACTCTAATGAAGAAAGTGGCGTCGGTAAGGCGATTATGAAACTACTTAAGGAAAATAACGAAAAATAGTATGAGGTGAAGTAATAAATGAAAGGTTTAATTATAGTAGGTAGCGCGAAATTAGGTTCGCATACTACTGCATTATCAAAATATTTAAAAGGTCATTTTGAAGCGCATGACTTTGAAGTTGATATCTTCGATTTGGCAGACCACCCAATCCATCAACTTGATGTGTCTGGCGCTTCACAACCAAGCGAAGATTATAAAAACAATTTAAACATATTAAAGGAAAAAGCGAGAGCAGCAGATTTCTTTGTGTTAGGTAGTCCGAATTACCATGGTTCATATTCTGGTATTTTAAAAAATGCATTAGATCATTTAACAATGGATGATTTTAAAATGAAACCAGTTGGCTTGATTGGTAATAGTGGTGGTATTGTAAGTTCCGAACCATTATCACATTTACGACTGATTGTTAGAACGTTATTAGGTATTGCGGTACCAACGCAAATCGCTACGCATGATACAGATTATAAAAAACTTGAAGATGGTACATTATACTTAGATAATGAAGAGTTCCAATTACGTGCACGTTTATTTGTAGATCAAATAATCTCATTCGTTAAAAATAGTCCTTACGAACATTTAAAATAAGGTAAACGTGCTATTTTACTTATGAACTAAAATAGTGGTATTAATTAGCGTAAAATAGTTATAAAAGGGTGCAAAGGCCCTATATAATACACTACATCACAATAATGGGCTGGAACATTTATACGTTCCAGCCCATTAGTTATATAATAAACTTGGTTGATTAGCCTTTACTATTTAATATTGTATCGACGATTAAATGGTATTGCTTAATAATAGATTCTATTTTCGGAAAATCTATATCATGTAAGAAGATGCGTCTTTCATCATAAACGTCTCTTGATTTTTTAAACAATCCTAAGTTGCTTAAATGATTAATTTGCACTGAAATAGGTGTGTTTTCAATATTTAGGTGCTTTTTAAGTTCTACAGCATCAATTTTTTCTTTGTTGAGATAATTCAGTTTTTCTAAAATGACAATTTCTAAAAACGACATATCTAAATTTTTCTTTAGTGCTCGTTTAATTGTATTTCTATTTTCCTCATAATAAATTGTATTCATAATTTCCCTCTCAATTCTTTTTAAACTTTGTATAAAGATTTGTCTTATTATTTCACTTTATCGTGCACATCCAGATTGACTATGCCTTTAATAAGTTTTATTTATTTCAAGATTGATAGGGAGCATAGCCTTTAACCTTTTCAAATTGTTGTAAATAATTTTGAAACGTACGGAATTTATATGTTTTCCATACGTTATCTAATGTATCTCCATTTAGTAATGCGCAATTTGAAAAATGAATTTTCGCAGCTACCATGTACTGTGATAATGTACTACCCACAATCATTGTAAAAGTTCGAGATAAAAAACTAGAATTTACAAAAAATACTTCGGCAATTTGCTGACAATTTAACTTATCTTCTATATGGTTGTGGATGTAAATTGTTATATTTTTAATTAGTGTATATTTATAATTATTTGATTCATAGCCAAGTTGACTGTTACACAAGCTTAATGTATGTATCGTTGTTAAAAGTGATAAGAACGCTTTTTTAGGCACATGGCATTCTTCCGTCAAAGATGAAAATATATTTGTGAATTGTGATTTTAATATATGATGTTCTCCATCTCCAAGATATGAATCTATTCCATTAGCCATTGTATGATCAATATCATTTATGTAATGATAGTTGTTTATTGATAAACAAAGTAAGTCAGCATCGATAGATATAAGCTCGATATATTCATAGTCATGAACGTAAAAAATATCACCAGAAATATATTGTTCAAATGTGTCATTTTTTAATAATGTGACATTGCCTTTGGAGACCCAATAAATATTTAAAAAGTGCGGTGTACTTAGATTATAATTTGTGCTTTTTATAAGTTTATGAAGTTTAATTTTATAGTCCATCTTTATAATTACCTCACACTTATCGAATAAAAATTGATTTAAAGTTACTATCATAATCATTTTAATATGGAAATCGTATATAGAACATTAGCTAAAATTAAATGTTAGTATTTATTGTTTTAAAAATAGAGAAGTTGATTCTAGGTAAATGTTAAAATTTTAATCTAACATACTAAAATTTTAATTAAGCACACCTTACAATACAGTGGCATAAAATTTAAGTTATATAAGTAAATAAAAAAGTGTACAAATTGTCGATGTTAATCAGACATTTTGTACACTTTTTAAAATCGCTATATTTTATTTTCTATATTTTAATTTTGCAAAGGCATCATGTTGATGTATGGACTCTTCGTTACGACATTCTATGTCGAATCCATCTAGCCATTCAAAACCGACTAAGTCTGCAGCGATTAAACGAATTAAATCTTCTACAAATCTTGGGTTTTCATAAGCGCGTTCTGTGACGCTTTTTTCATCTGGACGTTTAAGGATAGGGTATAATATAGAGCTTGCGTTCGCTTCCATAGCATCAAGTATTTTCCCTTTGTAATCGTCTACTAGCTCAACATCTTTGTTGATGTATGCTTTGACAGTTACAATACCACGTTGGTTATGGGCAGAGTATTCGCTGATTTCTTTAGAACAAGGGCAGAGTGTCGTTACTGCAGCTTGAATTGTGATTTCCTTGCGCGTTACTTCTTTTTTATCTATTGCTAGACCATAAGTAACATCTGCATGACCCACAGCTTTAATTTGGGTTACTGGGCTGTGTCGATCAAAAAACCACTTTGCTGATACATCTAAGCCAGCAGCATTTTGGTTCATGCTTTCTTGTAAACTACGTAGCAGTTGATAAAGTGAGTCAAAGTCTAATTCGATACCATTATGATAGTGTTTTTCAACACTTTCTAAAATTCGGCTCATATTGATACCTTTTTCATCTTGATTAAGGCTTGTTGAAAAACTAAAATTTCCAGCAGTTTGGAAACGATCAACAAGTACAGGGTATACAAGGTTTTTAATGCCGACTTCTTCTATTTCAAATAAGAAGTCTTTATGCGTGCTTTGCAAGTCTTTCATATTTTCTTTTACAGTTGGTTTAGTGCCTTCAATAGGGTCGACGGAACCGAAATGTTTCCAACGACCTTCTCGAGTAGATAAGTCAAATTCTGTCATGCTATTGCCTCCACTTAAGATTCAAAGTTATAAGTCCAATAAGGTTCTACTTCTAAGAAACTGTGCACTTCTCCAGGGACATCAGGTGTTGCTAATTGTTCTAAAAATGGTCCTGTTTGTGATGCATGTGCCTCAAATGCGCGAAGTTTTACCTCTTTATAATCACTGATCTCATTTAGAATGTCGGGTTCACCTAATTTTTCAGGTGCGTCATTACTAAATGCTACAAGTTGTAAACGTGGTCTTTCAGATGCTGCCATACGACCAACAGTTCTTACGACTGCTTCAGCAGTAGCTTCATGATCTGGGTGTACAGCGAACTGAGGATAGAACGAAATAATCACAGATGGTTGTAATTCATCAATTAAAGATTTAACCATAGCATCCATTTCATCATGGGGTTCAAATTCAACCGTTTTATCTCTTAATCCCATTTTACGTAAATCAGTTATGCCTATTGCTTCCATGGCATTTTCTAATTCTTTTTCTCTAATGTCCGGTAATGTTTCACGTGTTGCAAAAGGTGGGTTACCTAAATTACGCCCCATTTGCCCAAGCGTTAAACATGCATAAGTGACCGGAACGCCATTGTCGATATAACGTGCGAGTGTGCCTGCAGATGAGAATGATTCATCATCTGGGTGTGGAAAAATTACTAATACTTGGCTTTCCTCTGACATAATATGCCTCCTTAAGCTTTAAATGGTTGAGTACTTATTTCTAACGCAGCAGCTAATTGACCTTCATAGTTAAAGCCCGCTAATAGAAACTCGCCATTTTCATTTACTTCGTAATGTGTTAACCCTTGAACATAAACCCAACCGTTATCTTTTAATTTGAGTCCAACACGGAAAGGATCTTTGTTGCCGCCTTTAAGTTGCGCATGTTCATAAGTAACTTGAATATTTCTTAAAAAGGTTCCTGCATTAAATACACGTTGGTCAAAGTGTGCAGCGTAAGCACCATTTGTTGTTTCGACGTGTAAGTATACAGGTTTATGCTCATATGAAGAAAGTAAAGATTGTACTTTTTCATGATTGATTTCTTCCAAAATTTTGCCTCCTTGCTTTCAAAACCCATCACTACAAAATTCATTTGATTTAAATTTAGTACAAATAATGTACTCTAAAAGATATCTACAGTCTAGTTTAAACCGACTTTTGTACATTTGCTACCTGAAAAGTAAATTTTATATACCAGAATTGTACTGTAATTTTGATTATCTATCTATTCTACTAAAAACAGCAATAGAAATGTATAACTCTGCTCATTTTAATGTAAATAATTTATATTCTATAACATGATATGAGTTCTAAAATTCAAATTCTGTTAAAATCACCAGAAAAACGTATAATGTATGTTGTAATCATATGTAGTATAAAATAGTTTGATCATCTTAATAGGAGGGCATTTGTTTATGAAAATAACAAATCTTGGAACGAGAAGTTATGCTTCTTTTTATGTAGCTTGTGAATTATACAAGCAGATGAGTCAACAATGTCATAGTAAATTAGGTTTAGCTACAGGTGGTACCATGGTTGAAGTCTATAAATTTTTAGTCGAGTTATTAAATAAAAACAAATTAGACGTATCTCAAATAGAAACATTTAATTTAGACGAATATGTAGGTCTTGATGCTACACATGTACAAAGTTATCACACATACATGAACGAAGTATTATTCAAACGTTATCCCCACTTTAATCCGTCATTAGTTCATATTCCGAATGGAAATGCGGAGAATTTAAATGAAGAAACAAAGCGTTATGAATATTTGATAAATCAACAAGGTCCAGTAGACATTCAAATATTAGGCATCGGTGAAAATGGACACATTGGTTTTAACGAGCCTGGTACAGATGTGAATAGTGCCACACATGTTGTGAATTTAACTGAAAGTACGATTAATGCGAATAGTCGCTATTTTGAAAATGGGGATGAAGTACCCAATCAGGCTATTTCTATGGGACTTTCTACAATTTTAAAAGCACAGAGAATCATTTTACTCGCATTTGGAGAGAAGAAAAGAGCGGCTATTGAGAAATTAGCTGAAAATGAAGTGAATAGTGATGTGCCAGCTACAATATTACATGCACACCCTAATGTAGAAATTTATGTTGATGATGATGCAGCACCTAGATTATAGTGACTGAGTTTTAATCATACAGAAAAGGGTAAACATTTTAAGCGTAAGATTTTAAAGCGTAAGCTTAGCCCAGTGAGGCTTTGATAATCTAATTCAAGAAGGGATGATCATTTTGGAATTACAACTAGCAATTGATTTATTAAACAAAGAGGAAGCGGCAGAGCTTGCAAATAAAGTTAAAGACTATGTAGATATTGTAGAAATTGGTACACCAATTGTGATAAATGAAGGGTTACCAGCCGTACAACATTTAAATGATAATATTGAAGGCGTTAAAGTTTTAGCTGACCTTAAAATTATGGACGCAGCAGATTATGAAGTGAGCCAAGCAGTGAAGTTTGGTGCAGGTGTAGTAACTATTTTAGGTGTTGCTGAAGATGCTTCTATCAAGGCTGCAGTTGAAGAAGCACATAAACATGGTAAAGAATTATTAGTCGATATGATAGCAGTACAAGATTTACAAAAGCGTGCAAAAGAATTAGATGAACTAGGTGCGGACTACATTGCCGTTCACACAGGTTATGATTTACAGGCTGAGGGCGAATCACCATTAGAAAGTTTACGTCAGGTGAAATCAGTAATTAAAAGTTCTAAAGTTGCGGTAATCGGTGGTATTAAACCGGATACGATTAAAGAAGTGGTAGCAGAAGACCCAGATTTAGTTGTAGTTGGTGGCGGTATCGCTAATGCAGATGATCCAGTAGAAGCTGCAAAGCAATGTAAAGATGCGATTGAAGGCAGATAATATGACTGAAATTACAAACTATCGTCTAATCTTAGACGAACTAGACCATACCCTTTCACATGTGAAAGATAATGAAGCTGAAGTTTTTTTAGCACAGGTCGTTAAAGCGAAACAAGTTTTTGTTGCTGGGAAGGGTCGCTCTGGCTTTGTAGCAAATAGTTTTGCCATGCGTTTAAATCAATTAGGCAAATATGCATATGTTGTTGGAGAGTCAACGACGCCTTCCATCACTTCAGAAGATTTATTTGTAATTATTTCTGGATCAGGAAAAACGGAACACTTGAAACTTTTAGCTGATAAAGCTAAAGGTGTTGGCGCTGAAGTGGTTTTATTGACGACAAGTCCAAATTCACCAATCGGTCAATTGACGAATGCAATCATTGAGTTGCCAGCTGGTACTAAATACGATGCAGAAGGTTCGGCTCAACCATTAGGTAGTTTATTCGAACAAGCGTCACAAATATTCTTGGACAGCATCGTTTTAGATTTAATGTCAGAACTGAATATAGATGAAGAAACCATGCAACAAAACCACGCAAATTTAGAATAATTAAGGTGTTCGAGAGGTTAGCACATAAATCACTAACACCGTTTAACTGTCGACAAGGTCTCCGACTTTGTTGGCAGTTTTTTATGCGTCATTTTCGTGAATAAATAAAAGTTTAGATTGTACACTACAGCTATTAATATTTCTGCGAACATGACGGTCTTATTAATGTATATCTTATTTATATGTAGAGATAAGATATAGCTAAAATAGTGTTTTTTTTATTAATCATGTTGTTAAAATTTATATTATAAATATATAATGTATTTATTAGTGTTTTATCATTCATTAAAGTAATGGCTTTCAAAAAAGGTTTATCTATTTTAATATAAATCAAATAGGTAAAAACAAATAAATTTGGTTAACAAGGAATAAAAAATTTCTGAAAATTTAGACATGATTAATAATATTATGCTAAGATATGCTGATGTTTTAGCGTCTAATGTGATGAAGGTGAGATATTTGAAGAAACGACAATGGAAATTAAGTACAATAATTATTATTTTTGTATGTATCGTTGTGCTAATTTCTTTAGTTATTACTAGTATTTTAATAAGTAATACTGTTAAAAATTCTATTCATAGAACTGCTGAAGAGAAGGCGGAAGCTGTGTCTAGCACCACGGCACAATCTAATATTATTAAAAGGGGTTTGAAAGATAAAAGTAAGGAACAACAAATACAGCGTTATGCTTCTGAAATTAAGGCAGCGACAGACGTCAGTTTCATTGTTGTTATGGATATGAATAGTATAAGAAAATCGCATCCCAATTCTGATTTAATAGGTAAAAAATTTCAAGGAGGAGATGAATCACCAGCCTTAAAAGGGAAAGAAATTATAACTGAATCTAAAGGAACTTTAGGAAAATCGTTAAGGTCATTTACCCCAATTTATGACAATGGTGAACAGATTGGTATAGTCGCAGTTGGTATACCAATTGAAACTGTAAATGAAGCATTTGCATCGGGAATGAAAGATATTTGTATTGGCCTGATTATAGGTCTGTTTTTCGGCATTGTAGGTGCATACTTATTGGCGAGATATATTAAAAAGATACTACATGGTTTAGAACCTGGAATTATTGCGAAACGATTAGAGGAAAGAAATACGATGTTGCAGTCTGTTCATGAAGGCATCGTTGCAGTAGATAAAGATGGGAAAATTAATTTGGTAAATAAATCGGCTATACAAATATTTAAAAAAGCGGGATTAGCTGCATATCCAATCGGCATGAAAATAAATGAATATTTGGATTCAACTCAATTAGATAAAGTGGTAGAGATTGGACAACCTCAAGTTGATGAAGAACAAAATATTAACGGCGTGAAAATATTGGTTAATAGAGTGCCACTATATGTTAATAACCAAATCGTTGGAGCAATTTCAACTTTCAGAGATAAAACAGAGATGAATAGATTATCCGAACAACTAGTTGGTGTGAAAACTTATGCGGAAACTTTAAGAGCACAATCTCATGAATTTAGTAATAGGTTACATGTTATTATGGGCATGTTACAAATGGAAAATTATGAGGAAGTAAAACAATATATTCGAGAAATTGTGAGTTATAGTGCTCAAGAAAATGTTAATATTGCTACACAAATTAAAGATGCGGCATTGGCAGGATTTCTAATTGGTAAACTGAGTTTGGCTAGGGAGAAAAATATAGAATTAACAATTCATATAAATGAAGTGGTTCCCGAACCTCATGATAGTCGATTAACACATGAAATTATTACCGTAATTGGTAATTTAATTGATAATAGTATAGATGCTTTAGAGCATCAGAATGACAAAATAATTAAAGTTAATTTAAACTATACACAACAAAATTTGAAATTTGATATAACAGATTCCGGAGAAGGTCTAACAACACATATGCAACATAAGATTTTCGAAAAAGGTTACTCTACAAAAGGAAATAACAGAGGGTATGGTCTATATTTAATAAAAGAAAGTGTTAAGAAGCTCAATGGCTCAATTAACGTCGATAAAGATTTGGATGGATGCACTAAATTTATAGTTGAAATCCCATATGATTGAAAGAAGGGGAAAAGATGATTGATGTATTAATTGTTGAAGATGATCCGATGGTCGCTCAATTAAACCAACAATTTTTAGAAAAAATAGAAGGATTTAATATAAACGATATCGCATATAACATTAAAGATGCCACAGCAATACTTCAATGTAAGAAGGTTGATTTAGTATTATTAGATGTCTATTTACCAGATGAAAGTGGTCTGACATTACTTGATTATATACGTCAACATCAATTAAAAACAGATGCAATATTAATTACGGCGGCATCAGACATAGAAAAAGTACAAACTGCGCTACACTATGGGGCAGTCGATTACTTAATTAAACCATTTGAATTTGAAAGATTTGAACAAGCATTAGTTAAATATAAGCATAAGTTTCAAATATTTAATCAACGCGAAGTAGTAGATCAAACCGTGTTAGATGAGGCGCTACTTATTAAGCGTAATACCACTCATGAAACTAAAGCGACACTCCCTAAAGGTTTAACGCAGAGTACATTGCAAGCGATTGTTAATAATGTGAATCAATCAGAAAAGAGTGAGTTTTCTACGGCAGAAATTGCAGAAGCGGCCCATATATCTAGAGTTTCTGTACGTAAATATTTAAAGTTTCTTGTAGAAATAGATATGCTTGAAGAGTCGCTCACTTATGGCATTGGTAGACCAGTATATTTATATAAATTTAAAAAGAAAAACATCGATTTTCTACAAAAATATATTTCAATTACCTAGAAAGTATTTAATAGTGCCTCAAGTAAATGTTTGTAGTGTTCGTAACTGCAGATTGAATATCCACTGCTCAACTTGCATTATGATTGAAGTCTAAAGTTCAAAAAGGTATCTAATTAGTTTATAATTAGAATTAATTAACTTTAGGAGTGTTTTTTTGAAATACTTTTTAATTACTATGGGTGTATTATTTACAATTATTGGTTTTGTAGGAGCTGTATTACCGCTATTACCTACGACGCCATTTTTGTTAGTTGCTGTTATTTGTTTTTCCAAGAGTTCGGAGAGATTTGAAAAATGGTTAGTAAATACTAAAGTTTATATAACTTATGTAGAGAGTTTTAAAAACAACAAAGGTTATACTTTGAAAAATAAATTTAAGTTATTGATTAGTGTTTATATTGTTGTTGGATTTTCGATTTTTATGATAGATCATTCATTAATAAGACTAGGGTTGGTAATTATGGTAGTTATCCAGACAATTGTGCTATTTACAGTTGTTAAAACATTGCCTAAGGATTTTTAAGTTTAAAAAAGTAGGAATAAGAAACAATAGGATAGCGATTAAATTGTATTCAGCTTTTATTTTGACCATTTGTATTTATAAAAGGTGGAAATGGTCAAATGCTCATATGTAATCTCACAAACTCAATAAGCAGATTACAAGAGAGGATTTAAAAACAAAGGTATAGGGTCGATGTGCATAAAAACTAGTTTTTTTAGCGTTATTCTTTATAACTGGAGGATTGAAAATGAAATTTATCACTATTATTTTGGGTATTTTAGTGATACTTTCTTGGTTGTTTGTACTAAAAGAGTACAAACAAGGAAATGAGAAAACAGAAAAAGGTAAGACAGTCATCCTAATTGCTTGTGCTTTGACTTTAGTAATGACATTAATGAATTTCTTTGACTAGTTAGAAAGTTGAACATCATACTAATTGGCTTTAAAAGTGATAGCGTTAAAATTTATAAACTTTATTAATGATATGACATATTATTAATAGAAAAGCTCCCTGGAATCTATATAGTCGATTTCGGGGAGCTTTTTAACAAGGAAATTATTTTATTCTTTTAAATATAGTTGAAGCAATGGCACAAAAAATGGTAATACAAAGTAACACACATAAAAGTATAAAGCTACTGCCAGTGACATTAAAGCCCATTTCAAAAGTAGTATTACGCTTATGCATATAGAAATTTGTAATTATAGTAATTACCACGCCAATAAAGGAAAGTATGCCTATAATATCAATCATTAATTTAGCGTAAGGGTACTTGATATTTTTAGTAATCATATCTTCACTGCTTTCTTTAAATTTAATTTATGAAAAATGCGAATTGTTTGTACTTGCATGTAAAGTGATAAATAAGAGCTAGAAAAACGCTTCATTTATCATTATAAGATTAGCAATTTATTTTTTCTTAAACTTTAAATGTTTATCATAATTATAGAATATGCGATATTTATATGTAAGCACTATAAACATAATAACATAGTTTATTAATATGTTATAATTGTGATAAATATATTTTGGAAAAGAGTGTTTGATTAAATTAAAGCATGTGGCATAAATATATGATCCACATGCTTTTATTGTTTTAAATGTCATCTAAAACAATGCTAAAGGTTTTGACATACACAGCATTCCCAGAAATTTTTATATCATAATCATCAGTATGAGTTGTCACTTCAACGTTCACTTTACCATCCTTTTCTATTTCTTGACCTTGTTCGATGAGTAACGTTAATGGGTTAGATACCCTCTGTCTCTGTTTTATATATTTAATGTAATATGCGCCCATTACACCGGAAGCGGTACCTGTGACTGGGTCTTCTTTAGTACCTGAAAAGGGTGAGGAAAAATGTCTTGCATGCATATCGGTGTTGAAGTGATGCGTTTCCATGCAGAATGGATGAATCGAAACGTGCGGCAGTTCTTTTAATATTGAAGGAAATAGGTCATTATCTGGATTCAATTTTTCACAAACTTTAAGGTTTTTAACTGGGGTAATAAGTGTCCAAACACCTGTACTTCCATAAACAATAGGTAAATTATCATCAAAATCGCTTGTTTCTATACCCAAAGCATTAGCTAAATCAACCTTAGAACCAGAGAATGTTTTAAACTGTGGTGAGGCTTGTTGCATAGTAATATATACATCATCACTTGAATTATCAATTTTTATTGGTAATACACCAGCGTTTGTTTCGATTGTAAAGTCTGTTTTATTCTGTAATAAACCTCTAGTTTTTAATGCGTAAAGCGTTGCAATAGTTGCATGACCACACAGGTTCATTTCATGACCTGGCGTAAAAAATCGTATGCTTAAATCAGCTTTATTAGATTTAAGTGGAAAAGCAGTTTCATTGAATCCAACTTTTAAGGCAATCGCCTGCATTTCTTCAACTTTTAAATCATCACCACATAATACGACACCCGCTGGATTACCTCTATTTGCTTCAGTACTAAAAGCGTCATAGTGATAGACTTGTACAGATTTTGTCATTGAATCACTCCTATATGTAACAATCTCATATTTAATGTTGTTGATTAACTCATTTGTTGTTACCTCTAATTTATCAAAGTTTATAGCCTGAGTAATAAATGATTATTAAAATAACGCTAATTGTAATCATGTTTAACCCAAAATATTATTCTGTTTACCCGTTATTATTTAATAATGTTACATATTTTTGGTTTTTTTAATTACAAAAAGATTTAAAAATTTACATAATCTATCATTCCTCCTCGTTTAGCAATATTATGAAAATATTCATTATTTAAGGGGGATGTCAATGATATCTAAAAGTGAAATGAAAGCGCTTACTATAGATGGGGTAGAAAAAGATGGCCGAATCTGGTCGAAATTAACACATATGAAGTTAGGGGTTATACCTTTACCTCTCTATATAACATTAGCAGTAATCATATTTATTGCCTCTGTTTACAATGCGTTACCGGCCGATATGATTGGTGGTTTTGCGATCATTATGATTTTAGGGGTGTTGTTTGGTGATTTAGGAATGAAAATTCCAATTTTAAAAGATATAGGTGGTCCTGCAATTTTAGCTTTATTAATACCATCTACTTTAGTATTTTTAGGTGTCTTTAATACAGCTTCTATGAACGCCGTAACAACGTTAATGAAAACATCAAATTTCTTATATTTTTATATTTCATGTCTTGTTGTTGGTAGTATTTTAGGAATGAAGAGTAAAGTTTTAATACAGGGGTTTACCCGTATGTTTATTCCGTTAATTGTAGGTACTTTAACAGCGGTTATTGTTGGATTACTTGTAGGTATGTTATTTGGTTATGAAATTAAACATACATTATTTTATATTATTGTACCTATTATTGGGGGAGGAATTGGTGAAGGCATTTTACCTTTATCAATAGCATATTCATCAATTTTAGGGGAATCTGCTGAATCCTTTGTTGCGCAAATGATACCAGCAGCTGTTATCGGTAATATTATTGCAGTCGTGACAGCTGGATTAATGATGAGATTAGGAGAAAAGAAAAAGTCATTATCTGGTGATGGGACATTAGTAAAGGCATCTGATGATAAAGAGATGGCAGCAGATACAAACGACGATAATAAAAAAGTAGATTTTTCACTTATGGGAGCGGGTTTATTAATAGCCTGTACGTTCTTTATTTTTGGTGATCTTGCACACAAATTTATTGGTATTCCAGGACCAGTAATTATGATTTTATTGGCTACATTGATTAAATGTTTACAATTAATGCCTAATAAAATGGAACAAGGTGCACACCAGCTATACAAATTCATATCTACGAGTTTGACTTGGCCACTTATGGTTGGCTTAGGTATGTTGTATATACCATTAGAGGAAGTTGTTAAGATTGTTTCACCTGCATATATTGTGGTTTGTGCTTCAGTGGTTATAACGATGATTGGCTCTGGGTTTTTTGTCGGCAAATTGATGAAAATGTATCCAGTTGATGCTGCCATTGTTACAGGATGTCATAGTGGCCTGGGTGGCACAGGTGATGTTGCAATTTTATCAGCATCAAAACGCATGTCATTAATGCCATTTGCGCAAGTAGCAACAAGATTAGGCGGTGTATCAACAGTAATAGCTGCAACATTTTTAATGAAACTATTAAGTTAATAAGAATGCATTCACTACTATTTATAAATAAAAGACGAAATAACAAATAATTAAGGGAGTAGAAATACATGACTATAAAAAACTATAAAGCTGAATCAATAGAGCTTCATCAAAAACATGCAGGGAAATTGGAAATTAATAGTAAAGTAGATGTGAATACGCAAGAAGATTTAAGCACAGTTTATACGCCTGGTGTTTCGGAAGTGTGTAATGTAATTGCTGAAGATGAAGAAAAGGTAAATACATTGACGTCTAGAGGTAATATGATAGGCATTGTCTCAGACGGTACAGCCGTTTTGGGGCTAGGCGATATTGGGCCCAAAGCTGCGATACCAGTCATGGAAGGAAAAAGTATATTATTCAAAAAATTTGCAGATTTAGATGCCTTTCCTATTTGTTTGGATACTAAAGATACTGAAGAAATTGTTAATATTATAAAGGCACTTCAACCTAATTTTGCAGGAATAAATTTAGAAGATATTGCAGCACCTCGTTGTTTTGAAATTGAAAAAAGATTAAAAGAAGCATTAGATATTCCTGTGTTTCATGACGATCAACATGGGACCGCTATTGTTGTGCTTGCTGCATTAATTAATGCATTAAAAATTGTCGAGAAAGAAGATTATGAAGTGCAAATAGTGATTAATGGTGCAGGGTCAGCAGGTATTGCCATTGCGCAATTATTATTAAGTGCTGGATATAAAGATATTGTATTATTAAGTATTGAAGGCGTAGTTTGTCAAGGCGAGATATGGATGAATGATGCACAAAAGGATATTGCTGAAGTGACTAACTTAACGCAAAAACGCGGTGGTTTAGATGATGTGATTCAAGAGGCGGACGTATTCATAGGTGTTTCGGCACCTAATGTTTTAAATGAAAGTCATGTTAAAGCGATGAGCGATCAGCCAATTATTTTTGCATTAGCCAATCCAATACCTGAAATCTTTCCAGAAGAAGCAATTGCTGCAGGAGCCGCTGTTGTAGGAACTGGGCGTTCTGATTATCCAAATCAAATTAATAATTTGCTAGCATTCCCAGGTATCTTTAGAGGCATTTTAAATGCGCGTAAGCAGCATATTACGACTGAAATGAAAGTAGCTGCTGCACAGGGTATTGCAAATGTTATTCCTGAAAGTGAATTAAGTAAAGACTATGTAATTCCACATGCATTAAATTCAGATGTGGTAGTAACGGTAGCCAATGAAGTTGAAAAATCAGCTTTGGAAACAGTCCATAAATAAATTGGTTTAAATGAAGTGGATGATTGATATAGTTAATAACTGTAACTGATTTTTAAACTGTCAAAGTTACCGATATTAAAACTCTATTTCTTATAAATGTTGTTGAGAGCATGCTAAATCGTATAATAAATGAGGTCGATATGAATTGAGGATAGTGTTTCTGTCCTGAAATCATGTCGACTTTTTTATTTAAAATGGAATGATTGTTATAGAAATCGTAATAATAAAATATAAAAATATCTGAAAAAAACAGTATATAGCTACACCGAACAATATGAAATCTATATAATAAATGTTAACATTAAGAATATTATAGTTAACAATAAGGTGATGAAAATGCAATTATTAAAAAATATTGAAAGGTACGCGCAATATCAACCGTACGATTGTGCACTTCAATTTGATGCAGAACTTGTAAGTTATAAAGCGTTGCAAGCACGCATAGTAGCGATTGTAGAACAATTACATGATATTCCTGAAAATCAATGTGTTGCACTTACGATGAACAACCCGATGTCTACAGTATTGTATTATTTGGCTTTGATCAAAAAAGGATGCATACCTTGTGTTATGGATTTTCGATGGACTCAAGAGCAAGTAAACAAGCTCATAGAAAAATACGATATTGCATATCTTATAAATAATGATTTAAAAGTCATATTATTTAAACAAGTAGAAGAAAATACTACAAAGATAGATAATATATTACATATTGGTTTTACTTCTGGAACGACAGGTCTGCCTAAAGCGTATTATAGAAATGAGATGTCATGGCTATATTCATATGAAGAAACTGAAAAATTAATGGACACTGAAATAGATACTATGATTGCACCAGGGCCACTATCACACTCTTTATCTTTATTTGTGTGCATCTTTGCTTTGTATAGTGGTAGGAAATTTATTGGGCAGCAACAATTTAATGCAAAAGTATTAATGAATAAAATAAAAATAGACAAAACAATAAAGCATTGCGCTTTATTTGTAGTTCCTACAATGTTAGATACTTGTGTTGCCTGGAACAGTTCTGGGCAACAAATTAGATATATATTTACGACCGGAGATAAGTTACAACATCGTTTAAGAAATAGTGTTACCATGCTTTTTCCTAATGCAACATTAATAGAGTTCTTTGGAACTTCGGAGGCGAGTTTCATTAGTTATAACTATAATAATGAGGCACCTAGTCATTCTGTTGGAAAACTATTTCCTAATGTTACAATCAATCTCGACCAAGTTGATGAATATGGTATTGGTAAATTAAAAGTTAAGAGCAACATGGTATTCAGTGGATATATTGGGGATTCACATCCAAATGATGATTGGATAGAGATTGGTGATTTTGCATCAATAAACTCAGAAGGTTATTTATATTTACATGGTCGCCAGCATGAACGAATGATTATTGGTGGTAGGAATGTTTATCCAAGTGAAATAGAACATTTTGCTCAAAATTTTAAAGAATTCAATGAAGTATTAGTCATTAGTGAGCCTCATTCAAAATTTGGCGAAATCGCTATAATGCTTTATACGGGTGAGCGTCAAGTGAAGTATCGGGAGTTTAAGCATTATTTAACTCAGTATTTGGCTCGTTATCAGGTGCCATCAAAGTTAGTGAAAGTAAGTGAAATGTATTATACACAAAGTGGTAAAATTGCACGCAAACTTATGAGAAGTCTTTATTTAAAGGGTGAATTAAAACAATGAACGAAGCAGTTGTAATCGCAGCGAAACGAACGCCATTTGGCAAATATGGTGGGAAATTAAAGCATTTAGAACCAGAAGCATTATTAAAACCATTATTTGAGCATTTCAATGCACAATATGCACATATAATGTCAGAAGTTGACGATGTTATTTTAGGTAATGTGGTAGGAAACGGTGGCAATATTGCTAGAAAATCTTTGTTAGAAGCTGGATTGAATCAAAATATTCCAGGGCTTACATTAGACAGGCAATGTGGTTCTGGGCTAGAAGCTGTGATACATGCATGTCGAATGATTCAAGCTGGTGCGGGTTCCATATATATTGCTGGTGGTGTAGAAAGTACAAGCCGAGCACCATGGAAGATTAAAAGGCCGCAATCCGTCTATGACACGCAGTTACCTGAATTTTTTGAACGTGCCTCTTTTGCACCAGATAGCCAAGATCCATCGATGATTCAAGCTGCAGAACATGTAGCACAAACATATAACATTTCAAGAAAAGATCAAGATGCATTTGCATGGAAAAGTCATAGCAAGACAATTATGGCTTATAAACAAAAGCATATTAATCAAGAAATTGTTCCGTTGGAAGTAAAAGGTGAAATTTTTAACAGAGACGAAAGTATTAAGGGAAAAATGGGTGAACGCACATTAAATCGTTTGAAACCGTTATTAACTGAAGGAACAGTCACTGCAGGTAATTGTTGTATGAAGAATGACGGTGCAGTATTATTGTTGATTATGGATAAAACAGTCGCTAAAGATTACGGTTTACAAGAAGGTTTAATTTTTAAAGATGGCATTACAATAGGACTAGACCCTACTATACTTGGTATGGGTCCTGTACCTGCAGTAAACGCGTTACTTGAGAGAAATAAATATACAATAGATGAATTAGACGCCATGGAACTAAATGAGGCTTTTGCATCTCAAGTATTAGCAAGTCAAAGAGAGCTAGGTATGTCACTAGATAAGTTGAATATATATGGTGGCGCAATCGCTACAGGGCATCCATATGGAGCAAGTGGAGCTGCCTTGGTTACACGCTTGTTTTATATGAAGAATTATCATAGAACTATTGCAACTATGGGTATTGGAGGGGGCATGGGAAATGCAGCATTATTTGAACGATGGTCATGAAGTTAGAGAAGTTATATTCAATGATAAGGAAGTTAATATTTACAATCAATTTTTTGGTAATGAGCCAACTAATATAGTTCCTCCACTTTTGTGCGCAAAGTTATGGCCAGAATTTACCTTGTTTCAAGAATTTATAGAAAATGAAATTTTACTTAGAGAAACCGAGGTTACTCAAATACATCCTTTAAGTGTAAATGAACATTATTTAGCACATATGTATATTGTCGACTGTAAGAAAATACGTCAATATATGAAATATATAGTCAAGTTAGAAATTAATAAAAATAAATATAAATGTATATCTATTACGCAAACTTTTTTGGAGTGTATTTAAAATGTTTGAGCTAAATATAAAACAAGTAAGTGAATATTTATCATTAATTAACGATCATAATCCAGTACATAAGCAAATAGTTCCAGGTCAAATGGTAGTTCAAATAGCGCTTACAAAAACAAAAGTGAATTGGTCATCTTACAAAGTGAAATATGTTGAATCTATTGAAATATCAGAAGTTATTAAAGTTAAATTTGAAAAACCTAATAAATTAATTATTTTAAATGAAAATGACAAAATAAAAATATGTATTACGAAAAAATGAGTTTCCATATTTACTTAATGGAGCTCGTTTTTTATTTTATTATAAGTTTTATATGTACGAAAAATAAATAGATTAGTATACATTTTTTGCATAAAAATAAAGAAAAAAGTGATTAAAAGGTTGAGTGCAGTTTGACAATATTCATTAACTACGTATAATTGTATAACATGTTAAAGGGAGTGGACATATTCATGGATTATGAAAAGGATTTTGATAAAAGTAGTATAAATAAGGTTGATCCCAAAACTGCTAAAAAAACTGTGTTTGCCACAGGTATCGGAAACGCAATGGAATGGTTTGACTTTGGTTTATATTCTTATTTAGCGGTGATACTCGGACAAAACTTCTTCAGTTCGGTAGAAAATGATCAACTCAAAACAATATTTACATTTGCAACATTTGCAATCGCGTTCTTACTTAGACCAGTCGGTGGTATTATCTTCGGTATGATTGGGGATAAATACGGTAGGAAAGTAGTATTAACAACAACCATCATTATGATGGCGTTCTCGACACTACTCATAGGTATATTACCTACATATGATCAAATTGGTGTTTGGGCTCCAATACTACTCTTATTAGGTAGAGTGTTACAAGGATTTTCAACAGGTGGAGAATATGCAGGTGCAATGGTATATATAGCAGAATCATCTCCAGATAGAAAGCGAAATACACTTGGTTCTGGACTTGAAATTGGTACATTATCAGGTTATATTGCTGCATCAGTATTAAGTGGATTATTATTCTTCTTTTTAAATGATGATCAAATGGCTTCGTGGGGTTGGAGAATTCCATTTATCTTAGGCTTATTCTTAGGTATCTTTGGTTTTTATTTAAGAAGAAAACTAGAAGAATCTCCAGTATACGAAAATGAACTTGCAGATAAACCGAAAAGAGATAACATTGGTTTCTTAACCATTATTAGATATTATTATAAAGATATTATTGTATGTTTTGTTGCAGTTGCGTTCTTTAACTGTACAAATTATATGGTAACTTCATATATGCCATCATATTTACAACAAATTGTTAAATTAGATGGCACAACAGTATCTGTCTTAATCACAGTTGTTATGGCAGTAATGATTCCATTAGCATTAATGTTTGGTCGACTTGCTGATAGAATTGGTGAGAAAAATGTATTTTTAATTGGATTGATTGGTACTGCAGTATTTAGTATTGCTGCTTTTTCACTTTTCCAAACAACGTCGATTATCTTTATTATCGTTGGTATCTTTGTCTTAGGTTTCTTCTTATCAACATATGAAGGAACTATGCCTGGTTCGTTACCAACAATGTTCTATACTCATATTAGATATAGAACGCTGGCAGTAACATTTAATGTATCTGTGTCATTATTTGGTGGTACGACACCGTTAATCTCATCTTCACTTGTAGCGAAAACAGGTGATCCATTATCTCCGGCTTATTATTTAACGGCTGTGAGTATTGTAGGTATTATCGTTATTTCGTTATTACATGTAAGTACAGCAGGGAAATCACTTAAAGGTTCATACCCTAATGTCGAAAGTGACGAAGAATATGAATATTATAAGGATAACCCTGATAAAGCTTTGTGGTGGACGAAAGATAAGCGCGTGTAATTAAAAATTTCAAATATAGTTAAAAGAGGGACAGAAATCAATTTTTTATATAAAATGATTTCTGTCCCTTTCTATGAACTATGACGAGGAATGAAATAGCTTTTGATGAAAGAAACACTCGAGTTAATTCTCATGTGCAAGCATCATTAATTTAATAAACGGATTGCAAGGGTTAAAAATACTTATGTTCATTTCAGTTATTTACTGTCTATATGATTAAACAGTTCCAGACATTCAATGTCCAGGACTGTTTTTTATGTTATCTTAAGGTTAATTGAGAAAACTTAGGAGGATGAATATGGCTGATACAGTAGAACAGTATTGGAGAAAATTTATTGAAGCATTCCCAGAATATAAAGGTATGAAATTTGAAGCATGGTCTTTTGGTGTTGATGAAGATGAATTAGCGAAATTAGTAAAACAAGGTGAGAAAACTGCAACGACAAGTGGTTATGAATCTTATAAAGTTGAAGAGGAACCACTCCCTAAAGTAGGAGAGGTTAGTGTCATTTTAAATGAAAGAGGTCATCCCCAATGTGTAATTCAAACAACACGCGTTTATCAAACTACTTTTAATAAAGTAACTGAACATCATGCATACTTAGAAGGCGAAGGTGACAAGTCGTTAGCATATTGGCGTAAAGCACATATAGATTTCTTTAAGCCGTATTATGAGTCTTTAGGATTGGAGTTTAATGAATCAATTGGAGTAGTATGTGAAGAGTTTAAATTGCTATATGTATAAAAATAGTGGTACATAAGTTAGAACTGCTTCGAGGTTGCTCTCCAAGCAAACAAAGGGGACAATCTTTGCCTAACTATGTACCACTTAGGGTGAGTGTTTATAGGGTTGTGTGTGTTCAAAGTGTGTATAAGGGGACAACTTATACATGCTTTGCTTTTTTAACTTCATATTTCTTAAAGGGGAGTTAATTGTATATCTTAAATTCTGAATTCTTCATATTGCATTTTCTGCAAAGTCTTCGATGTATAGAAAATGTGCTTAATAACTTAACTTCATGTTATCAACATCATTTTCAAGTAGAGAGAGTAACTTATATAATTCATTCATGTTGAAATTTTCATCGAACTTAACAGAAATTGTTTTGAAAGTCTTGGTGATGATTTCATATATTGGGTTACCATTTTCAAAAGCTTGTTTGTAGATAATCATGTTGTGATTCCCTCCTTTATCTCTCTACACTTAATATATTAATAGAAAAACAAAGTAAATACATGAGTCTACAGTATCAACTTTTTATCAGACTAATGTCGTATATTATTTGAATATTTAAATAATAGTGCGTGTTTGAAGTAGTTTTATAGGTTGTTTGAAGTTTATATTATATAGTTGTTCATAACCCATTTTTCAAAACTTTCCATAATATATAAAGAAAACACACCTCATTGTAAACATGCTTTTGAGGTGTGTTTCTGTCTCTCATTTATTTAAACTTCTGTAACTTCTACATCAATGTGTTCAACGCGGTTAAATGCACCATGATCAACTGGACCAACGAAGTCATTCATTTTCCAACCATTTTTAATTGCTGAAGCAACAAATGCTTTTGCAGCGATAACAGCATCTTTAGGTGATTTACCATTTGCTAAGTATGCAGTAGTAGCTGCTGCGAATGTACAGCCAGCACCGTGGTTATAACTTTGTTGGAACATATCTGTTGTTAATTGATAGAACTGTTTGCCATCAAAGTAAAGGTCGTATGATTTATCTTGGTCTAATGCTTTACCACCTTTAATAATAACGTGTGCTGCACCTTGTTGGTGAATAATTTCGGCGGCTTTTTTCATATCATCTATTGATTTTAAAGTACCTAAATTGGCAAGTTGACCAGCTTCAAATAAGTTTGGTGTTACAACAGTAGCTTTTGGTAATAAATATTCTACCATTGCGTCTGTGTTACCTGGATTCAGTACTTCGTTTTCTCCTTTACATACCATTACTGGATCTACAACAAAATAGTCTGCACCAGACTCAACGAATGCTTCGCCGGCACGTTTGATAATTTCTTGTGTACCTAGCATACCTGTTTTCACTGCATCTGGACCAATTGAAATTGCTGTTTCTAATTGTTTTTCAAATACATCAAATGGAATTGGTGTTACATCATGTGACCATGTTTTTTCATCCATTGTTACGATTGAAGTTAAGGCTACAATGCCGTATGTGTTTAATTCCTGGAAGGTTTTTAAATCAGCTTGCATGCCTGCTCCAGCACTAGTATCTGAACCGGCAATCGTTAATGTTTTTTTCAATGCCATTAAATTTCACTCCTAAATATCTTTTGCACTTATCATACCATGTTTAACAGGTATTCTAAATAATGAGGTGTTGATAAAGGAGGCTTTGAGAAGCTTGTAAGGATTTAAAAGGATTTACGTAAGTGAGGGTCGTTAAATTAATAAACCAAGCAAACACCTGAGCATAAGCTCAAGTGTAAGCACCACTAATTTTGCTAAAGCAAAAAAGTGATAAAGCCTCTCGTTACCGAGAAAGGAGAGAGGAACACCTGAGCATAAGCTCAAGTGTAAGCACCACTAATTTTGCTAAAGCAAAAAA
>ERZ1023241.15-NODE-15-length-117654-cov-25.107433_pt1 | contig 117654 bp, 106 predicted proteins | sample MGYA00380455_ERZ1023241 | MGnify/ENA primary metagenome ERZ1023241 (study PRJEB33173, sample SAMEA4830304) | metagenome | study: EMG produced TPA metagenomics assembly of the PRJEB25223 data set...
TACAACCAGTACAACCAGTACAACCAGTACAACCAGTACAACCAGTACAACCAGTACAACCAGTTAGGCACGTTGAGTCTAGATTACCGCAACACTTACCACCAGTGACACAGCCTCAAACCTCTGAACCTGTCATTCAGGCAGTACCTGATCCTGTTCAAAAACAGGGTTTCAGTCAGATTGAAGGGGTGGAATATGTGGATAGTGAATATCTGGAAAATAAAGAATTTAATCTGGAAGGTAAAAAACGTTTCTATAGTATGCCTGAAGGGATCGTTGATAAAAATATTGGGTCAACACGTGTACAGACGATTGAGCGTGAAAAAGGAGTTGGACAGTCGATTATAAAATCCTTGTTTCAACAACCTGTCGTAGATTCTGGTCCTATTGTACTGGCTCAAACCTACTATCGTATTTCTCAGCCTGAATCTGTAGAAAGCTTAGGTAAGCAGTGTTTTAAAGATAAAAAAGTTAAGAACGCGAAAGAGATTAGTGCAGGTAAATCCATTAATCTGTGGCCACGGGCACCGCTGAAATCAGATGAGTTTGATTATGAAATTGTGAAGCTAAAATCTGATATTAAAAATATTCAGATTCAGTCTTATGCTTCCCGTCAGAACAATCCTGCCTATTACTGGCCATTTGTTGTATTTCTGGATGAACGAGGCTGTGTTTTAGAAGGGGCGGGCGGTTTCAAAAATCAGGAAGCACAAGCCAATATTATTCAACATGAGAAGATACAGGGAATTATTCAGATTCCTGCGCAAAGCCAATATGTATTAATGACCCCACTTGCTTCAGCTATAGATGTTGAAGACAAGATGCTGACAAATTATGGACAACTAAAACTAGTCGCCATTCGATAAGGACGATTTGAGTAGAATAAGATGAAAAATAAAATATTATATCCATTTGCTTTCACTGCTTTATTTGCTGCCCTCAGTGGATGCGGAGGTGAAAGTGCGAATGTCATACCAGAACAAAATGATGAAGCCACCACGAATGGTTCCTGCTCTGCTACTGCAACGAATTGTCTGGAATGGGGACTTGAATATCCAATTGATGGTCTTAACTTTAATTGTAGTGGTGATAAAGAAAATACCTTTATTACTTTATTTGACCAAAATGATGGGGTGGCGTCAGGTACTTGTCAAAAAGCAGATAGTATTGAATTTTATCTAAAAAGTTTTAGTGATACCAAAATCAAATTGGGTACTGTAAAGCTTTCAGAATATATGAACCTCAGTACATCGAGCCAATTGCCCCGACTCAGTGTACTTGATATTGCCAAGGGGATTACTGGTCGTAACATTGCCAGAATCGAACAGACAGATCCAACCGTACAGGTGGCGATGAAACTGGTCAAAATCTGGCAGACCTTGGCACTGGAAAAAGGTCGTATCTATAATCCGACAGATGTACAGCCCTTGTATATCACAGAGGATATGCGAAAGAATCTGGGCAAAATTAATAAAGATATCAGCCTGACAGATGCAAATTTAGCAGAAACCCTTAAACCTTTTATTGATATTAGCCAGATTAGTGATGATCAGGCCTTTGAAGTCGTAAAAAAACTGACCAATATTGCCAGTGCAGCAGTATATCAACCAGAATTTTCTCTGTTCTCAACCTCAGGCATTATTAGCAGTAACTTGACTGGTTCCGATGGTCTGGCGGGTTGTAATAAATCTGTATGTGACATTAAAGATAAAACGACTAAATATTTATTTGGACATTTTATCCTAATTACAGACCGCCAAGGTTATACCTTCGGCAGTGGACTACAGTGGCGTGATACTCAGCTAAAACTGGGCTCTAATAATTTAGGATCTTTGGGTGGCATTAATGCGGAATTGATCCGTAAGGTCAAACCACAGCAAATTACGGCAGTACCGCAAACCAGTTGGATTAGCCCTGCCACGAGAATGCTTTCATCAAATGCCCCATATAAAATGAATGTGGCTAACAACAGCAATCCATTAGAAATTTACCAAGGTCGTTTGCTGAGCGATTATGTGATCGCCGGTAAAGAAGCATTTTATAAGATGGCCACAGGTAAAACTGAACTCAGCGATGCTGATCGTGCCAGTCTTGGCTTATGGCGCTTTAATGCCGATGATGACAACTATAGTGGCTCAATTGATCTTTATAAAATTTTCCCGATCAGCTATCTGGATCGTCAAGTCTTTAGAACAGCTGAAAATGTAGAGCCAGGTGAAGAATATATTTTCCCAATGTATGGCAACATGGAGTTTAAATTTAGTGAAAACTCAATTAGCCCTGTTACAGTGGGTGTTGTGATTGATAGTAATGGTGATGTGCGTACCAATATGCAGTCCGCGAGCAATCTTGCCACTGATAGTATTAATGGTTGCCAGGGAGATATTTTACCGGCTGGACTTAAAGACAATAACGGCGTTCAACAATATCGTCTCGGTACCTTAGGCCGTGCATTTATAGATGAAAAAACAGTATCTATGCGACTGGTCTTCGCTGATCCTGTATTTGGTTCATTAAATGGTGCCTTGGTCGGTATGAACTCCACTATTCAGGCTTCAACCAATACAGATGATAAGATTGTGATTGGTGGGGCATTACTCAATTTATCTAATGTACTGAATGGAACCAGTCGTGTGGGCTTTACCAACTCAGCTGGAGAAAGCGTAGGCTGGGCGAATACTTATGCCAGCTTCCAGAAAGTCTATAACAACAATAATACTGATGAAACGACAGAGGAGACCAATCTGGCCAAGCTAAGTGGCGGAAGTGTTTCATTTAAATTAGCGGATTGTTATAGCATCAAAACCAAATAATGAAAAAAGCCCATCAAATGATGGGCTTTTTTATAAAAAGATATTTTAACCAGTGTGATCCAAACGAGTTCCCAAGGTCTCTAGATGCATCGGGAAGTTATTGGTTTTACGGTCTTCAAAATAATGACGAAGCGTATGCTCTACACTCGGGAAAGCCAGTTGACTCCAGGGAATTTCATCTTCATCAAATAAACGTGCTTCAATAGTTTCTTCGCCTGCACCAAATTTTCCATCAATCAATTGAGATTTGAACAGGACATAAATCTGGCCAATCCGCGGAATATTGTACATGCAGTACAGCTGTTCAATATCCACTTCAGCTTCGGCTTCTTCACGGGTTTCGCGCGCTGCGCCCTGTTCCATGGTTTCAAACAGTTCCATATAACCGGCAGGTAAAGTCCACAGTCCATAACGTGGTTCAATTGCACGGCGGCAGAGCAGGACCTTATCTTCCCAGAGCACCAATGCACCGCAAATCACTTTTGGATTAATGTAATGAATATATCCGCATGTAGTACAAACCTTGCGAACCTTCTGATCGCCTAAAGGAATTTTCTCTGTTGTTTTATGCCCACAGTTCACACAGAAGTTCATATTCATCATCAATGATAACAGTAAGGTCAGGATAACTGAAAAATCAAAATTTGGCATCATTTCTATCCCGCCAAATCAAAAATCAGCTATGATGAAATTATAGTCGCATAGGGAGCTGAATGAATGGATGAGCTGGGATTAATACAACGCTTGCAGAAACATTTACGATTTTCCAAACGGATTCAAACTGCACAGGCTGCTGTATTAATTGCGATCACAGATGAAGCTGATCCCAAAGTTTTGCTGACACGTCGTTCAGCTTATATGAATAATCATGCAGGGGAAGTCTCTTTTCCAGGGGGTAAACGCGACCCGCAAGATACCAGTAATATTGTAGTGGCTTTGAGAGAGGCGTATGAGGAAACGGCGCTTAACCCATTTGATGTGCATCTGATCGGGGATCTCCCGATGCAAAAAGCACGTAACGGGATGCTGGTTAAGCCTGTGGTCGGTTTAATTCCGCCTACCATTCAACTTATTCCTCAGCCGACAGAAATTGACCGGATTTTCTTTGCTTCCTTACAGCATTTACTGGAAGCTCAGCCCATGCCTTATGAAGTACGGTTTGCCCAGCAGTCCCTATATTTCCCAAGTATGCGGGTGGAAAATGAGATTGTCTGGGGACTGACCGCACGTATGCTGATTTCACTATTTCAGTACGGGCTGGACTATAAAAAAGATTGGCCATTTTTACTTAATTCACCTGCGTTTAAACGCTCAAAATTTTTTAACCGTTGAACAGGATTTCAGCCATGTTATATCAATTTCAGGGACATTCACCAAAAGCAACGCATCAGCCGTGGGATGGTTGGGTGGCACCTACAGCGACGGTCATTGGACAGGTCGAGTTGGGCAAGCAGGTGAGTGTCTGGTTTGGTGCCGTCGTTCGCGCCGATAACAGCAAAATCCGTTTAGGTGACTTCACCAATGTTCAGGAAAATGCAGTGCTACATACCGATGCTGGCATTGAAATGAACATCGGGAATTATGTGACGATTGGTCATCAGGCCATGCTGCATGGTTGCACCATTGGCGATAATAGCCTGATTGGAATTCAGGCAGTGATCTTAAATCATGCCGTGATTGGCAAGAATTGTATTATTGGTGCCAATGCCCTGATTCCAGAAGGGAAGGTAATTCCTGATAATTCGGTGGTGATGGGCTCACCAGGCAAAGTCGTGAAAACTTTAGATGACGCCAGTATTCAGAAACTGAAAATGAGCGCCATGCACTATGCTGAGCATTTCCAGAAATTTCAGGATCTGGAAGAAGTACAGCTTTAGGCTGTTATCTGAATAATGTCCTCAGTTAAGCCTAGAATTTTCTAGGCATTTTTGTATCTGGCTTGGGAAAATCTCGCCTAGAAGATATGAGTGGAGTATTATATTCGACGTTTTTTATATTCTCTGAATTAAGGTTGTGCATGAAAGTGCTGGCATTGGAGACTGCCAATGAGCAGTGTTCCGTCTCTGTGATCGATGATACTCAAGAACTATTTTTTCAGCTTGATGCGCGCGCCAAGGCACAAACGCAAACCATTCTTCCAATGATTGAACAAGGCCTCAATGATCTAGGATTGGCTGTATCTGATCTGACAGCGATTGCTTTTAGTCGTGGCCCGGGATCGTTTAGTGGTGTTCGTATCAATGCGGCTGTGACTCAAGCTTTGGCTTGGTCAAATGATCTGCCTGTAATTCCGGTATCCACTTTACAGGCTTTGGCGCAAGCGGCATATCGTTTGCATGGTTTAACTGCAGTAACTGCAGTACTGGATGCACGGATGAATGAAGTCTATGTCGCCAGTTATCAGTTAGATGCTCAAAGGATTATGCAGGCTGTTGATGAAGAACAGCTTTTGAGTTATGAACAAGGTGCTGAAGCAGTTAAATTTACTGTGGTGGGTTCAGGTGCCAATCTAGTTCAAGAAACAGCATCCGAATATAAAAATGTCAGTGCAACAGCACAGGATATTGCCATGATTGCGCGTGCAGCAGCAAAAACAGAAAATTGGGTCAGTGCAGAATTGGCACTTCCGGTATATTTACGTGATAACGCATGGAAAAAAATTCCAGAACAAAGCAAAGCATAATTAATCAGGATTAAGCATGGATCTTTTACTGCTGCTGAAAGCAGCAATTATGGGTATTGTTGAAGGTATTACCGAGTTTTTGCCTATTTCCAGTACTGGGCATCTGATTTTGGCTTCAGAATTAATGAATTTCTGGACCAAAGAAAAAAGCGATGTTTTTGTCGTCGCAATTCAGATGGGGGCAATTGCCGCGGTTATTTATGAATATTGGGCACGGCTTTGGGGTGCAGCAACCGGGATCGTAAGTGGTGAACCGCAAGGACGCCGTTTAGGGATTGGCCTGATTCTGGCCTCTATTCCCATTGTGCTGATTGGTCTGACCCTAGGGCAAACTGTAAAAGAACTGCTATTCAATAATATTGCAATTGCCATTGGCTTGATCGTCGGTGGTCTGATCATTATCTGGATTGAAAAGAATCCACCTAAGGTACGTGCCCAGGAAGTTGAAGATCTAACCGTAAAAGATGCGATCTGGATTGGTCTGATTCAGGTCTTATCCCTGATACCGGGAACTTCACGTTCAGGTGCGACCATTATCGGGGCGATGTTCCTTGGCGTATCACGTAAGGCTGCAACTGAATTTTCATTCTTCTTGGGGATTCCGGTTATTATCGGTGCAGGCCTGCTCGATCTGTATCAAAGCTATGATGTTTACAGTACCACAGAAGACTGGACGGTTCTGGCAGTCGGTATCATCGTATCGTTCATCTCGGCGCTTTTATTAATCCGTGCCTTGGTAGCCTATGTGGCAAAACGTGATTTCATGGTTTTTGCCTGGTATCGCATAGCCTCAGGTTTACTGATTTTATTATTTGCCTTTACAGGTTGGAGATTATGGTAAGCACGATTCGCTTATATACCGAATCTGAGTATCAAGAGAAAGCACAGCACTTCGAGGCTGTGCTTTCTTCTCGTGGTGTAGAGGTTAGTATTGAGGTTATTGAAAAGCTGAATGCACGTTTCTTGCGTTTACATCCCGAACTGGCCCTGTGTGTTGATGCTGACGGCCTATGGCTCTGTGCCAATGGCATGAAAATGCAACCAGATTGGCAAGCAGAAGTAGGGCGTTTAAAACGTGCCTCTTTAAAATCGGAAATGATTGCTCGTGCTTGTAACCTCGGAGAAAAGCCGACTCTTATCGATGCGACAGCTGGGCTAGGTCATGACAGTCTGTTGATGGCACATTTGGGTGCTCAGGTCACCTTGGTCGAACGACATCCTATTTTATTTACCCTGCTTGAAGCCAGTCATCACCGAGCGAAAAAGGATACTTTTCTAAGTTCGGTGGTTAACCGGATTCATCTGGTTTTTTCAGATTCTGCAGACTATCTGAAATCACAGGCTGAGCAGAATGCGGTCGTCGATGTGGTTTATCTGGACCCGATGTTTCCACAACGTGACCAGAATCAGCAGGCACCGAAAAAGCAGGCACAGGTGAAAAAACAAATGCAGTTATTACATTTGCTTTTACCGGAAGATGGTGAAATGGATCTGGGGGATAATCTCTTAGAATTAGCACAAAAAATTGGCAAGCGGGTGGTGGTGAAACGTCCTCGTCTGGCTGTATTTTTAGCTGGAAAAGAGCCAAATCATCAATGGTCTGGTGATGCTTGCCGTTTTGATGCCTATTTTCAGCATGAACTGGTTACTTAATATGAGAATTGCTTCAAAATAGATCAAGGATTTGTTATATATTTAAAAATTGGCATTGATAAAACTTATATCAAGCATAAACTTATTGGGCACATTAGCGAGCCACTCATCTCCCTGAAATCATATGATCGACTTTAAACCCTCCATCAATTTTTGGCACGATTTTAAAAGCAACCAAATTGCCGGGATGTGGTTATTTCTGGGATCTCGGCGTTCGCTGCAACTGGTGCGTCCCTCTATTCTGCAACTGGTATTCTGGGGGATTTTGGGCGGCTGTGCTAATAGCCTGTTTAGCTGGCTCAGTTCCGGCCGCATGGGAGATTTTAACTCTCAAGGTTTGATCAGTTATGCACTTTGGCCCTTTATTGCCTTGATTGTCGGGATTTTCTTGTCCCAGCGAGTGAATAATCCTCGTCTGATGCTGGTACCCGCATTGCTCTGGCTGGTGCTGGATACGCATATCATGCTGTTCCAGAGCTTGATCCAGTATCTGGGTGATCTGGATTATCTACCCTATATTTTCTATGCCTATATTCCGACCCTGTTTGTCATGCTGTTTGTCTGGCAAAGTCTGGCTGTGGTCTGGGTGATTTCACGTGAATTAAAATGGCCGTGGTGGGAACGGGCACTGATTATGCTGGCCACCTTGTTTACCTTGGTGGTGTGGCAGATTTCGGTGAAAGATCAGCCCATCTGGAAAGTTGAAGAAATTCCACCAAGTTTTGCTGAAGATGCTTTCTATGCTCAGCCGATCTTGCTGAATAAGGCGCTGGATGCAATTGAATATGGTGAATTTGCACAGTCGCATTGGTACTTTATGGGTGTGGCTGGCGCGAGTTATCAGGATGTGTTCTATTCAGAAATAGAGCGGATTAAAAAGCAGTTTGATACCCGGTTTGGGACTTTTGGCCGTTCGATTATGCTGGTGAATCATCCGGCAACACGGACTGAGATTCCACTTGCTTCCAAAACCAGCATGGAATTGGCCTTGCGCCGTATTGGCCAGCAGATGAACCGGGAAAGTGATGTACTGTTCCTGTATATGACCTCACATGGCTTGCCAAATGAATTTGAAATGGAAAATGCACCGCTAGATCTGGCATCAGTCGATCCAAAATGGTTGCGTGATACTCTGGATGCCTCAGGTGTACGCTGGCGAGTGATTGTTATTTCTGCCTGTTTCTCAGGTAGTTTCGCTTCGGCTTTGCAGAATGATAATACTTTAATTATCACAGCCTCTGCTGCTGACCGTCAGTCTTTCGGTTGTTCAAACGAAGCTGATTATACCTATTTTGGCCGTGCTTTCTTTGATGAGGCCATGCGTGAAAATAACAGCCTGAAAGCCTCTTTTGAGCAGGCCAAGACTACAGTGGCTAAATGGGAAGCAGCTCAGGGATTTGAACCGTCAGAACCACAATGGGTGATTGGCAAAAACATGGAATTGATGTTGCCACAACTGGAACAGCGTCTTTTCCCTCCAGCGACGACCACTTCAGCATCTCCGTCTGTCGCTTTGACTCCATAAACCAATCTACAACTTTAGAAAATAGAAAAAGGAATGATGATGGAACTGGTACAGAATAATCGAAGCTTTGAGGGTGAACAGCGGATTTATAGCTTTGAGTCTAAAATATTAAAAAAACCAACCAAATTTGGCATCTTCCTGCCGCCACAAGCTCTGGAAGGCCAAAGTTGTCCTGCTTTGTTATATTTAGCTGGCCTGACCTGTACTGAAGAAACTTTTGCAATCAAGGCACATGCCCAGCGTCTGGCGGCCCAGCTTGGTCTTATTTTGATTACACCAGACACTTCTCCGCGTGGAGATGATGTTGCCAAAGGGGATCACTGGGATATTGGGCAAGGTGCCGGATTCTATATCAATGCCACTCAAGCACCGTGGGCTGAACATTATCAGATGGAAAGCTTTATCGTCGATGAGTTGTATGAACTGGTATGTGAAGAGTTCGTAGTTCAGGCGGATAAGATCGGGATTTTCGGTCATTCCATGGGTGGACATGGCGCTTTAACTTTGGCTTTTAAATATCCGGAAAAGTTCTGTTCAGTTTCGGCATTCGCACCGATTTGTGCACCAAGCCAATGTCCATGGGGTGAAAAGGCATTCTCGAATTATCTGGGTGAAAACCGCGAAGAATGGTTGAAGCATGATGCAACTGCGCTGGTTCAGGAAAAAGGTGCACTGTTTGGCGATATCCTGATTGATCAGGGCTTTTCTGACCAGTTCTATAGCCAGCTGAATCCGGCGTTATTTCAGCAAGCTTGTGATGCCGTGAACCAGAAATTAACTTTACGTGAACATCAGGGTTATGATCATGGTTACTATTTTATTCAAAGCTTTGTAGATGACCATCTACAATTCCATGCTGTGCAATTAAATTCATAAGCCAAGCAGTAAAAGCGAAGCAAACTTAAAAGTACAATGAAGCTCCAAAAATAGGTCATATTTTTGGAGTTTTTTATATGAATATCAAATAAATATAATAAAAATGGCATATAAGTTGCTATTCAAAAATCAGGTAGAACCAGTTGCAGTTAAGAACACGATGCACAATAAGCCTGAACCAGAGATTGACCAGCCATCACCTTCACTAGAAAAACACAGCTTCCGATTTCATGGCAGTGCCACGGAATATTTTGGAATCTGGATGGTGAATCTGATGTTAACCATCATTACGCTTACTTTGTATAGCCCGTGGGCAAAGGCACGCCGTATCCGCTATTTCTACGGTAATACCCAATTGTTAAAACATCGCTTTGACTTCATCGCCATGCCAAGCCGAATTCTACTAGGTCGTCTACTGGCATTGGAGTTGTATGTGGTGACAGTGATCTTGACCAATTACTCCATTCTTGCCACCAGTTCATTATTTCTGATTGCTGCAATCTGTCTGCCCTGGTTAATTCGGATGACCCTGAAATTTAAGACTCGGAATAGTAAATATGGCAATGTCCGGTTTCATTTTAGTGGAAGCAATCGGGAAGCCTATAGGGTCTTATGGCTCGCGATATTGGTCAACATTTTTACCCTGTTTCTTTTCAGCCCAGTGGTGATCTGGCTATACAAACGTTACTGCTTTAATCATTTATCGATCGGACAACTTCAGTTTAGGCTGGGGATTCAGTGGTCTAAATTTATGTCGGCAGTTTATATCCCCTTATGTCTATGTCTGCTGGTCGGCATTGTATGGATCGCAGCAATCGTTTACTGGGTCGATTTGATCGGTACAACCCTGTTTACCTTAGGTGTTGTGTTGAGCTATCTGTTTTGCCTGGCCTTGGTCTGGCCGATGATCTCTGCACGCTTATATATGTATACCTGGAATCATGTAGAGCTTGGTCAAAGCTATTTTAAAACCCGGGTAACGACATGGCGCTATAGCTGGATTGGACTCAGTAACTGGATAGTGCGTGCACTCAGTTTGGGACTCATGACCCCTTGGGCGAGCATCCGTTTATATGAATATCAACTGGCTAACCTGGAGCTCTATCTGGCAGAGGACGAAACTAATCTAAAAAATATCTTGCAGCGTGATCCAAATGCTATAGCCAATGAAGTACTGGATATCTTTGATTTCGATGCATCGTTATAGAGGCAAGTAGGATGAAGCGACCTGTTGAAGTCAGATTTTATGATGGGGTTTTGGCCGAAGCCCAGCGTGCATGGATTGTCCCTGATCAGCAACGCGGGATTGCCTTGAAACTCAGTGAAGAAACACCCAAGCAAGTGAGCGAGGCTGACTTTTATTTTACTTATCCCGATATGGCGTATATTGGCGGGGTCGGGGGACGTAAACCGATTATCGAATTACCTGAAGATCGTCGGATTGAATTTTTGACCAAAGCACCGCATTGGCTGAAGATTAAATCCAAAGAAATCTATCATGCCATATGGAAATTTGAACGTTCTCCACTCCTGATTTTCTTCTCGATGATTATCGTGATATGTGCGGTAATTTTTATTCTTAAATGGGGGATTCCTTATACGGCCCATCAGCTCGCTCAATTACTTCCGGAACAGACCTTGGTCGAGGTAGGAAATCAAACTGAGCAGAAATTAATTGAGCAAACTGAGCCATCCAAGCTCTCCGCAGAGCATCAAGCACGTCTAAAAAAACTGTATGAACAGAAAATTGCGGTAGGACAACCTGCAAAGATTATTTTCCGTCAAGGCGGAGAAATCATGGGACTTAATGCCGCTGCGATTCCGAACAATACCATTATTGTCACCGATGAATTGGTCAAGCTTAGTGGTGCAGATGAAGAAGTCCTTGCAGTACTGGCGCATGAACAAGGTCATCTGGTACAAAAACATAGCATGCAAAAAGTGATTTCCAACCTGGGTGCAGCAGGATTATTTGCCTTGGTAACGGGAGACTTAAGTGATGTCGTGGCGGCATCTATAGCGGTACTCGCCAATGCGGGATATTCACAGGCGCTTGAACTTGCTGTGGATGATTATGCCATGCAACATTTACATCAACAGCAGATATCCAGTATTCATTTGTCGAACTTTTTGCAGCGGGTTGAAAACGCTAGAATCTTGGCAGAGCAGAGTAAAACGATAAAAATGAAAAACTTTACCCTGAATATTGATGGAAAAGAACGGCAAATTACCGAGTCTGAACTGAAATGGTTGCGTTTGATTGGAAAACTCAAAAAATATCTGGAATCGCATCCCGAGCTGGACAAAAGAATTGAACGGATTCATGCATTCGAAGAAAAAATGAGCCAACCTGTTTAGCCCTGATATTGAGTATAAAAATTCATATCTCTATATCCTGAGGATCGAGGCGTGTTTAGCCTCGATTTTTTATTGATGGATATGCGAGTTTTCCTGTCTTAATCAATCATTTTCATCCAGGCCAAGTGATATTAAGCATAAATACTGTCCAGCGTTACATAGCATTGTATTCACATAACATCCAAGTCACAGTAGCAGGACTGGATTTGGTATAATGAGAAAAATCCAATTTCACTTAACCAGGTCCTTTCATGTCCAAGCCTTATTTAATTGCACCTTCTATTTTGTCTGCTGACTTTGCCCGTTTAGGTGAAGAAGTTGAAAATGTACTTCAGGCCGGTGCAGACGTTGTGCATTTCGATGTTATGGATAATCACTATGTACCCAATTTAACCTTTGGCGCAGGTGTATGTAAGGCACTGAAAAAATATGGTATTCAGGCACCTATTGATGTGCATCTCATGGTGAAACCTGTAGATCGCATGATTGGTGACTTTCTGGAAGCAGGCGCAGATATTATTACGTTTCATCCGGAAGCATCTGATCATATTGACCGTTCTTTACAGTTGATCAAATCGGGTGGTGCTAAAGCCGGTCTGGTATTTAATCCAGCGACACCATTGCATTATCTGGATTATGTACTGGATAAGGTTGATCAGGTATTGCTAATGAGTGTGAACCCTGGCTTTGGTGGACAGAAATTCATTCCAATGACTTTGGATAAATTACGTCAGGCGCGCAAGATCATTGATGCTTCAGGTCGTGATATCCGCTTAGAAGTAGATGGCGGTGTGGGACCAGCAAATATTCGTGAAATTGCAGAAGCTGGTGCAGATATGTTTGTGGCCGGTTCAGCGATTTTTGGCAAGCCGGATTATAAAGCTGTGATTGATGAAATGCGTAGTGAGCTGGCTAAAGTCGGTCAAATCCAGCTTTAATCTCTAAAATGTTTAAGGTGCATAAATCTGTGGATAACTTTATGGATAAGTGTGTAGATATCTATGTTGATAACCATATGGATATGTTGCATATTTTGTAATCGTTTGTAGCCTGATTGATTGCATCTTAGACAGAATTTGTATAAAAAGAACTCAATTGGAGTTCTTTTTACATATGTCAGCCCTTGATTTTAGTGATCGTTTATTCATCAAAGGTTAATAATCAAGCCAAACAAAAAGTGATCAATAGGTCTTAGTTTTGTGTTTCATTGTGTAAGATCTCCACGCTATTTTTAAATTTAATTCATGTGCATAACTTAATAATATGGATTTATTCCTTGTTTGTTTTTCTTACTCAAGTCTCTGTAATGTCATAACACGATGTCCCGTGTTGGCGTTCCTTAAGATAGGCTGAAATCTTCAGGTTGTCCTGAGCATTTGAGTAAGACATGGTTAAATTAATTCTCATTCAGTCAAATTTTGTAAACGGCAGTTTAGTTTTGTCATCTGTTTTATAAGATGTTTATTTTTTTAGGGGGAACGACCTCCCTTGTTGATTAAATTTATAAAATTCAACAAGAAAAATCGTCAGGACGGCCTGACTCTGTTAATCAGGAGGAGGGAGATATGGCCTGGATTATACTTGTATTCGCTGGACTATTTGAGATTGTCTGGGCCTATTCTATGAAGCTCTCAGAGGGTTTTACCAAACTCACACCGAGTATTTTTACGATTGTTTTTATGGTGCTCAGTTTTGTATTACTGGCCTATGCCATGCGTACTTTGCCTTTAGGGACTGCCTATACCATCTGGACGGGCATTGGTGCAGTTGGCTCATTTCTGGTCGGTGTTATAGTTTTAGGTGAACCTGCTTCTGCTATGCGTATGCTGGCTGCGGTGCTGATTATTTCCGGACTTGTTTTGATGAAATTATCCTCCTCCTAAGAGCTGTTGAGCAGTTCTGATTTCGAGTAAAATAAAAACTGGCAAGCTTGATTCTGTAGGAGTAGGGCCATGCAACTCAGTTATATTTACATGGACTCGCCTGTAGGACAGTTGCAGCTGGTCGCCAATGAAACGGCACTGGTAGCTGTACTCTGGGATTGTGAAAAACCGAATCGGGTCAGGTTGGCAACTCTGGTTGAAGATCCACAGCATCCCGTGTTGATAGAAGCTCGGCGTCAGCTTCAGGAATATTTTGCCGGTCAACGCAGTACTTTTGAGCTGCCTTTAGATTTTGCCGGTACTGATTTTCAAAAAAAAGTCTGGCAGGCTTTGCTGAATATTCCTTATGGACAGACCCGAAGCTATCGGGAAATCGCTGAACAGGTCGGTAATGTTAAAGCAGTACGCGCCGTGGGTGCTGCCAATGGTAAAAACCCGATTTCGATTATTGCACCTTGTCATCGGGTGATTGGCAGTAGTGGTAAGCTGGTAGGCTTTGCGGGTGGTCTGTATAAAAAAGAAATTCTGTTAAATATTGAGCGAACCCATTAAGATCAAAATCATAAAATTAATGAAAATTAAAATATGGATCAGTTCGTAACACTAATCTTAGGCCAACTCTGGTCGAGTTTATGGTGGGTTCTTCTACTTTTTATTGGTTTAATCATTTTTAAGTTATTTAAACCATTTTTAAAAGGGAAGCTGGGAGAGTTCGCTGTTGCCACGCATGTCAAACTTTATCTGAAAGACCCTGAGTATCGGTTATTAAACGATTTGACTCTTCCAGATGGAGAAGGGAGCACAACACAAATTGATCATTTCTTATTAAGTCCTTATGGCCTGTTTGTGATTGAAACCAAAAACTATAAAGGCTGGATCTTTGGTAGCGAGCGACAAAAAACCTGGACGCAAAAACTTTATAAAAATAGCTATAAATTTCAAAATCCGATTCATCAGAATTATAAGCACATCAAAGTTCTGGAGCAGTTGCTGGTTGATATTATTGAGCCAGCCCAGCTGCATTCTGTGATTGTATTTATGCCAGATGCGGTATTCAAAACCCCAATGCCGAATTATGTATTTCGGGGTGCAGGTTGGACAGATTATGTAAAAAGCTTTAATCAGCGAGTTATTTCTGATACCAAGATTAAACGTATCCAGATTCGATTGGAGAAGGAAGTACTAGAAAAATCCTGGAAAACCAACCGTGAACATGTCGCAAATTTAAACAGGCGGCAATCCGAACAGAAAAGCCTTTGAATTATTCAAAGGCTTTTTCTTAATTTTTCGAGGCTTTTAATTTTTCAGTAATTTCAACCAGCTGTTTAATCCGTTTGACCTCATCCCAGAGTGCTTTGGCTTCAGGATAATGCTTGGACATCATCCCCAGCCATTGTTTATAACGACCGACCATATTCATTTCCTTTTTATAGGAACCATTCAGGAAACGGATTTGCAGTTCCAGTAGTTCATTCCAGGTGATGAGCGGCTCATCAGAATTCTGGCGAATACATTGGGTCAGATCAGGTGTAGTGACCGCACCACGGCCAATCATCAGGTCTTCACAGCCTGATTCTAGCTGACATTGCTTCGCATCGGTATTGGTCCAGATTTCACCATTGGCAATGACATTGATTTTTAAGGCTTCACGAATTGGTTGCAGCTGGTCCCAGAAGGCTGGCGGAGTATAGCCATCGGCCTTGGTCCGCGCGTGGACGGTGACCCAGGCCGCTCCAGCATCTTCAATGGCATGGGCATTTTCCATCATGAAGTTGCGATCCATATAACCCAGACGCATTTTCGCCGAAACCGGGATATGTGTGGGCACTGCATCACGAACAGCTTTGACCAATTCATAAACGACTTCAGGTTCATCTAGCAGCACTGAACCACCACGGTGACGATTCACGGTTTTGGCTGGACAGCCAAAATTCATATCAATCGCAGGAGCACCCATGGCAGCGACTTTCACTGCATTGGCTGCCAGCATTTCCAGGTTATTTCCCAGAAACTGTACATGCACCGGCGTGCCGGCAGCAGTTTTGCCCTCATTTAACAGTTCAGGGCAGTAGGTGTGATAGATATGATCTGGCAGCACCGAATCCGTGACACGAATAAACTCGGTTACACACCAGTCGAAGCTCCCGACGGATGTCAGTACATCGCGCATAATCGGGTCAGTTAAGCCTTCCATGGGTGCAAGAACAAGTTTCAATGGTCAACACCTGTTAATTCGAAAAACGGTGTTATACGGCTTTTTGGTGGGAATGTCCAGGCAGTTTAATTTTCATATGAATTGCAGAAAAAGATTGAGTGTGAATGAGTATCTATTGATCTTTTGCTATCGAAATAAAAAAACCTTAAATCGACTGATTTAAGGTTTGGATTTAAATCTTAAAAATCTAATATTGTCTTAATCGATTAGTTTTTCGACTTTCATACTTTCACGATAATACTGACAGCCTTTATACAGCAGGAATACACCGATTACACCAGCTACAGCATTGACGATAGAAATCGAATTACCCACCATTAAGGTATTTTCATAATATCGGTCTGTAATCAGCGCCACAGCAGTTGTACCCACACCGAGTGCAATCAGGTTAGAAATCAACAGGAATTTGGCTGATACCTGAGAGCGCAACTGGTTCGGTGTCAGCATCTGGGTAGCAGCGGCTGATGCTGGAATCGGGAAGGTGGAGAAGAACATCGCCACAAAGATCAGTGCGAATGAAAGCTGCATATTGTCGACTTGGGTAAACAGCACGCTTGGAATGATCAGGGCAGCACAGCCAATTGCACCGGCACGGATTGCTGCATCGCTATAGCCACGTTTAGAAAAGAAGTCGATGAGCCAGCCACAGAATAGGGCGCCTGAAGTATTTGCGACAAGAATAATACTTCCAAGGATATATCCAGTCTGGCTTGCATCCAGGCCAAAGTGACGCATGTAGTAGGCCGGTGCCCAGCCGAGCAGGGAATACAGCATCATGGTGTAGAAAGAGAAGCCAATAAAATGACAAAAGAAAGTCTTTCTATGGGTTTTGATAAAACCAATCGAATTCTTAAAAGATGCCTTTACTGCTACGCCATTGGCATCCATTTTGAGGCCTTTACGTTCTGGTTCACGTACGGTCAGAATCATGAGTAGTGCCAACAATACACCCGGTAAACCGACAATCATAAAGGTCAGCTGCCAGGTTTTGATTTCACCGATCATCGGTAAAGTGACAAAGCTCACATCTTTGAGCAGACCAATCACATAACCGCCGATCAGGAACGCCAGCCCTGAACCGATAAAAGCACCAATCGCATATACGCCTAGCGCACGACCCAGTTTATGTTTAGGGAATAGATCCGCTACGATTGAGTAAAAAGCAGGAGATAGGGCTGCCTCACCTGCACCGACACTGAGGCGAGCCAGGAACATCTGGATAAAGTTTTTGCTGAGACCGCAGGCTGCAGTTGCCAGACTCCAGAAAGCAATCCCAACCGAAATAATTTTCACACGAGACTTTTTATCTGCGAGTGCCGCAATTGGTACGCCCATAAAGGCATAGAACAGGGAAAATGCCAGACCTTGTAACAGGCTGAACTGGGTATCACTGAGCATCAAGTCGGCCTTAATCGGCTCAATCATCAAGGATAAAATCTGGCGGTCTACAAAAGACAAAATATAGGCCACCATACAGATGATCACCACATACCATTGATAGCTACTACGTTCTGGAGCTGCTGGTGGAATTTCTGTAGCTACCTGTTCGGCGATAGGCGTAGTAATTTTTAGATGAGAATCGAGTGGTTGGACATCATTGTCAACCTTGTCTATGACCAATGTTTTTTCATTCATCATGCAACATCCTGTGCAAGTTATAGTGATTGGCTTATTTGATACAAATTTAATTATTTTTATTTTTTAAATGTATCAATTAATCTAATCTAGGAGTAATTTGCACAACCGTCAAGATGTCTGGATTAAAAAGATACAATTATTTTTAAAAGAATAAAAAAGGGAATCAAATAGACTCCCTTTTGCTTTAAGTGTCTGAAAATACTGCTTAAGCGGCTTTTTCCACTAGAGTCAGGATGTCATAGGTTGCGACCAGTTCATTGCGCTGGTTTTTCACCTTGATGTCCCAGACCACAACACCATGCGGTTTCTGCTCATCACGCAGCGGTTTAGGTGTTTTTTGCTTGCAGGTCAGTTCTACCTGAATGGTATCACCAATTTTCACTGGTTCTACGAAGCGCAGGTTATCCATACCGTAGTTAGCAATGACAGGACCCGGAGCGGCATCGACAAACAGGCCAGCAGCGGCAGAAACAATGAAGTAACCATGTGCGACGCGTTCACCGAACAGGGATTCTGCAGCCGCAATCTTGTCCATATGTGCATAGAAGTAATCACCACTTAAACCGCCAAAGTTGACAATATCAGCTTCAGTAATGGTACGGCGTGCAGTCAGCAGGCGTTCACCGATCCGCAGTTCATCAAAAGATTTCTTGAATGGATGCACACGGTCTTCAAACACCTCAGCACCTGCGGTCCAGCTATCACCAACTTGAGTCAGCGCATTTGGCGAGCCTTGAATAGCAGTACGCTGCAAATAGTGTTTCACTGCACGCAGGCCACCGAGTTCCTCACCACCGCCAGCACGCCCCGGACCACCATGTACCAATAATGGGAGTGGTGAACCATGACCGGTGCTTTCCTTGGCGCTTTCACGGTCCAGAATATGCACACGACCATGCCAAGGCGCGATCTTGCTGAGTAGCTGTTCAATATTTTCATCATGGTTACGCACGATTGAAGCGACCAGACTGCCTTCACCACGGGCTACTAATGCTGCCAGTTGTGGTAAGTCACTATAAGGCATCAATGTCACGACTGGGCCAAAGGCTTCGATGTTGTGAATTTGCTGAGCCTGTACCGGATCTTTGCACAGCAGCACTGTTGGCGGATAGAAAGCAGATTTTTCTGGATGTGGGGCCTGGATGGCAAAATCCTGGCGCAGGTGGCTACCTATGATGATTTCAGCTTCCTGTGCCAGCTGTTCTACCTTGGCAGCAACATCATGCTTCTGTTTAACGCTGGCCAGAGCACCCATGGTTACGCCGTCCTGTGCAGGATCACCGATGACTACTTTCTGTAGTTTTTCAGTCAGGCGTTGCTGTACGGTATCGAGCAATGCTGCTGGCACAAAGGCACGACGAATTGCAGTACATTTTTGTCCGGCCTTGGTTGTCATTTCACGGAAGACTTCACGCACAAACAGGTCAATGGTTTCATCGTTGGCTTGCTGGGTCAGGATGGCGCTGTTCACCGAATCGGCTTCCATGCTGAATGGAATGGAGTGGGCATTCAGGTGGGGATGCGCACGCAGTTTCTGGCCGGTAGCAGCCGAACCTGTGAAGGTTACCGTATCCTGTGCATTCAGGTGATCAAACAGGTCATAAGTCTGCCCGCAGATCAGCTGAAGGGTGCCTTCTGGCAGTAAATTGCTGGCTAAAATGTCTTTAACGACTGCATGTGTCAGTTCTGCGCCTTCTGTTGCCGGCTTCACAATACACGGCACGCCGGCTAGTAAAGTCGGTGCAATTTTTTCCAGCATACCCCAGATCGGGAAGTTAAATGCATTGATATGCACTGCTACACCGGCTTTCGGGCTCAGAATATGTTTGGCACCAAAGCTGCCCTGTTTGGACAATGGAATCCAGGCATCTTCAACCAGTGCCGTTTCATCGCTGAGTTCACGGCGAACCAGACTTGAATAGGCAAACAGGGTGCCAATCCCACCTTCAATATCAATCCAGGCATCTTTGCGGGTACAGCCGGTTGCGGCTGCCAGGCGGTAATAATCTTCCTTACGTTCCAGTAAATATTGTGCCACCTGTTTCAGAGCATTAGCACGCTGGTGGAAAGTCCAGTGGGCAATGGCTGCACCCTTCTGTTTGGCATATTGCACCACATTATGCATGTCGATACCATGACTGCTGACCTGATAAATCGCTTCACCGCTAATAGCGTGATAAACCGTACGCAAGTCATTTTGTGCGCTATGTTCACCACCTAAAACCAGTGAACTCAATACTTTAACTTTAGCTGAGTAATTCGCCTGTGTGTCGTCCTGAAGATCCATGCTCTGGGTAGTGCTGTCCAGTTCCAACATTGTATAACTCCATTTATGATACGTTGTTGAGTTTATTTTTGCTTTTGATGTTTCATAAATTGCAATCAAAAAACTTAAATGTCAATCATAATCCGCAAACAAAAAAGTAACTTTCATGTAATTAAAAATTTAAAAATAATAAAAACAATAACTTAATAAAAAATGCTTTTAAAAAATATATGATACTTAAAAAATAGCATTGATTTTATATTTGTATCGTTTTAATTTGAATGTATCAGCACTTGGGATAAGTGAGACAAACATGAATAAGCAACAACAAACATTCGATCAGAAGATAGAGCAGGACATTTCTATTGAAGCGAAGGACTGGATGCCAGATGCCTATAGAAAGACCCTGATCCGCCAGATTGGCCAGCATGGACATTCAGAAGTCATTGGCATGCTGCCAGAAGGTAACTGGATTACCCGCGCACCAACTTTGAAACGTAAAGCGGTATTGCTGGCTAAAGTACAAGATGAGGCAGGGCATGGCCTGTACCTGTACAGTGCAGCCGAAACGCTGGGTGCAGACCGTGATGACATGATGGAAAAGCTGATTGCTGGCCGCATGAAATACTCATCCATTTTTAACTATCCAACCCTGACCTGGGCAGATGTGGCTGCGATTGGCTGGCTGGTAGATGGTGCTGCAATCGTCAACCAGGTGGCACTGTGTCGTACATCTTATGGTCCTTATGCACGTGCCATGGTGCGTATCTGTAAAGAAGAAAGTTTCCACCAGCGTCAAGGCTTTGAGGCCATGATGCAACTGGCACAAGGTACGCCAGAACAGAAACAGATGGCACAGGATGCAGTGAACCGTTTCTGGTGGCCAGCACTGATGATGTTTGGTCCAAGTGATGACAACTCTCCAAACAGTGCTCAAAGCATGCAGTGGAAAATCAAATTATTCAGTAATGATGCATTGCGTCAGAAATTTGTCGACAACACTGTGCCGCAAGTATTGCAGCTTGGCCTGACTGTACCGGATCCAGACCTGAAGTTTAATGAAGAAACAGGCCACTATGAATTTGGCGAAGTGAACTGGGATGAGTTCTTCGATGTACTGGCAGGCAAAGGTCCATGCAACCACGAACGTATCGAAGCTCGTCGCAAGGCTTGGGAAGACGGTAAGTGGGTGCGTGATTCGGCAGCAGTTTATGCCAGTAAGCAACAGCAGCAGTTAGACAACAGAAAAATTGCCTAAGGCAACGGAATAGCACAAGGATATGCCAATGAACAAGAACAACTGGTCTTTATACGAAGTATTTATTCGCAGCAAACAGGGGCTGAGCCACCGCCATGTCGGCAGCCTGCGCGCCCCTGATGATGAAATTGCCCTGCAAAATGCCCGTGATGTCTATACTCGCCGCAATGAAGGGATCAGTATCTGGGTGGTGAAATCTGAAATGATTACCTCATCTCAGCCAGATGAAAAACCAGAGTTTTTTGATCCTTCACTGAACAAGGTCTACCGTCATCCGACCTTCTATCACATTCCAGATGGCATCGAGCACATGTAAGGTGGAGGACAGAGCAATGACGAATCAGGTATTAGCACAATTTTTACTGCATGTTGGCGACAGCCAGCTCATCCTTTCACACCGTCTGGCAGAATGGTGCGGTCACGCACCTGAGCTGGAGCTAGATATTGCATTGGCAAATATTGGTTTGGACCTGTTAGGTCAAGCACGTACCGCGTTGAGTCTTGCCGGTGAAATTGAAGGACTGGGCCGTGATGAAGACAAACTGGCCTATTTCCGTACTGAGCGTGAATACCGCAGCCTATTGCTGTGCGAACAGCCAAATAATGACTTTGGTCAAACCATTGTGCGTCAATGGTTGATGGATCATTACCATGCTTTGTTGTTTGCAGCCCTGAGCAATAGCAGGAATGAAGAGATTTCCTCATTCGCCATCAAGTCGCTGAAAGAAGTGAAATACCATTTGCGTTTTTCAACCTCATGGATGGAACGCCTGAGCTTAGGTACTGCAGAAGCACATGAAAAGATCCAGAATGGTCTGAACCAGCTATGGCGTTTTACTGAAGAGCTGTTCAGCCTGACTGCAGATGAACGCCAGCTGGTTGATACTCACCTGATTCCGGATCTGGAACTGCTGAAACCGAAATGGTTGGAAACCATATCTGCTGAGTTGCAACGTTTTGAACTGAGCTTGCCAGAAAGTGGTGCTTACCGTAGTGGCGCCAAGCAGGGACTACATACCGAACATCTGGGTTATGTACTGGCGGAACTGCAATATATGCAGCGCAGCTATCCAGGCATGAACTGGTAAATCCAGCACATCACAGGGAGTGAGTGGCATGAACTTGATTAGACATGTAGAAGATCAATGCTGGGAGGTCCTGGCACAGGTTTCCGATCCGGAAATTCCAGTCCTGTCAGTCCTTGACCTGGGCATGATTCGTGGAGTGGAGATCAACCCGCAGGATGAAATCGTGGTTCGATTGACCCCCACTTATAGTGGCTGTCCGGCAACCGATCTGCTCAAGGCGGAAATCACCCAGGCATTTGCAGCACATGAGCTGACGCCGGTCAAAGTCGTGGTCGATCTGTCAGAAGCATGGACCACTGACTGGATGAGTGAGGAAGGTAAACAGAAACTGCAACAATACGGTATTGCTCCACCTAAAGGTGAATCGAATAGCTGCGGCACTCATGTTGCACTCAGTGATGGTATCCAGTGTCCACATTGTCAGAGCCACCACACCCGATTACTCAGTGAATTCAGTTCAACCGCTTGCAAGGCGCTGTACAAATGTCAGGAATGCCTGGAGCCGTTTGACTATTTTAAATGTATTTAAGGGCTTAAGCGCACAAGCCATAACAATAAAGCGTGAGATCGCCACAGCTTAAGAAGGATTTTGAAATGAGCCAGTTTATTCCGTTAACCATTAAATCGATTCAGCCTCAGACTGAACAGGCAATTTGCATTGCTTTTGAACTGAGTCCAGAACATGCCGAGAGCTTTCAGTATCAGCCGGGCCAACACTTGACCATCCGTCACATGACAGAACAGGAAGAATTGCGCCGTTGCTATTCGATCTGTAGCGATAGTGATGAAGACATGAGTATTGCGATCAAGAAAATTGATCAGGGCCAGTTTTCAACCTGGGCCAATGAAAATCTGAAAGTCGGTGATGTACTGGAAGTGATGCCACCACAAGGCGTATTTTTCCAGAAAGCGGCCAAGGTTGGTGGTAAACACTATCTGGGTTTTGCTGCAGGTAGTGGCATTACGCCAATTCTGTCTATTGTCAAAGCAGTGCTGAACCGTCAGCAAGATGCCACTTTTACTCTGGTTTATGGTAACCGTTCCTGGAAACAGACCATGTTCTCTGAACAGATCATGGATCTGAAAGACCGTTTTAAAGAGCGTTTGCAACTGATCAATATTTTCTCGCGTGAACTGAATGACAGCGAGATTTTCAATGGTCGTATTGATGCAGAAAAACTGCAGCAGCTGTTCCAGGCAGGCCTGATTCCAGCAGAAACCGATCACTGCTTTGCCTGTGGCCCTGAAGAAATGATGAATGCAGTAGAAACCGTTTTGCCAACCCTTGGGATCGAACGCAGCAAAATTCACACAGAACGCTTCAATACCGGTACTGCACCAAAAGCCTCTGCGAAGCAGATCGAAAGCCGTACCGAGGAAAAGGTTAACATCGTTCTGGATGGTCGTGAGCTGATCATTGAGGTGTCCAAACAGGATGACAGCATTCTGGATGCGGCTTTACGCGCTGGTGCGGATCTGCCATATGCCTGCAAGGGCGGGGTATGTGCAACCTGTAAATGCAAGGTGTTACAGGGTGAAGTGGAAATGGCAATCAACTATAGCCTGGAAGAAGAAGAAATCCAGAAAGGTTATGTGCTGAGCTGTCAGGCGCGTCCAACCACTCAAAATGTTCGTCTCAGTTTCGATGAGTAAAGATTTTAAATTAAGCACCATGCAAATAAATGCATGAACTCAATAGAACTTAAAAGGTGTGTAATGGATTACCAAACAATTATTGTCGAAGAAAAAAATGCAGTGGGCTATCTGACTTTTAACCGTCCAAAACAGCTCAACAGTTTTAATGAAACCATGCATCAGGAAGTCTCTTCTGTCGTAAAACGCTGGGCGCAAGATTCAGCAATTCGCGCAGTGGTGATTTCTGCAGAAGGTCGTGGTTTCTGCGCTGGTCAGGACCTGAACGACCGTGTAGTAGATCCAAATGCTGATGCTCCAGATTTAGGTTTATCCATTGAAAAATACTACAACCCGCTGATTAAACTGATTACTGAAATGCCAAAACCGGTGATCTGTGCCGTAAATGGTGTAGCAGCAGGTGCAGGTGCCAATATTGCTCTGGCTTGTGACATCGTGGTAGCAGCGAAATCTGCTTCATTTATTCAGGCCTTCTGCCGTCTCGGTCTGGTGCCAGATTCAGGGGGTACCTGGTTCCTACCACGCCTGGTTGGCCGTGCCCAAGCGATGGGTCTGGCGATGCTGGGTGACAAAATCTCGGCTGAACATGCGCTACAACTCGGCATGATCTGGCAGGTAGTTGAAGATGATCAGTTAAAAGCAGAAGCTGAAAAAATGGCTGAACATCTGGCGACTCAGCCGACTTATGGTCTATCCCTGATCAAGAAAGCGATTCATGCCGCTGCAGACAATAATCTGGATGAGCAACTGATTCTGGAGCGCGATCTGCAACGTCTGGCGGGCCGTTCTAATGATTATCGTGAGGGCGTTCAGGCCTTTATGCAAAAACGCACACCACAATATAAGGGCTGCTAAATCTGCCGGAGAAGGATTTGACTCGGCTCAAAGTTGTTGGATTTTTTCCTTTCAGTTATCGCTTAGCAACTTGGTCGAGTTGAATTATTCCTGACAGGTATGAATATGATACCTATTTGGTCTGATGGTTAGTTAGGTCCTATGTTATATGTAGTAGTACCCTGATAGTAAATGAAATCTGAAAATATAGATTTATGTACTATTTTTATAGTCAACCTATTGATTCATAACTTCTATTTTATTTTATTTATTCAGATAAATGATTTAGATGAGTAAATGGAATTTAATATGACACAAATTTACAAATCTTAAAAAATATGTATCGTATTTTTGGTGAAGAGTGATACAACCTGGTATATATTGAACTAAGCAGACAGCGCTAGGACAGGCGCAACAAGGATCGCCAACAGACCGAGGTATGGCGAGCTAAGGAATAAAAATGATGGAACATGTTTATATTTTTGACGGTATTCGTACCCCAATCGGCCGTTATGCGGGTGGCTTGAGTGGCATTCGTGCCGATGATCTGGCTGCTCTACCAATCCAGTATTTAAAAGAGCAGCATCCCAACCTGCCATGGGTGGAAGTCGATGAAGTGATTTTAGGCTGCGCCAATCAGGCAGGTGAAGATAACCGTAATGTGGCGCGTATGGCTACACTCTTGGCTGGCTTGCCGGAAAGCGTACCGGCGATTACCGTAAACCGTCTCTGTGCTTCCGGTCTGGATGCTGTTGGTTTGGCAGCACGTGCGATTAAATCGGGTGAAGCGCAGTTCGTAGTGGCGGGTGGTGTGGAATCGATGAGCCGTGCGCCATTCGTACAGTCTAAGCCGACAGCAGCCTTTAGCCGTACTCCGGAAATTTATGACACCACTATTGGCTGGCGTTTTATCAATCCAAAATTTAAAGCTGGCTTCGGCGTAGACAGCATGCCGGAAACGGCTGAAAACGTGGCTGAAAAATATCAAGTTAGCCGTGAAGACCAGGACCTGTTTGCTTATCGCAGCCAGCAAAAAACTGCGCAGGCACAGCAGAATGGCATTTTCCAAGCAGAAATTTTGCCAGTGGAAATCAAGGGTGCTAAAGGCTCTATTCAGGTCATTGCTGAAGATGAGCATCCACGTGCTGATACTACCTTAGAAAAATTGGCTTCTTTAAAAGCACCATTTCGCAAGGAAGGTGGTTCGGTAACTGCTGGTAATGCATCTGGCGTGAATGATGGTGCCGCTTGTGTATTGCTGGGTAATCAGCAGTTTGCAGAACAGCATGGACTGAAACCGCTGGCACGTGTAGTGGGAATTGCCAGTGCCGGTGTAGAGCCGCGCTATATGGGCATTGGTCCAGTACCAGCAGTGCAGAAAGTATTGAAACAGACAGGGCTTAGTCTGGAACAGATGGATGTCATCGAGCTGAATGAAGCCTTTGCTGCACAGTCACTTGCAGTACTACGTGAGCTGGGCCTTCAGGATGATGATGCACGAGTAAACCCGAACGGTGGTGCCATTGCTCTCGGCCATCCTCTTGGTATGAGTGGTACACGACTGGTGATTACCGCCATGAAAGAATTACAACGTAAGCAAGGAAAATATGCCCTTTGTACCATGTGTGTTGGTGTTGGACAGGGTGTCGCACTGATTCTGGAAAATGTGGCTTAAGAACTGAATCAAAAGAGAAATCATCAGCAGTCAGGATGACTGCAGCAGGAGCAAGAATATGAATAACAATGCAATGGAACAAATTGAAACCGCTTCAGTAGATGAATTACGTAGCCTGCAATTGGAACGTATGAAAAAAACGCTGCAGCATGCCTATCAGAACAGTACGGTTTACAAGAAAAAGTTTGATGAAGCCGGTGTCCATCCGGATGATCTAAAATCACTGGATGATCTGGCAAAATTCCCGTTCACCACCAAGCAGGATCTGCGCGAAAACTATCCATTTGGCATGTTTGCTGTGCCTCAGGAGCAGATTGTCCGTGTACATGCTTCTTCAGGCACGACAGGTCAGCCGACTGTAGTCGGTTATACCCAGAATGACATTAATACCTGGTCAGATGTGGTGGCACGCTCGTTACGTGCAGCCGGACTCAGCAGTAAAGATACGATTCAGGTATCTTATGGTTACGGCTTGTTTACTGGTGGCCTAGGTGCACATTATGGCGTAGAACGTCTGGGTGCCACCGTAATTCCAATGTCAGGTGGCCAGACCGACAAGCAGGCACAGCTGATTCATGATTTCAAGCCAACAGCTTTAATGGTCACACCATCTTATTGTCTGAACATTATTGAATGTCTGGAGAAAAAATTCGGGACTGCCAAGGATTGTTCCATCAAGACCGGGATCTTTGGCGCAGAGCCATGGACCAATGAAATGCGCCGTGAAATTGAAGAACGTCTGGGTATTGATGCGCTAGATATTTATGGCCTTTCTGAAGTGATGGGGCCGGGTGTGGCGATGGAATGTCTGGAATCCAAAGATGGTCCTACCATTTGGGAAGATCACTTCTATCCTGAAATTATCCATCCGGAAACTGGTGAAGTATTATCTGACGGTGAGCTGGGTGAACTGGTATTTACCACCATCACCAAAGAAGGTATGCCGGTGATTCGTTACCGTACCCGTGATCTGACACGCTTATTGCCAGGTACAGCACGTACCATGCGTCGTATGGACAAGATTGTCGGTCGCAGTGATGACATGATGATTATTCGTGGCGTGAATGTGTTCCCATCACAAATTGAAGAGCAAATCCTGCATATTCCGCAGCTTATTCCAAATTATCAGATTCAGATTTGTAAACAGGGTCACCTGGATACATTGCATATTCGTACCGAAATGCGTAAAGATAATGCTATAAATATGACACACCAGTTGGCAAATCAGCTGAAAGTACAAATCAAGACCATGGTCGGGATTAGTGTCAGTGTGGAAGTTTTACCGGAAGGTAGCTTGCCACGCTCTGAAGGTAAGGCTCAGCGGGTGTTTGATATCCGAAAGTCCGCTTAAATACGTCTGGATGACAGGCTCAGGTCTGTCATCCGGCTTTAACAAGGTAAATTGAACGTAATGAATCCGAAATTAAAACAAGTAATTGATGATTTCATTCAGAATGAGACCCTTAGTGGAACCTCATTGGTAATGACGATTTTTGGTGACAGTATTTATCACCGCGGGGGAGTCATTAGTCTTGCCAGCCTGATTCAACTGATGGATGTATTCGGCTTCAATGAGCGTTCTGTGCGTACCGCCGTATTCCGTCTGGTACAAAATGGCTGGCTGAGTTCTGAAAAAATTGGCCGCACCAGTTATTACCGTATTACCGAAAGCAGCCGTCAGCGTTTTATTACCGCAGACCAAAAGATTTACAGCTTCCAGCATAATGAATGGGACCAGAAATGGGATCTGGTTCTACTCAGTTCAGTTGAACTGGAAAATAAACAGACACTGAAAAAAGAACTGGAATGGTTAGGCTTTGCCAATATCGCGACCAATGTCATGGCCTATCCGGGGTGTGATCAGCAGAAACTGCAAAACCTGTTACTGAATAACAAGATGACTGATCAAGTCGTAGTGTTTCGTGCTGAAACTTTACAGCTTTGGCAGGAATCTTATCCAACCATTAAACGCATGGTCGAAACCAATTGGCCAATCCCGGAACTGCATCAGCGTTATGAAAAATTTATTAGCGATTTCCGCGAGTTTTTCTATCTGGTGGAAAATGAAGAGGAACTGGATCCAGTACAAGCCTTTCAGATTCGTATTCTGCTGATCCATCAATATCGCCGTATTTTACTGAAAGACCCGAATCTGCCATTTGAACTGTTGCCAACAGACTGGTTGTCACTGATTGCACGTAACTTAAGTACCAATCTATATCAGGCAGTATTTACAGCAGGAGATGAGTTTTTCCTGGAGACTGCCCGGACCGCGGAAGGCCTTATGCCACCGGCACATCCACAATTTTATAAACGTTTTGGTGGTTTAAAGCAGCCGGAATTGACCTTTTAATATTTAAAAAAATCATGAATGTAATAGCTCAAGGAGGAGTCTATGCCATGTTATGCGATTGATGGGGTGATTCCTGTCGTCAGCCCTGAAGCTTATGTCCATCCTACGGCTGTGCTGATCGGTGATGTGATCATTGAAGCCGGAGTTTATATTGGTCCGTTCGCTTCGCTGCGGGCCGATTTTGGTCGGATTCATATCCAGAAAAATGCCAATGTCCAAGATTCCTGTACCATTCATGGATTTCCGGACAGTGTGACCTTGGTTGAAGAATATGGCCATGTCGGTCATGGTGCCATTCTGCATGGCTGCGTGGTACGAAAAAATGCCCTGATCGGTATGAATAGTGTGATTCTGGATGAGGCCGAAATCGGGGAGAATGTCATTGTTGGGGCCAACAGTACAGTCAAGGCTAAATTCAAAGTACCAGCAAATAATCTGGTACTTGGCAGTCCGGCAAAAGTCATCCGTCCTTTAGAAGAAAAAGAAATTGCCTGGAAAAGCCATGGCACCGAGCAATATATCCAGCTCACTGCACGTTGCTTGAATACCATGCAGGAAGTAAAAGCTTTAACCGAAAATTCCGCAGAGCGACGTAGTTATCAGAACTTTAAAGCGGATTATCAAATCAAGCAAAATAGTTAAACTCGCTGATGTTTAAAAAATTTAGATAATTAAAATACGCTAATTTTTTAGTTTTAAAAATTATTGGAAATGAAACCAAATTCCTATTGTCGCCTTTCCGGATCGAGTTAAGCTGTTAGAAAACAGGTCAGGAAAGTGCAGATGGAAAGGCGGGAATTTAAAGACCATTTCTCCCAGCAGTCCCAAGATTATGCCTTGTTTCGCCCGCATTATCCGGACACTTTGGGGAAGATACTGGCAAAGCTATCACCGAGTACCAAATTGGCTCTAGACGTCGGCTGTGGCTCAGGACAGTTTTCAGAGGTTTTGGCGCATTATTTTGATCAGATCATTGCCATTGATGCGAGTAGCGAACAAATCGCACAGGCCAAACCTCATCCGAAAATTCAATACCTTCATGCCCTAGCTGAAAATATACCCTTAGCTGATCAAAGTGCTGACCTGATTTCAGTCGCGCAGGCTGCCCATTGGCTGGATCTGGACAAGTTCTATGCGGAAGTTCGCCGTATTGCAAAATCCAATGCCATTCTGGCTCTTATTAGTTATGGGGTATTCAGCATTGATGAAGAACATCTGAATCATTATTTCAGACATTTTTATGAAGTGACGATCGCACCCTATTGGGCACCTGAACGTCGCCATGTCGATGAAGGATACAAAAATCTGCCATTTCCATTTCAGGAAATTTCTGTACAGCCGCCGGTATTACAAGTCGAGTGGAACTTTTACCAACTGATAGGCTATATGAGTACCTGGTCAGCCGTAAAAGCAGCCACCCAGGCACTCGGACATAATCCGCTGAATGTACTGGCAGATGCCTTATTGCCAGAATGGGAAGATCCAGAATTGCCCCGGGTGGTGAGTTGGCCGCTATCGCTACGAGTGGGAAGGATAAATCCAGATAAAGGAATGGATAATTAAATAAAAAGCCCAGTCTTAGCTGGGCTTTTATAATACCGATCGAAGATCAATCAGCTTATTTGTTTAACAGCATTTCTAGCACAAATTTGGAACCGATAAAGCCGAGCGCCAGCAGGCCAAACCCAAGTAGGGTAAAGCGCACTGCTTTCTGACCACGCCAGCCAAATTTCCAGTGGCCAATCAGTAATGCACCATAAACCAGCCAGGACACAATACTAAAGGCAGTCTTATGGGCCAGATGCTGGGCAAAGAAATTATCGATGGTAAAGAAGCCAAAACCCAATGCCAGTGTCAGTAAAATGAAACCGGTCATCAGCATATCGAACAATAAAGATTCCATATCCTGATAGGAGGGCAACAGATTCACCCAAACCCGACGTTTCTGTTTTTTCTTCAGTTCACGATCCTGAAACCGCAAAATGACGGCCTGAATCGTCGCCATCAATAACACAGCATAAGCGGATAGGGACAAGATAATATGAATATCCAGGCCTAGAGAATTCTGTGCAATGACTTTCGCTGGCTGGGTGAAACTGAAACCGAGAATTAGGCCGGTTGCAGCGACGGGGATACCAATCAGGTTTAAAGCAATAATCGGCCGATAGGTACTGTAAATGATACTTAGCAGCAGCATTAGCCCTGACGTAAAGGAAAGTAAGGCAAATACATCATAATTCATCCCCATCGGGGTATACATGTCACCTGATAAAACCAAAGCATGCAGTACCAGTCCAACTAAAGCTGTTAAGCCGACAAACCATTGATTTGGAGTACGTTTAGTCATTAAATGAATGAACAGATACCAAAAAGAGGAGGTATAAGCGATTAATGCTAAGATCGTGTAAACCAAGGGTAGGCTAAGCATGTCAAACCTTTTTAAGGGTGATGAATATTCATTTATATAAATTCAGTGCGAACTACAGTATCCTATAGCATTCTATGCATAAATTTTCTATTTTAAGAAACAATTTTTTGCTACTGGCTATTTTAAGCGGATTTTGCAATGTTTGATACCTTAACAGAACGACTCACGCAGAGTTTAAGAAATGTTACTGGCTCAGGGCAGCTAACCGAAGACAATATTAAAGATACGTTACGTGAAGTACGTATGGCACTTCTTGAAGCCGACGTTGCGTTACCTGTAACTCGTGAATTTATCGCGAAAGTTAAGGAAGAAGCATTAGGCCAGGAAGTGATGACTCAGTTATCACCAGGGCAAGCCTTCGTCAAAATCGTCTATGACGAATTGACCAAAATGATGGGCGAGGCTAATGAAAGCCTTGACCTTGCAGCAAAACCACCGGTGGTGGTACTGCTTGCCGGTTTGCAGGGTGCGGGTAAAACCACGACTGCAGCCAAACTTGCGCGCTTCCTGCAAGAGCGTCAAAAGAAAAAAGTAGCTATGGTGTCTGCCGACGTTTATCGTCCGGCTGCGATCAAGCAGTTACAGACAGTGGCTGGCGAAGTTGGCGCGATTTTCCTTGAATCGAGTGCTACTGAAAAACCAATCAGCATCGTTAATCGTGCAATTGAACAGGCAAAAATCCAGTTTGCCGATGTGTTGATTGTCGATACCGCAGGTCGTCTGCATATCGATGACGATATGATGGAAGAGATTAAAGAGCTGCATGCAGCGATTAATCCGACTGAAACCCTGTTCGTGGTTGACGCCATGACCGGTCAGGATGCGGCAAATACAGCCAAAGCATTTAACGATGCGCTTCCTTTGACGGGTGTGATCCTGACTAAAACTGATGGTGATGCGCGCGGTGGTGCAGCACTGTCTGTTCGTGCGATTACTGGCAAGCCAATCAAGTTCCTCGGTATGGGCGAAAAACTGGATGCGCTTGAGCCATTCCATCCGGAACGTGTGGCACAGCGTATTCTGGGCATGGGTGACGTACTTTCTTTAGTCGAAGAAGTTGAACGCAAAATCGACAAAGAAAAAGCCGAAAAAATGGCGAAGAAATTGCAGAAAGGCGGTAGCTTCAACTTTGAAGATATGCTGATGCAATTCGAGCAGATGAACAAGATGGGCGGCATGATGGGCTTCCTGGACAAACTTCCAGGCATGAGCAATTCTGGTATTCAAGATGCGATTGCGCAGGCGAATCCTGAAAAGCAAGTGAAGAAAATGGAAGCGATTATCCAGTCGATGACTATCAAGGAGCGCCGTAACCCTGACCTGATGAATCCAAGCCGTAAAAAGCGTATTGCAGCAGGTTGTGGTATGGAAGTCTCAGAAGTCAACAAGCTGATTAAACAGCATGCGCAGATGGCGAAGATGATGAAGAAATTTGCCAATCCGTCGGGTATGGCAAAAATGATGAAATCACTGAGCGGTCTGCAAAAACAGTTTGGTGGCGGCGGTGGCATGGGTCCACTGTTCGGCGGCAACGACAAAAAATAACTGTTTTAAATAAAAAAGGCGCGTACAGCGCCTTTTTTATTGTCTGTATTTTCTTTTATATCCAGTTTAAACAAAACAACATTTGCTTACCCAAATTTCTAGAAAAATCAGGCAGACTCGAAAACATTCGAAATAAAATAATACAGAAGGATGTATCTAATGACTCAAGTGATTGTGGTGCATGGCTATACCGCAAGTCCTGAAGAAAACTGGTTTCCATGGATTCAGGAAAAAGCCCAGCAGGAACATGTCAGCTTGAAAGTACTCAGACTTGACCCGTCAACTACGCCAAAACTGGAGGTCTGGGAACAGCAAATGCGTGAACAGATTGACGGGATTGACGAAAACAGTATTTTTATTGCGCATAGTCTGGGTTGTCTGGCTGCATTACATTATTTAAGTCGCGAATTAAAAAATCAGAGAATCAAACAACTGGTATTAGTGGCCGGTTTCAATGGCCGACTGGGACGTCTGGAAGAAGTTAATCCGTTCATTGACGCTGCTGAAGTAGATTTTGATTTACTGAAACGTCAGATTGATGAACGTGTAGTGATTTATTCGGAAGGTGATGATCGGGTTCAGCCTGACTTTAGTCTGGAGCAAGCGGAAAGTCTGGATGCAATTGTAGTCTGTGCCGAGCATCAAGGACATTTTATTAATTCGCAAGGCTGTACTGAACTGCCGGAAGTCTGGCGAGTGATTCAGCCTTATCTGATTCAATCTTCCACTGAATAGGGAGGATGATGAACAGATCGGTTCAATGATGACAGGATGAAATTAAATAAGGAATATTGAATTTCATCCGCTAATAATTAAAAACTTAACTTTTGTCGGAGCATTTTGCTCTCAATATAATAAGTACAATGCTATGAAAAATATAACGAAGAAAGTCTATATCCTGCCTGACTATCAGGCAACCTCAAATGACCATTGGTATCCATGGTTAAGCCGGCAGATCAAAGACGCGGGGTTCGAGGCCAAACGGATCATGCTGGCCAATCCTTTTCAACCCGATCTGGAAGAATGGCAGCACAACCTGAAACTACAGATTCCGTACCTGGATGAGCATAGTTTCATTGTTGCGCATGGCTTGGGTGGCTTAAGTGCTCTAAAGTTTCTCGAAGAACACTATAACCGTACACAATTGAAAATTGGCGGGCTCATGTTAGTCGCAGCTTTTGATACACCACTGGTGGCCTGGTCGGAACTAAACAAAATGGTGCAGGCAGTAAAGTTAGATCTGAACAATCTATCACATGGTGCCAAACGCTTTGTAATGCTGCTTTCCAGTAATGATCCTTATGTGCCTGCACCGATTTCACTGCGTTTGGGCCATAGCCTGAATGCACAGATTTTTGAAATCAAAAATGCAGGGCATTTTAATAAGCTGGATGGTTATACAGATTTTTCAAAGTTGCTCGAGCTGCTCAAACTGTGTCTGGCAAATGATCTGCAAAATGCTGCAGGCCTTTAAGTAATAAGTCTGGTTCAATAATAGGCTGAAACCGTTCGAGATGCTGTGCAAACAGCGCAGCATCTCCACCGGTCAGGATCAGCTGTGCCGGAAAATCCTGAAGTACTTTTTCAATGGTGCTGAGCAAACCGAATAAAATGCCATGGTGTACAGCATCAATGGTATTGCGTCCAAGACTGAGTTCATCGAAAGCTGCATCCGGGATTTTAATGCCTTTGGTATTCTGGATCAGGGAATCGCGCTGTAAATACAGGTTTGGTAGAATATAACCACCGAGATGTTTCTGACCTTGGGCTAGATCAATGGTCAGGGCAGTCCCACAGCTAATCACACAATAATTTTTCTCAGCTGACTTGGCAACGGCCAGCACCTGCAACCAGCGGTCGATCCCAAGCTGTGAAGGATCATCATAGCCACAGATCAGACCGGCATAGCGTGCCTGTACCTTGGCAAAAACTACAGGAATGTTCAGGCAGGTCAGAATCGATTGAATTCGGGTATTATTTGCTTTGTCCAGCACGGAAGAAATCCCGACCTGATGCAAGCCTAAACTCTTAAAGTGCTGAATCAAGCCAAGAAGTAAGTCGGCAGGGGATTGCAAATGCATTTCCGCGGCATGTTCAATGATCTGGTTCTGCTCCGTAATCCAGTACTTGAGCCGTGTATTGCCGATATCCAACCATAGTTTTTTCATTGAATGATGCCTGTTCAGCCACCGTTTTTAAGACGGAGTTGCCCCTGATAAAATGTCTGCGTACCTGCATTCGTTTCGACAATGACCGCACCATCGTCTTGAATGCCGAGGAAAGTTCCGGAATATTGGCCTTGAATATCGGTAAATTCAACTGTTTGCTGGAAAAATGCAGCATATTGGTTAAACCGTGCCGGCAGATTCTGACTGCCATAATTAAACCATTCCCCCGCTTGCTGAATAGCCAGATACAACTCGGCAATCAGATCTACACGTGAAGTATGCTGTAGTCCCAATTCAGTCAGAGAGGTGACCTGCTGGTCTGGAATGCTTTCCATGAGTGGGCTGATATTGATCCCGACACCAACCACCACCTGTTGAGTCGAAATCGGTTCAATCAGAATGCCACCCCATTTCCCCTGTAGGCTGTACAGGTCATTGGGCCATTTCACCTGCAAGTCCAGTCCTTTTAGGCTTGGCATTTGCAGGATATTTAATGCAATTTCCAGTGCCAGGCGACCATCGATTACTTTTTGTGTATGCAGCAATGTGCTTAAATAGATGTTCCCCTCAGGAGAAATCCACTGACGTTGACGCTGTCCACGTCCCTGGGTTTGCACGCGGCTACACACTAGTACCTGTTGTACCCCTTTGGTTGCCAGTTCCCGGACATCGTCATTGGTCGATGTGGTGATCGGCTTGATCAGCAACACTTCAGGGAGTTGGCCTGCTTGACTTAAACGTTGCTGCAGTTCGCGAGTTTCTACATCCATTTGAATCTAAACGTGGTAAATGTCGTTATGGAGTTAATCATATATTTATTGATTGGTGCAATTGCAGGATTTGCCGCAGGCCTGTTTGGCGTTGGTGGTGGTCTGATTATCGTGCCAATCCTGTACATTGTTTTTACCCAGCTCCAGTACGATCCAAGCGTGATTATGCATATGGCAGTCGGAACTTCTCTGGCTACGATTATTGTGACCTCAATCAGTTCGGTGATGGCACATCATCAAAGAGGGGCAGTGTTATGGGATGTAGTGCGTAATCTGGCACCCGGTCTGGTCATTGGCTCATTCTTAGGAGCTGGAATTGCAGATTATTTATCGGGTCAGGGTCTGCAATTGCTGATTGGCTTCTTTGCAGTCTGGATTGCCTTCAGAATGTTTAGAGGTGCGCATTATCAGGTTGATCCGAACCAGAAATTGCCTTCAGCCGCATTACAGCTGGCAGCGGGTGGCGGCATTGGCGTGGCATCGGCCATATTCGGGATTGGTGGCGGCAGTTTGACTGTGCCTTTCCTGAATCGTTGTGGTGTCGTCATCCAGAAAGCGGTAGCCACTTCTGCTGCCTGCGGTTTGCCGATCGCGGTGGCCGGTGCCTTAGGTTTCATCTGGTTTGGTCAGAAAGCTGAAGTCGAAGTACCAAATACGATTGGTTATATTCATATTTATGCGTTTATTGGTATTAGTGTGATGAGTTTTATCACTGCAAAATTTGGTGCAAAAGTGGCGCATTTATTATCACCAGTTCTATTAAAAAAATGTTTTGCGGCCTTATTGACTACAGTTGGTCTGTATTTCATCTATCAAGGCTTTACTGCCTGAACTACTCATTTTTTATTAGCTAAATTTTTTGAGGAGAATAGGTCACTATTCTCCTTTTTCTTTGACTGGGTTGGCTGTATAGACACAAGATTGTCTGACAATGTCAAAGTATTTTCTGCAAAAAAGCCGTTTAATAACTGAAAAGTCATCCAGAATGACTGCACTTGCATCAATAAAAATAAGACAGGAACAGTATGCAACAACAAGAAGCACACAGTTTGTCTGAACAGATTGCCAAGCATATCAGTGAACAGATTATCCGGGGTGAACTGGTTGAAGGCGAACGCATCCAGGAACTCAGAATTGCATCGGAACTTGACGTCAGTCGGGGATCAGTCCGTGAAGCCTTGCTCTTGCTTGAACGTACCCAGCTGATTGAAATCTTCCCGCGTCGTGGCGCCATTGTTTCGGAAATGTCGGCCATGCAGGTTCGTGCCCTGTTTGACCTGACCTCTTTATTGCTGGGGCAGATGGTACATCGCATGGCAGAGACCTGGCGCAGTCATGAGGCAGAGCGCATTCAGCTACTATTAGAACAATTGGAAGCCGAAACCCGCCAAGGCCATATCGAAAAGTTTTATGATTTGATCTTTCAGGGAATGGCCCAGCAACAGGAGATGGTCGGTAATCTTTACCTGATGCGCTACTATCAGGAACTGCTGCCATCTTTACGCCGTAGCTATTTTCTGACCCTGAATATTTCAAGACGTGAGCTACAGGAATCTTTTGAATTATTTAAACTGGTGACGGAAGCGATTTTAATTCGTAAATCCCATCAGGCGACGTTATTTATGGAAGATTTTTGTCGACACTTGCGCAACCTTGTGTTGGAATCTCTGATACGGATGAAACAAATTGAACTCGCGTGGGCCAGACGCTCACGACGTTAAATCAGGACACTATGCGTTTAAGCAGTTTAAAACTTTCAGGCTTCAAATCTTTTGCTGACAGTACTACCTTACACTTCAAGGATAACCGGACTGCAGTGGTGGGACCCAATGGTTGTGGTAAATCAAATGTGATTGATGCCATACGCTGGGTGATGGGTGAGTCCAGTGCGCGCCAACTACGTGGTGGCAGCATGCAGGATGTGATTTTTACCGGAACAGCCAAGCGCAAACCGGTGGGCATCGCCAGTGTAGAACTGCGTTTTGATAATACTTATGGCAAGCTGGGCGGTGCGTATAATGCCTATAATGAGCTGGCAGTGCGTCGTCAGGTCAACCGTGATGGCAAGTCTGAATATTTCCTGAATGGCACTAAATGCCGACGTCGTGATATTACCGATATTTTCTTGGGAACCGGTCTGGGGCCGCGTTCTTATGCAATTATTGAACAGGGCATGATTAACCGTCTGGTAGATGCCAAGCCGGAAGAAATGCGGGTTTTTATTGAAGAAGCTGCCGGGGTTTCCCGTTATCAGGCACGTCGCCGTGAGACCATGCTGCATCTGGATCACACGACGCAGAACCTGTCGCGTCTGGAAGATATTGCCTCTGAACTCAAGTCTCAGCTTAAAACCTTGAAACGCCAGTCAGAAACTGCCATTCAATATAAGGAACTGGAAGGCCAGATCCGTACCATCAAGATTGAAATCCTGTCGTTCCAGTGTGAGCAGAGCCAGCGTCTGCAAGAAGAATATACTGTGCAGATGAATACGCTGGGCGAGAATTTTAAGCTGGTACGTTCTGAATTGACTACTGTTGAGCATGATCTGGGAGCGACCAGTGAACTGTTCCAGCGCTTGATTCAACAGTCCACACCGCTACAAACTGAATGGCAACAGGCTGAGAAAAAGCTCAGCGAACTGGAAATGACCCTGCAGCAAAAGCAGTCCTTATTGCAGCAGAACTCAAACAGTCTGGTGAAGCTGGAAGAACAAAAAGCACAAACCAAAGAACGTTTACAGCTGATTGAATTGCAACTGGACACCCTGCATCAACAACTCGAAGATCAGACTGCACAATTGCAGCAGCAGGAAGGTCAAAGTCAGGAACAAAACCAGGGTCTGACTGATCTGAAATCCCAGCAAGGCACAATTGCTGCCCAGTTTGCTCAAATTAAAACCCAGGTTGAGCAACAGCAACAACGTAAACAGCAAATGCTGGCGCAAAGTGAACAGCTGGCTAAAAATATTGTCCGGATTGAACAGCAAAAAGAAACCTTGCAACAGCAGGCAGCACAAATTCAGCAGCAGGCGCAGCAAGATGAGCTGGAACAGTATCAGACTGATAGAGCTGAAACTGAACAGCAAATCACTGGCTTTGAGACTCAGCTCAAAACACTGAAAACTGAGCTTGAGCAGCTACAGGCAGAACAGGCAGGTCAGCAGCAATTGCTCATACAGATGAAATCAGAAATTCAGGTACTGCATTCAGAACGGAAAAACCTGAGTCAGTTACTGACCAAAGCCAATCCAAACGCCAAAGCGGATGCGGTGCAGTTAATGCAGGTGTTGAAGCTGAATCCACAGGCCAAAGCTCATGCCAGCCTGATTGAAAAGTTCCTGGCGAAATGGCTTTCTGCACAAGTATTAGAAGAAACTGAGCATTTTTTGAAAAATAGTGCACGCCAGCTCAAAGCTCAGATGATACAGGATAATATTCAGCTTGATGGACTCCCTTGTTTAGCAGACTGGATTGAAGCGCCTCAATACTCACTCTGGCAACAGGTGGCCGTAGCTGAGAACTTTAAACAGGCACTTGGTTTACAAACTCAGCTGAGAGCAGGCCAGTCGATCCTAAGTCTGGATGGCTATCATGTCGGTCCCGACTGGATGATTGCACTGGATTATGATGAAGCCAGTCAGGCGGGACAAGGGGCACTGAGTCATCGTATCCGTCTGGATGAAATCGAGCAGCAACTGGATCAGCTTGAACCGAAATTCGCAGATCTAGAGCAACAGCTTCCTGAACTCACTGCTCAACTAAAAGCTTTGCAAAGTCAGATTCAAAGCATTAATGAGCAGCAGAAGCAGGCACAAAAGCAGTTGCAACAGCTTGATCTGAACATTGCCAAAGTTCAGAGTGCGACGCAGGCCTTTGCGGTACAGAAACAGCAATTACAGAACCAGTTACAGCAACTGGATGAGCAGCTGGAAGAAGATGCGATGCAGAAAGACGATCTGGAAATTGATCTGCATGCACTGAATCTGAAACTGGAACAGGCACTGCCAAATTACAAAACCTTGCAATTCCAGCTGGAAGAACTCAATGCCCAGCTGGAAGACTCACAGCAAGTCACTCAGCAGGCGCAGCAGGAATTAGAATTACTGCGCCGTCAAACGGTACAAAGTCAGCAGCAGGCTGAACTGCTGGAAAAAGACCAGCTGTTTTTAAAAGAGCAATATCAACAGATTATTGCGCAAATAGAACAGGCCAAAAAGTTTGTCGATCCGGTACAGCTGGAATTACCTGCTTTACAGAGCCAGTTCAATGAACAGGCACTGATCACGGAAAAACTGCAAAAAACCTGGGCAGACTGGCAGATCGAGCTGAATCAGATCCAGAGCAAGCAGCAGCACCTGACTGAGCAGCGCCATACTTTCCAGCAGCAAGATGAACAATTGCGTACTGAACTTGAAGCCAAACGTCTGGCCTGGCAGGCAGCAAAATCCGATTTACAGCATTATTCAGAGCAGCTGAAAGAGTTGAATAGTGAAGTAATTTCAGGGCTAAATATTGATGTAAAAGTACATCAGGCCAAACTAGAAAAAGCACAGGCTCAATTCGATAAACTGGGTGCAGTGAATCTGGCAGCTTCTGAAGAGTATGAAGAAGTTTCGAAACGCTATGACGAACTCAGCCATCAGATTCAGGACCTGGAAAATACCGTTGAACAGCTGCAGGCAGCAATGAAAAGTATTGATCAGGAAACCCGCAAGCTGTTTATGAATACCTTCGATCAGGTCAATGCTGAGCTACAAAACCTGTTCCCGAAAGTATTTGAGGGCGGTGAAGCGAGTTTAAGTCTTGAAGATGGATGGCAATCGGGTGTAAAACTGATGGCTCGCCCACCGGGCAAGCGCAACAGCTCACTGGCATTGCTTTCTGGTGGTGAAAAGGCTTTAACCGCATTAGCACTGGTCTTTGCAATTTTCCGACTAAATCCGGCACCGTTCTGTGTACTGGATGAAGTCGATGCACCGCTGGACGATGCCAATGTGGGACGTTTTTGTAATTTAGTCAAAGAGCTTTCTGAACAAGTGCAATTTATTTATATTACCCATAACAAACTTGCAATGATGATGGCGACTGATCTTTTAGGTGTAACCATGCCTGAACCGGGAACCTCAAAATTAGTGACAGTAAATTTGGAACAGGCAAAAGAATACGGCTTAGCTGCGGAGGTATAACATGGAAATCACCACAATTATCGGGATTGTTATTGCAATTGTGATTATGCTATTCGGCATAAGACTGATCTTGAAAAAACCTGCGGAGGCTGTACCGTCACTGGATGCAGACCTGCATATTGATCCTGACAGCCAGACTCCGGTTATTCCAAGGCATGTACGATCTCAACTGTCTAAAACAGAAAGTCCGGCAGCTACACGTGTTGAACCGAGCCTGAATGAAGAAGCAGTAGACAACATTGCACCTGTGGCAGAACAACAAGAAGCCAAAGTAGAGCCAACTTTGACTGAAACCGTCCAGCCCGAAACCAAAGCAGCAAGTCCGCTCGATACACAGGTGGTTGCAGAGGAAGCAGCCAAAACAGAAGAAAACACTACGTCAGCTGAACAAGAAAACAAGCCTGAAACAGTAGAAGTAGCAGAAGAAGAAAAAGAGCCTAAAGCCGCTGAATTTAGCCTGAATAGTAATATTGAAAAAGCTGAAATTTCTGACTTTAATGATGAAAGCAGTATTCTCGATGCACATCTCCATGAGCAAAAAATTGTGGATGAAGAATGTTCGCTGGCTAATGCTGAAACGATTATTTCTTTGCATGTTTATCCACAAGGCCGTGCACTGTCAGGTGAAAAAACCTTAAAAGTTTTACTGAAATATGGCCTGCGTTATGGTGAACTGGCATGTTTCCATCGCTATAGTGAAGATGGCTCAAAATTGCTATTTTCGGTATTACGTATGGCAGATACAGGGATGGAAGGTTTTGACTTAGAAACTCTGTCGACTGAAGAAGTCAAAGGTTTGGCGTTCTTCCTGGCTTTACCGCATAGCGATGTACAGAATGCTTTCGATACCATGGACAGCATTTCACGTCTGATTGCGCGTGAAGTGGATGGTCTGGTTTATGATCAGAACCAGCAGGAAATGACCCCGCAATTACGTGAATTCTGGCGTCATCAGGCGATTGACTATCGTGCTGGACAGACTGCAGAAGTTTAATATTCCAATATTGAATCTGCAAAATCCGATTTTTATAATAGCGAAAAGCTGAATATTGTATAGGGCGGATTTTCCGCCCTTTTTTATGGTGAAATTATGACCCAAGATGCCACTGTCATTGCGCAAATGCGTCAATTGATTCAACTGCTTGCCAAGCATAATCATGCTTATTATGTGATGGATCAACCTACGATTGAAGACAGTGAATATGATCAGCTCTTTCATCAGCTCAAAGCTTTAGAAGAACAATATCCACATTTACAACAGTCAGACACACCGACAGTTAAAGTAGGCGGTCAGGCACTTTCCAAATTTCTGACCGTAACGCATGCGGTGCCAATGCTGTCTTTGGGCAACGTGTTTAATCAGGACGATCTATTTGCTTTCGCACGCCGTATTGAAGAGCGCCTACCCAATCAAAAGATCGAATACGATGTTGAGCTGAAATTTGATGGTCTGGCAATTTCCCTCTGGTATGAACATGGTGTACTGGTTCGCGGTGTCACCCGTGGTGATGGGGAAACTGGAGAAGATATTACCCAGAATGTCAAAACCATTCGTAACCTGCCGAAATTTCTGTCTCCAGTGAATGGCGTGATTCCAGAATTACTGGAAGTGCGAGGCGAAGTGCTGATGCCGAAATCTGGCTTTGAACGCCTGAATGCAGCCAATGCTGCGAAAGGCGAAAAAACTTTTGCCAATCCACGTAATGCCGCGGCTGGCAGTTTACGCCAGCTTGATCCGAATATTGCAGCTTCTCGACCTTTGGCTTTCTATGCCTATGGGATTGCCCAGTGTGTACCGCATCATGGTCAAACCACGATGTCAGCCAGCCTGGAATGGCTACAGCAGTTTGGCTTTGCTGAGGGTGAGCGTCATTTTATCTGCAGTAGCATCCAGGAAGTGCAAAAAGTTTACGAGCAGATCATTGAAGAACGTTCAAAGCTTAGTGTCGAAATCGATGGTATGGTCATTAAGGTCAATGACCTTAAACAGCAACAAAAACTGGGTTTCTTGAGCCGTGAACCACGTTGGGCAACGGCTTATAAATTCCCAGCAGTGGCTGCATTGACCACTGTTGAAAATATTGACTGGCAAGTGGGTCGTACCGGGACTCTAACGCCTGTGGCACGATTGAATCCGGTTGCTGTGGGCGGCGTGACCGTTTCCAATGTGACCCTGCATAATATTGGTGAAATTCATCGTCTGGATGTAAGAATTGGGGATACCGTCAGTGTCTATCGTAGTGGTGACGTGATTCCTAAGGTAGAAAAAGTCTGGCCAGAATTCCGTCCTGCCAATGCGGTAGAAGTGCATTTACCTGAGAATTGTCCGGTGTGCGGTTCTCCAGTCGTTATGCCGGAAGGTGAGGCCTTGGCACGTTGTTCAGGTGAACTGTATTGTGCAGCGCAGCGCATTGAGACCATCCGTCACTTTGTTTCACGTAAGGCCATGGATATCGAAGGTTTGGGCGATCGCTGGGTGGAGTCACTGTTACATCTCAATCTTTTGAAAGATGTATCAGATATTTATCACTTGCATGAGCATCGTGAGCAATTACTGCAAATCGAAAAAATGGGTGAAAAGTCCGTGCAGAATCTCATTGATTCGATTGAGAACAGCAAGAAAACTACATTGGCAGCGTTTATTTATGCGCTCGGGATTCGTGGCGTAGGTGAAACGACAGCACGTATGCTGGCCAATACTTTCCAGACTCTCGACGCTTTACGTAGTGCTGATGTAGACGCTTTAAAGAAAACACCGGATGTTGGTGATATTACAGCAGAGTGGATTGTTGATTTCTTCCAGGCACCGCATAATCTGGAAGTGTTGGATCGCTTGTTGGCTGCCGGTATTCATTGGGATGCGCCAATTGCACTAACGCGCCAACCACTGAATGGCGAAAGCTGGGTAGTGACTGGAACTTTAAGTTCTATGGGACGTGATGAAGCAACACAACTGTTGCAAGCCTTAGGTGCACGGGTCAGTGGCAGTGTATCGAGTAAAACCAAATGTGTGGTGGCGGGTGAAAAAGCCGGTTCTAAGCTCGATAAAGCAGAAAAACTCGGTGTGCCCGTGATCAATGAAGCGCAATTTATTGCTTTGATGAAGGAGCATGGGCAAATCGAAGAATAATTAGCTCTAAACAATGACTCAAATAAAAAAGACACCTAGGATGATGAATCTTAAGGTGTCTTTTTTATTGCTAGTTCAAAACTATAGGTGAATGAGAGGGGAGGATAGACAAATACAAGGACGGGTTCGGCAATGTAAGTTGAATTCACGTACAATATCGATTCATTTGCAGGTATAGATCCTGCCTGATTGATTCTGTTCTCCCTTTGATTTATTGGCATACACATGGCGCAAGCAAAGAAATCTTTTCCGCAACAAAAATCGCAATTACATGCACGAAATCTGCATCGCAGTCGTTATGATTTTCCTGAGCTCATCCTGAGTTGTCCGGAACTTGCGCCTTTTGTCAGCCCGAATCAATATAACGATCTTTCAGTCAATTTTTCTGATCCACTGGCTGTGAAAATGCTCAATAAAGCATTGCTGAAACATTTTTACGGCATTCAATATTGGGATATTCCTCAAGATTATCTTTGCCCACCGATTCCGGGTAGAGCAGACTATATTCACTATTTGGCTGACCTGTTAAGTGACAATAATAACGGCCAGATTCCAACAGGGCGTGCAGTTCAGGTGTTAGATATTGGGGTAGGTGCGAACTGTATTTATCCGATCATTGGGCATCGTAGTTATGGTTGGAAATTTGTTGGCTCAGACATTCATCCTGCATCGGTTAAAAGTGCTCAATTTATTGTGGAGGCAAATCCAAATCTCAGGAAGGGGATTCAGATTCGATTGCAAAAGACACCGAGCAATATTTTCAAAGGTGTGATTAAACCTTCAGATCGTTTTGATTTGACCCTGTGTAACCCACCATTTCATGCTTCGCAAGATGAAGCAAATGCCATAGCAACGCAAAAATTACGTAAACTTGGCAAACCGGTTGATCGCTCTAAGGTGGTGTTAAACTTTGGCGGACAAAAGAATGAGCTGTGGTGTGACGGTGGAGAAGAACACTTTGTTTGCCAGATGGTACAAGAGAGCACACAGTTTGCTGAGCAATGTCTTTGGTTTAGTACACTGGTTTCTAAAAAAACCACATTGCCTATGCTATTAAATACCTTGCGTAAGTGCGGTGCAGTGGATCTAAAAACCATTAAAATGACACAGGGGCAAAAAGAGAGTCGTTTTGTGGCTTGGACTTTTCTAGATGCAAAGCAACAGCAAGCGTGGAAAAATGCGCGCTGGACTTCTGCTTAGCTTGTTTTTATGCAGGAATAGTGAGCTTGTGGGCGCATAAGTCGGTGTAGTAGCTCAAACTTAATCTGACAGACACCATAAAAAATCGGTCACTGTCAGATCAGGTTTGAGCTCGTACAATTAAGGAATATATTTCTTCACCACACCATCATCCAGTAATTGCTGGAAGTGCTCGACCAGACTTTCTTTCACTGGACGATATTCCAGACCGAGTTCATCCTTACTTTTTTGGGCATTAAAGAAAATTGGATAACCCATATTGAGTTCAACAAATTTACGGCTAAAGCCTGCCAGAGGACCAAAAATCTTGAAGGCCGTTTTTGGCAACTGGTTGCGTGGAAACGGGAATTTAGGACCAAACGCTTCACGCAGGATTTTACCCATTTCTAGCAGGCTCAAAGTCTCACTACAGATAATATAACGGCCATGCGCTTCCAGATTAAATGCAGCACGGATATGGGCTTCCGCAACATCTTGAACATCCACCATACCATTCCACATTGGTGGAACACCCAGCAAGGTCATGCCATTGGCAAACTGTTGCAGAACTTCCACACTGCCTGATTGAGTATTAGGCGTTAAGGATTCCCCAAAGACCAGTGCCGGATTGATACAGATCAGGTCCCAGCGATCCTGTGCTTCCGCCATTTCCCAAGCTTTGCGTTCTGCCATGACTTTGGAATATGGATAAGGCTGATGGGTTTCTGAACTGGTGGTATTCCAGTGAGATTCATCAAAACTGGTGTGCTCGGTTTGCAAAATATCAATCGCATCGCCATACGTTGAGGCAATACTTGAGGTGACAATCACACGTTTGACAGATTCAGTTTTATTGACGCTATTCAGCACATTTTGGGTACCCAGAATTGCCGGTTCAATAATGTCTTTGAGCGCATCTTTATAATTGGTGACCACAAAAGGCGAGGCCATATGAAAGACAATTTCACACCCTTCCATGGCCGCATCAAAAGAACCGGGCTTGAGCAGGTTAGCTTCAAACAACTTTAAGGTCCCCGGGCTGCTGTTTGCAATTTGTTCAAGGTGCGTATAACTCTGGGTTTTATTCAGATCGCGTACAGTGGCATGTACGGTATAACCCTGTTTTAAAAGTTTCTGGATCACCCAACTGGCGATATAGCCAGATGCGCCGGTGACCAGGACAGGTGCTGTGCTATGTTGTAATGTCATATTTAAACCGTTGTTGTTTTGACTTCTTTCATCGTAGGCACAATTATGCATGAATCAGGCCAAACAGGTGAGTCCAAGATAAAAATAAGCAACAAGATAAGTGCTTATTAATATTTACAAAAATTAACGTTTGAATATTCCAGCTTGCTGGATTGAATAAAAACGGAATGAAAAATGCAAGATGTTGTTTTATAAATGGGATTTGTCCGAACAGAGAGCATAAATGCAAGTGCTTCTCATTTTAATTATATAAAAATCAGATATTTACCATAATTTTGCTTTTGCAAAACAAGCATCTTTTCTCCATAATAGGATGATAAAAGCAGGGAGTAATTCAAATGCGCGGTAATCCAGAAGTCGTAGATTATTTAAATATGCTGATCGGTGGCGAACTGGCTGCTCGTGATCAATACCTGATTCACTCTCGTATGTATGAAGATTGGGGTCTGACTAAAATCTTTGAACGCATCGACCATGAAATGCAGGAAGAAGCACAGCATGCAGATGCCCTGATCCGTCGTGTCCTTTTTCTTGAAGGTACGCCAAATATGCAGCGTGATGACATCGAAGTTGGTGAAGATGTAGTGACCTGCCTGAAAGCTGACCTGAAGCTTGAGTATCATGTCCGTGAAAAGCTGGCTCAAGGGGTCAAACTTTGTGAAGAGAAGGGCGATTATGTGACCCGTGACATGCTGCGGCAGCAAATGTCGGATACGGAAGAAGATCATACTTACTGGTTAGAAAAACAGTTACGTTTGATCGAGCTGATTGGTCTACAAAACTATATCCAGTCACAAATGTAAGATATTGAATAATAAAAAAACCCAGCAGATGCTGGGTTTTTTGATTCTATAGACTTAAGAATTGTTGTTACTGACAATTCCGATTTTTTTCACTTCCAGACGCTGAGCCGCAGCCATCACCATCGCGATATGCTTGTATTCAGTTGCACGATCAGCCTTGATTTTAATCTGATCCTGATTGGCTTTTTGCGCCACGGTCTTGAATAAGGCTTCCAGCGCTTGAGCATTGGCCACCGGCTGATCATTCCAGAAGATCTGGCCTTGAGCATCGAGACGCAAATTCACAATCTCTGGCGGTTTTTCCTCAGTCGGTGGTGGTGTACCATTCGGCAGGTTGATATTAATCGAATTATTCGGCAATGGAATAGTGATAATAAACATAATCAGCAAGACCAGCATGACATCAATCAATGGTGTCATGTTGACGTCCAGCATTACATCATCATCCTGATTTGAGCCAACATTCATTCCCATAACTGGATTCTCCCTCAATCTTAAGGTGAAGCGGGCGGGGTCGTGACAAATGCAATTTTGCCAATACCTGCTTGCTGGGTAGTACTGATGACCTGATCAATCGCTTCAAAAGCTGTTCTTTGGTCACCGCGAATATGCACTTCAGGCTGAGGACGTTTCTGGGCTTCTGCCTGTAAACGGGTCAGTAAAATTGCCTTGTCCGGAATATAGGATTCATTCCAGAAAATATCGCCATTTTTATTGACTGCCAGCTGGATATTTTCCGGCTTGGTTTCATACGGGACATTACGTTCTTCAGGCAGATCGACCGGTACGGTATGAATTGCAACCGGTACTGTAATCAGAAAGATAATCAGCAGTACCAGCATCACATCAACCAGAGGCGTGGTATTAATGGTACCAATGACCTCATCATCGCTGTCGTTTGAATTGACCATCATTCCCATGGTTGACCCCCATTTTTATTTTGTGTCGCGGTGAACAGGATTGCTTGAGCTGATTTCGCCGCTCAGTAGTACAGCATGCAGGTCAGAACCGAAGGTACGAACTTCTTCCATTACAGCTTTATTACGGCGAGTTAACCAGTTGTAACCAAGTACTGCCGGAACTGCCACAGCCAGACCGATTGCAGTCATGATCAGTGCTTCACCGACCGGACCAGCAACTTTATCGATTGATGCCTGTCCTGAAATACCAATTGCAGTCAGTGCATGGTAAATACCCCAAACGGTACCAAACAGACCTACGAAAGGTGCAGTAGAACCTACAGTTGCAAGGAAGGCCAGACCACCACTCAGATGGCTTTGAATCTTGTCGACTGCGCGTGAAATAGAAATCGTAACCCAGGTATTAAAGTCGATACGCTCTAGTAAAGTACCGCCATGGTTTTTGGTTGACTTGATGCCTTTTTCAGCGATAAAACGATATACGCTGGCTTCATCCAGATTTTGCGCTGCATTATCCAGAGAAGAAGATTCCCAGAACTGATGCTCTGCTTCTTTGGCTTGTTTGCGAATCTTGCCTTGTTGCAAGCACTTGGTGATCATGATGTACCAGGTACCGATCGACATGATCACCAGAATGAACAGGGTCACTTTAGACACCATGTCGCCTTCTTTCCACATGGCTTCCAGACCATAAGGGTTGCTGGCAGGTTTTTCAGCTGCAGCAGGTGCTGGCGGTATAGGCTCAGCGACAGTCGCAGGAGTTGGGGTTGCCGTTTCAGTGACTGTCGTTGCAGGTGTAGGGGATTCTTCAGCAAATACGGTTTGCAAAGGTAGTAAAGTACTTGCCGCAATGACACTTGCAGCAGTGATATTTTTTAAAGTGTGTCGTGCGTTTTTCATAATGAATCTCCTCATTTTGTTTTTAATCTGTTGTCTGGATCAGTCCAAGATAAATTCGTAGGGAATGTCGTACCAAGATTCTTGTGGTTCACCATTTTTCATTGCAGGTTTAAAGGTACATAAGCTGAAAGCCTTGGACGCTGCACGGTCAAGTGAACGGCTGCCACTGGATTTTTTTACTTTGGCATCTTTCACTTTGCCGTCGGTATTCACAAAGACAGAGATCAGCACATTACCTTGCTCTTCATTCATTAATGTATCACGTGGATAATCTGGACTCTTACAGCCAGCTTCGCCTTGAGATACGCCACGTGTAACGCCAGTTGGTTGCGGTGGAGCAGCAGGTGCCGCTGCAACAACTGGAGCTGGTGCAGCCACCGGACTTGGGGATGGTGTTGCTGCAGCTACAGGCGTTGGTTCTGCAACCGGTTGAGTGACTGTTGGTGTAGGCTGTGTTTTCTGTACCGGAACCACTTTTTCTACCGGTTTAACCTCAGGAACCTGTGCCACTTTCTCTACTATTTTTGGTGGCTCAGGTGGGGTTTCTTTAGGTGGCTCTGGTTCTGGTGGTTTAATATCCTGAATAATCATCAATTCAACCGGTTCTTCTGATGGTTTGATGATGTCTTTTGCCATACCTGCCATTAGCACCAGGCCCACCAGGATATGCAAGAAAATCACGACACCAATTCCAGTCAATTTTTTGGCGGAGCTCTTTTCTATGTCTTCAAACGTTGTGCTCATCATGACTCCTGGAATTTAAGACAAACAAGAAATAACGGATTCTTTAAAAATGCATGTAGATGTATTATTTTTTGTTTGGCTAAATATATGATTCAGTCCGTTCACACCGCTTGGCAGCAGTGTGAACGGCAAAGTGAATTAGAAGAATTTGTAAGTACCGCGTAAGAAGTAGGTACGGCCAGTCGGGTCGCCATGACGAGGATCATAGCCATATTGAGCATTGTTGGTTGCATCAGAAGCTGGCGGTTCTTTATCGAACATGTTACGGATCCCCGCTGTCAGCTCCAGGTTTTTGAATCCGGTATAAGTGCCTGCAAAGTTATAAAGTGTATAAGCTTCTACATCACGTTCTTCAGAAAAGTCTTCATAACCATGGATATATTGCTGTTCCAACATCATTTTCCAGTTTTCAAAAGACCAGTTCACATTGGCAATATGTTTCCAGCGAACTACAGCCGGGTCATCATAGATGCCAACCAAACCTTTCCATTCACCACCTGGTTCTTCTTGTTCATCCATTTTAATGACATAGGTACCATCAATTCCGAAACCGAAGCGGCCGGTTGAAGTCAGTGGGCTCAAATAGTTCAGGCTAAGGTCTATCCCTTCAGTTTTTAAGCCACCCATATTCTGTAAGGTCGTATTTAAATACTGAATACGACCATCTGGTGCATAAACAATCAGGTTGCCATAGCGATCAAGGTCATTAAAAATATCGTTAGGGGTAACTGAGCTAACTAAGCCTTCAATATCGATATTGTAGTAATCTGCGGTGAATACCAGATTCTTGATTGGTTCATATACGAATCCGGCTGTAAAAGAGGTTGATTCTTCTGGCTGTAAGTCCGGGTTACCCCCTTGTTTACGCTTGAACTGCATACCACATTGGTCTGCAAATTGGGTGCTGGTCGGTTGACCGTTAGCATCACAAAAACGTGGGTTGTTGAAAGAAGTGCTGGTAAAGGTCTCACTTTGTAAGGAGTTGATTTCCCACATACTCGGCGCACGGAATCCGGTACTATAAGAAGTACGGAACATTAACTCTTTAACTGGTTCCCAGCGTAGGGATACTTTTGGATTGAAGGTATCACCGAAGTCACTATAGTCATCATAACGTGCCGCAAGTTGAGCTTCTAAACTTGGCAAGATCGGGACGTGTAATTCAGTAAATACCGCAGTAATATCACGATCACCTGAACTTGACGGTTTGTTTGGATCAATACCCGAACCTGGAACCTGGCGAACAAGATCGGCATTCACCCTGGCTTCCCAGTCTTGAGTGGTATAGCTACCACCCAAGGCAAATCCAACTTCACCTGCAGGCAATTCATAGATTGGACGGCTGACGGTGAAATCTATCGTGGTAGAATCCAGACTTGCCATATTTGTTGGGCCTGCTACGTCAAAAGTAGACCATTTCCCAGCATCTGCAGCGGCCTGAGGACCAAATGGGTTTAAGGTGCCATCGTTGAGTGCAGCTTGAACCAAGCTTTGATTCAGATAGCCACTGACGAAATTATCAGTTGCCTCACTTTTGGCATAAGTAATGCCACCATTGATATCCCAACCGTATGCTTCACCTTCAATCCCTGCAAAGAAGCGGTTTGATTCATTCTCCGATTGAGAAACACGGTTACCCGATTGTGAACGTAAATAAAGAGTTGCTCTTGGATCTACCAGACCAGCGATGTCTGGCGTAATGCCGTTGCCTGGATAATATTTGCTGGTATTTGGAATAGAAAGACTACCTCCCCATACATCAGGTGCAATCGAGGTTTTTACTTTACTTTCAGTATAAATATATTCAGCAACCGCATTTAATGAATCGTTTAATTTGAAGGTACCTTTAGCTAGAGCTGAAAAGGTTTCTTCTTCTGGAGTAATACCAATCAAGGCTTGTGTGTTTAATAGACAGCGTGTACCAGACACAAACATGTTTGGCGCATTATTACAGTTTTGATTGATATAAGGGTTAACCACACCTACACCTGAATCTAGCAGGTTGGCAGGAAAGCCGGCACTTGAACCGATCGCCATGTTCAACTCGGGAATTAAACCGCCACGACGGCTGACTTTACGGTCTTTTGCCATGATCATATCAGAAGTACGGTAGTCCACTACACCATAGACATTGAAGCCCTGTTCATCGAGATCACCATACCCCCCGAAGATGGACACATCATACTTGTCGCCGTTTTTTTCTTCAGGTGCCTGCAAACCGCCAGATACGCCAAAACCTTCATATTCCTTTTTGATGATAAAGTTAATTACCCCTGCGATCGCATCCGCACCATACACTGCAGAAGCACCATCACGCAGAATCTCAATACGCTCTACCATAGCCAGAGGAATAATATTCAGGTTAACTTCTGCTGTACTGAAAGGGCTATTCGCTAAACGACGGCCATTTAAGAGAATTAGGGTCTTATCAGTACCAATCCCACGCAGGTTGGCAGAAGAGCCTGAGGTATTACTTTTCCCAATATTTTGTGAGACTGCGAAACCAGCCTGGTTGGCACTGACTTTATTAAGAGCTTCTTCGACCGTAGTCACCCCCTGATTAACCAGGTCAGCAACTTTAATCACCGTAATCGGTGACGCACTTTGTGCAGCAACCCCCTTGATTGATGAACCCGTCACTGTCACTTTCTGAACTTTAGTTGGCTGTTCAGCAGATGCAGCTTCTTCGGCATGGGCCAGCGGCAGACACATCATACTTAAGCTGAGTGCGCTTAACTTGAGTAGTCTTTTGCTAACGGTTGGAGCCCCCATAGATCCTACCAATTTATTTTTTTTCATCGTAAATTTCACCCTTTTGTTATGTGAAGTAGTGCTGGGTTGATCTAAGCAAGGCGGATGCCAACTTATAAAATTTTATATTTTTATATTTTTAACTTATTGAAAAATATTGATTTAATTGAATGAGGTTTAAATTTATCGAGCGATATTGAAGAAAAATTAAGAAGTCTGTGTATCGAATCTGAAGAAAGAAGGAAGTGAGACCCCTGTCAAAGCAATAAATAAATATTTAATGAATAAGAAAGTAGTCCAAAAATGAGAGGGAAATTGAATAAAGTTTAATCATGGTGCATAATTTTTACATAAAATATACAATATTTTTTTAAAATAAATTATTTATAATACAATTGCTTGTGTTTATTTGTTGTTTACCTAAAGGTATACAATAGTGCAATAAGATGAAACAGGGTTGAGTTATTTTTGTGCGAAATGAACTTTAGTGAGAATTTTAAGGATAAAAATTTAATTAATGATTCATGGAAAATATTATGTTATTCATAATGTTTTAAATAATTAATAAAAATAAACTTTTTCAGTTAAAAACAGGAAGAAATCCCTATTTTTTGCAAGGATGGCATGAAATTCGCTTTGTTCAGTTTATTCCATCTGTCCAGCTTTGACCCATCCATTGAAGCAAATATGGGATGATGTATTTAAAACTTCCTATAGCAATAAAACTTCAAGATAAAGAATAGGTACAAATTTGAAATCAGCACTTTTTAGTATGACGATTTTGGCCTTGGCTATGAGCTCGGGGCAAACTGCCTGGGCAAAATCATCTGCACATCCGGATAAAATTTTAAACCTGGCTTTCGAAGCACCTGATGATGGTTTTGATATGGTCAAAACCTATAATTTTTATAGTGGTAGCGTTGCTGAGGCCATTTTCGAGCCTTTGTTGCGTTATGACTATCTGGCCCGGCCTGCAATTTTGGCCCCAAATACCGCCGAGTCTTTACCCGTCGTTGAACAGGATGGCAAAGTTTATACCTTTAAAATCAAGCCAGGAATTTATTTCAGTCCGGATCCAGCCTTTCAGGGCAAGAAGCGTGAACTGGTTGCCCGAGATTATATTTATTCCATGCAAAGGGTGATGGATCCGAAAAACCATTCGCCTTCTTTTTCCTTTATTGAAGGCAAAATTCTTGGCGCAGACCAAGTCATCCAGCAGGCCAAAAAAACGGGAAAATTTAACTATGATGCTCCGATTGCCGGTTTAAAAGCCCTAGATAAATATACCTTACAAATTGCCCTGACCCGTTCCGACCTGAACTTTCCTTACATTCTGGCCTATGTCGCTTTTGCTGGTACTGCACGTGAAGTCATCGAACATTATGGCGATCGGGTAGGTCAGCATCCAGTCGGAACAGGGGCATACCAGTTACACAAATATGTGCCGCGTAGCCGCATTGAGTTAACTGCTAATCCAAATTATCGCGGTTTTGTCTGGAACTTCAAGGGGGATGGTTCAGAGTGGGATCAACGGATTGTCAAGGCTATGCAAGGCAAGCAGATGCCGCAAATCGGCAAGGTCAAGATCAGCATCATTGAAGAAGAACAATCACGCTGGCTGGCTTTAAAATCTGGACAATTAGACTATGACAAACTGACTGCAAGCGGCGCTGAACAGGCACTGGAAAATAAGCAGCTGAAAAGTGAATACAAGAAAAAAGGCATCCTGCATTATCCGAATAAAGAACCGGAAATCACCTATACCATCATGAATATGCGTGATCCGGTGATTGGTGGGAACTCACTGGAAAAAATTGCACTACGCCGTGCCATTGCCTTGTCCTATAACCAGAATGAAGCCATCCAGCAGCTGTATAAAGGACATGCCGTTAAAGCAGAAATGATTCTTCCTGAAGGCGTGGGTGGATATAACCCGAATTATAGAAGCAGCATTGCCTACAACCCATTGCTTGCCAATAAACTGCTTGATCGTTTTGGCTACAAGAAAGGCGCCGACGGTTACCGCACTTTGCCTGATGGCAAACCATTGGTTCTGAAAATGAACTCGACCAGCTCAAGTTCTTCCGTCATTTCTGCGGAGTTATGGAAAAAGAACCTGGATGCAATCGGGGTAAAAGTTGAATTTAAAGTCAGTAATTTTGCCGACAATTTAAAAGAAGCTACCCAGTGCAAACACATGATGTGGGGTGGTGCCTGGATTGCGGATTATCCGGAAGGGGAAAACTTTGCCCAGTTGCTGTATGGCCCAAATGCCCAGCAAGGTAACCTGAGCTGCTATACCTCTAAAGCTTATGACGCGCTGTATCAAACTGCAATGAAGCTGCCACCTCAGCAACGTACTCCATATTATGAGCAGATGAACCGCCAGATGGAGGCAGATAATCCGTGGATTTTGCACAATACTCGGGTTCGCAACTGGCTGATTCACCCACAGGTACAGGGCTTTAAGGCACATCCGGTGACTAGAGCAGTTTGGCAATATCTGGATATTGAACCTGTTAAAAAATAACTTGAGAAGATTAAGAACCAGTATGAATGTGAATACAAACGCTTTAAAAAAGCTGGCCAGTGGGGTTTTAGTGGCCAGTTTAATGATGGCAGGTGCTGCACCCACATGGGCTGCCAATCCCGCCAATCCGAATAAAGTCTTAAAAACAGTCTTTCCCGCGGCTGAAACCGGTTTCGATCCCGGTTATATCCATGACCGTTATTCGGCCAAGATTAACTCGGCGATTTTCGAAACCTTATATACCTATGATTATCTGGCCTCACCAGCGAAACTGGTGCCATTGACTGCGGTAGATATGCCTCAAGTCAGTGCAGACGGTTTGACTTATACCATTAAAGTTAAAAAGGGCATTTACTTTGCGGATGATCCGGTCTTTGGCGGTAAAAAACGTGAATTAACCGCCTACGACTATGCCTATTCTCTAAAGCGTCTCTTAGATCCAAAACTTAATTCACCAAATAGCTGGTTGCTGGATGGTCGGATCAAAGGGCTGGAAGCATGGACAGCCATGGCGAAAAAAAATGGTAAAGTCTATGAAAATCCATTTGAAGGTATTCAGACTCCAGATCGCTATACCTTGGTACTCAAGCTGAATAATCCGGATCAGAACTTTCCGATGTTGCTGGCACATGGTCCAGCTGCCGCAGTTGCACGCGAAGTCATTGAAAAGTATAAAGACAAAGCTGGCTGGGTAATGAGTAAGCCGGTCGGTACAGGGCCTTATGTACTTAGTCGCTGGACACCGGGATCACGCATTATCTTAAAGCCAAATCCGGCTTACCGTGGTTTTGTCTGGAATTATAAAGCCAATAGTGCAGAAGACCAGGCGATTGTCAGTGCGATGCAGGGCAAAAAAATGCCTCAAATCGGCACCATTGATGTGCGTGTCATTGAAGAAGCCCAATCACGGATGTTGTCATTCAAGAAAAATGAACTGGATCTGGTGGAAATCGACGGCGATCTGGTCGTGCAGGCATTGGATGGTGACAAGTTAAAACCTGAGCTGGTCAAGCAAGGCATCAAGCTGTCACGCATGTTGGAGCCATCGATTAACTACCATTATTGGAATATGCAAGATCCGGTAGTAGGTGGCTTTACGCCAGAAAAAATTGCCTTACGTCGTGCGATGGCAATGGCTTTTTCTGTTGAAAATATGATTAGCGTACTCCTTAAAGGAGATGGTGCAAAGCTGCACATGCCTATTCCGCCAGGAGTTGCAGGCTATTCACCCGCTTATAAAACCAGTACGCCCTATTCGGTTAAGGCAGCCAACATGTTGCTGGATCGCTATAACTATAAGATCGGTGCGGATGGCTGGAGGAGAACTCCTGAAGGCAAACCTCTGGTGATTGAACTGATTACGGCCAATACCAGTCGTGGTCAGCAACAGGGCGAATTCTGGAAAAAGACCTTAGATAATATTCATATCAAACTGACCAGTAAGGCCATGCCATTTGCTGAAGGCATTAAGCTGGAAAAGCAATGTAAAACCATGTTTAAAAGCTCTGCATGGATTGCCGACTATCCGGATGCTGACAACTTCATGCAGTTGTTCTATGGCAAAAACGTCAATGTCACTAATAATGCCTGTTTCAAGCATGCGGAATATGACCGTTTATATGAACAGAGTCAGAGCATGCCACCGGGTCCTGAACGGGATCTGGTTTATCGCAAAATGACCCGTATTCTAGAGGTCAATATGCCAACCATGATGCTGTATAGCACCTACCGTAATGCATTAGCGCAACCTCATGTTATTGGACACAAGTCCCATCCGATTCTGTCTACAGAATGGATGTATATCGATATTGATACTAAAAAGTAAGAAAAAGCTGGAGATGATGATGACATTAAAACACTTGAAATTTACCACACTCTGTCTGGCGATGATCGGGGGATCTCAAACCGTCATGGCAGAGACCCAAACCCAGCTTTTGCCTTTATTCAAGGCTACAGAAATTCCGGCATTGTGCGATGCCAATCTGGATAAAATGCAAAAAGATATCCAGAAATTTGAAAGCCAGAAAATCAAAAATAAGGCTGAAGCCCGTCCTTATCTGGCAGCTTGGGATACATTGCAGGCATCGATTGGTGATTTTGTTTCACCTATCGGTTTATATAGTAATGTCGATCCTGATCCGGCCTTGCGTCAGGCAGCAGATGACTGTGAGCTGAAAATCAGTAAATACCTGACTTCCATGTATCAGAGTCCAAAACTGTATGCCCAGTTCAAGAAACTGAAAGCCACAGATCCGGTCGATGAAAAATTCCTGAAAGATATTCTGAATCAGTTTGAAAAAACGGGGGTACAACTCAGCGCAGAGAAACAGAAGCGTCTGAAGGAAATTATTGAAGAAAGTACCAAACTGGGGCAGGACTATTCCAAGAATGTACGTGATAACCCTGAAAAAGTTGAATTCACTGTTGCAGAGCTGAAAGGTTTACCTGAGAGCTATATCGCCGGTTTAAAGAAAAATGAAAAGGGCAATTATCTGCTCGGCTTCGACTATCCGGAATATCAGCCATTTATGGAGCTGGCAGAGAGTGATGAAGCTCGTAAACGTTATCAGACTGCCTATACCCGTCGTGGTACCGAGAAAAATCTCGAATACATGAAAAAGGCCATTGATCTGCGTTATGAACTGGCCCAGTTATTCGATAAAGACAGCTATGCTTATGTTGCCTTAAAAGATCGCATGGCCAAAACCCCAGAAGCAGTGAATAGTTTTCTGGATGAGGTCTATGCCAAAGTTGCGCCATTAGAAAAGCAGGATGTTGAAGAATTACGTCAGTTCAAGGCAGAAACCTTAAAAATTCCGCTGGAAAAAGCAGAAATTGAGCGCTGGAGTCAAGGTTACTGGAGTGAAAAATTGCGTCAGGCCAAATACAAAGTGGATCAGGAAAAACTGCGTGATTATTTCCCGACCGAAGCAGCGCAAAAATGGTTATTTGCCGTATCTTCCGATTTATATGGGATTGAATTCAAGCCGGTAAAAGTCAAAGCCTGGCATGATGAAGTTGAATACTATGCCGTGCATGACAAAGCCACTGGTGAGTTTATGGGCGGACTTTATGTCGATAAATATCCACGTGAAGGCAAATATGGCCATGCTGCAGTCTGGGGCGTTTATGGTGGCAGCCGTTTAAATCGTCGCCGTCCGGTCTCTGTTTTGGTGACCAACTTCAACCGTAAAGGTCTGAACAGTAATGAGCTGGAGACTTTTGTACATGAAATGGGTCATGCGCTACACGGAATATTATCGAAGACCCGTTATACCGAGCAGTCAGGTACATCGGTAGAGCGTGACTTTGTTGAAGCACCTTCGCAAATGTATGAAGAGTGGGCGCGCCGTTTCGAGACTTTATCTAAAGTAGCGGATTACTGTGAACCTGCTTGTCCTCGTGTCGATGAAGCCATGACCGAGCGCTTAAAGAATGTGAAAAATTATGGTCGCGGCCTGCATTATGCCCGTCAGACTTTATATGCTCAGTACGACATGGCCCTGCACGGTAAAGATGCGAAAAGTATTGATCCATTAAAACTCTGGCAGGATATGGAAAGTAAAACTGCGTTGGGCTCTGTTCCAGGTCAGCAATTCCCGGGTCAGTTCGGACATTTGATGGGTGGCTATCAGGCGGGTTATTACAGCTATATGTGGTCTGAAGTGCTGGCACTCGATATGTTGTCTGCTTATGGTAACCATCTGATGGATCCAAAAGTCGGCATGCACTATCGCGAGACTGTACTGGCACAAGGCGGACAAAAGCCGGGCGATCAGATGGTTAAGGATTTTCTGGGCCGTGATCCGGACAGCAAAGCTTTCTTTAATGAAATTTCAGGACATTAAGTCAAGGAAGGAAAGCGATGCTGGCATATATTATTCGAAGGATTTGGCAAATGATCCCCACCATGCTGGGGGTGATTCTGCTGATATTCCTGTTATTTAACTGGGTCGGGGGAGATCCGGCCTATATCCTGGCCGGTAAAATGGCCAATGCTGAGCAGATTGAAAATATCCGCCAGCAGCTCGGGGTCGATCAGCCTTATTACGTACAACTGTGGATTTTCATCCAGCAGATTTTGACCTTTGATTATGGCGTGAGCTGGAGTACCGGTGAGTCGGTATCCCAGATTATTACCACGCGTTTGGGGCCATCACTGACCATTTTGATTCCTCTCACCATCCTGCAAACGATTGTTTCAATCATTCTGGCGCTTGGGGTGGCTTCAGTGCGCGGTTCACTGACTGACCGCATGATCATGATGCTGTGTACCATCGGTATGTCGATCAGTATTCTGGTCTATATCATCGTATTCCAGTACGTCTTGGCTTATGAACTGAGCTGGTTCCCGGTACAGGGTTGGAGCGATAACTTTACTGAAAACTTATTCAAATATGCACTATTGCCAGTATTAATCATGCTGGTGGTGAGTATTGCACCGACTTTACGTCTCTACCGTAGTTTTGTCTTGGATGAAGTCAATCAAGACTATGTCCGTACCGCACGCGCCAAAGGTCTGGGCGAAAGCCGCATTCTGGGCGTGCATGTACTGCGTAATGCTTCGATTCCAATCATTACCGATGTTATGGCGGGACTTCCGGCTTTACTGATCGGTGCTTTCCTGATTGAACGTTTCTTTGGTATTCCTGGCATTGGCCGTGAAGTGATTATCGCAGTTGAGCGTTCTGACTTTCCGGTAATTAAAGCGATTACGGTCTATGTTGCGGCTGCGACCATGTTATTTAACCTGATTGCCGATCTGATCTATAAATGGGTCGATCCACGTGTACAGTTGAAGTAGGTGAATTATGCTGAGTGCGATATTTAAAAAAGAGCAACATGCTTCAGCAGTGCCTGAGTCTGCTTCAACCGGATTATGGCAGCTGGCGTTGCGTCGTCTGAAACGTGACCGTATTGCGATGTTCTCCCTATTTGTGGTGCTGTTTTATCTGCTGATGTTGCTGCTTTCCATGACAGGTGTGATTGCCAAGGACTGGAATAAAGAAGTAGCGGTGAGTTATGCACCCCCAAGTTTTATCTATACACCGTCTGTACCAGGAGCTGCAGGTGAAGATCAAAGTACTGAATCTACCGTAGTGCCAGTTAATCCAGTTGATCCTTTAAAAGATGTGATTGCTGAACTGGAAGCAGAAATTGCTACTGAACAGGGTGCAGGTGCGATTGATTATTATGGTGTAGTCGATCCACTGGCTGAAGATATGAAAGCCATTGATCAGGAATTAGGGGGTCAGTTACTGGATCAGAGTAGTGAGCTTAAACAGAGCCTGTTCTTTGGCGCAGATAAATGGGGTCAGGATGTACTACTGAAAACCATTAAAGGTGCAGAAACTTCGATTTTAGTTGGCCTGATTGCTGCGCTGGTTGCGGTGGTGATTGGTACAGTACTTGGTGCGATTGCTGGCTATTTCGGTGGTTGGGTCGATGATGTGCTGAACTGGTTCTACAATATCTTTACTTCTATTCCTTATCTGTTGCTGGTGTTAGCGATTGCAGCAGTACTGCAACAAAAAGGGATCTTATCGATTATCCTGATTTTGGGTCTGACCGGCTGGACCGGGGTATTCCGCCTGGTTCGTGCGGAATATATGAAGCATACTGCACGTGAATATGTACTGGCAGCGAAAGCCATTGGGGTAAGCAATATGCGCCGTATCTTCGTGCATATTTTTCCGAATGTCAGTCATATCGCTTTGGTTCAAATGTCCATTCTTGCAGTGGCCTTTATCAAGTCCGAAGTGATTCTGAGCTTCTTAGGCTTTGGCGTACCGATTGGTGTGGTGTCATGGGGTAGTATGCTGAATGAAGCGCAAAGCGAGCTGATTTTAGGCAAATGGTGGCAGTTGACTGCGGCATCGGTGGCGATGGCGGTACTGGTGACAGCTTTCTCAATGTTTACTGATGCATTACGTGATGCATTAGATCCAAAACTGAAATAGGAGCGCAGCGATGTCTGAAATGAATCCAAGCACAGCACCCGCGTTACTTCGCGTAGATAACTTACGTGTCAGTTTTAAAGGTGAAAATAAACAATATGTGGAAACGGTCAAAGGAATTTCATTTGAAATTCCGGCCAATACCACAGTGGCGTTAGTCGGTGAATCCGGAAGTGGTAAATCTGTGACTTCATTAGCAGTGATGGGACTTTTGGCGCCAGAAAATTCTAAGGTCGCTGAAGACAGTCAGATCCTGTTTGAAGGTCGGGACTTATTGAAACTTAAGTCGAGTGAAATGCGTCAGATCTGTGGCAAAGAAATTGCCATGATCTTCCAGGAACCGATGTCCTCATTAAATCCGGTGTTTACCGTAGGCATGCAGATTTCTGAAATTCTACGCCTGCATTTGGGCATGAATAAAAAGCAGGCCCGTCAAAGAACACTGGAACTTTTGCAGGAAGTCGGTATTCCTTCACCGGAAACCAAGATTGATGCTTATCCAAGCCAGTTGTCTGGTGGACAGCAGCAACGGGTCATGATTGCCATGGCCATTGCCTGTGAACCGAAACTCTTGATTGCTGATGAACCAACGACGGCATTAGATGTGACTATCCAGAAACAGATTCTGGACCTGCTTGAATCCTTGCGTCAGCGCCGTCAAATGTCGATGTTATTCATCAGTCATGACCTAGCGGTAGTTGGTGAAATTGCGGATCAGGTCATTGTAATGCGTTATGGCGAGATTCGTGAGCAAGGTTCGGTGACAGAAGTCCTGAACAATCCTCAGGATATTTATACCCAAGCCTTGTTGCATTGCCGTCCACAGCTGTCGCACCGTCCTTTGCGTTTGCCGGTGATTAGCGACTTTATGAAACAGGATAGTCTGGCGCATGACCTGCATGCGAACGCTCCGCTACAACAGGAACGTTCCCGTGGTTTAAAAGGTAATGAAGAGATCATTCTCGATGTACGTGATCTGAAAAAATCCTTCTATAGCCGTAAAGGCCTATTTGGAAAAGATGAATTTCAGGCTGTGAAAGGCGTGTCTTTTCAGCTGGCTAAAGGCAAAACCTTAGGGCTGGTTGGGGAGTCAGGTTCTGGTAAAACCACGATTGGTTTGCTCCTGATGCGACTGCAACAAGCTACAGGCGGCAAGGCGTTGTTTCAGGGTAAAGATATCTTGTCGATGACTGAAAAAGAGTTTACGGCCTATCAGCGTAAAATCCAGATCATTTTCCAGAACCCTTATGCTTCTTTGAATCCGCGTTTTACCGTGGGACAAATCCTGATGGAGCCGATGCAGATTCATCATATTGGCAAGGATGATGCAGAACGTAAACAGATGGCACTTGATTTATTAGAAAGGGTCAGCTTACCGGCTCAGGCCTTCTATCGCTATCCACATGAGTTTTCAGGTGGCCAGCGTCAGCGGATTGCAATTGCACGCTGTCTGACCTTAAAGCCTGAGATTTTGATCTGTGATGAATCAGTGTCCGCACTGGATGTATCCGTACAAGCGCAGGTACTGAACTTATTGCAGGATTTACAGGATGAATTTGGTCTGAGTTACATCTTTATTTCGCATGATTTGTCAGTGGTGAAATATATTTCTGATCAGATCATGGTGCTAAATCATGGTGATCTGGTGGAAATTGCCAACTCAGATGATCTGTATCAGTCTCCGCAACACGACTATACCAAGCGTCTGTTAAGTGCGATTCCTCAGGGTATTCCGCAGTAACTTGCTAAAGTACGAAATAAAAAATGTCCACATTGCTGGGCATTTTTTTATGACAAGAATTCACTTTTAGGAAATAGAAGGGAGATACCCGCCTTTTATATCGGGTTCTATTGAGAAGACTAGGGATAGATAAAATTAGGTCATTATTATTGTTCCTGCAAAAAAAAGAGCCACCGAAGTGACTCTATCTTTTTCAAAGCCTAGAACTTTTTAAAGCCTTTATTCGCACCATATAAACCGCGTGGTGCATTACCTTCACGGTTTTCGCGGCGGCCAAACTGGTTGTCTTCACGGTTGTCACGACGTGCAAACTGGGTGCCATTCTGGTTTTCACGACGACCAAAGCCTTGATCATCGCGACGTTCACGGTTGTTGTATTGCGGCTGCTGCTCATCGGTATCACGGCGTTGCTGACGCAGGTAACCACCACGGCGCGCTGCCATTGGTTTTTCCTGCATACGCTCATTACGACGTTTCGCCATACCGAATAAGCCGGTACCTTGACGCGGTTTCAGCTCAACTGATTTGGTCAGGTTGTCGATATCCTGTTTATCCAGTTCAATCCAGCGACCTGTACGAAGTTCACGTGGCAGAATCACGGTACCATAACGGGTACGTAATAAACGGCTGACTTTCAGGCCTTGTGATTCAAAGATACGACGAACCTCACGGTTACGACCTTCTTTCACTACCACCTGATACCATCGATTGATCCCGTCACCACCCAGTTCAGAGAATGATTCAAACTTCGCAGGACCATCATCTAGCACCACGCCTTTCAGCATGTTGTTTTTTAGTTGAGGAGTCACTTCACCCATGACACGAACCGCATATTCACGTTCGATTTCATTTGATGGGTGCATTAAACGATTCGCTAGTTCACCGTCATTTGTGAACAGTAACAGACCGGTCGAGTTAATATCCAGACGGCCGACCATTACCCAGCGATCGCCTTGAATTGATGGCAGGTTGTCAAATACTGTTGGACGCTGTTCAGGATCATTACGTGAACAGATTTCGCCTTCTGGCTTATAGTAAATCAGGACACGACGACGGATTTCGTCTTCGATCTGGAACTGCACTTTACGACCATCGATGCGAAGCTCATCACCTGGTTCGATTCGTTCACCCACTTGGGCAATCTGCCCATTCACACTCACACGACCTGCGGCAATGACTTCTTCCATATAACGGCGAGAACCCAAACCAACACGTGCAAGCACCTTTTGCAACTTTTCACTCATGACAGCATAACCTTAGAAATAATTATTCAACAGTTCACCTATTTATGACTTCGGTGCATTCGCATCGAGCGCCATAAAAGCTTCCTTGGCATCCTGCAGGGGAGGCAATTGGCCTAAAGAATTTAAGCCAAACGCATTTAAAAATTGTGGCGTTGTCACTAACAACGCAGGTCTTCCAGGGAGTTCACGAAAGCCGGATTCTTTAATCCAGTTCCAGTCAAACAGCGTACGCAAAATCTGACTGTTATTCGTGACACCACGAATTTGTTCAATATCAGCTCGGGTCACTGGCTGATGATAAGCAATCACCGCAAGCATCTCCAGTAATGAAGGTGACAGGCGTGTCGGTCGCTCGGGCCAGGTCTGTGCAATAATATTACGATATTTTACACGCACTTGAAAACGGTAACCTTGCACAGTTTCAACCAGTTCAATAGAACGGCCATGCATCAGCATGGAAAGCTGTTGTAAATACTGGCGCAGCTCCTGCTTGCTATAGCGATCCTGAAATGCTTCTTTCAGTCGAGCTAAGGAAACTGGGGAGTCACTGGCAAAAATAATGGCTTCCAGCTGCATCAGAATTTCATGCAGATTATCTTCCGCAGACAAGGAGATATTGTGTTCTGTGTTCATACGTGTGCTCCTTGAATTGCGAGCGGTGCCTCAATGCCTGAGGCAATAATTTGAATTTTTTGCTGGCGGGTAAGTTCTAGCACGGCCATAAAGGTCACGACTACACCCATGCGTCCCTGACTTGGCTTGAGTAAGTTATCAAAAGACAAGACTTCACCGGATTCCAGACAGCTTTCAATATAGGCAATCCGTTCTTCCAGTAAAACAGGCTCCTGTTGCACCTGATGAATGACAGGTTCAGGACGGTTAAAGACGCAAAGCAAGGCATCACGCAGCAGATCAGCACTATGGCCTTCATTGGGTTGGATAAACTCGCCTAAGTGAACATTGGTCTCAAAGGTATCACGTTCCAGAATCGTCATCTGACCCAGACGTTCCGCAGCTTGCTTAATCCGTAAATAATTTTCCAGACGCTCAATCAGATCCTGTTTCGGATCCTGTTCAACCGCAGCCACGCTTTTCGGTTTAGGCAGCAATAAACGGGATTTGAGATCGGCCAGTAAAGCAGCCATCACCATATAATCCGCGGTTAGCTCAATATTCAGGGATTTCATCGCATCCATATAGGACAGATATTGGGAGGCAATCGGCGCGATATCAACCTGTAACAGGTCAAAACCATTTTTCTGGATCAGGTAGATTAAAAAGTCGAGGGGGCCTTCAAAATGTTCTAACAGAATTTCAAACGCTGCTGGAGGAATATACAGATCCTCTGGAATCGTATTTTGCCATTCATCCAGAACCCGGATGTTTGGAGCAGATTCCATAGCGTTATGGGGCATTTGAGTCATTACAATTATAAGCCACGCGAATTTTCAAAGGCATGAAATGGCTTATTCCCCGAGCTGTTGTCAGGAGAAAAAGCACATAATTTAGTAGTTGGCATTGTACTGGAAAATTGTCGTTAAATAAAATAGATATGCATTCAAATGCAAAAAAACCATATTTATTTTAGGAGAAATTTTATTTTTTTAATTGGGTAAAACGCACAAGTCTGATATTAAACAGCATATTAGCTAAAATTAAATACAATATAGTCTGGGTGGCTTAAGAAACTGTAACTTCATATAGAAAATTTTTAAAAGATTCTCAACACCTATTAAATAGTGACTGAGTTAAAGCTCATCAGGAAATATGTGATAAAAATAAGAAAAAACAGTTATCTATCGCCTAAAAAATAAACTAATATAGCCAAAAAAATATTGATAAATAACAATCATAGATCAGGTTAATTATAAAAATGCCAATCATACTTGTGTTAATCGGCGTCATCGGCTTAGGGGTATTCTGGGGCTATCCTCAATATCAGCTCATGCAGCTTGAAAATGAAATGCGTACCAATCTGAAGTCTGGCGGCTTTTCCAGCTTTGTCGAGCAGGCCAAACCAGTGATGCAGGCCATGAAACTGGATTTTAGCGTACTGGACCAGTATCCTCATATTCGTTTCTATATGCGTAATACGCTTTATACGGGCAAAGATTTACCCGACGGTGTTACTGCAATGGTCAAAACCATGAGCTGTAATTCTATTGATTCTTTTAGGACTATGGAATCCACAGCCCGGACTGCGTTATTGAATGTGCTTGAAGAGGATCAAATCACTTTTCATGTTTCAGTCAAAAACAGGTTTGGTGCTGAACTTGCAACTCATCAGCAAAAACTGTCGGAATGTCCAAACTTCTTGCAGTTAAAACATTATAAAGAAGGTGATCCGTTACCCCCAATGCCAAGTTTGAATAATCAGGTTCCTTCGGTTGCACCAGCGGTCAGTACATCTACTCAGGAGCGTGCAGCGAGCTATTAAATCTTGGCATGCGTGATAAGGTTATTTTAATTCTGATCTCGCAATACATATTCGATGATACGTTGGCAGGTAGCTGCCAGACAAACATTGCTTGTTGAATAAACTTGTAGAAGTTTTCTTGCCATCGCGATCTCAAGAAAGTATGAGTATTCAATATTGTTGATATTCAGATTTAATTCTGGCTTGGAATTTTTATCGATAGATATTGCCTTGGATTCCAGTGTCCAAGGCAATTCAGCATAGATCAGATGATCGGCAGGAAATTCATTCAGGTTCAGGAGGATATAAAACAAATCTATTTTATTTTCTTCTGAGACTTCATTAGAAGCAGCTTTATTTATTCAAAAGCACTGACATCACCAACACCACGACGAATCACTTCAGGCTGATCTCCTGATAAATCCACAATAGAAGTCGTACTTAATGTGCCTAGTCCACTGTCGATAAACACATCAATACGCTTACCAAGCTTCATTTCAATGTCATAAGGATCATCTAAAGGATCCGTCTGGTCTGGCAGGATGAGCGTTGAAGTGAGCAGCGGTTCGCCCAGCTCTTGAAGCAGCATCTGACACACAGGATTGGTAGGGATACGCAAACCAATGGTTTTTTTCTTTGGATGCATTAAACGTTTAGGCACTTCGCTGGTTGCCGGAAGAATAAACGTGGTCACAGCAGGTGTATTATTTTTCAGCAAACGATAGACGGCATTGTCGACTTTGGCATAAGTCGCAAGATCGGATAAGTCACAGCAGATAATGGCATATTGGTGCTTAGGTCCTAGACCACGAATCTGTGCGATTCGCTCCATCGCATGTTTATTCCCGATCTGGCAGCCAATCGCATAGGCTGCATCGGTCGGATAAACCACAACATCACCGGCACGAATACGTTCTACTGCCTGACTGATCAGACGAGCTTGCGGATTATCCGGGTGTACACGTAAATGCAGCATAAATATTCCTCCCAACCTGCCTTAAACTTATTATGAAATGCCTTTGTATAAAGTAACAATGACAAACAGGTAGATTTGTGTAATTTAATCAAGCATTTCACGTTGAAATTCATCAGATTGTAAACTTTTGCCCGCACGGGTGCAGACACAGATACAATCAATGAAACGTTTGGCATCACGTGGCAGTTTGGCTTCACCACTAAAATAGCGTTGTACCTGAGCATAAACATTATCTTTAAAGCTGGAGCCATCGCCACCATCGCCGGTTAAATTGTCTAGGGACACACGGAACTTACGGCCAAATGCTTTGGAAAACATCCATTCAATCGCTTGTGGCTTGATTTCGACCTGCTCAAATAATGCTTGCTGTTCCTTGGTGCGACCATCTGGCGCATACCAATAACCTAGATCTGGTAGCAGACGGCGCTTATCACCGGCAATGGTCCAGTGACTGATTTCATGCAGGGCACTATTAAAGAAGCCATGCGCAAACTGGATCCGGGCAGGGCTATCTTTTGTTGCCGGGAAATACTCCGGTTCAAACTCACCACGGACTAAAGTGACATTTAGGTGGGAAAACCAGTGATTAAAGTGTAAGATGAGCCAATCAACCTGTTCCGCTTCTGAGGATAAATTCGCCCACGGTAAGCGTTGCACTTGCTGTAGTGAGCTGTCAGAATCGGAGGTTGAAAGTGTGCTAACGAGTGATGAAACATTCACTTCTGTTTGCGGCTGCAACAGATGCATGACTGAAATTACCCAATTGGTCTGTCTAAAAATAAGTACAAAATTGTATCTTAATCTTTGACAGAGTTCTGATGAATTTGTAGAATTGCCGCCTTAATTATGTCAGCAAATACCTTTCCGGCACAGATTGAGCCGTTTAAATGGGCTGAACAGGGCTTTAAATGGTCAGGTCAACTGCCTTTATCCCGCTTTGTTCGTATTGCTCGTGAAGCTGTTGGATCAATTGATGATCAATTGATTAACATAGACTGTAAGCTATCAATGGATGCCTATCATCGCATTGCATGGTTGGATGGTCATGTTGAAACGAAAGTTCCAATGGAATGCCAGCGTTGTCTGGAGACCGTTGAAATCGAACTCGTTTCAGATTTTCATCTAGCTCTTGTGGATGATGAGTCACTGATAGAGCGCTTGGATGAGGATGCTGATTTCATCGTCTTAGGTGAAAGTGAAGCAACGACGAAGGGTTCATATGATGCACCTGCCACCGCTGACTTACTCGCACTGATAGAAGATGAATTGTTATTGTTGATGCCGCTGTCTCCTAAGCATGACGTTTGTGAGCATAAGCATCAACCTGCCGCAGAAGAAGTTGTTGAAGAAAAACGGGATAATCCGTTTGAAGTTTTGGCAGCTTTGAAGGGTAAACTTAACTAATTTTTGTGTTATACTCATGCGTATAAGACAATCGAATTTGTTCTGATCCATTTTTTCGATATTTGTAAGGAGCCATCATGGCCGTTCAGCAAAACCGTAAAAGTCGCTCTCGCCGTGACATGCGCCGTTCACATGACGCTTTAACTGAGAATGCATTAACTGTAGACCAAACTACTGGTGAAACTCATCGTCGTCACCACGTATCTAAAGATGGTATCTACCGTGGTCGTCAATTATTCGCTAAAGCATCTGCTGAATAATTGATGATGTATTAAGCGTTAAAGCTTAGTAGAAAAAATGGGAGCGTTAAGCTCCCTTTTTTTATGCCTGATTTTATGTTCAGGTTTTGCGGCCATCATGTGAAGTCGCGGTTTTTGTTGTATTTGGCAATTACCCAAGCCAAAATTACGTGTTAAATTGCGCTCCACAATGGGTAAGGTGATCTGATCGGCCAATTTTAGGTCTAAGAAAAGATTCGCACCTCTTGAATGAAAGGATTTTATTTATGTCTGCTAAACAACTCGAACAAGCAGCTCAAGCAACTAAAACTGCATTTGTGTTCCCAGGTCAGGGTTCACAAAAAGTCGGCATGCTCGCTGAACTTGCAGAACAGTTTAGTGGTATCCGCGATACATTTGCTGAAGCATCTGAAGCGGTGGGTTTTGATCTGTGGCAGATTGCACAGATGGGTGAAGGTCTGGATCAAACCGAATTTACTCAACCGGTACTATTAACAGCATCCATCGCATTATGGCGTGTATGGTTAGAGCTGGGTGGGGTAGCACCAAAATATATGGCGGGCCATTCACTCGGTGAATACAGCGCGTTAGTTGCAGCGGGTGCTTTAAGTCTGGGTGATGCAGTCAAGCTGGTGAACCTGCGTGGTAAGTTGATGCAAACTGCTGTACCTCAAGGCGTAGGTGCAATGGCAGCGATTCTGGGTCTGGATGATGCCAAAGTGATCGAGCTTTGTGCACAAGCAACAGCAGCAGGCGAAGGTTCAGTTGAAGCAGCCAACTATAATGCTCAGGGGCAAGTCGTAGTTGCCGGTAATAAAGAACGTGTAGAAGCCGTGATGGCACTGGCGAAAGAAAATGGCGGTAAAGCGATTGCACTGCCAGTTTCAGTTCCTTCACATTGTTCACTGATGAAACCTGCCGCTGAGCAGTTCGCAACAGCTTTGGAACAAACTGCCATTGAGATGCCACGCATACCTGTATTACAAAATGTAGGCGCAAAAGCAGCTGCGGACGTGAGTGAGCTTCGTCAGGCTTTGACTGAGCAGCTGTATGAGTCAGTACAATGGACTAAAACACTACAATTCCTTCAAGATGAAGGCGTTGAGTACATTGTAGAATGTGGCCCAGGTAATGTACTGGCCAATATGGCAAAACGTTTACCAAATATCGAAAAAGCACTTCCATTAGATACTCAATCTCGTCTGGAAGATGCGCTTAACACCGTATTGGTGGCAGAAGGGAAAATTGCATGACACAGGAACGTAAAGTTGCCTTGGTGACAGGTGCAAGCCGCGGCATTGGTGCTGCAATTGCACAACAATTAATTCAAGACGGTTATTTTGTCGTAGGTACTGCAACTTCTGAAGCGGGTGCAGAGAAACTTAACGTACAATTTGCTGAACATGGTGCCGGTAAAGTTTTAGATGTACGTGATGGTGCTGCGATTGATGCACTGGTCAGCGATATTGAGCAAAACTATGGTCCTGTGCTGGTACTGGTGAATAATGCCGGTATTACCAAAGACAATCTGTTATTGCGTATGTCGGAAGACGACTGGGATGATATTTTAAACATTCATCTGAAAGCCGTTTATCGTTTATCTAAACGTGTGCTGAAAGGTATGACTAAGGCACGTTTCGGCCGTATCATTAATATCAGTTCTGTGGTGGCGCATTTTGCTAACCCAGGTCAGGCAAACTACTCTGCAGCAAAAGCAGGTATTGAGGCATTTGGTCGCAGTCTGGCTAAAGAAATGGGTAGTCGTCAGATTACAGTCAATGCTGTTGCACCTGGCTTTATCGCAACTGAAATGACTGAACAGTTAAGTGAAGAAATTCGCAAAAAAATGAGTGATCAAGTGGCTTTAAACCGTTTAGGTGATCCACAAGATATCGCGAATGCCGTAAGTTTCCTGGCATCGGACAAAGCCAGTTACATTACAGGTACAGTCATTCACGTTAATGGTGGTTTATACATGAGCTAAACGGCACATGTATTAACTTTCCAAATTTTATAGATTCAATTAAACTAACGGCATTAAAAACGCCACAAGCAATGAGGAGAATTCCTGTGAGCGATATCGAACAACGCGTTAAACAAGCGGTTGCAGAACAACTTGGTATTAAAGTCGAAGAGATTAAAAACGAAGCATCTTTCATGGATGACTTAGGTGCTGACTCTCTAGACCTAGTTGAACTTGTCATGTCTTTCGAAAATGACTTCGACATCACTATTCCTGATGAAGATTCTAACGAAATCACAACTGTTCAATCTGCTATTGACTATGTTACTAAAAAACTTGGTTAATGCTGATTTTCAGCTTTGCTGAACCTAAAGACCACCGCAAGGTGGTTTTTTTGTGCCTGTAGAATAGATATAGGGTGATTTTACAATCGATAACCTTTTGCTTACCAATGACTAACTTTGTATCTGCTGCTTTCCTTGTACAAATAAGAATGATCTGATGAATAACAAGAATGGAGTCCACTATGGGTCTTTTTGATTTTGTAAAAGGCATTGGTAAAAAGAACACTGCAGCTGCGGAGCCACAACAAACACCGGCAGCAACTCAACAGGCACCTGCCGCTGCACCTAAAGCAGCATCGGCTGAACCTTCTGCACAGGAAATAGCGAACAAATTATTAGGCCATGTTAAAAGCCTAGGACTGCCAATTACAGGATTGTCGATCAGCTATAACTCAACCTCAGATCTGGCAACCGTACGCGGACAGGTACAAAGTCAGGCGGATCGTGAAAAGATTATTTTAGCAGTAGGAAATGTTGATCATGTTGCTAAAGTAGATGACCAGCTGACTGTAGCGAATCCGGAACCGGAAAGTAAGTTCTATACGGTTAAATCGGGTGATACCTTATCCAAAATTTCGAAAGAATTTTATGGTGATGCCAACCAGTACAACAAGATTTTCGAGGCAAATCGCCCTTTACTGAAAAATGCGGATGATATTTTCCCGGGTCAGGTACTACGTATTCCTGCCTAGTTTTAAATAATCATCAATATAAATAATAAAATTTTATTTTAAACTTATCTGATTCAGATAAACGGTTCACAACAAAGCCCCTTATGGGGTTTTGTTGTGTCTACCACTTGAACTCGGGTCAGAATTAGATTCCTACATCCAGATATGAACTTTCCTTTACTTCTTCCATCACCACATAACTATGTGAGGAAGCAGAAGAGGGGAGCTTTTTTAATAAATCCCCAAGCAGACGCCGGTAAGCACTCATTTCCTTTAGGCGTGCTTTCACCAGATAATCAAAATCTCCCGAGATCAGATGACATTCCAGTACTTCAGGAATTTCGCTTAAGTCACGCGCGACCTGTTCAAATACATCACCGGATTTGGCAGAAAGTTTGATTTCCAGAAACACTAACAGGTTCTTTTCCAGCTTTTCCGGATTGAGCCGGGCATGGTAACCCATGATGATCCCATCCCGTTCCAGTCGCTTGACCCGCTCGGAACAAGGCGTGGTAGAGAGGTTGACCCGGGAAGCGAGTTCACTAATGGCAATGCGTCCATCGCGCTGCAGGATATCTAAAATCATGCGATCAATGCGGTCTAATTTACGCATCTATTATTCCCTTAATTTTTAAAAATGACGCGAAAAATCTAGTGAATTTGCTGAATATATCAGTTTAAAACAGTGAAATTCACTATTGATCCAAAAATATACTGGTGAAATAAACTATAAATGTCATTGAGGGTAATGTCATGCGCGTAATTGTATTAGGTGGTGGTGTCATTGGTGTAACAAGTGCCTACTATCTTGCGCAGCAGGGAGCAGAAGTGACTGTCCTTGACCGTCAGGCAGGTCCAGCTGAAGAAACCAGTTTTGGTAATGCAGGCCAGATTTCTCCTGGTTATTCGACACCGTGGGCAGCACCTGGCATTCCATTTAAAGCAGTGAAGTGGATGTTTCAGCATCATGCACCATTGGCGATTAATGTCGATGGTAGTCTGTGGCAGTTACAGTGGATGGCCCAAATGCTGAAAAACTGTAATGCTCAGCATTATGCAGTGAATAAAGAACGTATGGTGCGGGTCGCTGAATATAGCCGTGACTGTTTACGTAATCTACGTCGTGATATCGGCATCTCTTATGAAAACCGTTCTAAAGGAACCTTGCAGATTTTCCGTAAGGAAGCACAGCTCGATGCAGTACAACGTGATATCGAAGTGCTGAAAGAAACCGGCGTGGATTTTGAATTGCTGGATCGTGAACAGCTAGCCAAAGTTGAACCGGCACTGGCTGAAGCTAAAGATAAACTGGTGGGCGGTTTACATCTGCCCAATGATGAAACCGGTGATTGCTACCTGTTCACCAATGCGCTGGCCAATTATGCCAAAGGCATGGGCGTGCAGTTCAAGTTCAACCAGCATGTTGAAAAACTGCTATTTGAAGGCGACCAGATCAAAGGTGTACTGGTCAATGGTCAGGTGTTGACCGCAGATAGATATGTACTGGCTTTCGGCAGCTATTCCCGTGATTTCCTGAAGCCGTTACACCTGGATCTGCCGGTGTATCCGGTTAAAGGTTATTCATTGACCATTCCTATTGTGGATCAGACTCATGCACCGCAATCGACTGTGCTGGATGAAACTTACAAGATTGCATTGACTCGTTTTGATCAGCGCATCCGTGTCGGTGGTATGGCAGAGCTGACAGGCTTTAATTTGGGTCTGAATGAAGATCGTCGCGCAACCTTGGAAATGGTCACTCGTGACCTGTTCCCGGGCGGCGATATGGCGCAGGCCAGTTTCTGGACCGGCTTACGTCCAATGACTCCGGATAGCACACCAATTATTGGACCGACACGCTTTAACAATCTGTTCCTGAATACTGGGCACGGTACCTTAGGCTGGACTATGGCCTGTGGTTCAGGAAAGCTGATCAGTGATCTGGTACTGGGTCAAGCACCTGAGATTAGTACTGAAGGTTTATCACTGAATCGTTATCAGCAGGTTGCTTAAGCTTTTAAGGATTATCAGTTTCAGGGAAGAAATTTATGCCACGTCCAATACACGCGGTGATTCATCAACAGGCATTGCAACATAACCTGCAAGTTGCACGTTCCTGCGCACCTCAAAGCCAGGTCTTTGCAGTGGTTAAAGCTGATGCCTATGGGCACGGTATTGAGCGGGTTTATCCCGCATTAAAAAGTGCTGATGGTTTTGCCTTTCTGGATCTTACTGAAGGAAAGCGTTTGCGTGCCTTAGGCTGTGACAAACCCTTATTGTTACTGGAAGGCATTTTTGGTCTTGAAGATTTATTCGACTGCGCCAAGTACGGGATAAGTTTTGCAATTCATGCCCAGCATCAACTGGAATGGTTAAAAACCTTTGTCGACTTACAACCAGACGTACAGTTTGATGTCTTTTTAAAAATGAATAGCGGAATGAACCGACTGGGTTTTTTACCTGAGCAGTATCCTGTCGCTTTTCAGGAATTAAAAAATATTAAGCAAGTATGCTCCATCAGTCATATGACACATTTTTCCGATGCGGATGGCATGCGCCTTGGACAGGAAGGTATTGAACATCAACAGCTGGTCTTTACCGAAACCATTCAAAATCTGCCGGGCAAAACTTCACTCAGTAATAGTGCTGCCATTCTGCGTCATCATCAGCATATACAGTCAGACATTGTACGTAGCGGCATCATGCTTTATGGCAGCTCACCTGACTATCCCGCCCATACGATTGATCACTGGAACTTAAAGCCGACCATGAGTCTGCGTAGTGAACTGATCGCGATTCAGCAGGTTTGGGCAGGAGACAGCATTGGTTATGGCTCTACTTTTATAGTTGAGCAAGATATGCAGATTGGAATTGTGGCCTGTGGTTATGCGGATGGTTATCAGCGAATCACACAAACTGGAACACCAGTTTTGGTAGATGGGATTCGAACCCAAACGGTCGGTCGCGTCAGTATGGATATGCTGGCGGTTGATCTAGGTTCTGTCCCTGATGCGCAGATTGGTAGCGAAGTTGTGCTGTGGGGACAATCCATACACGGCACAGTATTGCCGATTGATGAAGTGGCCGCGGGTTCGGGTACGGTTGGCTATGAGCTGATGTGTGCCATTACTCAACGTGTGCCTGTGCAGATTGAAAGCTAAAGATTAAACAAATATTAGAAATAAGAGAGGATAAAATTATGACGGAACATGCAGATATTCAGCGTTTGAACAGCAATCAGGTCATGAGTGCTGTCACCATTCACAATAAAACGGTGTATTTATCAGGGCAGGTGCCAGACAGCAGCAGTCTGGATATTCGTGGTCAAACGCGGGAAGTGCTCATGAAGATTGATCAACTCCTTAAACTGGCAGGTACAGACAAAAGCCGTCTGTTATCTGCACAGCTCTTTGTTAAAAACCTGGAAGACTTTCAAACCGTCAATGCACTCTGGATTGAATGGCTCGAGGGATGTGGCACACCAGCACGCGCAACCATTCAGGCGGATCTGGTAAATCCCGCCTGGTTAATTGAAATTGCAGTGATTGCAGCACTCCCTTAAGTTGCTTCAGATTTTTATATCTCCCAACTTGATTTTGTAAGCATATCAGGCCTGATCATTTAATCCATTAAATGAAACTGCATCTGTAATCAGGATTTCAGGAAGAAATCCGATCAGATAAGCGAAGGCTTGATGTGAAAAAGGAACCGAATATGAATACAGCCTCTTCTAAAGATGATGCATCATCATCTCCCCATGAATTACAACGTAAGCTCTCTAACCGCCATTTGCAGTTAATTGCCATTGGTGGTGCCATTGGTACAGGCCTGTTTATGGGTTCTGGTAAAACGATTGCACTGGCAGGGCCTTCAATCTTGTTTATCTACATGATTATTGGAGCCATGTTCTTTTTCCTGATGCGTGCATTAGGGGAAATCCTGTTATCCAATTTGCACTATAAATCCTTCATTGATATGGCGCATGACCTGATTGGTCCGGGGGCTGGCTATTATATTGGCTGGTCGTACTGGCTGGGCTGGATTCTGGTCGGTATTGCCGACTTAGCGGCAATTATCAATTATCTGAATTTCTGGCTGCCACCCGATATGGCTTTTACACCCATGGGACAGGCCATGATCAGTGCGGGCTGTGTATTGCTGGTACTGGGAATTAACCTGCTGACCGTGAAGCTGTTTGGTGAAATCGAGTTTTGGTTCGCCCTGATTAAAATTCTGGCGATTCTGGGCCTGATTGTGATTGGCGGATATATGATCTTCAGCGACTTCCAGGCACCAAGTGGATCGGCTGCCAGCCTGACCAATGTCTGGGCCTATGATGGTATGTTCCCTAAGGGCACAATGGGCTTTCTGGCTGGTTTTCAGATTGCGATGTTTGCTTTTGTAGGGGTAGAGCTGCTGGGTACGATGGCGGCTGAAACCAAGGATCCGGAAAAGAACTTGCCTAAAGCAGTGAATGCGATTCCTACACGGATCATCTTGTTCTATGTATTGTCTCTGCTGGTGATTATGTCTGTAACGCCGTGGGTAGAAATTCCTGCTGATCAAAGCCCTTTCGTGACCCTTTTCCTGCATGCGGGTATTCCCGTATCAGCCATTATCATGAATCTGGTGGTGCTGTCTTCTGTAATGTCTTCCATGAACAGTGGCGTGTTCTCTACCAGCCGGATGCTGTTTGGTCTGGCACGTGATGGTCAGGCACCTCAGGCTTTGGCTGAGCTTTCAAGTCGCGCAGTTCCGGCTAAAGGTCTGTTATTTTCTTGTGCCTTTATTATGGTAGGTGCGGCTTTCCAGTACTTTGTACCGAACACGATGGAAGCCTTTACGCTGGCCAGCTCACTCTGTGTGATTCTGTTTATCAGTATCTGGGGGCTGATTATGGTGTGTTATATCCGTTACCGTAAACAGCAACCTGAAAAACATGCCACTTCGACCTTCAAGATGCCAGGCGGAATCTGGATGTCCTATCTGGTGCTAATCTTCTTGTTCTTTGCCTTAGTTATTTTAAGTCTGGAAGCAGATACCATGAAAGCACTGATGATTAGCCCGCTGTGGTTGGTGATTTTGTTCGCCACCTATCATACTTTGTATAAACCACGTCTTCGTAAACGTCAGCAACTTCTCTCCGGAGAATAAAGTGCAGACATAAAAAATCCCCGATTGATCGGGGATTTTTTATTTTAGGGAATTTTAGAAAGTAGGTTTTACCACCACTAAAATCACCACAGCAAATAAAATCAGCGTTGGCATTTCATTAAAGAAGCGCCAGAACTTGTGTGACTTGTAATGGGCATTTCCCATCAGTTTCTTACGATAATAACCACATACCAAATGGTAAATGACCAGCAAGCCAACCAAGCCGACTTTCAGATAGAACCATACGGCTTCATGGTAATGACGCGTTGCATCACCCCAATCGACCAGAAAGTGTGCTGTGATCAGCGTGGCGACCATAGCTGGCCACATAATCCCGCGATACAGCTTGCGTTCCATAATTTCAAAGCGTTGATGACTTACGACATCTTCACTCATGGCATGGTAGACATAAAGCCGTGGCAGATAGAACAAAGCAGCGAACCAGCAAACCACAGCAATAATATGTAATGCTTTTACCCACAAGAAAGCATCAGAAGGAGCATCCATCAAGTCACCCTAAAATGGGCGGCTTAGCCTTCCCATTTTTTGAAAACGAGACAAGCATTTACGCCGCCGAAACCGAAACTGTTACTCATCACAGTATTCAATTTTGCGTCACGTTTTTCAAGTACGATATCAAATGGTTTTGCGCCTTCATCCAGTTCAGTCACATTGATGTTTGGTGCAATAAAGTCATTTTGCATCATCAGGATAGAGTAGATCGCTTCCTGTACACCTGCAGCACCCAGGCTGTGACCTGTCATAGATTTAGTCGAGCTGAGTGGAGGAACCTGACCTTCACCGAAGGCACGTGCCATAGCTTTAAGTTCAGTAACATCACCTGCTGGGGTAGAAGTACCATGTGTATTCACATAGTCAATTTTATCTACACCATGCTGTTTGGCTTCTTCTAGAGCCATCAGGATACAACGTGTTGCACCTTCGCCAGATGGAGCAACCATGTCAGCACCATCAGAGTTAGCTGCATAAGCCACAACCTCAGCCAGAATATTCGCGCCACGTGCCTGAGCATGTTCCAGTGACTCAAGCACCACAAAACCGCCACCACCAGCAATCACGAAACCGTCACGGTCTGCTGAATATGGACGAGAAGCTGTTTCAGGTGTGTCGTTGTATTTAGAGCACAGTGCACCCATCGCATCAAACAGCAGGCTTTGAGACCAGTGATCTTCTTCGCCACCACCGGCAAGCATTAGATCCTGTTTGCCTAATTGAATCAGGTTATAAGCATAACCAATGGCATCGGCAGAAGTTGCGCAGGCGCTGGTAATCGAGTGGGCAATCCCTTGTAATTTGAATGCCACACCGACGTTTGCTGTAATGGTATTCGACATGTTACGTGGTACGAAGAATGGACCAACTTTGCGTGCGCCTTTTTCTTCCAGCAATTTTGTCATTTCTACTACAGAAGCTGTCGAGTTGCCACCTGAACCACCCGCAATACCATAACGTGGATTATTCGCCAGATCTTCCTGCTTTAAACCCGCATGCTCAACAGCAGCCACAGCAGCATTATAGGCATACATCGCGCACACGCCCATAAAGCGTTTCAGCTTACGGTCAATACCATCAAAATCCTGTTCAGCAGCAGCGCTCACATTGCTCTTGAAATTCAGTTCAGCATAAGTCGGATTAAAACGTGTTCCTGAAATCCCGTTTTGTAAAGAGTGATTCACATCCTCTAATGTATTACCAATGCACGAGTTAATACCCATACCAGTGATGACAACACGTTTCATCTACAGATCCTTATAGTTTATCTCTAGGGCAGCGGGAGACATTTGGCGTTGATAAGACAGCAAAATATAGCGCTAACCCCTATTTCACAATGCAGAACATCATAGCAGAAAGATTTTTGAAATCTTATGGCAAATGTTATGCCGTGTGACAGTAGGTTGAGTTTATAAAGTACTCTGTAGAGCTTTTACTAAATGAAACAGAATAAGGTTGAGATAAATGCTGACTACACCTAGTATTTATACCAAATACAAGCACGTGCATGCTGAGGTAAAAAATGGTAAATGCTAATAATAAACAATCTAATGGTCTGATTTCGAATGCCTTTGGAGTGGCGAAAAAGTTCAGTTCAACAGGTTTGGAACTGTTAAATCATGTTGCACCCGATTCTGTGACTAAAACCTTCAATACCGATCATGCTGTTGATGGCTCTGCAAAAGTCAAAAGCCCTTTTGCCTCAAAAAAATATGAAAATCCTAAAGACATGCTACGCGAACATCTTCCAAATGTTTCCCGTCAGCTGCTGGGCCGTCGTTTTAATACCGTGAATAATGTCGCGCATTTTGTTTCTCCTCAGCTGGCCGACAAAGTATCTGACTACTTTTATAATCACCTGAATCAGTTCAGCAACCAGATGAGTTCGGTTGATGCCATCCTGAATGAAGCAGGGGCGAAGGATCTAGAAGAACTGACTCAGGATACTACGCGTTCACAACGCATTTCTCAGGCGTTTGCCGAACAAAATAAATGGATGGCGACAGTACAAGGTGCTGTAAGTGGCGTCACTGGCGTATTGGGAACCGCGATTGATATTCCAGCTTCTTTATTGATGGCACTGCGTACCATCTATCAAGTAGGACGTTCTTATGGTTTTGATCTGAGCAAGGAAGACGATCAGGAAATCGTACAGCATATCTTTAGACAGATTGATCTCAGTCTGATTGCAGAAAAGCAGGCGCTCTTAATGGGGCTTAAAGCGCTGAGCAGTACTTTAAAGACACATGATCTGTCCCAGCTACAGACTATGCTCGGGTCAAGCAATGATGTAGAAACACTGAAAAAATGGCTCAGCAATCAGGATGGCAGCATGAAGTGGGAATGGATGAACCATTTCCCGAAACTGTCTTTATTAGAACAGTTAACCAAACTGACTCCATTGGCGAGTGCAGGGATTGGCGCAGTCTATAGTCATCGCTTTGTGAATGACGTGAACCAGAAAGCTCAAGAAGTATTCTCGCATGCCCGTCAGTATCTACAACAACATCAAGACCTAGGCTTGTCACCATATGCTGCCTATGAAAAAGCCGTTGATCTGCTCCAGCAGGCGGCACCGAAACTGATGGAAAATCTTGATCATTCGGCAACTGACAAAGATAAGCCAATTCTGGATAAAGAAATCCCAATTGAAGGCAATCAAACCATCAAGCAGGTCAAACTGGTCAAGAAAGATCAGGAAAGCTTGAGCCCTGAAGAAGCTGAAGTGAAAAAAGATGAAAAAGTCAGTGAAGGTCTGGATGAATTGACCGATAAATTGGTTGAACATGCCGATGCTAAACAGGAACAAAAACCGGCTATTCCAAAAGATTCTTTTGATGCAGATGCAGCCCTAGAAGAAGAGCTCGGCTTGCAGGAAAATGACACAGAAATGTTACAGGCAGCCGCTGAAGAAGAGACAGATACAAACAATCCAGAAAACTCCGAGACTGCAGACAAACAAACGCAAGCTGAGGAAACTACGGAAGATGTTACAAAAAATGCTGCCACGAAATCGAAAAAATAAGTGATTTTCGCCATAAAATAAACGCTTAAAGTCGAGATGCGATCGTGTTTTGCCTGACTTCGGCATATTGACCGATTTTGCATCTTGACATACAATTGCATGCCCTCAAAAAGTAGTATTTTTTTGGGGCTTTTTATTAACGGGAGAATTGCCACATGGCAACAACAAATCAGTTGATCCGTAAGGGTCGTACGACTTTAGTTGAAAAATCTAAAGTTCCTGCGTTGAAGGCTTGTCCACAGCGCCGTGGTGTTTGTACACGTGTTTACACAACTACACCTAAAAAACCTAACTCAGCAATGCGTAAAGTTTGCCGTGTTCGCTTAACTTCAGGTTTCGAAGTTTCTAGCTACATCGGTGGTGAAGGCCATAACCTGCAAGAGCACAGTGTTGTTCTTATCCGTGGTGGTCGTGTTAAAGACTTACCAGGTGTACGTTACCATACCGTTCGTGGTTCTTTAGACTGTGCTGGTGTTAAAGATCGTAACCAAGCTCGTTCTAAATACGGTACTAAACGTCCTAAGAAATAATCTTTCGAGATTAAGCTCTTAGTTCGCTAGAACTGCAATCCTTTATCGTCTCGCTTGTCTGATTTCTGCATTTAATTTTGTGAAAATTCAAGCGACGTGTAGTAAGGCCAGCGAATGCACACGACACTTTGTGCTACTGCTGGATTAACCTGAAGTGTCATATTTATAGGTAGTTTTAAAATGCCAAGACGTCGCGTAGTCGCTGCTCGTGAAATCCTTCCGGATCCTAAGTTCAGCAGCCAAACAATCGCTAAATTCATGAACCACGTAATGCAAGATGGTAAAAAATCTATTGCTGAAAGTATCGTTTACGGTGCTTTAGATCGCGTTCAAGAAAAATCTAAAGTAGACCCAGTTGAATTTTTCGAGACTACTCTTGAAAAAGTTCGTCCTATGGTCGAAGTAAAAGCACGCCGTGTTGGTGGTGCTACATACCAGGTACCTATGGAAGTGCGCCCATCCCGTCGTACTGCCTTGGCTATGCGTTGGTTAGTAGATGCTGCTGCTAAGCGTTCTGAAAAAACTATGGCTTTACGTCTTGCTGGCGAGTTGCTTGATGCAGCTGAAGGTAAAGGCGCAGCGGTTAAAAAACGTGAAGATGTGCACCGTATGGCTGAAGCCAACAAAGCCTTCTCTCACTATCGCTTCTAAGCGGTTAAAACAGCCCCTATTCAGGAGGATGATGAGCCAGTTTTCGCTGTTTTGTCATCGAATCGCTTTAAGCTGCCCAGCAGCTTAAAGCGTCCTGTTTTAAACAACAAAATTTAGGAATGCAAGAAATCATGGCTCGTCAAACCCCAATTTCTCGTTATCGTAATATTGGTATTTCTGCGCACATTGACGCAGGTAAAACTACGACTTCAGAACGTATTTTGTTCTACACAGGTGAGAGCCACAAACTAGGTGAAACTCACGAAGGTTCGGCAACTACGGACTGGATGGAACAAGAACAAGAACGTGGTATTACCATTACTTCAGCAGCTGTAACATGCTTCTGGAAAGGTATGGCTAACCAGTTCGACCAACACCGTATTAACGTAATTGACACTCCGGGACACGTTGACTTCACAATCGAAGTTGAGCGTTCTATGCGTGTTCTTGACGGTGCGTGTATGGTTTACTGTGCTGTAGGTGGTGTACAACCTCAGTCTGAAACTGTATGGCGTCAAGCAAACAAATATAAAGTACCTCGTATCGCGTTCGTGAACAAAATGGACCGTACTGGTGCGAACTTCTTCCGTGTTGTTGAGCAAATGAAAACACGTCTTGGTGCAAATCCAGTGCCAATCGTTGTTCCAGTTGGTGCAGAAGACACATTCACAGGTGTTGTTGACTTAATCGAAATGAAGTCAATCATCTGGGACGAAGCGTCTCAAGGTATGAAGTTCGAATACGGTGACATCCCTGCTGACCTAGTTGATACTGCTGAAGAATGGCGTACTAACATGGTTGAAGCTGCGGCTGAAGCTTCTGAAGAACTCATGGACAAATACCTTGAAGAAGGTGATTTGACTAAAGAAGAAATCGTAGCAGGTCTTCGTCAACGTACTTTGGCTGGCGAAATCCAACCAATGATGTGTGGTTCGGCGTTCAAAAACAAAGGTGTTCAACGTATGTTGGACGCAGTAATTGAATTCTTACCTGCACCGACTGACGTAGAAGCGATCAAAGGTATCTTAGACGACAAAGACGAAACTGAAGGTTCTCGTGAAGCGTCTGACGATGCTCCGTTCTCTGCGCTTGCGTTCAAAATCATGAACGACAAATTCGTAGGTAACCTAACGTTCGTACGTGTTTACTCAGGTGTTCTTAAAGCAGGTAGCCCTGTTTACAACCCAGTGAAAATGAAACGTGAACGTATTGGTCGTATCGTACAGATGCACGCTAATGACCGTCACGACATCGAAGAAATTCGTGCGGGCGACATCGCAGCATGTGTAGGTCTTAAAGATACGACTACTGGTGATACACTTTGTGACGAAAACAACGTGATCACGCTTGAACGTATGGAATTCCCAGAGCCAGTAATCCAATTGGCTGTTGAACCTAAGACTAAAGCTGACCAAGAAAAAATGTCAGTTGCGCTTGGTCGTTTAGCAAAAGAAGACCCATCGTTCCGCGTATTTACTGACGAAGAATCAGGTCAAACCATCATCGCTGGTATGGGTGAGCTTCACCTTGACATCATCGTTGACCGTATGAAACGTGAATTCAACGTTGAAGCGAACATTGGTAAACCAATGGTTGCTTACCGTGAAACGATTAAGAAAACGATTGAACAAGAAGGTAAATTCGTTCGTCAAACTGGTGGTAAAGGTAAATTCGGTCACGTATACGTACGTTTAGAACCGCTTGATCCTGAAACTGGTAAAGACTACGAGTTCGCTGAAGAAGTTGTTGGTGGTGTAGTGCCTAAAGAATTCTTCGGTGCGGTTGACAAAGGTATCCAAGAACGTATGAAGAATGGTGTCCTTGCTGGTTACCCAGTGGTTGGCATCAAAGCGACATTGTTCGACGGTTCTTACCACGATGTCGACTCTGACGAATTGTCGTTCAAAATGGCGGGTTCTTACGCATTCCGTGACGGTTTCATGAAAGCAGATCCTGTTCTTCTTGAACCAATCATGAAAGTTGAAGTAGAAACTCCAGAAGACTACATGGGCGATATCATGGGTGACTTAAACCGTCGTCGTGGTATGGTTCAAGGTATGGACGATTTACCTGGCGGTACTAAAGCAATCCGTGCTGAAGTTCCATTAGCTGAGATGTTCGGTTACGCGACTCAAATGCGTTCTATGTCTCAAGGTCGTGCGACTTACTCTATGGAATTTGCTAAATATGCTGAAACTCCACGTAACGTGGCTGACGGCATCATTTCTAAGTTCCAGTCTGGCGGTAAAAAAGGTGACGACGAGTAATCTTTCGATTACTATAAGCCCAAACTAATTCATAGTTAAAAACCAAGCGCTCATGCAGTGATCCTGCATGAGCAGTTCAAAAAGGAAGATCTCATGGCTAAGGCTAAGTTCGAACGTAATAAGCCACACGTTAACGTGGGCACAATCGGTCACGTTGACCATGGTAAAACAACTTTAACAGCTGCGATTGCAACTGTATGTGCGAAAAAATTCGGTGGTGAAGCGAAAGACTACGCTGCAATCGACTCTGCACCAGAAGAAAAAGCACGTGGTATTACAATTAATACTTCACACGTAGAATACGATTCTCCAACTCGTCACTATGCTCACGTAGATTGCCCGGGCCACGCCGATTATGTTAAAAACATGATTACTGGTGCTGCTCAGATGGACGGTGCGATCCTTGTATGTGCTGCGACTGACGGTCCAATGCCACAAACTCGTGAACACATCCTGCTTTCTCGTCAGGTAGGTGTACCTTACATCGTTGTATTCTTGAACAAATGCGACCTTGTAGACGACGAAGAGCTTCTTGAACTGGTTGAAATGGAAGTTCGTGAACTTCTTTCTACTTACGACTTCCCAGGTGATGACACTCCTGTAATCCGTGGTTCAGCACTTGCTGCACTTAACGGTGAAGCTGGTCAATACGGTGAAGACGCAGTTGTAGCTCTTGTTGAAGCGCTTGACTCTTACATCCCAGAACCAGAACGTGCAATCGACCAAGCATTCTTGATGCCAATCGAAGACGTATTCTCAATTTCTGGTCGTGGTACAGTTGTAACTGGCCGTGTTGAAACTGGTATCATCAAAGTTGGTGAAGAAGTTGAAATCGTGGGTATCAAAGACACAGTTAAGACTACTGTAACTGGCGTTGAAATGTTCCGTAAACTTCTTGACGAAGGCCGTGCTGGTGAGAACTGTGGTATCTTGCTTCGTGGTACTAAACGTGAAGACGTACAACGTGGTCAAGTACTTGCTAAACCAGGTTCTATCAAACCGCACACTAAATTCGATGCAGAAGTATACGTACTTTCTAAAGACGAAGGTGGTCGTCACACTCCATTCCTTAACGGTTACCGTCCACAGTTCTACTTCCGTACAACTGACGTAACTGGCGCGATTTCTTTGAAAGAAGGCGTTGAAATGGTTATGCCTGGTGACAACGTAGAAATGTCAGTAGAACTAATCCACCCAATCGCAATGGACCCAGGTCTACGTTTTGCGATCCGTGAAGGTGGTCGTACAGTTGGTGCTGGTGTAGTTGCTAAAGTAACTGCATAATCGCTGATTGTGTGAAAAAAGCGTCCCTTTGGGGCGCTTTTTTTATATCTGTAAATTCAACTTACTCATTTTCAAGCATATTTAAATTGTCTAACAATATATTTACAAGCTGTCCTTAAGTGATATTTCACTGACCTTATCTGCCCTTATGTGAAAAATTCAACGCAGTAATATAACTATAAGAATTTTAATAATTAGATTTCAGCTCTATATAGAACTGATGGGAGTAAGTGTATGAATGCTCAAGTGAAAATTACCAACCGTGCAGGTGCAAGTTTTCCGGTACGTCGTATGAGTTTTGATTTTGATCAGGTGTCAGAATACTGGATGAATGGTTCAGCAGGACTGACTCACTTTATGACTGCACTTTCTGCATTATTCCCGGCAGGCGAAAAATTCTTTATTGATTCTGTTCGCGCTGTACGTCAGCACCCAGCAATTAAAGACAATGAAGCATTGCAAAAAGAAATTTCTGCCTTTATTGGTCAGGAAGCCATGCATACCCAGGAACATGTTGGCTTTAATGCCTCAGCGCAACGCCATGGCCATGATGTTGATACGCTAGATCGTTATACTGACCGAGTCATTCAAACTGCACGCAAAATCTTCGCGGCAGTCGGTAAGCCAGTCGGTATTACCCAGGAAATGGTCGACCTCACTGCGACGACTGCACTAGAACATTTTACTGCGACCATTGCATCTCAGTTACTGACCAATCAGCATATTCAGGAACTGATGAAAGATGACACCATGAAAACCATGTGGCTCTGGCATGCAATTGAAGAGAATGAACATAAGGCCGTGGCCTATGATGTATTCGAAGGTGTTTTCGGTAAAGGTTTAAAATCTTATCTACTGCGTACCACTTCACTGGTTGCAGCGATGGTCACGCTATTCTTTGTACAAAGCTACTTCGTATTGCGTTTATTGAAAGAAGACCGTCAGTTAAGTCTTGGAGCTTTAAAAGAAATCTATACTTATGGTTATAGCCCATCTAAAGGAATTATTACCGGTATGGGTAAAGAAATGCTGATGTACTTTAAACCTGGTTTTCATCCAAATGATCATGACACCCATAGCTTATTACAAAGCTGGAAACAAAAACTGGGCCTTTAATTTAAAACTAGATTAAAAGACTGAAGAGCAACCTAAGTTGCTCTTTTTTTTGCTCGATTTTTTAAATAAAGTTTCTATAATGCGGAGGTTAATTCTAGATAAGATGAACGAAGATGATTCGTTTGATGCAAGCTGCGGATGTGCCAGCTGTTGCCAAGATTGAAACCAAAGTACAATCCCATCCCTGGACCTTTAAACAATTTGAAGATGCTGTTACTGCTTATCAAAGCACTGTGATTGAACAAGCAGGGCAAGTCGTAGGGTTCTGCATTTTACAGCCGGTGTTGGATGAAGCCAATTTATTACTGATGGCAATTGATCCTGCGCAACAGGGCAAAGGTTTAGGTTATCAGTTGCTAGATGCCTCAATTGCATTATTGAAAAATAGTCCAGTACAAATCTTTCTGGAAGTACGTGAAAGCAATACTGCTGCGATTAAACTGTATGAAAAAACCGGTTTTCATCAGATTGATCTGCGCAAGAACTATTATCCAAATATGAATGGTACTCGGGAACATGCCATTATCATGGTGAAGTCTTGTACTGATGATTTTGCCAGCCTGTTTAAATAATATTTAAGCTTTTATTTGACGACTAAATTACTTGATGATGGGATTATTCCATCCGCTAGGCAATGTCGTCATCAAGGAGTTTCCCAGATGTTTAATCTCTACTGGGGTAAGGGTGCGGTTTAATCTGCGCCATTGCCCGTCAATCAATAATTCAAGTGTCAGGTATTGAGACTTGTAGTTCATTTTGGCTGAATGTGGCACCCAGTAGCCCAAATACACAAACTGTAAGCCAAGTTTTTGAGTGTGTTCAATCTGTTTCAGAATCGCAAAGGCACCAAGGGAACGGCGGTTCTCATCAGGATCAAAGAAAGTATATACCGCTGAAACGCCATCATCGAGCAGGTCACAAGTCGATACACTGATGAGACGGTCATCTTTCCATAATTCCAGAAAGAAACTATCGGTACAGCTTTGCAGTAAAAACTTTTCGAACTGGTCACGGCTAGGTGGATACATATCACCATCTGCATGACGTTCATTAATATAACGTTCATAGAGGGCGTAATGTATATCTGTGGCCTGTTCAGGATGGGTAATTTTAACCGTCAAATCCTGATTACGTTTCCAGGCTTTTTTTTGCGAGCTGTTCATTTGGAATTCATGAACAGGAATACGTGAAGATAAACATTGACGGCACAGGTGGCATTCAGGCCGATAGACAAAATCACCACTACGACGGAAACCGGTACGAGAAAGCTCGGACAGCGTCACTACATCAATACGGTGCGCTGGATCAAGAAAAACCATGCGCGCGGACTTGTTGGGCAGATAGCTACAGTCATGCGGCGGCGTAATATAATACTGTAAATCATTCAGCAGGGACTGTGGTTGATAAGAGTTCATAACAAGTGCCCTCTGTTATTTTCATTCACTTAATCGCGCAGACTGCGCTATTGTTTTACTTGAAAATACACCGTCTTGATACTTTTTCCAATTGATCACAGGCTGTTTTATCACATCTTGTAACGATTTAAGATATGTGTGGCGAGAAATTGTACAGGCACCTAGACTCATCAAGTGATCATTCACCAATTGACAGTCAATCCAGGGCAGCTGATTTTCTCTGCCAATCAGCATTAATGTATAGAAAGCCATTTTAGAAACATCGGTTTGGGTACTAAACATAGATTCACCGAAACAGCCCTTGCCGATAGTCACCCCATAGAGTCCACCTACTAGGCGATCTTCATCCCAAACCTCAATACTATAGCCATAGCCTGCGTCGAACAGATTGCAATAACCTTGAATGATCTCTTCACTAATCCAGGTCTCATCTGCATAAGCGCGAGGTAAGGAGCAGGAACGGATTACTCTTTCAAAAGCATGATTTACCGTAATTTTATAATCCTGTTTTTTCATGTTTCGAAGCAGGGATTTGCTGGGATGATAATCCTCTGGGCGAATAATGCAGCGTGGTTCCGGACTCCACCAGCAGATCGGCTCACCTTCAGAAAACCAGGGAAAGAGACCATGGGTATAGGCCTCATACAAAGTAGAAGAGGAGAGGTCTGCACCAATACAAATCAGGCCTTCGCCCTCAAGATCCGCTTCTTCAGGATTGGGGAAAATGTACTGTGAAGGAGGAAGAAGATGCATGCAGAATCCTGATCTTGTAATAGACTGTTTTTATCATACATAAAAAAACCGCCCATGATGGACGGTCTTTTTATTTTCGCTGCTTAGTCTAATTTGCCCATGGCATCAAGATATTTTTCTGCATCCAGTGCCGCCATACAGCCTGAACCTGCAGAAGTAATCGCCTGACGATAGATACTGTCTGCAATATCGCCTGCAGCAAATACACCCGGGATAGAGGTTTGAGTGGCATTCCCTGCGGTACCGCTTTGCACCTGAATATAGCCATCACGCAGTTCTAGCTGGCCTTCGAACATGGTGCTATTAGGTTTATGACCAATAGCAACAAATAGACCCGAAACTTCAACATCCTGAGTTGAATCATCTTGAGTAGATTTTAAACGCACCGCAGTGACGCCAGTGGTATCACCCAACACTTCTTCTACCTGATGATTCCAGATAATGCTGATTTTTCCTTCTTTTTCTTTTTCAAAAAGATGGTCTTGCAGGATTTTTTCAGAACGTAACGTATCACGACGGTGAACTAGAGTCACGTGAGAAGCGATGTTAGAAAGATATAATGCTTCTTCAACAGCGGTATTACCACCGCCTACAACCATCACTTTTTGCTCTTTATAGAAGAAACCGTCACAGGTTGCACACGCGCTCACGCCTTGACCCATAAATGCAGCTTCTGATTCCAGACCCAGGTATTGCGCAGTTGCACCAGTACAAATGATCAGGGCATCACAAGTGAACTCTTCCATATCGCCTTTCAGGACGAATGGACGAACGTTAAGGTCAACTTCATTGATATGATCATAAACAATTTCAGTACCAAAACGTTCTGCATGAGCCTGCATACGTTCCATTAAAGCTGGACCAGTCAGACCTTCAGGATCGCCAGGCCAGTTATCTACTTCAGTCGTTGTGGTTAATTGACCACCCAGTTGCAGACCTGCAATCAGGGTCGGTTTTAAGTTTGCACGCGCTGCATAGACTGCTGCGCTATAGCCAGCAGGGCCAGAACCTAAAATAATCAGTCGTGAGTGACGTGCGCTCATTCGCTGTATCCTTTTTTATTTAGAAATTTATTGAATTATACGTGAAACTGTATAACAGTGGTGTGAGATTAAAGTCGATATTATTGATCATCGAAATCGATTTGGGCTATATAGAAGAAGTACACAATAATGCATCTTTTTTGATGCAACAGGTGCATAATATGCATTTTATTGCGACGCTTTTTTTGAAGCATACCAGCAAAAGAATATTCATGAAGAATTGGTTACAGGACAGTATATGACAGCGGTGTCGAGTGCCTATGCACAGCGCTTAGTAATGACATTATTTTTAGTCTCATTTGGGATTTATCTGTTTCTTGCAACAGTGACCTATACACCATTTGATCCGGGGTGGATGCATATCTCTAGTGATACGCAGTCAGTTTCAAATGCCAGTGGGGTTGCAGGGGCCTGGATTTCAGACCTGTTATTTGGTTTTCTCGGTTGGGCAAGCCTGCTGATCCCTGTGTATCTGTTTATGGAAGCAATCCAGGTCTGGTGGCCGCGCAGCTTCCTGAACCGTCCATTCCGCTATGCTGCCCAATTCTTCCTGTTATTGACTACATCGGCGTTGCTGTTCCTGTTCTGGCAAGTTCCAGCCGATACGCTGGATAATTCTTCAGGCGGGATCATTGGCTATGAACTGGGCCAAAGTCTTGAACAATTACTAACTGTCTATGGCGCAGCTTTTTTCTTGCTGGTGCTTTGGGTGGTTCTGTTTACCTTGGCATTTGGTGTGAAATGGAACAAGACCTGGAGCAGTCTCAAGGCAACACCTGCTTATCTGCAAGACCTGTTCTACCGTAATGTGCCAGAAGGTATGTCTGATTTTGACCGTACCGCACCTGTAATGAAAAAAGAAGCGGTACAAGCAGCTGCCAAAAAAGTGACAGTACCAGTCACTGCCGCACCTGAGCATGATCTGGTAGAAGTCGACCCTGTAGTTCGTGATCATGTCGCTGAACGCCTGTTTGAGGATTTTGCAGATAAAGAATCGCACCAGCCTCACCACTATGAAGAAGATATTTCTGAACCTGTACAGACATCAGCTTCAGAACCTGTTCAGGAACAAGCACCGCGAACAGTAGAGCCGGATCGTGTGGTGGCAACAGGGGAGGTGTGGCGTGCGTTACATTCCAATGAAGACCAGCGTCACAAGCAGGATATCGATGCTTTGCTTAAAGCTGCAGAAGAAGAGCAAGCTGATTTTTCTCCTGATGCATTTGCAGCTGCGTCAACGAATCACAATGCTCATGAAGTGACATCATCATCTACCGCCAAGAATAATCTGGACTGGGATGATGATGAAATTTTTGATGAGTTATTGGCAGCAGTTCCGCAAGGTAAAACCGCAACGGATGTGCATAGCCCGTTCAATTCAGCAGCAGCTGAAAAATCCCTCAGAATTGTAGAAGATGCTGGAACGGTCAGTTCCACTGCTGCTCCGCTCATGGCTGCACATGCGATTAAAAATACCAGCCTGGAAGCGGACTTTGATGATCTGGATGACTTGCTGGTTGAAGCTGATGAGCCAAAACCCGCACCTGTACGTGCATCAAGTTATGCCCAATCTTCTGCTTTTGTTCAGGCACCGATTCAGCGTGTAGAGACAGCAGCTCAAACCGCAGCGACCAATGCAGCAGTTCGAGAAGCATTGTCCAAAGAAGAATTTATTGAAGCCTGGCATGAAACTGCTGGTAAGCCTCAGGATGAAGACGAGTTTGACTTCGATGCGCCACTGACCGATGCCGCTGGTCGTCCAATGTCACGTGCCATGCAGGTCGCTGAGCGCCGTAAAGACCTGTCACCATTGCCGGGTCTGGAATTGCTGGATAAAGTCGATCCGAACAAAAAAGTGAATTTCACTGAAGAGCAATTATCCCGTTTATCAGAACTTCTGGAAATCAAGCTTCAGGAGTTTAACGTTAAAGCCAAAGTGGTCGAGGCTCAGCCAGGTCCAGTCGTGACACGTTTTGAACTGGACCTTGCGCCTGGTGTGAAAGCTTCCAAAGTCACTAATATTTCACGTGATTTGGCTCGTTCGATGTCGATGGCATCGGTACGTGTAGTCGAAGTTATTCCAGGTAAGCCTTATATCGGTATTGAAGTCCCGAACAGTAGCCGTGAAATGGTGCGTTTGATTGAACTGGTACAAATTCCAAAATTCAACGATCCTGATGGCATTTTGTCGATGGCCATGGGTAAGGATATTTCAGGCAATCCGGTGATTACTGAACTGGGTAAAGCACCGCATATGCTGGTAGCAGGGACTACGGGTTCTGGTAAGTCGGTGGCGGTTAACTCGATGATTCTATCGATGCTATTGAAGTACACACCAGACCAGTTACGCCTGATCCTGATCGATCCGAAACAGCTTGAATTGGCCAACTATAACGATATTCCACACCTGTTAACCCCAGTTGTGACCGATATGAAAGATGCAGTCAGTGCCTTGAACTGGTGTGTGAATGAAATGGAACGTCGTTACAAACTGATGTCTTTCCTGAAAATTCGTAAGCTCAGCGACTATAACCGTAAGGTAGAAGAGGCGCTTGCCAATGGTGAAGAGCTATTTGATCCAACCTGGAAAGCGAGTGAATCAGTCGCAGGGGAACGTGCACCGCGCTTAACGCCATTGCCATCGATTGTGATTGTTGCCGATGAGTTCGCGGATATGATCATGCAGGTCGGTAAGAAAGCTGAAGAGATGATTACCCGTCTGGCACAAAAATCCCGTGCTGCCGGTATTCACCTGTTACTGGCAACTCAGCGTCCCTCAGTAGATGTGATCACTGGTCTGATCAAGGCGAATATTCCGACACGTGTCGCACTTCGTGTGAACTCGAAAATCGACTCACGTACCATTCTCGATGCAGGTGGTGCAGAAGATCTGCTCGGTCATGGTGATATGCTGTTCCTTGGCCCGGGTAAAATTGAGCCGGAGCGCGTACACGGTGCCTTTATTGCCGATGATGAAGTGAACCGGATCTGTGATGCATGGCGTGAACGTGGGGTGCCTAACTATGTGGATGAGATCCTGACTCCATTTGATGAAGAACCGTCTAGTCGCGGCTTTGAGGATGGTGGAGATGGTGGATCTGATCGAGATGCGCTGTATGATCAGTGTGTGGCTTTTGTTTTGGAAACCCGCAAAGCATCAACTTCATCTTTGCAGCGTAAGTTCAGTCTGGGTTATAACCGTGCTGCACGGATCATTGACCAGATGGAAGAAAATGGCATTGTCAGCTCAATGGGTGCCAATGGGAAGCGTGAGATCTTGGTTTAAATCCAGAATCTCTAGCGATTAAAAAAGCCTGCTTTAAGCAGGCTTTTTTTATGCATTTCAACTTATGCAAATTTTTCTAATACTGCCAAGAACTCGGCACTTTGACGCGGATAAGTGGCAATCACGTCATGAATGCGCTGTCCTTCCGGATTGGTGGCGTTAAGATCGCGACCGTCTGCGACAAATTTGGTTAGCAGGCGCTCATAGTCAAAAGGGCGCATATGCTTGAATGCATGATAAAGCACATGGAAATCTGCATTGACGCCTGCAGGAGGAAGCTGATTCAGGTAGGCATATACACGCTCATCTGACCATTCTTCGTTAAAGGTCGCTGGTTGAGATAATGCCATCGCAATCTCCTTGATGTAATTCTTCGGCATGAAAAAAAGGCAAAATATGAGTTCGCAAGAGGCAAAGTCTTATCATGCACTTTGTCTATTCGAAGGATCACTTCACGTTTTGAGACTAGGTAAAATAGTAATTACTATCAAGTCAACGCGAAGCCAAGCTTCTTGTCTTGCGTCTCAACAAAGCAACGCTTTGTTGAGGCTCATATTTTGCCTTGAATCAATTTACTTGACTAATCAAAATTCAGATTATCGCTCTTCAGGTAAATTGATATTCATTTCAAGCATTTCAATGTTTGCTTCAGAACGTACCTGCATCTGAATGTGCTGTTCATCAACCCCGCGGACGTAGCGATTGACCACTTGCATGATTTCTGTCTTCATCTGGTCAATTTTATCCTGACTCAAACGGCGTCCCAAACCCTGTTCAGAAGCAACAATGACTTTCAAACGGTCTTTCGCGGTTTGTGCGCTTGATGGTTTATCCTCGCTACTAAAAAGTTTACTCCAGAATCCAGCCATGTTTACGCTCCAAATAATCGTGCTAACCAGCCCTTAGGTTTTACTTCGATATGACGGTAAGGACGCTCTTCACCCAGGAAACGTGCTACAAGGTCATCATAAGCCTGACCTGCGGCAGATTCGGTAAAGTGAATCACTGGTTTACCTTCATTCGATGCCTGTAGAACGCTTGGACACTCAGGAATAACACCTAAGGTTGGAACACGTAAAATATCTTTAGAAATATCGTCAATCGTTAACATTTCCTGTTTATCGGCACGTTCCGGATTGAAACGGGTAATACACAGGTGTTTACGGATGCGACCTTCGTTTTGTTCTACTTTTTTAGTTTTACTATCTAACATGCCAATGATGCGGTCAGAGTCACGTACTGAAGAAATTTCAGGGTTAGTCACAATGATAGCTTCATCTGCATGGTACATGGCTAAAATGGCACCACGTTCAATACCTGCAGGTGAGTCACACACGATATAATCAAATTCCTGTGAAAGCTCATTCATTACACGTTCTACGCCTTCATCAGTTAAAGCATCTTTATCACGTGTTTGTGAAGCAGGTAAAATATATAAATTTTCAATATCTTTATCGCGAATCAGTGCTTGTTGTAATCGTGCTTCGTTATTGAGAACATTTACAAAATCATATACTACACGGCGTTCACAGCCCATAATCAAATCAAGGTTACGCAAGCCTACATCAAAATCGATTACCACAGTTTTGTGGCCACGTAGGGCTAAACCTGTTGCAAAAGATGCACTTGTTGTAGTCTTACCTACGCCACCTTTGCCTGATGTTACGACAACAATTTTCGCCACCGAATCCACTCCTGTTATGGTTCAAATCCCCTATAAAATGGGGTTTTTGGTGTTTATTTATACATTAAAATTGTAGAGCTTCAAATACAAGCTCTTGTTGATCATTCAAGTAAATATGCACGGGTTTTTTCACAACATTCGGTGGAATGTCGTCGGCCACACAGTAAGTACCTGCAATAGAAATCAGTTCGGCCTCCAGCGCATGGCAGAAAATACGCGCTGCAGTATTGCCACCCGCACCTGCAATCACACGGCCACGCGCGCTGCCATAAATATGGATATTGCCTGAAGCAATCACTTCTGAACCACTGTTTATTCCGGCCGTAATAATAATGTCACCCTGATTCTGCACAATGCATTGGCCGGTGCGCAGAATTTCATCGTGATAAGAAGTCACATGCGCAATAATAGGTGCTGCATCAGCTTTTTCATCGTCAGCAGTAGATTCAGGTTTGACTTCCACGACCTGTTCTTTGGTCGCCTTAATTTCCTGCAACTGACGGTCTGGTGGCAGAACAGGGAACTGAATCGCACGAGCCTGATCCCCCAGAATCCCTTCAGTCACTGCCATAGGCTGAACTTCGAGATCAATCAGTAACTGGATCAGGGCAATCAGTTCCTGATCGACTGAACTTTCAATCACCGCCAATGTGCCTGGCGGAAAAGCCGCTTGTAATTTTGGTTTCAGTTGCTGGCGGATTGCATCATGATCATTGGTATCGAGGCTAATGCGTAGCGCATTGACCATTCTGCCTTTTATCCGTATGTCAGCCATAATTTTTCCTTAATACTTCTGACTTGCTGTTTTATGTCGAAGCAATGTTGTAAATAGTGCAAATCCTAGAACAAATTTCGTTAATTCTCTAGCGATCCAGGTTATTTTTTTATACGAATAGAATCCACTTATCTTAGCCGATTCCACAAATGAAAACTCATCTATCGATTGAGCCCTGATTTTGTTCGTGTTCTTCTAAAATCTGTTGCCACTGTTTTACTTTGACTTGTTTTTGAATGGCTTCAAGTGTTTCAAAAACAGCCGATTCGACTAATTTATCAATATGTGGATTATGTTCAATCTGAATCTGGCTAATCTTATCTGAAATCATGGCAAAAGTCGGGTTTTCTTGTGATCCACTATGTGTAAAAGGATCGATCAGGCCTTGAGTGATATTTTCTCCCAGACGTTGACCAATACTCTGGATCTGGCGTTCCAGCCGTCCACCCACAATGGGAATCAGACGCAGAAGCTGGGTGAGCTCAGGTGTATCTTCAATGGCCTGATTGACGACTTGCCCGACATTTTTTGAAATCATGAAGCGCTGTGCCTGTAATTCCTTGCCCAAAGACTCTTGCAAGATATCTGTCAAAGCAACAGCCAGTAATTTACGGTGATGTTCCACCAAATCATCAATTAATTGTTTATGTGATGTGCTGGTGCTGAGTTCACGTTTAATGCCATCCAGTACCGTCAATACTACACGGCTCGAAAGTTCTTCCATCAGCAGGTTATAGTAGAAATTACCCCGTCTATACCAGCTTGCCGGTATGACTTTGTATCCATGGCTATGCAGGTTGTAGCCAATCGCGACTGCACGTAACAAACGCAGAAAACGTAGCTGTGGGATGATGGATAAAATTTCATACCAGTGCACAAAGGGAAAGAACCACCAACGGGCATGGTGGCGCATAACAATGGCAATGAACCAGCGAACGATGAGTTCAATAATCAGGAAGGTGGTAAACCATCCCTCGGTAATCATTACCCAGGGACGTAATTCACTTTTATAAAACTGCAGGACATCAGGCAGACGAATGAAGTCAAACAACCAGTGCCCAAAATCGCTCATCAGAATGGCATTGGCACAGAGACAGAACAAATTGATGATGATGACAACCATCATGAAAATGTCATAAATCAGTGCAATTTTCCAGCCCCAGGTGCCTTTGCGAATAAACTTAAATGAGCTGGACACGAGGTCCGGGTTGTCGTTCTTCATAGTCTCTCTGGCAAATGTCAGGCAGAAGCGGAAATCAGGTTCTGCTGCATTTGCTCAATTAATTGGTCTTTTTCAGTCCAGATTTGGTCTACCCATTGCTGGAAACGCGCACGGTAATCTGCATCATCTTCATAATTGCCGCCGAGTACCCAGTCTGGAATGTCAATTTTTCTCAAGTTCACGGCAATACGCGGGACTTCGCCTAACCAGAATTCCCCATAACCTGGCACACCGTCAGGATAAACAATAGTCATATCCACCAGTGCATCAATTTTGTCCCCCAGAATGTTCAGTGCCAGCGCGAGACCGCCCGCCTTAGGCTTCAACAAATGCTTATAAGGCGATTTTTGCTGTTCATGCTTTTCTGGGGTAAAACGTGTACCTTCCAGATAATTCAGCAAGGTAAATGGCTGGCTAACCAGTTGTTCACATGCCTTACGTGCTTCTTCCATATCCCGATATTTCAGGGAAGGGTTTTTGGCAATCTGTTCCTTGCTATGCCTTTTCATCATCGGGAAGCCCAGAATTTTAAAGGCTTGACCTACAAATGGAATAAAAATTAGTTCCCATTTTGTAAAGAAGCGGGTGAGAGGCATGCGTGTTAAACCGAAATATTGGTTTACCGTGGTATCCACCCAGCTCTGATGATTACAGGTCATTAAATAACGCCCCTGCATGTTCAGATCCAGAGATTCATCAATGCTGATTTGCCATTTGGTATTTTTCAGGACATTGTCAATCAGCCAGTTATTTACGCTTAACCAGCTATTGGTAATCTTGATATTGGTTTCATCAATTTTAGAAGATTTCTTAAAAAGTTTGGTCAGCCCCAAAGCCAGTACAGGTGGCCCATGAAAAAAAGTACTGCCAGTCATGACAGATGTCACCGTGAGGCCACGGGTAAGTTTTTTTAAAGTCGTTTGTTGCTTGCTTTTAGATGACATATAAAAACAGTCCCAGAGAATAATCGTCTAAATTTCATCACATTTTGAACAATATAGAGGGAGTTGAGCGAATAGAAAAGTCCGATCGTTAAACTATGAAGAAACTATGATGAAATTCAGGAAATTGGTTACACATAAACATTATAAAATATTACTAAAAGATTTATTATTAACAAAAATTCAATGGTTATCCCATTATTTTTAAATCATTATCTGACCTAAGATACAAATTACACTACAAAGGAGGCATGCAATGCGTGCACTATTAATTTCAGCAGCTGTAGCAGGGGCAGTAGCACTTACAGGTTGTCAAACTACTGGCAATAACCTGGGTGGTGTTGAGTACGACAAAACAGCTTTGGGTACAGTAATTGGTGCTGCTGCAGGTTATGGTATTTCTAAAAGTAATGCCAATACTAGCCGTCAAAACAACCGTGCAGCTGCAATTGGTGCAGTACTTGGTGGTGCAGCGGGTGTTTACCTTGACAATAAAGAGAAAAAATTACGTCAAGCGACTGCGGGTACTGGTGTAGATGTAAACCGTAATCCAGACGGTTCAATCAACTTGGTAATGCCTGGTGCGATTACATTTGACACTAACAAGTCAAACATCAAACCAAACTTCTATGCAACATTGAATAAAGTTGCCCAAGTTCTGACTGAAGACAGCCAAAGCGGTATCTTGGTAACTGGTTATACAGACAGCACTGGTAATGACTCAATCAACATTCCATTGTCTCAAGCACGTGCACAATCTGTTGCGAACTACCTTGCTGGTCAAGGCGTAGCACGTACTCGTATCAATGCACAAGGTCTTGGTTCAGCGAACCCGATCGCAGATAACTCAACTGCAGCGGGTAAAGAACAAAACCGTCGTGTTGAAATTGCAGTATATGCTGTTCAGTAATCACTGATTTTGTAGAAAAACCACCTTCGGGTGGTTTTTTTTATGTCTGAAAGATGACGCAGGAAAATGAATTTTCAATTAGGCATCTGGGCATGAGATGACTATAATCGGAGCCGAATCTAGAAGAGGAAGCCATATGTCACTCGCCAGTCAGTTAAATGACAAGCAACTTGAAGCCATGAAATATACTCAAGGACCCTTGTTAGTACTTGCCGGAGCGGGTTCAGGCAAGACCTCGGTAATTACAAGAAAAATCGCGTATTTGGTCAAGCATTGTGGTATTCCGGCCCACCGGATCACGGCAATGACCTTTACCAACAAGGCAGCACGTGAAATGAAAGAGCGTGTCACCAAATTGCTGACCCGAGAAGAAGCCAAGGGCCTTTCAGTCTCGACCTTCCATACTTTTGGTCTAAATTTATTACGTTTAGAGCTCAAACACACACCGCTAAAAAATAATTTTTCGATTCTGGATGCCGATGACTGTAAGCGGATTCTGATGGATCTGATGCATCGCGATAACTTGTCGGGTGCTGAAAGCAAAGAATTGATTGCCAAAGCGATGAAGATGATTTCGGACTGGAAAAACGATCTGATTCCCCCAGAGCAAGCACATACCACCTGTGAAACGCCAGAAGATGTTCAGTTCGCGCATTTATACCAACTTTATGAGCGAAATCTGCGTGCCTATAATGCCGTCGATTTTGATGACCTGATTGTGATGCCAACGCGTCTGTTACAGGAAAATGCTGAAGTTCGGGATAAATGGCAGAACCGTGTACGTTATTTGCTGGTCGATGAATATCAGGATACCAATACGGCACAGTATATTCTGGTGAAATTACTGGTTGGGGTTATGGGCCAGTTCACTGCGGTAGGGGATGATGATCAGTCAATTTACGCCTGGCGTGGTGCTAAACCTGAAAATATGGCGCTGTTACAACAGGATTTCCCGAATCTGAAAGTGATCAAGCTGGAACAGAACTATCGTTCCACTAGTCGTATTCTGAAAGCTGCCAATACCGTGATTGGCAACAACCCGCATATCTTTGATAAAAAGCTTTGGTCAGATAAAGGTCACGGTGAAGTGATTCGGGTCATCACTTGTCGTAATGATGACGATGAAGCAGAACGCGTAGTCAAAGACCTGATCACGCATAAGCTGATGAATGGTAAAAATTGGAAAGATTACGCGATTCTGTATCGTGGTAATTTCCAGGCACGTATTCTGGAAACTCAGCTGCGTCAGATGCAGATTCCTTACAAGCTCTCTGGTGGTCAGTCTTTCTTTGCGCGTGCAGAGATCAAGGACATTATGAGTTACCTGCGTCTGATCATTAACCCGGAAGATGACAGCGCTTTCCTGCGGATTATTAACACACCGAAACGTGCCATTGGCCCGGTGACGCTAGAAAAACTCGGTCTGTTTGCCCAGGAAAATAATCTGTCTCTACTGTCAGCGGCAGGCGATCAGCGTTTAACTATGGTCATTCCAAAGAAAGCAACGACACAACTAGCAGAATTTTCAGATTTCATTAATAACTTTACCCGCAACTTGCTGGAAGACGATGAACCTGTACCGATTATCCGTCAGATGATGGTCGAAGCAGGCTATATCGACTATATCAAGGAATCCGCAGCGACGCCGGCACAGGAAAAAACCAAGCTCGATAATATTGAAGTGCTGTATAGCAGTATTCAGAGCCTAATCAATCGTGCAGAAGATGTTGATGAGAAAAATATCGAAAGTGTCATTCGTAAGATGGTGCTCCTCGATATGCTGGAACAGCAGCAGGAAGAGGAAGATACGGATAAGGTCAACCTTCTGACCTTACATGCTTCTAAAGGACTAGAATTTCCTTATGTCTACTTAATCGGACTGGAAGAAGAAATTCTGCCGCATAAAAACTCGATTGCTGCGGAAACAGTCGAAGAAGAGCGCCGTCTAATGTACGTGGGGATTACCCGTGCGCGTCAGGGCTTGACTATTACCTTAGCGGAACAGCGTAAGGCGGGTGGACAGATGAAGCAGATGACCCCAAGCCGCTTCCTGGATGAGCTGCCAGAAGATGAACTGGAGTGGTTAGGTCGTAAGAAAAAACTTGCAGGCAATATTGATCCAAAACAGCAGGCTCAGCATTATCTGGATAATTTACGTGCCTTGATTAAACGGTAAAAGTAACAGAACGCTACGATTTTGATTCTTTAAATTTTTTGATATTAAACAACAGGAATAAATACATGAAAGTTCAGGTGAAAGTCCTAGATTCACGTCTGGGTCAGGAATGGCCATTGCCGACTTATGCAACGACTGGCTCAGCAGGACTCGATCTTCGTGCATGTGTCAACGAAACGACTGTGATTGAACCAGGGCAAACGATTTTAGTAAAAATTGGCTTGGCGATTTATATCGAAGATCCAGCATTTGCTGGCTTGATCTTGCCACGTTCTGGTTTAGGTCATAAACATGGGATCGTTTTAGGTAACCTGGTTGGCCTGATCGATTCGGATTACCAAGGCGAGCTGATGGTCTCTGTATGGAACCGTAGTCAAACTGCATTTAGCCTGGAACCTGGTGAGCGTTTAGCCCAATATGTATTAGTCCCTGTGGTACAGGCTGAGTTTGATCTGGTGAATGAATTTGAAGCAACCGAGCGTGGCGCAGGTGGTTTCGGTCATACTGGTAAAAACTAAAATTAAAGGATGACTTAACTTGGATGTTCTGAGTTAAGTCATTTTTTTGTAGTTAGAATCATAGAAATAATAAAAAATAATAGGTTTATTTAATAAACTTTATTCTTGAATTTTATTTTTAATGAAAAATATTTAAATAAATTTTTAGTATCATTTAAAAAGAAAAATACAATCACTTAGAATTTAAGAAAATAGGTAATAAATAATGCAAGAAGTCTTTTTTAGTTAGATTTATTTATTTTACTATTTGTACAAATTAAATACATAAAAGATTAAGAATTATACTTTTATAATTGATTGTCACATTCATTTCATATAAAAATACAGAGTCTTAAAACAAAAACAAATGTTTAAAGTCATGATGATTGCTTAATCATTATTTTATCTCCTTATATTCAATATTGAAAAGAACAGATTATGGGATCCATGAATCAACCCTTTCCGGCTCACATTTTTCGTGCCTACGATATCCGGGGTAAAGTCAGTTTACTCAGTACAGGTGTGATTGATGCTATTGCGCATGGTCTGGCTCAGCAATATCAAACTGCGGGGCAGACTCGGGTTGCGATTGGCTATGATGCCCGAATCAGCAGTCCGGCTTTTGCTGAAACCATTCGTCGTATTTTTCAGGACTATGCTATTGAAGCTGCCATTATCGGCTGTTGTTCCAGTCCGATGTTGTATTACACAGCGCGTCAGTTTGATGGTAATGGTGTGATGGTCACGGCCAGCCATAATCCTAAAGAAGATAATGGAATTAAATGGATTATTGCAGGGGAGCCGCCTTGTCCCGAGATGATTCAGCAGGTCGCACAAAAAGCAAAACTTCATGTAAATAGTTCTTTATCGTGCGTGAATGATTTGCCTCACCAAATTATTCCCGAATTTTGTCTGCAATATCAGCAGGGAATGCTTGAAGATATTCAGCTGAAGCGCCCATTTAAAGTGGTATTGGATGGTCTGAACGGTTCGGCAGGACGTTGTGCCAACTTGGTACTGCAAAAACTAGGTTGTGAAGTTACCGCCTTACGTTGTGAAGCCAATGGGCATTTTCCGGATCATGCGCCTGATCCTTCTCAGGAAGCACATTTACAAACCCTGCGTCAGGTTGTCATGCAACAGCAGGCGGATCTGGGTATTGCCCTAGATGGTGATGGGGACCGGTTGGTACTGGTGGATGAACAGGGTGTCATTATTAGTGCTGATCAGCTTCTCTGTTTATTCGCAGAAATTTGTATGACTGGCACAAAAGCATGTCAGTTTGTTTATGACGTTAAATGTTCAACCCTGATTCGGGATACAGTCCAACGCCTGGGCGGAAAACCGGTGATGATTCGTACTGGCAGCTCATTCCTGCGAAAATACCTGGCACAGTCTCAGCATCAGGCCATTTTTGGTGGTGAATATGCGGGGCATTATGTTTTTAATGACGGACGTGGCTGGGGCTATGATGACGGTCTTTATGCGGCGCTTCGGGTCATGGAATATCTGGACCAGAAAGGTGTGACTTTAAGTGAGGCCTTGCACGCTTATCCAAAACGTCATGGGACTGAAGACTTATATATTTCCACTCATCAGGTGCAGCCTATTGAGCTTTTAAACTTTGTTGAGCAGCAATCTACGCAATTAAATGCACAAATCAGTAAAATTGACGGGATACGTCTTGATTTTGATGATGGTTTTGGCATCATTCGAGCATCCAATACGGGTGAATATTTCACGGTGCGCTTTGATGCCAATGATGCACAAGGCCTGAATGAAATCCGACATCTGTTTGTATCCATGTTGCGTGACCGTTATCCACAGATCGCTCAAGACATTTTAGATGCTCAATAAGGAGAGGCGAATGCCAAATCAGCATACAGGCATCGACAAAGCACAAATTTTGACTGAAGCTTTGCCGTATATCCAACGCTTTGCGGGTAAAACCCTGGTGGTAAAATACGGTGGCAACGCGATGACGGATCCTGAGCTGGAAAGCTCTTTTGCACGTGATATCGTTTTATTAAAAACAGTCGGTTTAAATCCGATCGTGGTACACGGCGGTGGTCCACAAGTAGATTCTATGCTGAAACAGCTAGGCCGTGAATCTGACCGTATTGATGGTATGCGCGTGACAGATCCGGCAACCATGGAAGTGGTTGAGATGGTTCTGGGCGGTAGCGTAAACAAATCAATCGTGAACCTGATCAACAAACATGGTGGCCGTGCAATTGGTTTAACCGGTAAAGATGGCAACCTGTTACGCGCCAAAAAGCTGTTAATGGAAAAGACGGCTGAAGACGGTTCAATCCAAAAAGTAGACCTGGGTATGGTCGGCGAAGTCGTTGGGGTGAAAACTGATGTACTGGAAATGTTTACCAACAGTGATTTCATTCCAGTGATTGCACCACTCGGTGTCGATGAAGAAGGCAATACCTATAATATCAATGCGGATCTAGTCGCGGGTAAAGTGGCAGAAGCATTAGGGGCAGAAAAGCTGATTCTTCTGACCAATATTACCGGTGTGCTCGACGAAAATAAAAATCTGCTGACCGGTTTAACGACTCAGGAAGTTGATCATCTGATCGAAACAGGTGTGATCTATGGCGGCATGATTCCTAAAGTCGGCTGTGCGCTTGACGCAGTAAAAGGCGGCGTGATCAGTGCACATATCGTGGATGGTCGCGTACCACATGCCAGCCTGTTAGAAATCTTTACTGATCATGGTGTAGGAACTTTAATTACCAATCGTTCTAATCCACATCGTCCATAAAGATAAATTGAATATCAAAGAGTCTCACTTGAGGCTCTTTTTTATTTCTTTTATTTTAAGATTTTGATCACTAGAAATATGAAAGTTAAATCTAAAGTATTTATTTTTAAGCTAAGTTTTGAAGCTTAAACTCCTTTTGCTAAATTAAATATAAAAAAATAGTTTATTAGCATTTTTAGCGCATAGCATTGCAATGATCGAGATTTGAAAAGGTTCAGCCTGTGATGCACAATAACCTTAAGAATACTCTGTGACCTGAATGAAGATTATGTGCCAGCTACTGGGAATGAATTGTGCGACACCAACAGATATTACCTTTTCATTTCGAGGTTTTTCTCAGCGGGCGGGGATTACCTCAGATCATTCTGATGGTTTTGGGATTGCTTTCTTTGAAGATAAGGCTTGCCGGTTATTTGTTGATAATCAGTCAGCTGTTGAATCACCGATTGCAGAATTGGTGCGTAATTATCCGATCAAATCCCGTAATGTAATTGCACATATCCGTAAAGCGACACAAGGCAAAATTAATCTGGAAAATTCGCATCCGTTTAGCCGTGAATTATGGGGACGACAATGGATCTTTGCTCATAATGGTGATTTAAAAGATTTTTTACCTGAGCTTTCTGGACGTTTTACGCCAGTTGGCAATACTGACAGTGAGCGTGCTTTCTGTTATTTGCTGGATCAGCTGGTGAAACATTTTGGTTATGATGAACCGAAGCTGGATCAGGTTTTTGATTTGTTGGCCGAGATTTCTCCATCCATTGCAGAGCATGGCACTTTTAATTTCTGTTTATCCAATGGTCAGGCTTTATTTACCTATGCAACGACTAAACTGCATTGGCTGGTTCGTGAATATCCATTTAAGCCAGCCCAACTGATTGATATCGAAGTTGAAGTTGATTTTAGCCAAGTCACCACGCCTGAAGATCGGGTCGCTGTGATTACCACAGAGCCGCTAACGCAGAATGAAGAATGGACAGCATTTCAGGAAGGTGAAATGATTTTGTTCAGAGATGGAGCCAAATATCGTTCCCAATTGACACATGTCGCCCGTCTGGAAAGAGAACGTTTGGATCCTTCGCTTAAAAGAGTGACTAAAGCAGATTTATATTAAATCTGGTTAAAATTCGATATTAAAAAACAGGACATCGCTCCTGTTTTTTGAATTTGATATTTATTTTATAGTGAAATCATTAAAATAAATAAACCATGAAATATAAAATCGATCAAAAAATACTTTATTCTTGTGGTCGGGTTTAAAATATAATTGATTGGATAAACAATGATTTACATTAATTAAGTAGAAAATAAACTGAAAACCAACCGATTTACTTCATTTTTATTTAAATCAATTAGATATATGATCTTTTTCAAGCGATAAATCATTAATATCAATAGGTGGTCGTAATGAAAATGAAATGGGTTCCAGATTATAATACTGGTATCGATGTGATTGACGATCAGCACAAACGAATTCTCGATTATATCAATGAGATTGATGGAATTGATGCCAATACCGATCGTGCTCGTATTAAACAGATTCTAGAAAATATTATTGATTATACCCAGTCGCATTTTACCTTTGAAGAATCACTTCAGGAAGAAGCGGGTTATAAATATCGTGTGCCACATAAACGTGTGCATGACCTGTTTATTAAAAAGATTGAATCTTATCGTGACCGTTTTGAATTGGGCCAATCTATTGAAGCGGAATTACATGAAGTATTATCTAAATGGCTGATCAATCATATTCAGCACGATGAGGCGGATTATGTCGGTGCGGTAAAAGAAAATATGATGGGAATCATTAAAGATAAAGAAAAGAAAAAGGGTAAAAACTGGTTTGCCCGTTTCTTCTCATAACTCGATTGTTCTTAAAATAAAGACAAATCGGGAAAATAAAAAATAAAGCTTAATAATAAATTTGCGCAGCAAATCACGGGCATGGTGGTTTGCTTTTTTGTTTTTGATTTTCATCGCCTCACAAGGCAAAATAGCGCTAGATTTTTATAGGAATACATCATGCAGGACAATGCTATGTCAAAATGGTTATCGCCTCTGATGGCTTTCTGTTTATCCTTTCTTATTATTGCGACACTCGCACCGATAACAGGTATTCAGATTGACCGTCAGCTTGATTTCTGGATGTTGTGGTTAGCGACCATGCTAATACTGGCCCTTCCAGTCTGTTATCTGGAAATTGCTCTGGCGAAACGCTCAAAAACCACTGCATTACAGGCATTGTCGAGCCTTACCCGTGAAGCTGATAGTTCTCAGCGCTGGCGGATCGTCGGCTGGCTGGCGGTTGTATTTATCCCATTCCTTGCGGGTGCGATGCTCAATCATGCTTCTAATGTGATTGCAGTTACCAATTTCGATGTTCAGCAGCCAGTGATTTTTGCGGTGCTGGCAATTGCTGCATTTGTCTTATCGCTGGTGCCACGTTTAATTCTGGTTGGGATTACCACGATCGGCGTACTTGCATCTTTGATCATGGCGAATGTGATGGGAACTGAATTACCGGCTTGGCAGGTAACACCCGTCCAATTCGTAGAGTGGGGCAATGCCACTGTATTGGCTTTGGTGGCGAGTGGTCTAGGTATGGGGCTGTATTGGCAATCAAGTCTGGCTGTCGTAAAACAGCAGGATGTTGCGACTAAAACAGCCTTACCGATTTGGGTGGCGCAGCTATTAGCGATCATCGCCTTTGGTTTCTTTGCAGTAAAAGCTGAAATCCCTGCATTTGCTTTAATCGCAGCCATTGTCGCAGCCGCTGCTTTGCTTATGCAAATGGCACGTGAGCAATTACAGCAACGTCAAATGAATATTATCATTCAGTGGGCGATTGTGATCGCTGCCACCTTGGTCTGGTTAATTCCAAATGTTGCTCCAATTTTCAATAATCTGCTGATTCTTTGGGGACTGGTGATCAGTCTGATTTATGCCTTGTTTGCTGGCTGGATCATGAAAATCAGTCATTTGCGTAAATCGATGAACTTCAGTTCAGAAGCGGTGTATAACATCTGGCGTATCGCAGTGCGTATCGTCTTGCCAGTTTCAATTATTCTGGCGATTGTTGCTGTACTAGGACAATTTTTCTGATGACTGAGGCAATGATCTGGGTGGCCTATGCTACCCCGGAACAACAGTTTCATATTGCCGTACCTTTCCAGCCCGGCATGACCGCATTGGATGCAATCGAGCAAAGCGGAATCCGTGCACAGGTGGAATTGCCTGAACCTCTGAATCTGGGTATTTTTGGCGCTAAGCTACAGGATCATACCCAGCCATTGGCAGCAGGGGACCGGGTAGAGATTTATCGTGCTTTAACCATTAATCCCAAGGATATCCGCCGTAAACGCGCTGAGAAGAATCCGGTAGGACGTTATGCCAAAGGTAACCGTTTCAAGCAAAATAAACGTTCCGATTAGTGGAATGTGGCTTTATTGAACAGATGGTCTGATTATTTGATAAATCAATCTATTTAATTAAAAAAACCCCTGATCATACAGGGGTTTTTTTATGCAAAAGCGATTATAGTGGTGGGGCATTTAAGATCGCTTCTTTGGAACCTGGTAGACCTGGTTGAGATTCTGGAATGGTTTCCAGACCTTCAATACGCTCTACGATACCAGACTGATTAAAGTAAATTTTTAGATGCTGGCCTTGGGCTGCTGGGATCTTGGCTTTTTTAGCATAGGTTCCTGGGGTATAGTTGTAGATGTAGTCCCAGCGTAGCGGATTGAGCGGATCAGATACTGTTGGACTACCGAGCAGGAAACGCACCTGTTGGTGGCTCATTCCTACCTGAATTTTAGAGGCTTGTGCTTGAGTTAAAGGTGTTCCTTGAGGAATATCAACTTTGTACACACCTAATGTCGAACAGCCGACAAGCAATGAAGTGACGAATAACGTCAGCATGATTTTTTGCATTTTGCTACACTATCCCAAATTAATTATGATGCATTTGATCCAAGGATAGATCATACTGCATCTAAACTTTGTTGCCTATTCCAACTTTGATTTTGTTGAGAGACCTTTTTACATGCCTATTTCAAACCAAGATTTACGAAAAGCTGGACTGAAAGTTACCCTTCCACGAATTAAAATATTAGAACTATTAGAAAACTCTAGACGGCATCACCTTAGCGCTGAAGACATTTATAAGACTTTACTCGAACAAGGGGAAGATGTGGGTCTTGCAACTGTGTATCGTGTGTTAACACAATTTGAGGCAGCAGGGATTATCGAGCGTCATAATTTTGAAAATAATCACTCAGTTTTTGAAATTATGCAGGAAGATCACCATGATCACTTGGTTTGTCAAAATTGCAACAAAGTCGTTGAATTTACAAATGATGTGATTGAACATGAACAGCACGAAGTTGCGAAGAAATTTGGTTTTGCATTGACTGGACATTCACTTAATCTTTACGGTTATTGTGACGCGCCTGAATGTCAGGAAGCTTACCGTAAGAAATAATTCAGCTTTAGGCTGAAATAAAAACAGGCTTTATTAAAAGCCTGTTTTTTTATGCTTTGAAAATGATCAGGTTTGACCATCAAAAGTAATATTGGAATGCGCACGTAATAAATGCTCGCCACCTTCTTCTGACAGTTTGATTTGCAGACGCAGGTCATTTGGTGAGTCGGCATGTTTTAGTGCATCTTTATAGCTAATCTGCTTAGCCTTATACAGGTCATATAATGCCTGGTCGAAGGTTTGCATGCCCAGTTCGCGTGAACGTTTCATCAAATCCTTGATTTCATGCACATCGCCTTTACGGATCAGATCCGCAATCAATGGTGAATTGATTAGGATTTCAATCGCTGCACGGCGGCCATTGCCATCAATGGTGGGAATTAGCTGCTGTGCCACAATGGCTTTCATGTTTAGGGACAGATCCATAAACAGCTGGCTGTGACGGTCGGCTTCGAAGAAGTGAATGATACGGTCGATGGCCTGGTTGGCGTTGTTGGCGTGCAGGGTCGCAAAAACCAGGTGACCGGTTTCCGCAAAGGCAATTGCATAGTCCATGGTTTCACGAGAACGGATTTCACCGATCAGAATCACATCTGGTGCCTGACGCAGGGTATTTTTCAATGCCACTTCAAAGGAGTCAGTATCAATACCGACTTCGCGTTGGGTAATGATACAACCCTTATGCTGGTGCACAAATTCGATCGGGTCTTCAATGGTAATGATATGACCTTTGGAATTTTCATTACGGTAGCCAATCAAAGAGGCGAGGGAAGTCGATTTACCCGTACCGGTTGCACCCACAAAAATAATGATGCCGCGTTTGGTCATCGCCAGTTCTTTTAGAATAGGCGGTAACTTCAGCTCATCCATAGTCGGAATGACGGTTTCAATACGGCGCAATACCATGCCTGGCTGATCGCGTTGCTGGAATGCGCTGACACGGAAACGTGCCGATTTGTCCGGGTTGCTGATGGCGAAGTTACACTCGCGTGTGTCCGCAAATTCCTTGCGCTGCTTCTCGGTCATGATTGAGTTAAGTAGCTGTCCCACAGCTGCACCCGGTAATTTTACCGAGCCAATCGGTACAATCTGACCATTAATTTTGATAGAAGGTTCAACATCGGCTGTAATGAACAGATCCGAGGCCTTTTTCTCTACCATGTAGTTGAGTAAGCCGTTAAAGTCCATGATAAAACCCCAAAAAATTAATTATTCTTATAAGAATGATTCAGGCTGTTTTGCTGCAGTACGGGCGACTTGCGGACTGATAATCCCTTTCGATACCAGCGTTTTCAGGCTTTGATCCAGCGTGGTCATGCCATAGTTGGCACCGGTTTGAATCGCAGAGTACATCTGTGCCACTTTGTTTTCACGGATCAGGTTACGGATCGCCGGAATACCGATCATGATTTCGTGTGCAGCCACACGCCCCCCCCCATTTTTCTTCAACAGGGTTTGCGAAATAACAGCTTGCAGCGATTCTGACAACATGGCACGCACCATGTCTTTTTCTTCAGCAGGGAACACGTCAATCACACGGTCAATGGTTTTTGCCGCTGAGGTGGTATGCAGGGTACCGAAGACCAAGTGACCGGTTTCCGCAGCAGTGAGTGCCAGACGGATGGTTTCAAGGTCACGCATCTCACCGACCAGAATAATATCCGGGTCTTCACGTAATGCAGAACGTAATGCTTCATTAAATCCATGCGTATCACGATGTACTTCACGCTGGTTGATCAGACATTTTTTTGATTGGTGTACAAATTCGATTGGATCTTCGACGGTCAGAATATGGTCATAGCGGTTGTCATTGATATAGTCCAGCATTGCCGCCAGCGTCGTTGATTTACCCGAACCGGTTGGTCCTGTCACCAGTACAATACCACGTGGATATTCACAGATATCTTTAAAGATCTGGCCCATACCTAGATCTTCAATGGTCAGTACTTTAGATGGAATGGTACGGAATACTGCGCCTGCACCGCGGTTCTGGTTAAATGCGTTCACACGGAAACGGGCTACGCCTGGAACTTCAAAAGAGAAGTCAGTTTCCAGATTTTCTTCATAATCACGGCGTTGCTTGTCATTCATGATGTCGTACACTAGTTTGTGTACTTCTTTATGTTCTAGTGCAGGCAGGTTGATGCGGCGTACTTCCCCGTCCACACGAATCATGGGTGGTAAACCTGCTGATAAGTGTAAATCCGACGCACCATTTTTAGCAGAAAAGGCTAACAGTTCTGTAATATCCATAAGGTCCCCGAGTTCATTAAAATGTTATTTATTTTGCTAGAATAATAAGGCTTTCCCACAGCTTAACCAACACTTAGTTGATGAGCAAGGGAAAAAAATCCGCACGAAATGAGAACCCCATCAATGAATATGCTGCAACAGTCACGAAATCAGGTTTTAGCTCAGATCCAGTCCACCTGCGCTCTGGCGGGGCGTGAGCCGGATTCGGTGCAACTTCTGGCCGTCTCCAAAACCCAGCCCAGCCCTGTGCTGGCAGAAATGTATCAGGCTGGTCAGCGTGCTTTTGGTGAAAACTATTTACAGGAAGCGCTGGAAAAAATCACGGCACTCAAAGACCTGGATATTGAGTGGCATTTTATTGGTCATGTGCAGCGCAACAAGACCAAACATCTGGCAGAAAATTTTGCCTGGGTGCATGGGGTGGATCGTCTGATTATTGCTGAACGTTTATCTAATCAGCGTAGTGATTCTCAAGCTGCGCTTAATATCTGTCTGCAAGTCAATATTGATGGGCAGGATAGCAAGGACGGTTGTCAGCCTGAGGAAGTGGCCGATCTAGTAGCACAGATCAGTCAATTACCGAATTTGCGCTTACGTGGTCTGATGGTCATTCCTGCGCCAGAAAATACTCAGGCTTTCGCAGATGCCAAAGCCTTGTTCGAGCAGGTCAAAAGCCATCATGCAAAACCTGAAGACTGGGATACTTTAAGTATGGGGATGTCTGCCGACATGACCGAGGCGATTGCAGCAGGTTCTACCATGGTACGTGTGGGAACTGCCTTGTTTGGCGCACGTCCTAAAAAAACGGACTGATTTATACTGACAATTGAGTTTTGGGAAAGCGTTATTGCAGAGTAGTTGATAACGCTTTTTTTCTTTGGGGTTCCAGCCATTTGGCCATGAACCAGGCAAAGAAAATTAAGCTGCACATGCTCATAAATAAAGATAAAACGGCACCCTCAAGACCATGATCAAGCGTTGCAGGAAAGCAGCCTAGAATAAAAAGCAGTAAAGGAAAATGGGTGACATAAAGTGTATAGGAGAAATTTGCAGACTGAGGCCAAACTGGTTGATATTGGCTTTGTTGATGTTGCAGCTGCACAATCCAGCAGACAAAGGCGAGCCCCATACACAGGTTAAATGGCACAAAATAATTTACACGATATAAGTCAGCCTGTTCAATGACATGAAACTGGTAAGCATCCGCACAGGCAATCATAAATGCCAGACCAAATAGGCCCAATTTAATGGGTTGTAGTCGACTTAAAAAACGCAGCTGGATCTGCCGGAATGAATTGGCAAAGGCAACTAGCCAGAGCAGGAAATAAAACAGAAACTGATAGTTCAGTAGAGAAAGCCCTAGAAGCAAGATAAAAAAGCCGATTTTAGCGATTTCAGAATTTTTTAAAAAAGGCAGAAATCCGGCCAGTACATAAAACCAGACTTCAAAGCTCAGGCTCCAGAGCGGCGCATTGGCAGATACCGTCGGTGTAATAAAGCCGTTTAGAAAGAATAAAGAACCTAAAAAATCCTGAGTGTCAATGTTATATGCAGTCCGAATCATCATGCCAAAACTGTTCTGGAACTCATGGCTATGTGAAGCAAAAAATGTAGGTGCTAGCGCATATAGAATCAGACTGAAAGCGGATGCAAACAGAAACGGCGATAAAATGCGCCGATAACGCTGCCGTATATACTGCCGCAGATTAAAATTTTCATGTTGTTGGATGTTGTTCTGGATCGAAGTCCCGATTAAATAGCCACTGAGCACAAAAAAGATCATCACAGCAGCCTGGCCTAATAGACGTACCCAGGAATATAGGCTCAGATCAAAAGGCGCGATAAAAGCCTGAAAACTATGACTGAATAGCACCACAATGGCACTGATACCCCGTAAGCTCTCAAGTTGTAAGCTGAAATAGGGCGAGAGCTTGTTCGGGATAGAGTTCATGCTTTAACCTATAATCTGAATGGTACTGGCACCGGCACCGACCGGTTTAACCTGAATCTGAACCGGAATCCGTTCATGCATCTCCTGTACATGTGAAATTAGCACCACTTTACGGCCCTGACTCTGTAAATGATCCAGTGCATTCATGACCATATGTAAGGAAGCCGGGTCTAAAGTACCAAAACCTTCATCAATAAATAGCGATTCTAGTTTCATTGAGCCGGAAGCCATATTGGCAATCGCCAAGGCCAGAGCCAGAGAGACCAGGAAGGTTTCACCGCCAGAGAGTGACAGGACAGGACGCACTTCGCTGTTCATATCCAGATCGATAATCGCCAGACTTAAACTGTCTGGAATCCGGTACAGCTGATAACGCGGAGCCAGGGGCTGTAATTGCTGATTGGCATATTCGACCAGAATATCCAGGTGATGTTCCTGCGCGATTTTCTGGAATTTGGTGCCTTCCTTATGGCCGATCAGGTCATAGATCCGACCCCAACGATATTCTTCAGCTTTGACCTGTTCAATCTGATGCTGGTAGCGTTGTAAGGTCGATTGGTTATTGGCATGTATTCTTAATTTGGTGGCAACCTCATTACAGGCATTTTCCTGTTCAGCTTTTTCCTGTGCCAGACTACTTAAGCGCAGTTCAACTTCTTCAAAGCTAAGTTCAGGCTTGGATTTCAAATGATACTGATATTGTTCTTCCAGAATGTCCCAAGCCGTTTTGGCATTTTCAACCACCTGATGTTGTGCCTGTAATTGCTGGCGAATTTGCTGATGCTGTTGCAAGTCAATATTCAGGCAATGCTGGATATGCTCGGCATCAAACGCAGGATGTATATTTTGCCAGTTCTGAATAGATTGCTGGCATTGCCTAATCTGCTGTTCTAGTTGCTGAATCTGGGTGATGAAACTCTGCTTTTTCAGTTCAGCCTGTTGTAAACGCTGATCATGCTGCTGGGTCATCAGACTCTGTGCCCGTAATTGTTCATCCAACGCCTGTTGTTGTTGCTCCAAACGGTCACGCCATTCTTGTGCCTTAGGATATGTCTGACCGGCATGGGTAAGGGTCAGATGGTTGAGCTGTTCACGTAGCGCTTTACCCATATTCAGCGCCGTATCCATCTTTTGCTGTAACTGTGCATCATATTGTTGATGCAGGCTGAGCTGATCACGTGTTTTTTCAATCTGCTGGTTTAAGCTTTGGATGTGAGTCTCTAGGGTTTTGAATTCCTGAGACTGTTTCTGACGTTGTTGCAGTTGTTGGGATAACTGCTGACAGCTTGATGAGGCATCAGTAATCCAGGATTTCTGCAAGGACTCAGGCAGTAGATTAAGAACCGGATGAATCATTTGTTCTAGCTGTAAATGCTGCTGCATGCTAAAAAGTAGCTGATCCCGCTGTTGCTGTTGCTGACGCCACTGTTTCCAGTCACTTTGCTGATTTTGCAGGGTCTGGACTAGCTGCTGTTGTTCTTGTTGAAGTTGAAGCACATGCTGACCAAGCTGTTGCTGCAAATGATCTGTACTCTGGCTTAAATCCAACAGCAAATCAAATTGCTGAAGGTCCTGATTCAACTGAATCTTCTGCTGTTGTAGTGTCGTATTGAGCTGACTGCCGCGTTGCTGATGTTGCTCAATTAAGGTTTGTAGTTGAGATTGCTGGATTTGTGCTTGCTGATATGCCTGAGTCAGTTGCTGTAGTTTTTTCTGAGCTTCCTGAAGCTGCTGATCATGTAATTGTTGCAAAGCATTTTCTAGCAGTTCCTGATGCTGTACAAAAGGATGCTCATGACTGCCACAGACCATACAAGGCTCATTTGGTTTCAGCTGTGCACGTAATTCCTGAACACTTTGTGCCTGTAATAAACGTTGCTGAGCCAGTACTTGTTGCAATTGTTCGAAGGCCTGTTCTGCTTCCTGACGTTGTTGCTGTAATTGAACCAGCTCAGTTTCTAGTTGCTTTAAACGATCATGATGGTTTTTTAAATCCCGGTTCAATTGTAGGCTTTCAGCTTCTAAGCCAGCCATTTGCTGTACGGTTCGCATTAAAGCTTCAAGCTTCGAATGCTGGGTACTGAGTTGCTGTTGTTGGGTCTGGAACTGTTGGATTTGCTGTTCAAGCTGGTCCAGATGAGTATAGCGCTGAGTGAGTTCCTGCAAGCTGGCAGATAAAGCCTGTTGCTGCTGTTCCAGTTCAGCCCGGCTAGATTGGAAAAGTGCCGGGTGCTGCCGCATGAATTTCTGGTGCAGTTCCTGATAATCCTGTAAGCGTTGCAGAGTCGCCTGGGGTTCGTCATCAAAAACCGCTAAAAAGCTCTGTTGTTCTAGTTGCTTTTGAATCTGCTGGTACTGAGCCTGAACCTGTTGTAACCGTTGCTCAGTCTGCACCAGTTGATTCTGAACAGGCTGAATCTTCTGGGTTCTATAGGTCTGCTGTTCAGCTGCAAGCTGTCTGTACTGATCGCCAATCGACAGCATTTCATGATCCAGCTTGAGTCCCTGATTCAGATAAGGTTTGATCTTCTGGAACTCTTGTTCATGCTGTTGTTGCTGTTGCTGAATGTGCTGCAACTTGTGCTGTTCGCTATCACGTTGCTGTTGAACTGCTGTGAATTCGGCAACAAAGTTTTGCTGCTCAATCAGTAAATAGCTACGCTGCTTTTGAAACTGCTGTTGCTGGAAAAACTGTTCCCGAATCTGCTGAAACTGGTCCAGTTGATCTAATAACTGTTTTTGCGGTGCCATCTTCTGTTCAGCATCCAGTTGAACCGTATAGATTTCTTTTTTTGCCTGAATTTCAGTATAAAGATAATGCTGCTGGCGATGCCATTTCAGGTCATTTTCTAGTACCTTTTCACTCTGGTTTAGATGCTCAACCGCCTGTTTTAAAGTCGTGTGTTGCTGCTGTAGAGTAGCAATATCTTCTTCAGATAACAGTTCCAGATGACCGATTAATTTTTCCAGATCAGCACGTTTTTGTTTTACTTCACTATGTTTTTCAAATGCTTTTTGGCTGACCAGACTGAAAATCTGAGAATTGGTCAGATATTCAAGTAGATCAGCACGTTCATTATCTTTGGCTTTTAGAAAGGCACCAACCTCAGACTGTGCTAATAGAACCGCACGGGTAAACTGCTCGAAACTCAAGCCGACCAGTTTTTCAATCAGCGGTGTGCATTCAGAAATTTTCTGGTTCAGCACCCGTTGATCATTAAGACAGGTAATGGCACGATCGACCTTTAAATTACCATCCACTTTCTGCCGGGCACGACGAATTTCCCAGCGTGCCGTATAACGTTTCTGGTCTAGGGCAATAAATTCAAGCTCGGCAAAACCCTGTACGCAGCCACGGCGTAGAATATTTTTGGAATCCTTGATTGAGACATCCTGTCCGCCCGCATCTTTCAAACTACCTGTCGCGCCTTTTAAACGCGGAATTTCGTTGTACAGCGCCAGACACATGGCATCGAGCAGGGTGGATTTTCCAGCACCGGTTTTTCCGGTAATCGCAATCAGTCCGGCATGTGCCAGAGGATTTGATTCAAAATCAATATGATGCGTACCAGCGAGAGAGGCGAGGTTATTTAGGCTCAGACGGATAATTTTCATGGCTGATCCTAAGCTTGTTGTTTTTGTGCAAGTTCATGTTGGGCTTCGACCAATAACTGCTGAAAATCCTGCTGCACCGAATGATCCTGGCTATAACCCATTTTTTCCCAGATATTGAAAAACAGTGTTTCTGGTGTTGGAGGTGCCAAGTCAATTTTAGAGCTATCGGTCTGATCTTCTGCTTGTCGTTGATAAATCCGGCTGATGCGTAGCAGACGATAACGATTTGGCGGCAGTGCCTGTTCAATCTGCTGACGTAAATCTACCGGTGGCGGTGCATCGGTAGTATATTCAATTTCCAGAAAATGTCGTGCTGCCAGATGCTCAATTTCCCCAGTCGGCAGTGCTTTTACTTTGCTGAGCAGATTTTCCAGATTTTCTCGAATTCTAAATAGCTCGACAGTACGAGGAACTTTCAGCGCTTCAAACTGAAAACGCTGTTCAGCATTTTGTTCAGGATCGATTCTGACTTCAACAACCTGATGCGAATAGTTGATCTCACTAAAGGATAGGGGAATCGGGGAGCCACTATAGCGAATATGCGGCTGACCGACTTTCTGCGGTTTATGCAGATGTCCCAGAGCGACATAGTCAATGACTTCATCAAATAGCGCCGTTGAGAGAGCCTCTTCATTGCCGACGATAATTGGACGTTCCGAATCGGAAGTTTCACCGCCTTGCATATGTGCATGTGACATAAGAATCAGTGCCTGATGTGGCTGCTTACGTGCTTTGGCTTCGGCAATCAACTGTTGGTGCAGATAGCTGATGGCATTCTGGCTATTATGGGTATGTTCATTAATACCGGTAATTTCGGCACTGCGCAAATAAGGTAGAGTTAGGCACCAGGCAATAATCTCTTGCTGCTGGTCATAAATCGGAACCAGCAAACGATCCAGATCAAGACCATTGTCCGCAGTCCGGCCGACAATACCCACCGCTTTGGCATTGAACTTAGTGAGTAAAGGTTGAACCTGTTCAATCCGGTAACCTGAATCATGGTTGCCAGCAATCATCAGGGTTTGCATATGCGGTGCCAGTTCATGGGCATCGGCAAGGAATTGATAAAGCTGTCTTTGGGCACTGGAAGCAGGATTGATGACATCAAAAATATCACCAGCAATCAGTAGGGCATGTGGCTGTTTTTCCTTGATTTGTTCAAGGAGCCAATTCAGGAATTGTGCATGTTCAAATTCACGGTCATGGTTATGGAAAAATTGTCCCAAATGCCAATCAGAAGTATGTAGAAAATGAACTGCCATGTATACCCACCTTTATTTTTGCCTTCCTGTCTTGTCCTGAAATAGATTGACAGTATTCCACTTCAAACCGAGTTAAGCAAT